>Ga0105099_10000705_pt1 | contig 22301 bp, 21 predicted proteins | sample PPLLak3cmMay2015_2_FD_79138 | JGI IMG/M metagenome (GOLD analysis project Ga0105099, IMG submission 79138) | Freshwater sediment microbial communities from Prairie Pothole Lake near Jamestown, North Dakota, USA - PPLs Lake P8 Core (1) Depth... | ecosystem: Environmental > Aquatic > Freshwater >... | reverse complement strand
CCTGTTCTTGACCCTGTTCTTGACCCTGTTCTTGACCCTGTTCTTGATGAGCCTGCATCAGTTGTTGTTCTTCTTCAGGTGATAACTGCGATTGCTGCTGATCAGGATCGGAATCTTCGGAAGGGGATTTATTGTCTGTATCTCCTGAAGTTTCCTGCTCTTCTGGATCTTCCATACTTAGAAACGCTTCATCTGCACTTATTTTAGCCTTTAAAAGGTCCCACTTATCTACTATAGCTTTACTGACACTGCTTCGCTTCGATGGCTTATCGAGAGGTTCTACACCAGGAAAGGTATCCCTGTGACCGGCTGGACTAACTACAACATGCTGATCATCTTTTGTCATCTCAGTCTGATTTTTCTTTTTTGCTTTACGTTCCTTCTTGTAGTCTTTCAACTCTTCTGCTTGATCTCTAGCTTGAGCCTTTAACTTATTCTCATCCCCAGATTTTAAGTCATCTACTAGTTTACTATGTTCATCAACTAGTTCATCCAATGGCATAGTTTTAGTTGGCTCTTGCTTCATAATATTTTTGACCTTATTATCCGCACTCATTATCTGCTACCTTTCTTAAGGTTTTCTTCTGCCCAAAGTGGTTGTAAGTTGGTATAGTGACATGCAACTTTAAATTGCTCAGGATTACCTAGATCGAACTTAGAGAGTGGTTGAATGTGATCTATATGCCAACCGTATAATCCGTAGTTTTCCCAGGTCATGCCAGGTTGAAACTTAGATTCCAAATATGATTTTAATTCTTCTATAGAACATCCTAGATCTCTAACGGCGGAACCTGATTTCTGATTGTTTTTGATAGCATGAACTAACCGTGATCGTAAACTACATGAAAGTCTAAATAAAATATCAGTTTCCAATCTACGTCTGAAATAAGCGGCATTGTGTCGTCGCTTATTTTCTCTATGATCTATATCGTATTGTCTCTTTATAGCTTGTTTATCAGGATCTTGGCTATTGGCAGTTTGCATATGTTCTGTACAACAATACAACGCCATTTGATTACTAGTATTATCTAAAAAATCTATACCGCATAATTTACATTTTTTTGTAGTTTTAAACTGTTTAGGTATATATGTTTTTTTGAAGTGTTCCTTACGGTAGCACTTACGACATATAGGACCAGAATACCACCCGCTGGTCTCTGTTGCTCCACAAATTTTACAAACTTTATTATCCATAATACTGTTATTATACTGATATTATTGTTAAATATAGTCTAATAGGATGCGACGTTGATAATAACCTTTTGCTGCATCTAACTCTTCTTTGATAATCTGGTCTAGTTCCTGCATACGTTGGCGCAGAAAGGCCGGTCCTAACGTACCTGAACTTTGACTTGTTCCGTCAATTCCGACACTTACAGAATTGTAAGGAAACAGAAGTGGGCCTATTACACTAAGTAACTTATAAGCAGCCATACGTTCGATTAGTCCGCTTATCATAGCAGGAATTTTACCATTTTCAAAACCGCAAGTGTAAGTTACACGGACACCACCCGGCCAGTTTTGCAAAAGCGCTTGTTGAAAAGCGTGGTACTGTACACCCGAGAAAGCCGACAGTAAAAAACCGGACAAACTAGTACCATACGCAGGAACTAGTTGAATTACGCCCTCTTGAGGCATCAACATAACGTGCTCTAGTGGAAATGTAACAACCGCAGGTATCTGACTGTCATTATTAAACGATATCTGAACAGCACTTACTTTTAGTACGTTGGGATGGCTAAGTTTTAGATATGCAAAGCTAAAAGCAAACATATCCCTGTTATAGTCGTGCTTATCTGTAAAAGTTACTGGAGTTATATAGAGATCTAGGGTGTGTTCCAGTTGCGACGTCGCTTGATCTATATAAGCTTGTAAAGTTGAGTCTTCAACGACCTGTCCCGTTAAAGCTGAACGCAGTGGAATACCAAAAAGAGAACTATTTCTCATAGTTGCGGGAGTAGGTAACGCTGTATATCTAGTAACCGAAGGTTCCTGTTGATCGGTCGCCCAAAGCGGAAACGGTGTTATCGGTGGTGTATTTGTTATAGGCATATTATTGACCTCCCGGTCTACGGATTATTGTCTTAGCAGCATTAACATTTTTTAATCGCTCTTTAGCCGCATCATCTAAATGCTCTGAAAAATGAGGTTTAACTGGCTGTGACACAGGTTGAGTTGTAGGTGCTGGCTGTACTGGCGCAGCCTCTGGTTTTGGTTGTGATTCAACGGCTGGTTTAGCTACAGGTTGACCAGTCATCTTTGCTTGTAATGCTGCTCTTTCTTCTGGTGTATAAACTTTCACACCTGCAGTTCTAGCTTCTTGAGCCGCAGGCATCTGTTTTGCAGCTCGTTTTGCAGATGAAGTAACTTTATCTGTATGTTGCTGTTTAATATTGTTCTTAACAGCATCTACCATACGATTTTTTATAAACTGATCTAAGTTCATATTGCTGCGCGATGCATTATATTGATGCATGCCCAACCACATAGCATTATGAGAGGCATCACTTATAGCTGCATCATCTATATCGGGATCAGAGATGCCGGCTTTTTGTTTTACACGATCAATGAACGGTTTATCTTGTAAGTGAGCATATCTACTAGCAAAATCATTGATAAGAGCTTTATTCTCGGGATGCTCAAAATCTGGATGTTTTTTAATAGGAGCTCTACCGGTATTTTCTTCTATTTCTATATCTTCTTCAGGTACACCTTCAAAACGTTTATTCGACAGTGCTTGTTTTACAGCTTCTGGATTAGCACCTGCAAACTTAACACCTGCACTTTGAGAAGTAGAGGTTTGCGGCATCTCATCATCGTCACCTTTCACACCTAAATGTGCAGCAGCTTCTTGACTAGTCATAGAACCTAAACCACCACCCATTGCTGAGTGCTCTAATCGTCTTTTTTCTTCTTGTGTATGGGCTAGATCTGCCTGACTACCCTTTTCGTGTGCACCTTGTATAGCATCTGTTGCTGCCTGATAGTGCTCTGGGTTTTCTTGATGCCATTGATTTATAAAATCACGTTGCATTCTATGTTTTTGAGGTAATGAAGCTTTTTTATAAGAATCTGAATCTGATAATTCACTCCACGCATCATGCATTGGCTTGAAGGCATTATCATGAGCTAAATGAAGTTGTGATTCTCTATGTAATCTAGGATTCTTCCTGGGATCAGCATAATGATTGCGGGCTATTACAATATTTGCTGCTTGCTTAGAAGCTAGATCGCGTAATTTATTAACTTCATCTCTAGTAAAAGGACGTTTTTTATCTGTTCTCTTCGGCAAGACAACACCATGCTCAGTCGTCGGTACTTCCTCGGATTGACCAGGTTTTCTACTATCCTTTTCATCCCAATTAGCATATTCGCTAAATGGATTATCTTCTTCATCTGAATCAGCTTTATTAAGCAATTCATCTTGTATAAAAGTTTCCATTATTTGCTCTCCAACGCAGCTTTAACCTGCTCAGGACTAAGGCCCAGCATAGCACTTATTTTATCTGGTGATGTATGCTGAGCTAAACGTTTAACTATACCAACAACTTGTGGATGAGGTGGTTCAGATGACCCCTGATCGGCTGCGCTAGCTATAGGCTGATTATCAGTTGCTGGGACAGTACTAGTTGTGGGTGTATTATCAGTTGCTGGGACAGTACTAGATGATACTTTATCCTCTGGTGATGATGTTGACGTCTGTGGTGCATCAGTAACTTGGCTACTTTTACCAGATCGGCGTCCACTTATAAGATCATGTGGGTTATCCATAGCACTCCTATGGATAACTTCAGAACGTTTTATACCACGATTTGAATATTCGGGATCTTCATGCTTAGCTTCTTGTACTTTTAACCAACTGTCAAACGCAGGTGAATTCAACCACTGTTTGTGTTCATCTGTAAATTTGCTGATTGCGGTCGGGCCAAGATCGGTTGAATGTGTATATGCATGTCCACGCCCTGGATGAGTATCAAATGGATGATCGACAAATCCTTTAGACGGATCAACATCGTGTATATCAACATATCTACCATTTACTTGCAAATCGTGGAAAGGATATGCAGATTGTTCGTGCCCATATAGTTCACTCTTAGAATGAGGATGCGGTTTCATCTCCATATACTTAAAGTTAGGAAACATATCTGACTCTTTGCGACCTTTGGTTGGTTGTCTATTCCAACCTTTAGTAACTTCTTTTAATACACCGTTTGGCTTACGTTCACTACCTGAATAATTCATTTCCCAGGCACTAGGTGACATAAGGGTCTTACCTTCTGCACCTTCCGAAACTAAATTACCTGACTCATCACGGCTATATGGCTGTGTAGAACCACTACGAATACGAACAACACCCTCTGGATGAGATTTGCGGGCAGTAGCACCTTCTAGTTTGGTGCCATAATTTATAGTACGCATAACTTGATCTAAATGTTTATCAGCTAGATCTCGATTGCCAGATTTCAAAGCGGCATTATAATGACTTAAATGATGACTTAGGTTATCATGTATTAAGCTAGCGTCCAGACTTTCATGCGGATGATCGGTACCTTCTACAGGCAATACATGTCCACTAGTTGCCGCAATAGCTTGATTAGCTGAACTACCTTTTCTAGCCATCTTAACTAATGCTTCAACAGTCAAACCTTCTATAACAGAATCATCCATACCTTTGATTAAAAGCTGAAGAGCTGTATCATTGGTGCGCTGTAACAATAAACTCCGTAAGGATACTAACCTCATAGCGTTCTCCTTAATTCGGTGATTGACGTCTGTGCTCTATCTCACGGGCAACTTGCATATATACAGTGCCAGTAGTTGTAACAGTAATAGTTTGCTTGCCAACTGCTGGATTTACGTCACCGGTATTGAAAACCGCTATCTCATTCACCATCATTGTCATAGCTAGTATACCGTTGATGCTAACCGTTGAAGCAGCTACTGCTCGAACTCTAAACGTTGTATATGGGGTTAGTTCAAGACTTCCATTTGTGTTGGTTTGCACTTCTTGCCATACTAAGCCGACGTCCGCAGTTCGAAGCGCGCCTGAAGGAAGGTTCGTTGATTTCATTGAATAAAGCTCCTAACATGATATATAACTTACTGTCAAATTATACCATGCTATAAGCTAAAACCGATGTTTTTATCGGTTTTTATAATCGCCATTTACCACAAATGGAGTTTATGCTCTGTCTGCTGCCGTTACTATAAACTAAAACAGATGTGTGTAACCAAGAACTTGGTCCAGAATTATATGTCAACTTAAGATAAGATGAAGTACCTACACTCCATGCACCTCTTAATATCTCAGGAGAGTGGGAATGACCAGTAACAGAGTTACCATAAGCAGCCTCCATAGCCATAAGAGATCCCTTTGCACCATTAGCACCCTTATCGCCATGAGCACCGAGCTGTATACGGGCTATTTTGTAATCCTCGTCTCTTTTTAACCATTTGATTTTACTAGTATTGCGTAAACCCAGTCCTTCGCAGCCAGCCTGTAAAGGATCATTTCCATCCATTAACACGATCGCAAGATCTAATGCAAACCGGTGGTTATAAGGATCAGATACATATTTCCCATCTTGTAAATATCGCTCTAAGAAATCGTCGTGATTACTCTTAACTATTACAACCTTTTCTACTTTTTCAGCAATTTCGTCGAGATCATCTACTAGTCTTTGTATCTCAATCGCCAGATCTAATTCACCTCTAAGTGCTCTTTGAGCCTTAAGTATGCGTCTATCTTCCTCATGGTGATTAATAGACATGCCGTTAAAAACATCATGCATGATAACCTGTTTTGGTTTAGTAACTTCGATAACCTCAAACCATGCTTTCTTAGCAGTAGGATCAGTCTCGCCAGAATGCCAATCTCCTAGGACAATAGCTTCTGGACGGAATTCCTTAGTAGAGTTAGGCTTGTATTGTACCCCAAGATCGATAAAGTAGCCTTTTTCATCTGCCTGTATCTGTCTAAAGTGAAAGATATCATCATCTTCTACTTCTACTATCAAAGCACCTACTACATGATCATTCTCTGCTATATGAGCCGTGCGCTCTGACATATAATTATGGGTATTATAGTTAGGAGTGGTGATAGCGCCGGTCGTCATTAAAAAATGAGGAAATTTAGAATTAGATACTGGTACCGGCTTTAATCGCTGTTTAGGAGATGCATATATGAAACTACCATTACGCTGCCCGATTCTACCTAAACCAGTTATAGGATCTATCTGTTTAGCAGATAATTTTATAGTAGATATGTATACATTGGAGTTTAGTGCAGTGTCGACTACCACTACTTGTTCATTGGCTAATGTACGATCAATATATCCGTAGTGATTGCGGTCCATATTATGAGCAGGATCAGACTGGACGAGTATCAAAAGTTCTGCGTCTTTAAGTTTACAATAGTTCTTTATGCTCTTGTAGAAATTATTTTCAACGGAACAACCAGTAACTGCGGTAGTGACTATAAAAATCTTGTGTTTCTTGACAGCGCCTTGTAAACGGTTGAGTGCTTTAGGACCTATTAGGCTCTTAACTGAAACGTTTGAAAACTTATTCGGAAACTTTGCCCGCGATACATCATCTAGCTTCGACAATGATCTAAAATAATAAACTATTACGTCCTTGGTATAGCCGGCTTCTATTAAATCGTTCATTGCAACAGCACGTTGTAACTTATCGGTCAGCTCAATATATTTGTTAATTATCTCGTTCTTCTTATCAGCCTTAGACATACTCTTATCTATTTTTTTATTCATTGTTGCCCCATGTTATAAGCCGAGAACTTTAAGTATCTGCTCATGAACGTCTTGAATTGACAATCCATCTATGTCTATAAATCTCATCGGAAAATCTAATGATAGCGACATCATATTATATTCTACAGACCGCATAAAAGAATCGCCTTTAGCTTCCATCGCATCACCGGCTTCAAATTCTTGTTTACAAGCTACAGCACGATTTAAACCATCTGAAACGTTGCCTCTTAAAAATACAACATCGCTATATATATTATATAGATTTTTTGCCTTAGATACTTTAAGTGCCATATCTTTCAACCATGCTGGATTATTTCCGCACGCGGCACCGTATGCTAAACCAGATACTATACCTCGATCTTGTATTATGAAATCATATTCGCCTACACCATCTAATGCAGGAATAATCAGTTTCTCCATGTGAATAGAGCGTATAGTCTGACTAATTAATTCTCGTGCTATAATAGTCAACTCATCATTATATCGAGCATCAAGCATAAGATTGCGCAGCGCCATAGTGATCGGTAGGGCAGGTGTTCCTGGTTCTTTGCTTTGAAGAACTTTATATCCTCTATCTCTAAGATGTTTAACCAGTAATTCGCATTGAGAAGTCTTACCAACCCCCTCCGTTCCTTCCATTACTATAAATCGAGCAGTCATCATAAACCTTTCACAAATGTTTAAGATTGTAATAATATTATACTAATACATCTTATAGAGTAAGCAGTTAGATGTTGTTTTTAAGCCAATCCAATACTTCCACAGCAGTACCCGAAAATACACCATACTTAATATTACGTGCTTCCATTACTTTCATGCGCTTGGGGATGTGTTCTGTCCATTTACCACCGCGTTTTGCTATACGCTCTTTAATTACATCTTCGCTTTCTATGATAAAAACAGGGATGATATTAAACTCGCTAGAGTGTCGCTTAATAAATGTCGATATCTTGATCGTAGGGTCATAAAGTATAGGTTTATCTGTATTACAGGCGTGCAGTAAATTTAAATGGTCTTTCTTAGGCGTATCATCAAAGGAAACATACTGAAATTTATCCAGCAGTTGTTTAGCTACCCATGACTTGCCTGAACCTGAAGCGCCACAAAGCATATAAATAGTTTTTAAATTGGTGTTTTCTATTTGTGATTTAGATAACCATTCGTCGAACTGCTCTTTGGTATTGTTTCCTTTACCATACAAAGTATGAAACTTATCATGGCAATCTCCGCACAAACAAACACCATTCTCTATATCAAAACGCTGTTCCGGATAAGAAGCAAAAGCGTTTAAATGATGAGCCCGCAATGAACCACCTCGTTCACCGCATTTTATACATGTAAAGTTAGATTTAGCCAATACATCATAAGACCAAGCTTTACCCTCGGGAGATTGTCGTATCCTAGTATTTTCAGGAGACACAAACCCAGCAAACTCCGATCTATCAATATTACGCACAGTACAAGAAGCCTGTTCATAAAATTCTTTTATAGTGGATTCGTCATATTGCTGAAATTGTGAAAAATACGCATTACGTAACTTTTCCTTGGTTTCATCTTTATGATGTTGTCCTTTGAAGCCAGAAATATAACCATGCTTAGACCAATGATTGTCTTTCATCTTCTGTTTAGATTCCTCTGATACAATTTTACCCTTTTGGGCTTTCTTGATGGCAAGCATCTCAAGTGAATTATGGAAACACTTTGAACAGGGGCGATTTTTAAGCGAAGCTCTATATTTAATCTGTCGCTCTATACCACAAATAGGACAATTATCTACTACTATTAGTTCTTTCTTATTTTTACTACCGCTAGTCAAAATATCATCTTTAGTTCTGCGACGAACTTCTGGATCAATATCGTAACCAAAAACTTGCGATGTTCTAACTCTATTGAACATAAAAAATCCTCATTAATTCAATAGATATTATACCGTAAATAAAAAAGGCACCATTTACATGGTGCCTTTAAGTTTTAGTTATTTCTAACTATTTGAAATTATTTACCAACGTTTTGGAAAACTCCATTAAATCGCGGTGTGTAAATAAACAGCGCGCCATATAGTACAATTGCAAATTCGAGAGCAGTTGTAACGATAGCGAAGTTGATCTTACTTAGGGGGCTGAGTTGTTTGAATTTCATACATTCAGCACTCATATCAAGCAAGAAACCTTCACCAAGACCAGGTAGTTTGATACCGGTATCAATGATCGCAGCACCCGTTTTAACGTTACAAACGAATTCTGAAGTTGCAGCAGCAGCACCATTAGCAGCTCTGTAGACTTTGATGTACTTAACGCCAGCCGGTAGAGCACCGGTAATCGTTAGTGTAATCTTTTGGTTAGCGGCTGGAACGTTAACAGCAGCAGCAGTGTAAACCGGTGCCGACTCGCCGAAGTCATTAACCAAAGTAATTGCGAAGTGATAATCACCCGCAGCCAAAGCACCAGTAGCAGCAGCTACACCAGCTAAGGTAAGACCTGCAACAGATGGGCAATTAGCATTAACAGCTTGACCTCTTACGCGCCCTTTTGGTCTTAAGAACAAGTTTGGTTTGAAGTCCAAAGCACCAGCGGTAGTAGTAACTTTGTTAACGTCGTAACCAACTGTTTGGCTAGCAAGACCTGGCATTGAACGGAACTGAGGATAGAACTGGCGAACGAAAGCACTGATTGCTGCTGGTTCGAAGTGTAATTCAGTAGGAGCACCAAAGTTCTCAAGGACTGTAACAGCACGATCTTCAAGGTCGTCTTGGGTAAGCGTAACACCAGCCATATCTTTAGCGATCGACCGGAAAGAACCCCAACCTTCGAAGTCACCAGAACGCTGTTGACTATCACTGTCGCCTTTGAGAAGTTGCTGTAACAGACCGTTCATAGCAACACTGTTAGCAGGAAGAGCAGAACTAGAACCGTCCATCGAACCGTCAAGATTGATGAAGTGAGAATGTCCCCAATACATCTCGCGCTCAACATTTTTGAGCAGATGCATCGTACCTTCTTTAGCTTGTTGAGCAACTACGTCGCCCACACTAGTGCGTACCAAAGTCATTTGGTGCGATACTTTACGTCTCGTGCCAAAGAAACAAATTCTTTGACCGTCTCTGATATAAGTGCTATCCTCTTCCTGAGGAGCTCCACCTTCTCCCATATACGGAGAAGCATCAGAACCATAACCGGTTAAGCGATTGTACTGCTCAAACAGGTTATAGGCTTTGTCAACACTGATGGCGGGCCAGAACTTCAAGTTCTTCATATCGAAAGTTACACTTTTCAGCGTAGTTTCGAGTGATTCGGTTTGAATCACGCCACCGTACGTTAGGTCAGTTGGTTTGCCGGCATAGCCGTAACCAGCCGAAATAGCTTTTTGCAACGCTTCGACTTCGTCAGCGGAGACGAGGCCTTGCTCTAGCCCCTGCATAATCTGGGAAAGATGCTCGTTAACCATATGTATCCTCTCTCCTTACTTGATGTTGTATTTCTCAACAATTTTTTGAAGCGTCACTGGATTACCCAATTCAGCCTGTGTTATATCGTTTGTGTCAACTACCTTGCCTGATTTTTTCAAATCCCACAATTTACTTGCCACGTCTGTCTTGTTCAATGCTTCTGTACTATCTTCGCTTTTCTTTAAAGGCGAGATATCTTTGTACGAAACCGATTTCGAAGCTACAGGAGTATCGGCGATCTCTTTGATGAGGTTAAGAATTGAATCGATCTTAGACTCGATCGGCTTAACGCGGTCATCAATCATAGATTTCATAAGAGAGTTCATCTCTTCTTCAGACTTCTTAAGGTGATAACCCATTTTAGAATCAGCGTCTTTTTCAGCTTTTTTAGTCTTATCGGATTCTTCTGCTTCTTCTTCGCCCTCTTCATCACCTTCTTCTGCTTCGTCTTCTTCTTTTTTTACGTCTTTCTCTTCAAGAACACCCTTTTTAACAGCACCTTTTTTCTTTTTTTCTTCTTCCATAGCTTCTTCTTCTGCGGTTTCTTCACCTTCAAAAGCTTCAGCTTTTTTAGCTTCTAATGATCCCTGTGGATCTTTACCGTCTATACCTTCGCCTGGTCCTTCAAGCTTAATTTCAGAAGCAGCAAAGCGCTCTGATTTCTTAAGCTCATCGATCTCGGCGATGGTTTGGTCGATAAGTTCGACCAAGCTTTTCGTTAGATCTTGTTGTTCCATTTGTTTTCCCTCTTAATTGAGTTCGTTATAGTTAATATTAGGAACCCATTACTTGAAGGTCTACACTACCAGGAATCAACGCTAGTTGAGTCGTGGCATCACCAGCTTCGATTACAACGTCATTAGCGAAAGCAACCAACAACGAAAGAACGATAGCGCGTAATTCAGAATCAACAATAGCTGCGACTGTGTTTTCACCAGCAGCACCTTTTAGCTTGATCTGACCAGGAGCAGCCACGCCAATCCCCAAGAAAGGACTAACTGCACCATTAACACCACCCATTGGTGCTTGAATTGCTGCGTCAACACAAGAGATAACTGCTGTGTCAACCGTGATCGAAGTAGCATCTTGGGTTGCTGAAATTTTCAACATATCCAAGTTTCTCTTGATCTTGTTAAGAATCTGAGTTTTATTCATGAAAACCACTCCTTACTCATTGTGAGATAGGTTAATATGCGACTTAAGATAGTACAAGTATAGACTATACCATATACTAAAGCTTAAGTTATTAGTATTTTACTAAGTTGATAGTAAAAACTTACTGTTTAAAGAACTTAACTAACTGTGAAAATGGAAATGATTTACCACATTTTCTGCATTTTGTTTGATATTTGCTATACACTTGTTCATCGCCGCAGTCATTACAAGCTATAGTCTTGATCTTAGATGGTTCTACAGACTCTTTTTGTATTACTTGTCCGCCAGTTAGACTACCCGGTGATCCACCGCCAAAACCGGCAGTCAATGCCTTAACTAGTCTATATATCTTATTAACATTAATAGTAATTTTTTCTTCTGATAACCGTTGGGAAATATCTATAAATGACGGAACGTTAGTCTGGGCCAGGTGCATTACAGACTTTATCAATATCTCATCTTCTAGTATGCAGTCTGATTTTACAAGAGAAGTTGGTTCTACTAAAGTAGCATGATTAGCTGGAGTGAAAGTTAAAGCTGCACCAACTATTTTCGTCCTAGTAAGTATACTAGGATCCTTTAGACCTCGTGCAATGGTACCGCCCTCGACAGAGGCCTTAACTTTTAATGGAGCATCACCTTTATGTATACTTCTAATCACAGCTGCGCAAGCCTTAGCATTAGGATGCTCTTCATCGTCATATAAATGACCCGCAGCATATATAAAAGGACTTTTTACCTTATCCCAATAATATCGTTGACGATCATTTTCGCAGTCTTCTTCCTTAAATATCTTTTTAGCACTCGTAATTCTTCCCAAACGGTTGATAAAACCCGAAGCATGATTATCATTAAAGAAGCCTCTACCCTGTTCTAAGGCAGAGATATCAGCACCTTCGATATCTAGAAGTTCTCCTTGCGAGTCCCGAACTTGCGTCCCGATACAACCATCGATTTCTAAAGGCTTTTTTGCCATATATTATCTACTCCGTGCAATATCTTATAATATAACCATGTATAGTTTTAAGTCGTCCATTGAGAGCACCTCTAATGCATTCTCGGCTTATACCTAAATCACGAGAACACTTCTTCTTATTATCCCATATTCCAACCCTTATACCTATTCCACTAATAATTACTTCAAAATAACGGCCTCCACCATTAGATAAACAATTTTTTCTTATACTTTCTATAGTATGAGTTTTACCATACATAGGATTAGTGGCGCCGCATGATTGTCGTTTATATAGTTTGGTTTGAGATATCTTATGTTTAACCTCATCAGGTAGTTTTTTACCTAACCAATAAGTATTATGTCTACCGATCAAAGATTGTCTTATCTTTTCGATGATTACAGGTGACATCGTATTTTTATTACCGCCCGTCATCATATTATAACCATTCGGCAACATCGTATTATATATACGTATAAGTGATTTTTCTCTTGAATTCAATTCGTCTATTGAAGAACAGCGAACGATCGACCTTATTATAAAGTTTCCTACTCCATACTTGCGCATAGCTTTATATAAATAACTGTTACTATTACGAGATGCCCGTATATGTTCATTCCATCGCTCATCTAGACTTCGTTTTGTCTGTCCTATATAGCGTTTACCGGTTATTAAATTTTCTATCTTATATATATACATATCATTATTTTACCAAAATAAAAAAGATCCGACTTACGTCGGACCCGATAAACAACCTAGGGAGTTTGGTTGTAAACTATTAATTTTCTTTACGATTCAATCTATCATTAATCAATTTTCGAGTATCGTAGGTTGAGAGAATCTTGTTTAAAGCTGATTGAAATTTAACATTATTTTTATAACCAGTAGGTACTGTTACTGGTAAAGGACCCGGAATTAGTGGACACCCACTGAACTGTACTTCAATCGTGAAGAATAGTACTTGAAAGGACTCCGAAACAGTTTTGTTAATTAATTCCTTAGAACATGTAACATTGACTTTACCATCAGCTACATTAGCTCTAATTGCATTATCATTCCATAACCACCAATCTTTATTAGTAAGATCTTTAAACTTACGGAGTGAAATTCCAATTCGTTTTGCTTGTATTAAATCAATATCATGCATCATGGTTTTGAGGAAGCGAGCTAAAGTATAATTATTTGGTTCTCTACCCTCAATACCATAAGATGCTACATGTTGCATAAGGATAGCATGATCTACAATCAATCGTTGATGACAGGTTTGAAATATCGCAAATGCCATAGATACTGCTGTAGAGGTAATACAAGTTATTTTCTTATTAGAATTTTTAATTGTATCCATCAACTTGATGCCATCCATTACTGATCCACCAAATGAATCAATAAAAAGATAGATTTGCTTGTCTTCAGATTTAATTATAGAATATATTAATTTATTGACAGTATTAGAATCAACCATGCCCCGCAACAACAATGAATTATCTGGTGTCAACTCGATACCTGTGACTACACGTGCCTGAGCAGTCATGCCGATAAATAAAAACATAATAAATGCCAAAGGCAACATTCGAATTATTCTTCCCATTATTCACCTCTCAAAGTATTTTGAATCATTGATCTATATGAATTATACTGATATATCTACGCCATACTCACGCAGTTTGGAGTCTTTACGTAGTTTACTGAGTGCCGAACGTTCAATTTTCCGGACAGAATCAACAGATATATTTAACAATCCAGCAATTTCTATATCGGTCAACTGACGCTCCGGGATAATAACTTGAACATAATAGAAAAAACAATAATTAGCTACACCGCAATTAATACTCCAGGGACATCCAGGTAATTTACTTTCCTCTTCTTCAGAAAGTTCATGGTCAGCGTTTCTAATACTTTTCAACCTCATAACAGCAGAATAGCACCAACTATCTGGATAATCTTCTAAGTGTCTCGGGCAACGCTGATCCATATATTTATCCTTTATTAAGAGGCTTTTTCTTCTACTGATACTTCAGTAACTGGCAACCTGCGTACACCGAGAATCTCAATAACGTGGCGTGTTTCGTTTAGTTTAGCTTCAACTGTATCGCCAACTTTTTTACCGTGTAAAGAAGCCATCAACTCTGGTTGATTCATGTCCGCAATTTTGATACGCGATCTTAAAATACCTTGAGAGGGCGATACGTCCGGAGTAGTCGATGTGATAATCACAACATCATTATCTGACTCAACAATATCTGCCACTATAGCTTGTTCTTCGGCATCTTTACGAATAACTTCATTATCAAAATCCGCTAGTTTCAATTGGTCAGCAATCTCTTGTAGCTTTTGCGAGTCTGTCCCAGACAGTTGTTGAAGCGCTAACAATCTATATTGAAAGTCATTCAATACACTGGTATTTTGAACTGTATTTTCACGCACACCATCAAAAGCCCGCCCCATATTTTGGACCATCATTTGGTTAAGGCGAATTGCCATAGATAGTGCTTCTACTTGTTTAACTAGTTGTTCCCATTTCTCAACCTTGGTAACTCTAGCCGGTTTACGACTTTTGCTCATTTACCTTAACTCCTTTATCTCTTAATCTCTTAACAAACTCTTTAACAATTAAAATATCTTCTTTAGACAATATACCGTTATCTTTTGATCTACCTAGCAAATCACCTAATCTATCGTTTAAAAAGATGCGGACTTGATTCTCCAAATCATCATATGGCCAACCCTGTTGTTTAAACAATCTTTTACTTTTTAAAATAGTATTTATTGCGTTAGCTTTTTCTAAAGTTGCTTGTTCTGGTGACATATTACGACTAGAGGTCTGAGGTACCTCTACACTAGGTGCCAAGGTATCTGTTTTAATAATAGGCATAGATTCTGCGATAGTAGAAGGGTTCTGCTTAATAAACTCCGGCAGAGAAAGTATTGAAAACTGATATGTATGTGCCATCTTGGAATATAGACGACGTGCATCTTCAAACTGTCTGCGGTTCATCGGTTCTTTATTAGCTACGCAGCGTTGCCAATGAGCTTCAACATCAAGATCGACCATCAGGATCCGCTGGGCTTGATTGTGCTCTTCATACTCACGGATAACATCTATATCATCTTCTGAAAGTTGCGGCTGTCTACCGTAAACCTGCGACCACAATAATTCACCAAACCATGAGCGATCGAATACTACATTTTTTCCATCGCAATTCATTAAAATTTCAATAATCTCGTCCAAATACGAAGGTCCTGCATACCCTGGCGATGAATATTTTTTATCTGGAGCCGAGAAATGAATGTATTCATAACCTTGTTTTTTATAGTAATCAGAAACAGTGGACTTGCCACTTCGATCGATTCCTTCAATGATAATAAACACTTATATTCCCCTATAATTGTTATTCTTGGAATTATTAATATCTGCCCATAGTGGTTGTAAATTACTTAATTTAAAACATTGCTTAAAATCATCAGACATTGGATCACCAATATTTGTAAATATATATGATCCATCTTCCTTTTTAGCTCTAATAGGAATAACATGATCAATCTCCCAACATCGTACACTCTTTTTTCTACCATAATTATCCCAATTCATATCTGGTTGCCACAAAGACTCAAGGTGTTGCTTAAGTTCATCCATAGACCAATCAACATATCTCAACTTGCCAACCTTACCACGAATCAAATTACCTATTTGCGACCGCATGTTGTGTGCAATCTTACGCTTAATTGCTATTTCATCTTTAATTTTTAAATATTCTTCTACTGACAAACCCATTTTACCGGCACCAGCATTTATGCTATATTCCAAACGTTTCTCTGCTGTTGCGCATCTTTTAGTTTTGCATGATTTCACAGCTGCTGACAATCTGGACTCAGGTGTATTCCCAAGATGGTTTTTATTACCTATAAGTGCCTTACTTATAGATTCTTTTTGCTTTTGCGAAATAATCCTACCAATACAAGCGCATGATCGGCAAAAACAAGATTGCTTTCTTGGAGCATAAGACCTTTTGCATCCACAATTATCACAATAATGCATTACCCATCTCTTCGGTTTATGTCTACCTAACCTTGAATAATAGTGCTTGATTATATAATCATTTTCATCTATCATAATTATCCTAATAATTGATAAAACCCGCAACAATATTGTACCTGCGGGTTAATGATATCTAGGTGTTGGAGGTGGATTTCAATCAGCGAACTTATTAGATTTTTGGCGGTTCAGATGTTTCCATTTTGGTTGTAAATTAGCTAATGACCAACTAGCAATAAATGCAGGATCCGTAACAGAAGAATACTCGAACCACGAGTCAGGTATACGATGATCTATTTCCCACTCACCATAATTATCCCATGACATTCCTGGTTGGAACTTAGATTCTATACTGGTCTTCAATTCAGCTACAGAATAAGGCAAGACTTTAGTTATCGATTGACCGTTTTTACTCGATCCCCGAAGGCGCATTTTACGGGATATAGCACTTTTAATTATCTGGCGTAGATGTCGATGAGCTATTACCAGCGGATCGGCGGACTTATAGCGCTTCTTGTTGCGTATCGATGCTGCGCAGGAAGCACAAGACTTACCAATATTCCTACTGCGAACATAACCTCTATCTTTCCCACACGTAGAGCAATATGCCCGATATTTGGTTTGCTCACCATCATTGATCTTATCGTCTATGGCGGCGAAGCCATGTCCTATATTGCGTTTAGTGATAGCGCAAGAATAACATAAGCCGCTGCCATCTTCAGTTAAATAGCCGCGGGCGATGCCACATAGGTTGCAGCTTGCCCGATATCGTTTTTTATATTTGGCAATTATTTGGTAATCGGATTTATCTAGCATAATGATCTCCTGGCTGTATTATACCAGGAGACCCTGTACTATTGGTTATTTATCCATAGCATTGATAGGATTAGCGACTGACTGGCCGCCAATTTCTAGCGGTTTACTTGCAGCGCCAAATTGTTTAGCAGTATCATGCAGTGACTGACCACCAGTAACGGCTGCATGTGCTTGTCTTGATTTAGCTTCTTGCATTTCCATATCGTGTTGTTCCTGTTCGCGACTATGTTCACCTTCGGCGTGTTTAGCGTCAATTTGCGCCTGCTGTTGTTGCTGTTGCATTGCTTCAGCTTGTTGGGCTTCTTGCTTCTTCATCTGATTTTTGGTCATCAAGAATTGATTCCAAGCTAAGAATGCCGGATCAGCCGGTATATAAGCAAGTTCTGGTTTGCCTTTAGCCTCTTTATCACCAAAGAATAATTCTCTAATCTCACCTCGAGTCATATTCTTCTCAACCACTCCCCAAAAGGGTTGATTCAGTGGAAGATCACCACACGGATGATCGATTGGTGTCTTTTTAGCATCTCTAAGTAGATCATTCATGCTTTTATGAACAGTCATCTCAGCCTGTAACAGAGCAATGTTAGTTTGTGGAGTTTCGTCCGTATAACCGGTAAACTTAAAAATATATTTATTAGCAAGATCTTTATCTAAAGCAGGAATAATGTCACAGTTAATCATGTCTTCATAAAACATTAATATAGGATATAACCCGCGTTCCCTAGAATAATTGATCTTATACTCATTGTTAGCTTGTTGACCGGACGAACGACTGCTAGGACTAGTAAGGAAATCAAGCCCCAATTCAACCGGATCAATCTGAAACTGGGTACAAATAGTACGCATCAAATGGTGATTGAAGTTTATATATTCCATTTCCTTAGCAGATCCGGACATCTGAACCCATTGAACGTCATCTAAACCGGATATTATAGGAGTTCGCCACGCGTGTTGAGTACCGGAGATAGAGTTATAGAACTGACGACGGAATGCTGACAGTGCGGACTGTGTTACTGTACCCTTTAGATGTAGTAAACCTCTGGCTGCGTAACCGTGTGTAAAGAAGTTAGCATTATAATTTTCAACATTTAAGTGGTTAGTAATCTGAATTATAGCTAGTTCCAATGGACCATAACAATAACCTAAACTATCGGGAAAGTTTTGCGGATTAAATAGTTTGAAAATCATATCTTCATCGCCGAATGCAGCCAACACCCGATTATCATATGACATCTGAACATATTTATAATAAGCTATATCACGATCTGCAGGTTGTTCCGCAAATACATTAGGATCATTAGTTAAACGTTTTAGTCTATCAAGATAATGCCGTCTAGATGCTTCAACCTCTCTCTCAATAATTTCTCGTGATGTTGCCTGATTAATACGGTATGTCGATTCTGCGGGTACTGGACGAAAGTGATGAATAGCACCGCGTCTTGTTAAGACTTTTTCTAATGCTACATGGCCGAACGTCATGGCATCTCTCAAAGTTAACTTCAAAAACTCACCAAACAGCATCTCACGACCAGGAAGAACGTTGTCTGTCTTGCCACAGTGATATATATAGTCTTCTAATTCTCGACATTTTCGATTGTCTTCATCTGTGTACTGCTCATTGTGGTTTCGCTTAACAAACTGAAATCCCATCTCAAACCTACGATGTTCCGGACGACTAAAGCGAAGAATAGTATCAACACGACCCTGTATGATAGAAGATACTAACCAGTCCCGCACCGACACGTCTTTAAGGGTTTTATTAGACAAACGCGACATTTTAGTCCGTTGTATAAAATGCTGAGTAGCATTTTCAAAGTATGGGTCACTTAAGATAGCTTTCTCTACGGTTGCGTTTTTATTAGAACTAATTTCCTGGGGTTTTTCAGTCAAAGAATCTGCATCAGCTTTCATAAGCGATTCGATATCTGACTTCAATCCTTCTCGTACTTTATCAACTAAACTATCAATAATTCCCATTGGTTATCCTCGTATTTATCACTTATTACATAGGTTGTATGATTAGTCGCTAACCTTATGTTTCAGCTCCTATATTGTACAGCTAAGATCCCTTATTGCTGAGCAACCTTTATAATTATGTTTTAAAGCCTGACGTAAGCGATGACGCAGTATTCATATATGGTCCTCGTATCGGTTACTTTTAGCAATATTTTCATCTTCCCATTTGGGTTGTAAATTTGCCAATGACCAACATTTATTAAACTCAGGACTATACGGGTCATTGTAATCAAACCAGCTATCAGGAATAGCTTGGTCGATATGCCAACACCGTTTACCTAATTTTCTACCATAATTGTCCCAAGACATGCCAGGTTGAAACTTACTTTCCAAATGATCCTTTAATTCGACTATAGAAAATTCTAAATATTTAAGTTTACTGGTTTTATTATTAATATACCTACGATCTGATAAATAATGACCCATTAAACTACTAATATTGTGACGTAATCGACGGTGGGAGTCACTGATATTTGATTTATTTTTGGGAATTTGCCCTTTTTTAGCTAGACTCATCTTTTGCCGATATTCTTCAGTACGTTTCCCAATATAGTCCTTACCGGCATGCGAACATCGTTTGCACCGCATATTACTCCGCGATTTCATACCATACCCACGATCACATCCACATGAATCACAAGACAAACGGTAGCGTTTTATAGTTCCTTTTAAATAAACAAAATCATTAGCATTAAAGCCCATTAAAAACTCCACAAAAAGTTACCTGCACCCCCAGGTGCATCATCGTCGTCGTCCTTCATTAGTTCGCTTAAGGTACCTACTTCGCCAATCTTCTTGATATTATTGATATCATCCTCAATAGTTATACCGTTCTGTTTTGCGAATTCGGCCGCGGAAGGAGTTCGTAAGTAGTTCCCACTGTTATCCATGGGTGTTTTTTCTTCAAAATCTAGTCCATAACCAGCAGTAATCATAGACGCTTTACCAAATAATCCATACAACATATAACGAAGTGCATCAAGCCAGTGATCAAATTCCTTAGACGGTGTATCCGTTATATCGCCTGCAGCATCTACTTCAAAGTGATACATGCCAAACTCAGTGATAATAGGTTGACATGTTTCCTTAGCAAAGTAAATCTTAGGTGTCGGACTGGCTAAGGATCGTAGCCACTTCTTAACTATTTGTATACCATTATAAACATTCTTATCTACAGTATCTGGACAAGGCAATCCCTCTTGACGCATCAACTGTCCATCGCCTGGATTTGCTAGGTCTGGAAAATAGAGCTGGATCCCGTAAGAACTATGCCATTTAGTTTTTATTAAATGTATCCAGTTAGCATTATTATAATAAGTTCGACCATCGCATCTAACGACATATACGTTTTCTTTAGAATCAACATATGCTACTACTAAAGTAGATGGATGTGACCAACCCCAGTCGATAGCGGCATACGCGGATAACTTCATCTGCTTGCATTTTTTAACAAACAAGTCGTGAGTACATTCACCCGGAAATTGAGTTCCAGTTAATATACTCCACATCTCGTTCCAGTTCTTAACGTGCAGTCTTTCTTCAAACTCTTTATATATGATTCCTTCTACGGAAGGTTTTAGATTAAAAAGCTGAGAAATGGCCCAGTCAGGTCCATTCTCCATGGCCTTTTTTATAGCATCATCAATCGGTTTTAACATTGGAGATTTCGATTTTTGATTTTTAGCATCACTAAGACATAATGCAGCCAATGGGCATTGTAAGCATTTCTCTCCGGCAAAAGTATAAGGCAAAAATTCTAGTTGTGCTGTTTTATCCTTTTTAGCATAATCTTCAGCCGTTAAAACTATTAACTTATCTTGGTTATAATAACCAACAGTTGGAGTTTTTCCCGATCGTTCATCAGGGCATCGTTCGGAAAACTCTAGTACTGTCCATTTGCGTACTGTTCGACCTTCTTTATCTGCATTCTCCATGGCCTGATTCATTAGACCATAACGTGATTTTCTAGTCGAAATACCAACTCTAAGAGCTTTTTTGTTTCCCTTAGAGTCTAACATTCCAGCTATATCTTTGAACGCACGAATTCCTTCACCAGATACTGTATCAAGTTCATCTACTATAATCAGTGGAACGTGAGGACCGTTGACACTCTTTAATGTAACAGGAAGAACTTCCAAGGAGACTTTATTGCCGTTTATATTGAATATGGATTTCTCCATATTAGTCTTTTCTAAGATACGCCTATCTTCCGGTATATCATGTGGCATTAAGATAGATTTCATCTTAGAATTTAAAAAGAATTTCTGCTGATATGTATAACACCGTTTTGCCTGACTCAAAATAGCACCTAAATGACAGACATCTCTCTGATCATGTAAAATTATAAGAAGTTCGGCAATAGCTGCTCCAAGTGTATTATGGCTGATAAAGCCATTCGACCAATATGCGTGATCAACGTCGACTTCTAAGTCGTAAAAATAATGTTTGTCAAAAACAACTGTATCAATGGTTTCATAGTATCCACTACGGATGAATGTGAGATATTCTGCCCACTCATATTCACATAGAGAGTTAGCTAGGGTTATAAAGTAATCAATTTTATGACCATATATATGACCTTCAATATTGTTTCCCCATAATTCTCCAGCATACTTTATTTTAGAATGAGTCTTTTTTCCAACTTCCAGTCGCCAATAACCATTGCCAATTTCATACTTCTCTTTGATGTATTCGCCAAAAGCCTTAACTAAAATAGATGGATACCGATGCTGCTCATTTTGCTTTTCCCTAAAATCAACGAAAGATTGTCGTTTACCAAACAGTGGAAGCAAAAAATCAGATAGTTTTGAATATTTAGCTTCATGATATGTGACTATGTGCCCAGGTACATACTTAGTCGTTGAGGGTTTACGTCTAGCATTATTGATAACTGTATTGATACCAAAAAAAGCTAAAATCTGCCCAATCTGCTTAATAAGGGTAGGGTTTGCGAGGGTAATTGAATCTTTCGATCCGTCTGTGTCCATAAGGCCAGAAATAAAACCCGCTAAGAAGTCCGGCGTATGCTCCAGTGTCTTCAATTGCTTAAAATACGAAAGATCGCCGTCCACATATGATTTAAACCACTTTTTAAAAGCGATACTATAAAAATT
>Ga0105099_10000704_pt1 | contig 22328 bp, 16 predicted proteins | sample PPLLak3cmMay2015_2_FD_79138 | JGI IMG/M metagenome (GOLD analysis project Ga0105099, IMG submission 79138) | Freshwater sediment microbial communities from Prairie Pothole Lake near Jamestown, North Dakota, USA - PPLs Lake P8 Core (1) Depth... | ecosystem: Environmental > Aquatic > Freshwater >... | reverse complement strand
CATAATTAATATGTTTTATAGAGTTAATTAATTTTTAAGCAAATTCACAATGTAAAAATAGGATTTAATTTTTAAAACCACCAATGTGCCGGGAAATGTTCGTTCTGATGTAGTGTTTAAAATGTATCAAAAACTTAACAAATCAATTGTTTTGAAATCTCTGCCTCTTTACTTACTTTTGGGCACCCTGTTCGAAGAGTCAAAACATTAGGGATGACATTTCTCTATATTATAATCGCGCTTGTCCTGATATTTGATTTTATCAACGGATTTCACGACTCAGCCAATTCGATCGCAACGGTAGTATCAACAAAGGTACTCTCTCCTTTTTCAGCAGTTCTGCTTGCAGCCATATTCAATTTCATTGCTTTCATGGTATTTCCGCTGAAGGTTGCCACCACAATGGGCAAAGGGGTTGTAGAACCTGATGTACTCAACCTTAATGTAATCGGAGCTGCACTTATAGCAGCTATCGCATGGAACCTTGTTACCTGGTGGTGGGGATTACCCTCAAGTTCGTCTCACACACTCGTCGGCGGGCTTGTTGGTGCTGCGCTTGCCAGTTCCGGATCAGGGTCAGTTATTGCCGGAGGGGTGATCAAGATTGTGGCATTTATTGTTATTGCTCCGCTTCTTGGTATGGTGATCGGATTCGTTATTTCAATACTGGTGCAGTACCTTGTCAGGAAACGTACACCTTCCGGCGTTGACAGACATTTCAGAAGGCTCCAGCTGGTCTCAGCCGCTGCCTTCAGTCTCGGACACGGCGGCAACGACGCACAGAAATCGATGGGGATAATATGGGTGGCACTCATTATATCCGGGTTAACTACCAAGGATGATAAAATCGACATGTGGATCGTTCTTTCATGCCAGGCTGCAATTGCACTTGGTACTTTATTCGGCGGATGGAGGATTGTCAAAACCATGGGGCAGAAGATCACCAAGCTTAAGCCGTTTGAAGGATTCTGTGCTGAAACAGCCGGTGCTCTCACCCTTTTTGGTGCCACTCATTTTGGAATACCGGTCAGTACCACACATACTATTACAGGTTCTATAATTGGTGTCGGCTCAAGGAAGGGATTATCTGCCGTGAAATGGGGTGTAACAACAAAGATCTTCTGGGCATGGTTGCTTACCATTCCGATATCAGGCATTATTGGTTCACTTATGTATCTGTTCTTTAACTGGATAAATTAAATTCTAAAACAAGTAAATTTCACTATTATGAATATTGATAAATTCCTGAAATTTTTTGTCCCTAAGGACCATTCGTTTCATCCTCTGTTTGAGCAGGATGCAAAAAACCTGGTCAAAGCTGCTGAATTACTTAATCAGCTCATGGCTACATCAGTACATGAAGAACACGAAAGGATATATAAGGAGATTAAGGATGTTGAGCACATCGGTGACCAGATCACGGATAAAACCTACCAGCAACTCAATAAGTCATTCATTACCCCTTTCGACCGTGAGGATATTCATGAACTGACAGCTCATATCGATGATGTTGTTGATTCTATAAATGGTGTAAGCCGCAGGATATGCCTGTATAAGCCAAAGAATCTGATGCCTGTATATAAGCAGATGGCTGAAATGATCCTGGAGGCTGCCAAAGAGATTCAGACAGGCATTCATTGCCTGGTTGATGCAGCGGCGAACAAAAAAGAGATTACCCAGGCATGCGTCAACGTCACAGCAATTGAACATAAAGTGGATGATTATTATTATATAGCTGTAGCCGAGCTGTTTGATAAGGAGAAAGATCCGGCAGAATTGCTGAAGAATAACAAGATTCTTGAGATCCTTGAAAGGACCGTTGATGAAGAAGAGGATGTAACCGATACCATCAAGTCTATTCTGATAAAACTGGCATAGACTGGTTGCTGGTTGCTGGTTGCTGGTTGCTGGTTGCTGGTTGCTGGTTGCTGGTTGCTGGTGGTGCTGGTTATGTTTACAAGGAACAAGCGACCAGGAACAAGCAACTTTATTTTTATTTACTTCTTATCATAGTCAGCACCATCTTGAATTTCTCAACTGCCTTTACGGCATGAGGTATATCAGCAGGCATAATGATGCTCTGACCGGCTTCAAGAATAAACGGCTTCCCTCCTATTGTTATCTCACTTTTGCCGTCAACAACCTGGATAAGTGCATCGAACGGAGCTGTATGCTCGCTTAATGCCTCTCCCTTTGCAAAAGAAAACAGCGAAATGTTGCCCGTCTCTTTTTTTAGGACGGTCTTACTGAGAATACCTCCGCTTGCATATTCAATGGAGTCATTGAAACTGAAAATTTTCGCCTTCTCAAATTCGTTTGCTGACATTATTTTAATTGTTAATTATTTAACAGTAAAACAACAATACTAATTTAATGTTCAAAAAATAACCGCAAAGGCTATAAAGGTATATAACAGGAACACAAAGTAGGGGCATTGCATGCAATGCCCCTACATATCATTATTCAGCGATTGTATTATTAATTATTTTTTAATGTTTGGCATTTCCAGTCCGTAGCCTTTCTTCCTGTCTTCGGCTTTCAGCAGGTATGCAAACAGGATCGCCAGAAGCCCGAAGCACGAGAATATTATCATCGGCAGGGTATAATTATATGTAGGTATCTCAACGCCATCCAGTATACGCGTGCCCGATATGCAGAATTTGTCAAGCACCCAGCCGATAAGCATAGGTACCAGCATCAGACCAACATTCTGAACCATAAAGATCATACCATAAGCGGTCCCAAGCTGTTTTTCAGGAATGATCTTCGGTACTGAAGGCCACATTGCAGAGGGAACAAGCGAAAATGCAACTCCAAGAATACCTATCAGTATTATGGCAATTGGTGTTGCATCCAGGGCAGGAATCGAGAACATTATGTGTACAAACAGAAGAAGAAATGCTCCGAGTATCATTATTGATGCCCCCTTCCCTTTCCTGTCATAAACATTTCCGAAAAGCGGCGTCATGGCAATAGCTCCGACTGTAAGCATCCCGGGAATCAACCCTGCATATTTTTCCACTACATGAAATTTATTTATCATCAGGTCAGTCGCATATTTGATGAATGGGAAGACCCCTGAATAAAATAACAGGCATAGGATAGCTATCAGCCACCAGCCCTTATTGGTCACAATTACCAGGATATCTTTGAATTTGAAAGACTCTTCACTGCCAGTTACTCCTTCATCAGCAAGGGATTTATCAAGCTTTCTGTCCATTATTGTGTAAAGGAAGAATGAAATCATGCCGATACACAGGAGCACAAGAGCTAAAAGTATGGGTTTTGATACTCCACCCAGTGCATTTGCAACTGGTATTGATGTAGCCACAGCAAGCGTCGTCCCGATCCTTGCAGTTGACATCTCCAGTCCCATGGCCAGAGCCATCTCTTTTCCCTTGAACCATTTAACTATTATCTTGGAAACCGTGATCCCGGCGATCTCAACGCCAACCCCGAATGTTGCATATCCCAGGCTGGCCATTATGACCTGCAGCTTCATTCCCAGGAACATATGCCCGTCCAATGAGTGCGTGGTTATGGCCCAGTACTTGATGGCAGTACCTGTTACCATTATTATAGTCGCCATCTTACCTGTAAACCTCACACCCATCTTATCAAGAATGACCCCCCCGAGTATCAGCATCAGCAAGAACACATTAAACCAGCCGTAGGCACCGGTGAAAAATCCGAATTCCCTGCTGTTCCACAGAAGCTCTTTCTCAAGAAGAGGCTTCAGGGGGGCCATCACATCTGTCAGGTAATATCCGCACAACATTGTAAATGATATCATTGCCAGTGCCATCCAGCGGGCTGTCCTTGAATCCCTCAGGGTTTGTCTTATTGTTTCCATTATAGTTTTTTTGTTTTGACCGGTAAATGTAAATAAATAAATCGTATGCCACAGCGGGTTATGATCATTTAAAATGAACTAATCTCCGGACTGATTGTTGTATGGGATAATTGATTTACTTTGCGTAATAATTTTGAAAACAGAGATAATGAAAAGAGAAATACTTGTTTTGATTGTTGCTCTTATATCATATAGCGTTTTTTCGCAAAAGCCTCCTCTCCAGCCAGTTGAAGGAGTCAGATGGTACACCCTTCAGGAGGCTGAGAAGCTGATGAACTCTTCGCCCAGGCCGCTGTTCATCGATGCATATACTGACTGGTGTGGCTGGTGCAGGAAGATGGACCAGGATACTTTCTCAAACAATGTGATCGCAGATATACTTAATTCGAAATTTTACCCTGTCAAATTCAATGCCGAAGGACAAGAGTCAATTACTTTCCTGGGGCACACCTTCATTAATGACGGCAGTGCGGGCAGAGCTCACCAGCTTGCCATAGAGCTGCTTCAGGGACAGCTCTCCTATCCTACCGTTGTCTTCTTTACGAAAGAAGGTGAGAAATACGGGATCTCACCGGTCCCGGGATACAGGGCTCCAAAAGAAATGGAAGTATTGCTGAGCTTTTTTGCAGATAAATCCTACAAGACAATAAAATTCGACGACTTCCAGAAGAGTTTCGTTGGAAAAGTGAAATAGGTACTGACTTCCGGGCGGGCCCCCTTGGGGGTCAGGGGTGTGGGATGGAGGTTGCTGGTTGCTGGTTGCTGGTAAATGGTACCGGTTAAGTGGATTTAACAAGCAACTAGCAACAAGGAACGAGCAACTTTCTTACTTTCCTATAATATAGTTCGCCGGCAGCTGAAGGATTTCACCAAACTGGTAGACCAGTTTTCTTGAAGTATACAGTGTTTCATCTCCCATCATTATTGTCATTCTCACCACGTCAGGCATACGGTAGTATATTCTGTCAATCTTCGGAGCCAGAGGATCAGACTCCTGTCTTGTGATCACCGTAACTTCTTTTGTTTTCTGTTCAGGGCTCAGAATCACATTCACATCAGTTCCTGACTCTGATGAAGCATCCTCAGGTCCGGTAACTTCTGAGAATTTGAAAAGAGCGACTGTTTTCCCTGCTATATCCCTGCCGGGGTTTATCTGGAAGGTGAAGCTCTTCTTTTCAGTGATCGTTTTGCCTGTAAAGAGTTCCGTATATTCCTTTTCCATCCTGTTCATTTCATTTATCGCAGCGTCGCTCTGAGGAAAAACGTTTGCCTCACCGGTAAGTATAAGAAGCTTCCCGTCCCTGAGGTCCATGAGCCTCCTTGCTGCCCTCTCGGCAAGCTGGCTCTCAGTAAGCTTCTTCTTTGTTTCCACAAGATATGGCAGTCTAATGAACTGATCGTCAACCTTTACACGTCTGTAGGCAGTGTCAGTATCAATATTGTAATACTCATCCGAGCCCAGATCAAATGACCTGAACTGATCGATGTTGATCTCCTTGTCCCTGATTGCATCTTCAGCTTCGGGATTCATCCGGGAACTGACATCAAGGATCACTCCTTCCCTTTTGAGCGTCAGGGCGTTGGTAGTGAACAATGTATTTGTTTCGATCACATAGAATTCTGACGGATCTGCCTCTTCATGTGAATTTACCGTAACACCTGTGATAGTCCAGTGCTCATCTTCATTCATAATTACATCAGCGAGGCCAAGCAGTTCTCCGGTGTATTTTGCGTAAGGCCCGGGAAGTTCAATTGTCCTCTCCATTTCGATCGATATTGTAAAAACTGTCATCGGCAGGCTGTAGATCAGGGTTCCCTCCCTGAAAGTCACTGTATCTGACAACGGTGCAATGACATGCCCGGGCGATGAAACCTTCCTGTTTGTCATGCAGGAGGATGTTATCAGGATTATTATGAAGATTATTAATAGTCTGAAAATCGTTTTCATTTATTTTTCTTTTAACGTTTCTAAATATCTCTTAATCTGCGGAATGCACTGCCTGTTGCAGAGATGATATTCGATGCTGTCAGCGATTCATAGCCGGTTTCTTCCGCAGCAATGTCACCTGCCAGTCCATGCAGGTAAACTCCTGTTGTTGCTGCTTCTACCGGACCGTATCCCTGGGAGAGAAGCGACAGGATCATTCCTGTCAGGACATCTCCGCTTCCCGCGGTGGCCATCCCGGGGTTGCCGGTGCTGTTGAACCACACAGTGCCGTCAGGCGAGGCAATAGAGGTATGAGCTCCCTTCAGCACCACAATGCATCTGTGGTTTTTCGCAAACTCCATCTGCAATTGTAGCCTGTCATAGCTGCTTACGGTTTCTCCTGCCAATCTCCCGAATTCTTTTGGGTGAGGAGTCAGTATAGTCCCGGGAGGTAAAAGTCCGATCCACTCCTTATTCATTGACAGTATGTTAAGGGCATCAGCATCGATGACCAGAGGCTTTCTGTACTCCTGCACAAACCGGTGAAGGGCTTCCTGTGCCCGGACCTCTGTTCCCATTCCCGGACCAATACCCACCGCATCATACTTTTCCATTTCCCCTAATTCTGAAATGCAATGTTCTGAGACATCACTGACTGCCATTGCTTCCGGTACGGCTGTCTGGATAATATTGTTTCCCGATGAGGGGATGTGGCATGTTATCAGTCCGGCGCCGGTGCACAGAGCTGCCCTGGCTCCCAGAACCATTGCTCCCATCCTGCCATAAGATCCGCCGGCAAGCAGTCCATGACCGAATTTTCCCTTGTGATCGAATTTGTTCCGCTGTTTCAGGAGCGGAGCTACCATATCCTTCTCAAGCAAATTATATGGAGATTTCATATTACTGAAATCCAGACCGATAGGCAGAACAAACCATTCACCCGTATATTTTTCACATTCAGGGAACATGAAGGCAAGCTTTGGAAACTGGAGGCTCAGGGTATAATCAGCCATTACAGTATTTATGCTGTTGAGATGATCAATAACCTCTCCGAACATGCCCGAGGGGATATCAACTGACACCACGGTTGCCGGAGAAATGTTGATCCTTGTTATCACGTCAGCAGCCAGTCCTTCGGCAGGACGCGAGATGCCTGAGCCAAATATGGCATCAATGATCACATCATCTTCACATATCAGTGGAAACTCATCAATGTTCCTTATTTCAGTGAAAGGCACACTGGTCTCCTTTTCAAGCCTCTTGCAGTTTATCTTCCACTCATCAGATCTGTTTGCCGTGAATGCTGTATAAAAAACCTCCGCTTCATACCTCTCATGTGCCAGCATCCTGGCAAGAGCGAGGCCATCACCGCCGTTGTTACCCGGACCAGCGAATATTTTTATCCGCCCTGACCTGTCCAACTTATCCGTATACCAGTCAAAAAGTTTTGCTGCCGCTCTCTCCATAAGGTCAATCGAAGCGACAGGCTCGTTCCTGATTGTTAACTCATCAATCTCTTTTATCTGGTCACTGCGGAATATTTTCATTGAGATGTTATCATTTAAGTACAAATTTAATCTCTTCAGCCATTAATAAAAAAAGATTAATATATTTGTTACCGGTCAGATATTGAATAATTCCGGCGGCTTGCCGGTCTGATAATGAGATAGATGATACCAAGCAATTAAAGAATAACCAACTAATAAAAGAATAATATGTTAAAGAATCATCCCAAAGGACTGCTCGTAGCTTTTTTCTCAAACATGGGTGAGAGGTTCGGCTTCTACACAATGATGGCCATACTGGTGTTGTTTCTTCAGGCCAAGTTCGGACTCTCGGCTGAAAAAGCAGGAGGCATTTACAGCTGGTTTTATTTCAGCATCTATGCACTTGCCCTTCTTGGAGGAATACTGGCCGATTCAACGAAGAAATACAAGCTTGTAATACTTGCAGGAATCATCATAATGTTCGCCGGATACATTATCATGGCTGTTCCCGGGATGACGCTGACATTTACAGTCATTGGACTGATGACGATCGCGCTTGGCAATGGCCTTTTCAAGGGGAATCTTCAGGCTGTGGTCGGTCAGATGTACGACGATCCGAAGTACTCAAAACTGAGGGATACGGCATTCATGATCTTCTACATGGGGATAAATGTTGGAGCATTCTTTGCCCCGTTTGCAGCCAACGGAATGAGGAACTGGTGGCTCAAAACCAATGGTTTCCTTCATGACGGCAGCCTTCCCTCCCTCTGCCATCAATATAACAACTCTACTCTGGTTGATACCTCAGTCTTTCAGCAGCTCGCTGATAAAGTCAGCCTGAGCGGACCTGTTACGGACCTGTCAGCATTCGCCAATCAGTATCTTGAGGTCTTTTCAAAAGGCTACAACTATGCATTCGGAATAGCAGCCGGAGCAATGGTTTTATCGCTCCTGGTATATATTATCTTCAATAAGTTTTTACCGAACAAGGAGTCAAAAGCATCTGCTGCTGCCACAGAGAAAATTGATTTCAAACCGGTACCGCTGATTGCAGCAATCTTTGCCATGGGAATTACAGCATTCGGTCTTCATTTTATTAAAGAAGTAGGCTGGACGGCCGGGTTTGCATTCGGGCTGTTTGCAGGATTTGTTACCTGGATAATACTATCCTCCCGCAAGGAGGAGAGAGCAAGGATAACTGCACTTGTACTTGTATTTATTGTGGTCATTTTCTTCTGGATGTCGTTCCATCAGAACGGGCTTACTCTCACACTTTTTGCGAGGGATTACACCGTAAAGCAGGTAGATCCGTTCACAAACCTGTTCTTTACCCTGCCTTCTATCCTTGCAGTTATAGCTGCCATTGCAGGCCTGGTAATGCTGCTTTATAAAAACCTGGAAGGAAAATACAAATTAACCGGAGGCGCACTGTTTATAGCAGCTCTGGTATTCGCTTATTTCCGGTATACTGGTTCAGATAGTATGAATTCAATCGAACCAGAGGTCTTCCAGTCTTTTAACCCTCTTTTCATAGTGGCACTTACTTTCCCGGTCATGGGTGCCTTTGCATGGATGAATAAAAAGGGAATTGAACCCTCAACTCCAAAGAAAATAGGTATCGGAATGGTCATTGCCTCGCTGGGATTCATCGTGGTTCTTATTGCATCAATCGGGGCGCCATCACCAGAATCACTTAATGGAATTCCGGCGGCAGACAGCGACAGGGTATCTCCATACTGGCTCATAAGCAGCTATCTCATACTCACAATTGCAGAACTATTCCTGAGCCCGATGGGACTCTCATTTGTTTCAAAAGTGGCTCCTTCAAGGTTTCAGGGACTCATGCAGGGCGGCTGGCTGCTTGCCACAGCTGTCGGAAACAAACTGCTGTTCGTCGGAACACTGCTCTGGGATAAGGTCAACCTGACCACTCTGTGGCTGGTATTTATTGTTTGCTGCCTCCTGTCAGCAACATTCATCTTTGTTATTTTGAAAAGACTGGAGAAAGCCGCTACAAGCTAAAACCATAAATCCTTTAACCGCAAAGCGCGCAAAGGGTTAGAACCTAAGGACGCAAGGAGAACCGAATGATGGATTTAACTTGGCGTCCTTTGCGTTCTTTCAATCCGTAGCATTTGCGAAGGATTGCTTTGCGATCTTTGCGGTTTTCTTAACATTATTTTTATAATAATTATATATTTCTATTATTTACCATATTTTATTAATTTATCAGAGTTGTTTGCTTAATATTTTGTAATCTATAACTAATTTGCTATCTTTGTGGTTAATACCATGCATCCTCAGGGTGCATTTTTTTTATTTTACATTAAATGAAAGTTTTAAAATTCGGGGGATCGTCGGTTGGCACACCTGAGCGTATCAGGGAAGTAAAGAGAATAATTGAACGCCAATCTCTTCCCTGTGTGGTTGTTGTATCCGCATTTCAGGGAGTTACAGATCAGCTTCATAAAATAGCTGAACTGGCTGCAAACGGATCAACAGAAGCATGGGACCTGCTTGGTACCCTCACAAGACTCCACAGGGAGGCAACTGCTGCCCTCATCACCGACAAAGGGAAAAGAGAAGAGGTATTGAAGTCTGTTGATGAGATACTGAATGAGCTTACAGAAACATGCACAGGGATATTCCTGCTCCACGAAATTACCAGACGCTCACTCGACAGTGTGCTTGCTACCGGAGAAAGGTTGTCATCAGAGATTATCAGCTCTTACATAGAAAACAATACATATATTGATGCCCGCGATATTATAAAGGTTGATGAGTGCGCCGGAAACAATATGGTCGATTTCAGAATAACCAATAACCTGATCAGAGAAAAGATCGGGACATTACCGCAACTTACATTTGTTCCCGGATACATTGCCGGGACAATGACCGGCGACACCACAACCCTCGGCAGAGGCGGTTCGGATTATACAGCAGCTATTATTGCTGCCGCTCTTAAATCAGATATACTTGAAATCTGGACTGATGTTGAAGGTTTCATGACTGCAGATCCGAAAAAAGTTGAAAAGGCATACACCATTGAAAACTTAACCTATGCGGAGGCAATGGAGCTTTCGCATTTCGGAGCCAAAGTTATCTATACACCAACGCTCAGGCCGGTATATAAAGCAAAAATACCGGTTATTGTAAAGAATACATTCAACCCGGAAGCAAAGGGTACTTTAATAAACGGAGATCTTCCGGATCAGGGGCGCAGTCCAATAAAAGGTATATCCTCAATAGACCATATCGACCTGGTTACATTACAAGGCCCTGCGATGGTTGGAGTAACAGGTACATCAGCAAGACTATTCGGCGCACTGGCAAAACGAAATGTCAACATAATCCTCATCACACAGGCATCATCGGAATACTCGATCACATTTGCAGTCTCGCCATCAGATTCCGGACCTGCATCGGAAGCTATCAATGAAGAATTTGCACGTGAGATAAAAAGCAACAATGAACTTAAAATACTCGTCGAGAAAAATCTTTCCGTCATTGCCATTGTCGGAGAAAAGATGAAGAATACTCCGGGCATCTCTGCTACTCTGTTCACCTCGCTCGGAAAAAACGGCATCAATGTGGTAGCCACTGCACAGGGCTCTTCAGAGTTGAATATTTCGGTTGTAATAAAAAATGAGAATCTCAAAAAAGCACTTAATGCAATTCATGACGGATTCTTCCTTTCCCCATACGACGAGGTTAACCTGTTTGTGGCTGGCACCGGGCTTGTTGGATCAAGTCTTCTTAAACAGCTGCAAAAACAGGCAAAGGTTCTTATTGAAGTACATTAGCTCAAGATCAAACTTCTTGGTATAACAAATTCGAGGAAGATGCTTGTTAATATCAAAGGTATATCACTTGATTCATGCCGTGACCTCCTTAAAGATGAGGGGGTTAAAGCTGATATTACGGAGTTTGTCAGACAGATAAAAAAAATGAATCTGCGAAATTCGGTATTCATCGATTGCACCGCCGATCCAAGGGTTGCAGGAGTATATGGAGAGGCGCTTACTGACTATATTTCGGTGGTAACGGCAAACAAGATCGCATGTTCGGCTGAATACACTTATTACCAGCGCCTTAAATCGATCGCTAACGAACGGGGTGTACGATTCATGTACGAAACAACTGTGGGTGCCGGACTTCCGATAATCAGAACAATCAGCGACCTTGTCTTATCCGGCGACAAGATCTTTAAGATCGAGGCTGTACTCTCAGGAACTCTGAACTTTGTCTTTAATGAGATAAGCAGCGAACTGCCCCTGAGCAGAGCAATACGGAAAGCAAAGGAAATAGGATACACCGAACCTGATCCACGTATCGACCTGAGCGGTACAGATGTAGTAAGAAAGATCTTGATTTTATCGAGGGAAGCAGGATTTAAACTGGAGCAGAAGGATGTTGAAATAAAAAGATTCCTGCCGGAAGATTGTTTCGAAGGTGATCTAAATGACTTCTACAGGAAAGTGGAAGCTCTTGACGACGAATTTGAGAAAAAGAGACTTGAACTGGTTAAAAAGAAAAAGAAGTGGAGGTTCTTTGCAACACTCGATTGCGGAAAGGCAAAAGTTGAGCTCGTGGAGGTCGGACAGGATCATCCTTCCTACTATCTGGAGGGAAGCAACAATATAGTATTGCTTACGACTGAACGTTACAAGGAATTACCGATGGTCATCAAGGGATATGGTGCAGGTGCTGATGTGACTGCAGCCGGTGTTTTTGCTGATCTGATGAGAGTAGTGAATGTATAAATAGAATAACCACGAGACACAGAGAGCACGGAGAAATGCACAAAGAAAAAACAGTGTAACTCCGTTAATCCCGAGTACTCGGGACAGTGTAACACCGTGGTAAAAGAATAAAAAGTCCAGTTTTGAAAGATACGGGAATCAAATATTATTCGACGAATCTTAAAGCGCCGGAGGTGACCTTCAGTGAGGCATTGCTTAAAGGACTGGCACCTGACGGCGGATTATATATGCCATCGGTCATTCCGCAGATTAAGAAGAAAGAAATATTGAGTTTCCGGTCAAAGGAATATCATGAGATTGCATCTGATGTTCTAAGTCATTTCCTTAATGATGAGATAGATAACAGAAGTCTTAAAAAAATATGCAGAGATGCATACGATTTTGATGTCCCTGTCGAGAAAATTACTGAAGGAAACTATATACTGCGTCTCGACCAGGGACCTACAGCATCTTTCAAGGACTTCGCGGCAAGGATGATGGCCAGGCTTATGAACCACTTCATTTCGGACGCAAAAAAACGTTTCACAATTCTGACCGCCACCTCCGGCGACACAGGAGGCGCTGTTGCCAACGCATTTCACGGATTAAACAACATCGATGTCATCATCCTTTTTCCTTTAAGAGAAGTGAGCGTTATGCAGCGTAGGCAGATGACCACTCTTAAAGGGAACATAAAGGTGCTGGCTGTTGATGGCAAATTTGACGATTGCCAGCGGCTTGTCAAGAAAGCTTTTCTGGACCCTGATCTGTCAGGCATTCATCTGTCATCTGCAAACTCAATTAACATCGGCCGTCTCCTTCCGCAGGCTGTTTATTATTTTTATGCATGGGCAGCAACTGCAGATGACTGCGATGATGAAGTTATATTCAGCGTGCCGTCAGGCAATTTCGGCAACCTCATGGGTGGCATAATTGCACGCGAAATGGGACTGCCGGTAAAGAAGTTCATAATATCCACAAACTCAAACAACGAAGTTCCGGAATTTCTGCGATCAGGAGTTTACAAACCCGTGATGCCCTCTGTCAATTGCATCTCAAGCGCCATGAATGTGGGGCACCCAAGCAACCTTGCCAGAATTGTCGCATTTTATGGCGGGATGATGAACGAATCAGGTTTTATTCTGAAAGATCCCGACATTGCCCGGATGAGAAATGACCTGTATGGGGTATCTGTTTCAGATGGAGAGACGAGATCTGCAATTTCCGAATGCTATAAAAACAAAAGTGTTATTTTTGAACCGCACGGTGCTGTGGCATGGAAGGGTATCGAGGATTATGAAAGAAATTCAGAACATGATAAGAATCAGTTGTTTGTTTCACTTGAAACCGCACACCCAGCCAAATTCAGTGATGATATTAAAAGAATCCTTGGCATTGAAATACCATTACCGGCTTCGCTCTCGTATCTTACCGGTAAAAAAGAGGAATACATGGCAATGGAAAATGACTATAATAAACTCAGAAGCTACCTCATAACCATTAATAACCAGTAACAAGCAACATGCAACCAGCAACCAGCAACCAGCAACCAGCAACAAGCAACTAATTAACTAATAACCAAAAAATGTACCTTGTATGTGCCGACCTCGAGGGGGTCTTTGTTCCGGAAATATGGATCAGTGTTGCAAAGTATACGGGGATTAATGAGCTCCGGCTCACAACACGTGATATAAACGATTATGATGTCCTGATGAGGCGCAGACTTGAGATCCTTCGCAAGCACGGACTTACGCTTCACGTTATCCAGCACGTCATTTCAGGCATCAAGCCTCTGCCCGGGGCAACAGAGTTCATTTCCTGGCTGAGAAAAAGGACTCAGTTGATAATTGTGTCAGACACATTCACTGAATTTGCTGATCCGCTTATGGAAAAGCTTGGCCGCCCCACTCTGTTCTGCAATAACCTTTCAGTCGACCACCTGGGGAATATCGTGGATTATCACCTTCGTCTTTCCGATGGCAAAATGAAAATTGCAGAAGCAATGCAAAACCTTAATTATAAAGTGATCGGAATAGGTGATTCCTACAATGACATTAAAATGCTCCGTAAGGCTGATGCAGGATTACTCTTCCGTCCGCCGCAGAAAGTCATTGATGATAACAGCGACATACAGGTGGTAAACTCATATGATGAGATGAAACAGGTCATTTCGGATTATCTTGATATGGAAAAGGCAAACTGATTACGTGATCTCAGTCAAGGATCGCAGAAGTATATTGATCTGCTAAATCCGTCTGGTCTTTAGCGAGCCCCGAAATTATAACAATCATATTATCTTTCCATGAAAGGAAAATCGTCCCGTTATACCCGTCAGTGAAAACGTATTTTCCCTCCTCTTTCCTGTCAGGTTCAATGCCGGCAGTTGAGAGATACTTCTCTGCTGCAGCAAAGGCTTCCTGTTCTGTGCCGGGTTTCAGAAGGTAGATATCAAAGTTGTCGTTATCCGGGCCGTATGATGCCCTGAATGCCTTATTAAGGAACTGGTGGCCCAGGACATTCTCGTTTATGAATGTCTCCTCATTAACCTTTCTTCCATCATCGGGGAACTCGGTGAGGAGTTCCGGCATTTTATTGTCGCCGCCCAGCATATCTGCAACCCTCATAGCCAGTGACTCAGCTGCATGGAGTGTTTTCGCCTTTTCCGAGTGCGTCCTTATTTTTACGTAATGGTTACCGGTGAAGAAATTTACAGAGCCTCCGGTTTTATAACCCTGGGCACCCAGGTTCATAAAACGGAATGAGGAGGAGCGCTCTGATGCATATATCCCGAATGCCATTGTATGATCGCTGTGCCTGTAGATCTCAAGCTTGATGACATCTTTGCCCTTTTTATATTCGGCCACATGAAGATCCTGAAAACCCAGGGCATTGTAACCGTCAGCTGCTCCGTTAATGAAATCCCAGAGGTTATCGGGTGTGTAGACCGGGTACTTCGTTATCAGCTTAAAACCACTTACAACCGGCCAGGTAATCTCCTGTGCTGCGGATGATCCGGACAGCACAGAAAACAGGATTCCCGCAAGAAATGCTTTTCTAATCATATGAATTCTTTTCAGGCAAGAAATTCAGATGGTACTGATGACAGCCGTGATATGTCGGCTATTTTTTCCCTTACATTGAACCCCCGCGGACAATTGATGCTGCATGCATTGCAATTGCTGCATGGATCTCCTGTAATGCCCAGCTCTCCAAGAAGTGTCTTTGCCATTGCCGGATTTGAATATCCATATGCATACATATATGCGCGCATAAGGTCCAGGACCGGAAGTGCATAAGTACACGACGAAACGCATCTTGTGCATCCTGAGCAGGATAGTCCTGGTTCACCAAGCATGGCAACCAGGTCGCTCTTCTCCTGTTCAGTAAGCGAGATATCGGTAAGAAGTTTTTCATTGGCTTCAAGCTGTTCGAAGCTGGTCATCCCCGGTATGGTGGTATGAACATCAGGATTTGACAACACCCATTTCAGGGCCGCCGATGTATTCATTGGTTTTGTTCTTTCGCGGTCAAGGAAACCGCCGCCTGCGAGTGTCTTCATGGCGACAATACCAATACCGGCTCCTGCTGCTTTTTTAATGGCACGGTTTATCTCATCCATTGCAGCATACCTGTAATTATACTGTGTCAGGATCACATCCCAGATACCTGAATCTGCAGCTGCGCTGATAACCTGCGGCTCATTCCTGTGTGTTGAAAACCCTATAAACCTTGCCTTGCCATCCTTTTTGAGTTTCTGTACTGTATTTATGACAGGCTTATAATCAAGTAATTCCGGATTGCTTATATCGTGAACATAAAGGATATCAACATAATCCATCTGAAGCCGTGAAAGGCTTGTGTTGAACATTGAAAGGAAATTTTCCGGTGTTGCATCTCTGGCTGGCTTTCCTTCCCTGTCCTGACCGGGTTTGATCTTTGTTGCCAGAATAAATGAAGTTCTGGGGTATTCTTTGAAGAGGTTGCCCAGCATCGTCTCGTTATTGCCTCCCTGGTATCCGTTTGCAGTATCAAAAAGAGTTATCCCTTTTTCATAAGCAGCTTTGCAGAGTCCGGGATTATCCGACCGCATAACACCAAAGCTGACAACGGGCACCTTCAGTCCTGTCCTGCCAAGAGTTCTGTGCACTATACTGCTTTCCTGTTTGCCTGAACCGGCAGAAAATACAGAAGGAGATATTGCCAGCATGCCTGCTCCTGCTGCACCGGTCTTAATGAATCCTCTTCTGGAAATTTTCTTCATTTTATTTCATGTTTCTTATTCGTACCTCAATACCTGAATCTTTCAGCAGGTTCACAATTTTATCTGTATCGGTTTCACCGAAGTGATAAGGATAAAGGATTTCTGGCATTAAAGTCTTTGCTGCATCTGCCACCATTTCGGGGGTCATTGTATACGGCAGGTTCATCGGCAGGAAAGCAATATCTATATCCTTAAGAGCTTTCATTTCGGGTGTGTTTTCGGTGTCACCTGCGACATAAATCCTTTTGTCTCCGATTGAAATGATAAATCCTATTCCCACACCCTTCGGGTGAAAGGCCTGGCCGGGCGCTCTCATATTTTTAATGTTGTATGCATGTACAGCTTCAACAGTTATGCTGCCCAGGGCTTTCTTATCACCTGCTTTCATCGGCTGTGCCCAGGTTACCTCCTTCGCTGAGGCTTCATTTGAAAGCATTATGGTGGCATCCGTGCGAAGTTTGCTGATCATGTTTTTATCAAGATGATCATAATGCTCATGTGTAACAAGTATGAGATCGGCCTGCGGAAGACCTTCATAGTTACCTGAGCTCTTTACCGGGTCAACATGGATGATGAAATCTCCTGTACGGAACATAAGCGATCCATGACCAATGAAGTATATCTCTACTTCACCTGCCGGTGAACTGATTTTATCGACAGCAGGTTTTTCCTGGGGAAATGCACTTGCAGCCATATCAGATTTTGATCCCGAGCACAAGGATATCATCTATTTGCGGCGACGGTCCCATCCAGTCAATCAGGTTCTTCTCGAGAAGATCCTGCTGCTTGTCCATCGGATGATCCTGGATTTCAAGGATCAGTCTCTTGAAGTTCTTCTTCATGAATTTTCTGCCATGAGCTCCACCAAACTGATCGATATAGCCGTCAGAAGACATGTAGTAAGAAACTCCCTTCTCAATATCCCATTCATAGAATACAAACTGTTCATTCATTCTTGAGGAGATCCCGATTGGCATCTTGGAGGCATATATTGTTTCGAGGAGATATTTCCCGTTCGACATTGAGCCGTCAGGCATCTCATCGGAGTTCTCGGTATACTTCATTACTTCTTCCTCAGTAAGTTTCCTTACCTTGAAGCAGGGGTTGTAAGCTCCTGAGAATTCCATCCGGTTAGCCGCATAATCGACGACAAGAAGTCCCATATCCATTCCGTCTTTCGCTTCATCGTCGCCTCCTGACTGTTTCAGCGATTCAGTGATCTGAAGTCTTAGCTCGTTGAGTATAAAATCTGCTCTCGGGGCATCTTCCTTATCAATTATCTCATCTATGAACGACATGCCAAGGAGGCTCATGAAAGCTCCGGGCACGCCATGCCCGGTGCAGTCGGCAGCCACAACATAGAGCCTGTTTCCTTTCTTTGTCATCCAGTAAAAGTCGCCGCTGACGATGTCTCTTGGCCTGAAAAGTATGAAGTTATCCTTTATGTTTTCGTTAAGTATCGACTGGGCCGGCAGCAGTGCCATCTGGATCCTCTTGGCATAGTGGATACTCGATTCAAGTTCTTCTTTCTGCTTGACTACCACTGCAGTACGTTCACGTACAATCCCTTCAAGCCGGATGTTTTCATTTTTCAGTCTGCGTGTATATGCTGAAATAAATCCCCAGATTATCAGGATTGCCGCAAGAGCATAGCAAATGAAGGCAAGGAATGTTGCATACCACGGTTTAAGGATTATAAACTCATATTTAAGCTCATTCCCTTCAAGCCCCGTAAGTGTCCTGCTTTTTACATAGAAGGTATAATGCCCATAGGGAAGATTCGTGTAGTCTTTCCTGGAGTAGATCGCTTCCTGGGTGAATCCGAACGAGATGCCCTGCCATTCTGACCATTTTTCATCATACCCCTCAAGTTTGCAGCTGTATTCAGTTTGAAGTTCCTCGATGAAATAGGGGGTAGTCCACTCAAAGGTTATCTCATTCATATCATAGCTGAACTCCGGTACTTCCGAAGATTCAGGTTTATAAACCGGTACTCTCCTTTTATCATCTGCCTGATAAAAGAATGAGCCTTTCATTATTACCGAATCTGTTCCAACTGTAACTGATGCAAAACGGGTGTTTACCCTGGTTGAATCAGTCTGTATCCTTTCTTTATCCAGAACGTAAATTGATTTTGATTTCGTAAGGTAAATTCTCTCTTCTGATTCCAGTGCGTCGAGAATGGCAACATTTGGCAGAAGGTTCAGTACGCCACTGTAGGGATGGATACCATCAGATTTTTCCCTGAACAGCATCACAAAGTTCTTGTTTTCGATGCCGCTTAATAAAATGTCTCCGTCGGAATCATGAAACAGGAACTGAGATTCCTTACCTTCAGAAAATCCGCCGGTAATACCATTGTCAGGCAGAAACCGGTCGTTAGCCATATCATACCTGTAAATGCCTATTGCGGTTGAAAGGTACAACTCATCATTATGTTTTTTCACCATCCATAGTTCAGCATCAGGAATTCCCTTATCAGTCCTGTATTGGATACTGGTAGTGTCACTTTCGCTGAAGGATAATTTATAAAGTGCTGACGGATCTTCGGTCAGAAACCAGACACTCCCATCAGTCAGTTCCGCAATGCTTGAAATAATTCCGGAAACCCCCGCAAATCTGTATGCATATCTCCATCGTGATCCTTCATCTTCAAGAATTACCAGTCCTGATCCTCCATCCAGTCCCAGATAAATAATATCAGGATTAACTTCTGACTGAAATATCTTCTTGGAGATCAACTTTGTAAGGCCTTTCCTAGGCATGTTAATGCAATTCTCCTCTACCTGGTTAGTCATTCCGTTTTTTGTGATCTGGATAAGGCCTACAAGGCCGCTTGTCAGCAGATATTCACCATGGCTTGATCTTATAACCTCCAGGGGGAAGTATTGCCCGTCGGTCTGTGGTATTTTCCTGAATTTGATGTCCTTCTGTCCATCGGTATAGGATTTCAGGATGCCTGCATCGGATGATACATAGATAGCATCATTGAATTCGCAAATATCGTTTACCCCATAATCGATCCCCTGTTTTTCAGCAAATAAAGTAATGGGTATATTGATATATGCTTTATTCAGGTATCCATATGTTGCGATCCATAACTCAGAATCATTCCCGGAATCACAATACATGGAATATACTGCATCATCAAGCAGATTGCATGTCTCCTTGGTAAGCTGATATACCAGATTTCCGGATATGTCAAACACCAGGACTCCTTCCTGGCTTGTTGTCCCTATTGCAAAAAGATCATCGTTTATTATTGCCCCGGAATATATATTGGCGGTTGTAGTGAATTTTTTATTCAATTTTGCATCTACAAAATCTTCTCTTACAATCCCGGAGTTATAGTCATAAAGAAACAGTCCGTTAAAATATGTTCCCACTATCATCCGGTTTTCGTCAAACGGGAGAATGACGGTACAGGGCATTTCTTTAAAAAAATCGCCTCCCTGTGAGGGAATAATAACTCCGTCTTTATATTCAAATATTCCGGATGTGTTATCAGAAATAAAAATTCTTCCATTGATTTTCACCAGCCGCAGTGCATCTTTCAGCCCATAATCAAGAAGGTTAATTCTAACCAGAGAATCGCTTTCAATATCGTAAATATAAATCTTGCTCTGGTTCAGGAACAAGGCTTTATTATCAACAACCTCCACTGACCATATGATATGGATCTCACGGGTCGAATCAATGCGTTCTGCGAGCGATATGTATTCGGGGACTCCTCGTTCATCAGGCTGGATGTATCCGAATTCAAATGCAGCACCCACATAGACTATTCCCCTGTCATCAGAGCCTATGGAATAAATGCGGGGGTTATCTTTTATCCTGATTGCTGACCACTTGGTTCCATCGTACTTTATCACGCCCCGCTCCTGGTTGCCGAAATAGATATTGCCGAAAAAATCCTTTGTCATGCACCAGTTCTGATCCGAACCATGCGTAATCTGGGTTGAATAAGTCTTGATGAACGGTACACCGTACTTGTTGACCTGCCCCGTTATATCAAAATACAATGCAACCAGAAAACATATAAGGACGAACCTTTTCATAGATATCTTTGTTATTCATCTTATAAAATCAACCATAAAAATACTAATCTTATCATTTTAATCAAATTTATTATTGTCACTTTCGTTATATATTTAATTTTTGATAACTTGCAGGTAGAATTTAGGAACAGCGTTAATTAATTAACACTGATGTATTTAGGGATAAAAAAATGGGCAACATTACCAGTGCTGCTTTTTGCTGTGTTTTCAGCAACAGAGGGACAGCCGGTAAAAAGTCACAAATACCTTCTTGAAAGTGATTTACAGGATAATAGTGTCGCTGCCACCGGTAACTCCATCATCATAAACTATTCTGCATCAGAACTTTCACTCGAAAGCATATCCGGAGAGAACGGAACTTTTTATAAAGTGTCTATGCCGGGACATATTCCTGCCTCAGATCCCGGCAAGCCTGAACTGCCAGTTCTCAGCAGGGTGATATCGGTCCCTGAAAACTCATCCTGGAACATAAAAATCTCTGACGTAAGCACGACCCGCATTAAACCGCAAAGGCAGAAATTTTCAGGGATGCTTTTCCCGGCCCAGGAAGGACAAACCAAGGAGCCCCAGATCCAAAAACCGCCATTCAGGATCGATAAAGCAATTTACGGATCAAGAGATTTCATAAAATCAGATACTGTAAGAATAGAGATGATAGGAAAAGCCAGGAAAATGAATCTGGCCGGCCTCTACATATACCCGGTAACATACAATCCCGGGTCGAACACAATTGAGGTCATAACCTCAATGAGGATTGAAATAACATTTTCAAAGAGCAACGCAGGAATCAAATCCATGATTCCTGAACCACTGCCCTTAGCCGGGATAGTCAGCAAGGGAGTAATAAACTATGATCCCGGTACTGTAATCCCGGGCTACAGCGACAAGCCGGTCAGGATGATAATCCTTACCGATACTGTTTTCAGGAAGCACCTTGAACCATATATAGAATGGAAAACACAAAAAGGATTTAACCTCGATATATTATTTAAAGGTGCGGCGTATGCAGGAAATACTTACACAGAATTAAAGGACACTATCAAAAGCATCTACCTTGGCGCTACAGCGGACAATCCTCCTCCCGATTACCTGTTGATAGTAGGGAATGTTGCAAAAATACCTTATTACGGGACAGGCAACGTAACTGACATGTACTACGGCGAGATGGACGGGAACGGTGATTATATACCCGAAATGTTCATCGGAAGGCTTCCCGTGGCCGATACTACCGAACTGAAGAATGTTGTCAGTAAGATCATCCAGTACGAGAAATTTGAATTTGCTGATACTAACGAGTTCCATTCAAAAGCAGTTGCAACCGCAGGCTATGACGCAGGAAACGCGCTATATATGAACGGACAGGTAAATTACGCTGTAAACAACTACCTCACTTCTGAAAATAATATTAAGGAATATCATTTTACATATCCTCACGTTATTAACCATAAAGACTCCCTGAGGGGCATTCTTGACGACGGCATCTCATTTCTTAATTATACAGGTCACGGCAGCACCTCTGCATGGCTCAGCATGTCGTTCAATACAGATACAGTAGCCCGGCTTAAGAATAAGAACATGTACCCGTTTGTCATCAGCAACGCATGCCAGACCTCAAGCTTTGAGCTCAGCAGTTCATTCGGCAGTAAATGGGTAACTTCTGCCGGCAAGGGGGCAATAGGCTTTATCGGGGCATCAGCCGACACTTACTGGAGCGAGGATTATTACTGGGCAGTCGGACTGGGAACCCCGTCAGCCGATCCGACCTACGCGGCAACAGGGCTCGGAGCCTACGACCGGCTATTCCATACCCATGATGAAGCTCCTTCGGAGTGGTATACGACCATGGGACAGATAATCCATGCCGGCAATCTGGCAGTGAGCGCAAGTACAACCAATAAGAAAAAATTGTATTGGGAGATATACAATCTTGTTGGCGATCCCAGCATCACTCCGATAACCGGAACACCTGACACTTTCAACATCACTCTTCCTGACACTCT
>Ga0105099_10000703_pt1 | contig 22329 bp, 18 predicted proteins | sample PPLLak3cmMay2015_2_FD_79138 | JGI IMG/M metagenome (GOLD analysis project Ga0105099, IMG submission 79138) | Freshwater sediment microbial communities from Prairie Pothole Lake near Jamestown, North Dakota, USA - PPLs Lake P8 Core (1) Depth... | ecosystem: Environmental > Aquatic > Freshwater >... | reverse complement strand
TTTTTGCACTCGCGCTGTCAGCAGGCTGTGTGCCTGCGGTTGTTGTATCACGTATGGCAAAAATACTTGCAGATAAAAACAAAACAGATGCAGCAATCAATTGAAAACGTGTCATGGCAAAACTCCTGTTATAAGGTAACCGTTGATATAATTGTTTCATTGAAGAATAAAATACTATGTGTGTATGTACATAATCGATAAATCTAAACTTTTGCCAAAAAAATTCGGTGGTGTTTGTTCGAAAAATAAATGCCGGTAAATAATCCCGCGGTGAGCGGATGATTTGTTTAATAATCATCCGCTCATTTTTACTTATTCAAGAGCAGAATTAATAAAACGAGGTTTGTCTGCTGAACTTTGACACCGGCTATCGTGATATGAAAAGCTTTATATATTTGGAAATTTTAGACTCTTTTACGTTCATCTCGATTTTACACAGATACATTCCATTGCCGATCAGCGCTCCGTTCCGATCTGTCCCGTCCCACCGAAGCTGCTGCAAACCGTCCTGCGAATGATCCATGGTAAATTCCCGCATAATGCTTCCCGACATATCATAAATCCTGATGACGGTGCTCAACCCGCCGGTAACGCTGAAATTGATTGTCGTATATTGTTTAAACGGATTCGGGCTGCTGGTAAACAGAATCCCTGCGTCCGGCAGATTGATAAGCTGTATATCGGTTGGAATCTCCTTGCAAGACCCGTCTGCAAGCATGGGACCAAGGTTACTTTTCGAATCATCGCAATCCTCTTCGTTGGGACACCCCTGCGGGCAGGTGGCAGGTTTCGGGCCGACACCCCAGTTATAATACCCGTCTTTGTCAAGATCGACGCACCTGATATCCTTGTCGGCATAAATTCTGCTTTTCACTGGAAGTTTATAGGCGGTTAAACTGAAATCGCTCAGACTGCCGGGCTTTACATCCCTGTAACCGTTGGTTCCCGAGCTTAATCCATGGCTGTTTTTGAATATCCATACCGTAGCGCCGCCTGCGTCTTTTTTATACCCTACCATGCTCATGGCATGAGACATGCTCGATATGCCGACATTCAGCGGCCCGTAATGGACAATAAACCGCTTCAAACTGTCGTCGGTGGCGCTGCTGCCGCTGACACGAATGGTGGCGGCGTAATGCAGATTTTCAATCGGATTTTTGATGGTATCGCCGCACACAGGGGCGTCGGACGCAACATAGGGGAAGGCGCTCTCTTCCATTGCTCCTTTGTCAACAACCCATTTGCTTGCAGTAGACGGATTTCCGCCGCCGCAACCCTTTCCCGCGGAACAGGCGTTGCTGCATTCCATGAGATATTGTTCCGAAAGATCCATATCGATATGCGTATTGTAGTAGAGGTTTGCCAGCATTTCCGCGCTTGCAAGCGTAGAATGAGCCCAGCAGGAGCCGCAGTATTGCGGATATGCCTGGTCTTTGATCTTGGTGTCCCAGCCGGTTCCTTTGGCGTCTCCGTCATAATAGGGTGATTTCGGGTCGGTTGCGCCGTGGCGCTTGCGCCAGTCAAACGAATCGATCATTGCCCGTACCGGCGGCACCGATACATCCGGTGTGTTCGACCGCAGCTCGAATACGCCGGCCACATGGTATTCAAATCCCTGCAGGTTCGCCAGCATGCCATTCTTGCTGAACATCATCTTTTTCTGCGCATAGGTCAGCGAGGAGAGCGAGTTTTGCCCTGCAGTCCAGTTCATGCCTTTACGCCGTATCATGGTGTTCAAAAAGCTGATTTTCTGCTGCTCCTGTTCAGCCCTGATTATCTGTTGATACTCTTTCATTTCATTTCTGGTGTACGAAACTGAAGCGACGGTCGACACACTCCGGAGGTTGAGCGTAGCGCCAAACAGCTCGACGCGCACAGAGACCGGTATTACCGCATTAAGCAGTTTTGTCTCTTCACAAACATTGGAGACCGAAATCGTGTTTTTTTCGGCAATTAGCGAAGATACTTCGTATATCAGATACTCATCGCCGGCATTATCAATGAGCACAACGCGAGCCAGGCTTGCGGCGCCTGAAAGGGTCACTTCTGCGGATACGCCGGCGCCGAAAATCGCCGTACGGTCCTCAAGCGTGACATGGTATCCGGTCAATTCATCCGTTCCGGTAAAAGACTGGTCGATGACCGCGGTTTTAAGATTGGCGCCGTTTAAAACAAACGCATCGGCTGCAAATGACTTGTTTGCTGCAAGCAGCATGCCTGCTGATATCAGGCAGTAAGCGAAAACCGTTAAAAACACCTTTTTCATACGCCCCCTCCTATAAAGTAAAAAACGTTAAAAACAGTGCGTCGTCTTGGTAGCCCGTTCGAAAATTTTAATCTGCCCGGATATTATTTGGGGAAGGTAAAAGATACTTATGATTAGACAACTATTCACATGAATGGAAGTGATATAACCCATGCTACCCCCCGGCACATGTTTCTCTATATAGTAATCACTGATAATTTAACACAAATCCGGGGATATTTCAGAATTTTATTTGGTTTTTTTAAAAATATCATCTGTTTCACCTCCCGCGGCGTTTAAAAAAAATCGTCGGATTTATCGAACGCGCTAATCCGGACTTATTAAACTGTTTATAATAAACGTACCTTACTGCGGGTAACCAGCCACGGATGAATGAGTGTAGGCGTCCATACTGTCTATAAGACAGACATGGACAGTGTCGCGGATTTCATAGAACTATCATCTTCCCTGTTTTCAGTATCTCCCTGGCTAAGGGATTTGACGTATTGAAATCATTTTTCCTGAACGGGCGAGGTTCGATCCGGGAATCTATGGTTGATGCGGTTTTCATTAGTGTAAATTGAGCCTCTATTATGTCTGGTTTCCAATCTCGCGCAATAATAGCTATATCGATATCACTGTTACGTGTGGCAGTGCCACTTGAATATGAACCGTATAAATATGCCGTGTCAAATTCAATTTTGTTTTTTTTTAAAGTATTAAGAAATGCTTTTATTAAAATAATTATTTTTGTATTATTTCTTGGTGCAACCATTCCCGTAACCTTTCAATGATTATAATGTTATCTCCGGTATATTTCCTCGTGCATTTTTTATAAAATTCTTGCTTGTAATCAGGATATCGCGCATTAATATTGAACGTAGTAACGAGTAGAAGCCAGTCCCTGTATTCATCAGTAACAGTGAGCTTACACTCCTGTACCAAACGAAGCAGATTGTGGAAAAATGGAGGGTTGATGTCAATCCTTTTGACATAACAGGCTTTCAATAATTTTTCAATTATCAGGTGTCCTACAAACAAAGCCCATGTATAATCTTTACTTATAAACAAGTTCTTCATAGCCTTGTAATCTTTTTCCGAAGACGAAATCCAGTATTGTGTCAATTCTTCTCTATTCATTTTGAATATAATTCCGCTTTGATTTTTTCAAATTACGGCACAATTAAATACTTTTTGTTTATATAAAATAATATCTCATCGACTGCGGACAATAACTATTTAATAATTCGGTGTAGAAACAGGTATCGTGATTTTGAACCGGTTTATTCACAAACGTATGATATAGCATCGTAATTTCTTTTGACAAATATCAGCTTACACCCGATTCTCAACCGCAGAAAGCAAATAATCAGCCACGCCTCTTCTTATGGATCCTGCGTTGATCGCCAGTCAGGAGACCGCAAATCCGCCCATTGTTCCCAGGCCTTTGGAGGGTTTGCATTAACCGGAAGCCGGTTATGGGAGAGATCCAGTGCGGAGCCAGGCGGGATGGCGGTTAAACCGGCAATTTCCGCAGGCAAGTCGGTCAGCAGGTTATAGCTGAGGTCAAGAAACGTAATCTTTTTCAATTGCCCGATTTCGGCGGGGAGCGCGGCGATCTTGTTATGACCAGCGGATAATGCTTCAAGATTACCTAACTTTCCAATATCCGGCGGCAGGGACTGCAATTGGTTTTCAATCACAGATAGCGTTTTCAGCATGGTAAGGTGTCCAATTGTTGCAGGGATTGTCGCGAGCCTGTTCCCATCCAGTGTCAGGCGGGTAATCAGTGGAAAGCTCTGCAATACCGTCGGGTATTCCGCGAGTTGATTGTTCTTTAAAGCGATGCACGAAAGCTTTGTACAGCGAGCGAGCGCGGTATGCACCGAGGTAAGTTTCTGGTTAAGCATATTCAGCTTGAGCAGGTCGGTCACATTCCCGATCTCCGGTATCAGACGGGTTATGGAGAAATTCGAGGGCATAGAGGTAAAGAAAATGGTGTCAATCCTGCCGGAATTCGTATCGGTGCGCACAAAATTGGATATATGCAGCATGGGATCAACACGATTGGAATCAAGCAATGCCCTGATAGAGAGGGAATCAGATCTCCACGAGCCGGAAACGGCGATAATCACCAAATCAGAAGTATCCCTGCCGCCGTCTTTGTCCGTAACAACGGTAAAAACGTTATGCTGACCTATAACGGCGGCGTTAAACTCGGCATCAGCCATAGTCCACGCAAGCTGCTTTGTCGTGTCAGCAGCAAGGAGCGGGCTTTTGACCTTGATACTGTTATCCACTACCAGATACAATGAGTCAAGGCGGTTCTCAACGTCGCTGACTCGGGAGCTGACGGCGCCCGATTTTCCGAAAAGAATGGTGCTTGTGTAGTTGTATATCTGGACATGCGGTTTGTCGTTCACCGGCGCTATCCGTATATACACCTGCACAACCGCGCTGTTATTCACCCCGTCGCTTACCCTGAAGGAGAAGGAATCGACGCCGTTTGCGTTCGGAAGAGGATCGTACCGCGCTTCCAGTGCGCTGGATATCGACTGATTAAGCGCCGCCAGGGTTCCCTTTGCGGGATCTTTCGTCGCTTCCCAGGTCAAGGGCTGCTTCTCCGGATCCGTGCCGGTAATGTCAAACTTGACGCCGCCAGTCTGATCCTCGATAAGTTTAACCGTGTCAACAGGTCCTGCCGCGGGCTTGTCATTATCGGCGGTTATTGAAACAAACACGGCCATGGTGCAGCGTGCCGAACCGTCGCTGACCTCGATTTTCATTGTATCCAGGCTGTTTGCCAGAAGATTGTCCGATTTGTATGTCAGCTCATGGGCCGTACTCTTTACTGCGCCGGATGAGCTGTCCGTGGTTCCCCGTTTTGGTTCGATGAGCATTGTCCAGGATAATGGGTTTGCGTCGGGGTCGGAAGCGAAAACGTTTACTTTGACCGACGCGCCCTCTGCAGCGGCAATAGCGGTGTCCTTGCAGACCGGCGCCCGGTTCGAATCACGCACGGTTACCCGCAGCAACGCAACACTGGAACCGGTGCTGTCGGCTGCTTTAATAAACACCTCATACGCGCCGGCTGCCGAGAAATCCGGCGTATACGAATAGGTTGACTTATGGATTATCGTATCGGTTGCCGGATCTCCATTCAGCAGAGAAAAATAAATGGTGTCGCCGTTGGGATCGGAGCACGAGTCTTTAAGATTGATAACCAGCGGCATCGCTTCTTTAACCGAAGCAACCATAGTGTCGCGCACCCATCGGGGAGGAAGATTTATCTCCACCGTGCGCACAATAAGAATGGCTGAATCGCTGGTATCTGCGCCTGCCGCATTTGAGACGATACAGGCAAACTGTGCACCGCTATCCGTTACAGCACTCGGATATAACATATACCGCGCTTCCCGGGCGCCTGGAATATCGGCGCCACTCCTCTGCCACTGATAGGTAAGCGGTGCTGAGCCGGCAGCCGACACGGTAAAGCTTGCTGAATCGCCGGCCATTTTATCCTGATTCTGCGGTTGTGCAAGAATCTTCGGCGGAATAGATACAGCCAGGTCAAATGGATCGGTTGTATCGGCGCCTTCGCCATTAGATGCGATACAGACATAGGCGCCCGCATTGCTGTCCGCCAGCGGGGAAAAAACAAGCGTATCGCTGTCTGCGCCGGCGACCTCCGTTGTATTGTGAATCCAGCGGTACAAAATTGTCCCGGCGCCTTCCGCATGCGCATAGAGCCTGAATACAGAGCCTGCCACAGCCTGACCTTTGGTCTGTATTGTGCTGTTTAAGAATTTCGGCGAAAAATCGGGTTTTACCGGTGTGTTGCATGACATTTCAAGGCATGCTATTAAAAAGCTTGTTCTAAAAAGCAGGGGTAAAATACCTGTATATTGTCGTGACATATTTTGATTATCCCTTTTCCGGTGAATACTATTACTTTTTCTGTTTCAGGCGTAGTGATGATTCCGCGGGCTTATAGCCTTGCGTACACAAGGGCACAGGCTCAAGCAGTCTGGTTTTCGCCTTTAAAATTATATACGAAAACCGCCAGACCATTATATATAACCTCCTATAATGCAAAAAACCGGAGACATCTTTGTCACCGGTTTTTTAACCTGGTTCATTATTGTTCGCTATGCCTTCACGGTGTTCTCTATCGTAATCCGTTATCCCGCATCAAGAACCCGCCTTTTTGTTAAAAATCAATCGTACACCCCCCTATCGGAAAGATGCCGCGCGTCAGTATCTCCTCAACTTTTCCTTTGGGAAAGTATTTCCCGAGCGAATAGTATTCATAATACACATCACGCTGATTAAGGATGTTCTGCACCTCAAAGTAGCCGGTGATATTGCCCCATTTCCTGTATAAGGTCGCATCATAGCGTATTGAAAATTTCGCGCGCATGGTCCGCCGTTTTGTATTCCAGCCATCCTCTATTTTGTATAAAGTCCGCTTGTAGATATCTGATGCGTCTTCATCGATCGACGTATATGGATTCCCCTCGGAAAGATCCATGCGCAGGGAAACACGGTGACATTTGTGGAAGTTCGAACCGACAATTGTTTTCAGGTTGTTTCGCAGGTTATAATCGTCATCATACCACTCGCCGTCTTCGTATAGACGCCGTGCGTTAAACAATGAGTAGGATACTTGGTAATAAAATTTATCCAGCTTCTTTTTATGCAGGTACAGCTCCAACCCGTATGCTTTTTTTCTGCCATAGTGATCCGGCGACACGTCAATAACCCGCTCCCCGGTTAAAGAATTCGTGATGTCCGGAACAATCGAATAGAGCGGTTCGCGGTCGTAATATTTGTAATACACCTCTGATCCGAAAACGACAACGTCGGAGAGCTGCTTCTCATATCCTGCCACAACCTGATAATTGCGCTGCAGCTCAACATCCCAGAGACTGACCGTGTCGTCGATGTAAAAAATATAGGCCGGGAACTGATAGTACAACCCGCCGCTCAACGATACTGTTCCCGCCCGGTTCAAATCCAGCAAAAAGCCTGCGCGCGGCGAAGGACCATGCTTTTTAGACAGGGTAAAATAGTCGTTTCTCATGCCACAATTGATCTTCAGGTTTTTCAAAAACAGCGTATAGTTGGCATATCCGCCGATCCGAAAGCCGGTCTCGCTCTCCCGCAGGTCCATTGCATCGACCGAGTCGATAAGCATCAGGAAATTCTCCGGCCGGTGCAGGTAAAAATGGTACGCAGAATCCGGGTCTACGCAGATATAATAGAAATCATTGCCGTGAATCTGCCGATCTTCCTTGCGTTCAACCACAAACCCGAAGCTTGCCGCATCCTGTTCCCGGAGAAAAAAAGTAACATCGTCTTTAAGCTGAAATGTTTTGTCATTGCTGTCCCATTCCCAGGTGCGTATCGAGTCTTCACGAAACCCGGTTTCAACAAAGTCGTTATATTTTCCGGAAAAAAGCAGGGTATTGATGCCCCGTTCGCCCTTGCGCATCCAATAGAGACCGCCGGTTACATGCTTTCCTTCATCCTCAATAGTTTCGTTTGTCTCCTCATTTGCTATATCGATTGTCTCGTGGCCGACAAGAAGGTTGGTGACAATTTTGTCTCTATCATTGATATCCCATACCACCTTGGCCTGCCCGTTCTGATATTTGGGCATACCGCCCAGATCGAGAAACGGCTCCATCATATCCAGGAAACTGACCCGCGCATTCACCAGATAGGAACTTTTACCTTTGACGATCGGCCCCTCTCCCGACAAACCGAACCCTGCAATGCTCATATCGACGAGGAATTTCCGGTCGGTTTTCGAGCCGTCCCGGAAGTGAATATCGGTTATCGACGAGAGCTGGGGCGGGAACTGCGCAGGCACGCCGCCTGCATAAAAGTCGAGGTCATTGATAAAATCGGTGTTCAAGGTGCTGATCGCGCCGCCGGAGGTGAATTCGGTTCCCCAGTGGCTCAAATTTTTAACCTCGATCCCGTCAATAAGAAAGCTGTTTTCAAACATATCCCCGCCGCGCACGAGAAAATTGGTAAACCCTCCATCAACATCACCCACAACCGCAGGCATCAGTTGAATCACTCTGTTCACGTCGCCGGTTGCGCCGGGTGAGTTCAGTACTTCGTCACGGCTCAATTTTATTGTCGAGTTCGTCTGATCCCCGGATTTTGCCACAACCTGCTTGCCCGCCACCACCATTTTCTCCAGCTCCTGAATACTCTCGCTCCGCTCGATCTCAAGCACACACTCCTTGTTCACACCCGACTTGATGACAACACTCGGAAAAATCTGCGTGCGATACTCCGGCGCACAGGCTTCGATATCATGATACCCTACCGGTATGCTGTCGAAGGAAAAAGCGCCGTCCTCACCCGTAGTGTCGGTTTCAGGAAGCGAGTAGAGCGTGACAACAGCCCCTGCCACCGGCTGCTTTGTCCTGTTATCAGTGACAATGCCTTTTAAAGAGCCGAACAGCTCTCTGGCCTGAATAATAGATGCAAACAACAAGCAATTAACGAAAAAAACAGCACACTGCTTTTTAATACAATACATTGATAAATCCTCCTTATCGACATGATTTTGTGGTAGAACAAATCAGTTTGCAAACAGTGTGCCATTCGGTACAAACAGAATCATAGTCGATTCAAAATGACGCGCAGAGCCTTATCCCATAAGGCCGGGCGGGATAATAGGTTTACGAAGTTAGGATAGTCGTAAATACGCTTATATTGTGATTCTTTATATCGGGGTGATATATCAGAATGATATTTGACTTTGCGGGGAATTTATGATTTAAGATTTAAGATTGCAGATTTAAGATTTGTTATGAGAATGGGGAATGATTTTATATTTTAATCCCCACCCTGACTCTTTATGGGGAAACTTCTTTATTATCGTTCTCGCCCCTCGTTCTCGTCCGTCGTCCTCAACACTATTGATTTTTGAGCGCGAGGAGGACTCACGCAGCCTTGCATTGACTCCAACAAATATTTCTATCACACATGCCCGGAAATAAATCATTTTCTTGTATTATGTCATACGTATACATGTCATAAGGACTGATCTTCCCTCTGGCAGGCTGCGGGATTATGCTTGTATTATACTTATTGAGGATTACTATTACTGTTTTCGGAGGAGTTAAGTACCGGTCGTATGTATATCAACTATATCTTAATTCTAGTAGCTTGCTTATTGAATATGCATTTAATATTTTAACATCATAAGAAATTAATATTAAACGGATTTAATTCGATTGATACAAGCAAAATGTTGATAAAATATTTTAAAAAATTAGCAATAATTATATGGGTACCGATGTTCTTTGGGAGGTGCATTGAAGAATTGCCATTATCGCCTCCCGATTACGTTTTTTTAATTACTTCTAAAAGTGACTCTATAGGCGGGAGTAATATTCGAATAGAATTTGAGAGAAAGGAAGATTATAAACCTGAAATATCTGTTGATGGTTATAATCTTTACGCTCAGTTAGTTAACAATTCGTATATTTGGCAGTTTTATACAACTGAATATTGGGATGTTAATATTGAGATATTATATATGGGAGCAGTTTATAACAGTTGGATGTCACCGTTAAATAGGATTACTATTTTTAAGTGCAATGATAGCACCGCTGTGGAGACTACTTATCCACATCTTGGTTACTTCGTTTGTGTTCCGAAAACCAATTCTTATCGAATAGATTTTTACGCCTGGGAACCAACGTGGGTATCACTGTCAAATATTAGATTAATTAAAGATACAAACATTATTTCTTATAACAATGTTGAACTTCTGGGTAACTATTATACTATCATCGATTCTTTACAATACGATACAATTAAATTCGATATTTCTACTAAAGAAATTGAGGAAGTTAATATAACTAAAGAATTTAAAATAATAAATAGGATTGGTTCCGAAACCAGGAAAATAATAATTTCGGCAAATTAAGCAAGGAAAATGCTTTGAAAACAAAAATTCTGATATCAATATTTGTTTTTTCCACATTTATATATTCAAACGAAAACTGTGTAGATTCTACTAAACACAATTTTCTAAAGCACGGGCTACTTTTTGCGCTCGAGCCAACATTAATAACCTTTACGAATTTTAGCACTTCTGAAAATCCTATCAAAGGATATTTAGGCGCTCTTATCTCCGGGAAATATCGGTATGATGATAATGACTTTTTTAGATATGGATTATCCTTATCAGGCCGGCATAACAATTCAACTTATTACGACACAAGTATTAGTAACCAAATTCAACAAAATATTAAAGAAAAAAATTCTTATATAAGTGCCACTATTAATTTAGAGTGGATGCGATATATTGTAACCCAGTTCAAGGTATGTCCTTATATGGGGCCAGGAATCTATATCGGAGGCAATTACTCGGAATCTTATACGTTGAATCAAACCCTTTCTCAAACTGGGATTAGACAAATATCACTAGAATCAGAGTGGACTAAAAAAACATACGGAATCAGTGCTGGATTACGCGCTATTTTAGGCTGTGAGTGGATGGTCTCTCAAAACTTTAGTCTTTTTCTTGAATATAACGCTTCTGTGGGATGTAGTTATGACAAAAGTAGAACTAATAAAATTTTTAATTCTGAGATGCATAGAATAATAGTTACACAAAACAGTATAATTTTTTCACCTGGTAATATAAGATTAGGCCTTTGTGTGAGTTTTAAATTGCAGAAATAAAAATTTCACTTGTTAAAAGCAAATAATAAAACTATATATAAAACGTAAGCTGCTCACTAATTCAGCAACCTTTCAAACTCCCCCGCCTCACGCTCAACTCTCTCCCGATGCCTCGTAAAGGCAGTATCTATTGCTGCGCCATCATACGATGCCATTTTCGAAGCGATTATTTCAGCATAAAGTGATACCATTTCATTTCTGAACTCCGGGTCGCGGTACAGTTTCAGTCGTTGGCGTAATTCTGCAGTCAGCCGGGTTTCCATGCCCGTTTCATTGGACAGTTTAAAATCAAGACGGGTAACGCTGCCTTTGGCATCGGACACAAATTCATCAGCGATCAATACGACATCTGCGTGTTTCTCCGGCACGGAACTGCAATCCAGTTTTTTCTCGCCAAGCATCAACTCCAGAGCATCAATATCGGATTCTGCCGGATTGTCGAAGTATTTGATTCCCAGCCCGCTCTCTAACGCTTTGAAATGTATATAGATAAACAGTCGTGCGTCATCGTCGGAAAGCGACTCGTCGGTGCAAACCGCATAAATACGCATCGCGTCATCAAGATATCTCTCAAATACCTTTTCCAAAACAGATCTCCTTACAAAGGGGGGTTCTCAATGGGTGGGGCTATCTAAAAATATATACGAAAAACCGAAAAAAATCTTTTTTTTTATGGTATTAATTCCGCCCCCAGCCTCGGTCCCTCCCCCGATAAATCGGGATAACTCACAGTGGAAATATCCTAAAGGATAATTCAAAGGGAAAATAAATTTTCTCCTTTTCATTAAATTTCCTACTGTTCGTACACCCCGGTTACGGTGGAGGGAAGCTGGCTGGACTGCTCTATCAGCAGATTATCGTAACAGAAAATTGAATGAGTATTGACTATTATAGCCTGATAAAAAGAGCGTAAAACAACAGCATCCCGCCTACCGGTACTCATAATGCGGGCTGAAATCATCCAGCATCTGTTCAATCAGGCTTTGGGACAGGGCTCCGTACGCACTTTCCGGGTCACTGGAACTGAATGAACCACCCATGCCTTTCGCAATGGAAATCTGTGCGACCGTCTGTTTCGAGAATCCGGAACGTGTCCAGAGTGACGATCCGGCTGTGGTCTCGTATAATTTCATGGTGAGCGTGGCCTCGACATCAGCCTCAACGCTTAACGACGTGAAGGTTGCCAGTCCTATTTTCGGCTTTATTTTTGCCACGTCAATCATGCCGGTAAAAACCACATCAACACCCTGCGCCTGCTTGAGGCCTTTCAAATAGTTGGGGTTCACCGGTCCGGGAAGATTCCCCAGTTCCAGTACCGGCGTGCCCGGCTGTAACTGCTGAATCGCTTCTATGAATTGCTGGGTCATGAGCCGGTCAAGGTTTCCCTTCGCATTGCAGTCAAAGATAAAAATACCCACCCGTCCGTATGTTTTCAATTCAATCGCAGGAGGAATATAAACCTTTTGCTTGACAACTTTGGGACCGCAACCGGGTAGCATAAGAATAAGACAAAGCAGAGTGATATTAAAAATGTACGGTTTAAGATCGATTCGCATTGTTAAAGCCCTCCCCTTTTGAATCCGGCAGAATATCAAGTTTGATTCCTTATCGGTCGGCTGTTGCTGCCCGGCTGACAGGAAATTTCTTTTCACAAATAAAAATACTCATCGTACATTCACAGAGCAAATAAAAGCCTCATCCACCATCCATCATCCATTATCTACCATCCATTATCCCTACCCCATCATCAATCTTAAAATCATCTGTTTACTTCCAGCAGCTCAAATCCGCTGCTCTGATTTTTGACTCTTTTTGCAGCAGCGTCTGTTAATTCCATGATAATAACCTCTGTTATTAACCAGCAATCCAGCCCTTTTCTGGGGCATCCTACAATCGTTTTCGTATCTTTTCCTATGCCCGCATGCAGATGCAGGGATACTTTTCCCGCTGAATTTTTAAAAAGCGTACCGAATCCAATAATTTCACGTGCGTCGGTAAATGTTTCCAGCATCGGTTCTATCGGGATTGCCGTATCATTTTTCGGACCGACAACTACTTTGCCGTTTTTCACTCCGCCGATACACCAGACGATTCCGCTTGAAATGCCCTCGGTTTCAGCGGTTTTTTCGATGGATTCATAGACCGGATCGCCGTCTTCCAGGCGTAAAATCAATACTTTACCGGTTCGCGCCGTAGTGTATTGCATAGACTTTCCTTTATTAAGTGTTCAACACAAAAAACGCTCTTTTTTAATGGCAAAACATCAGAGCTGCAACAATTCAGCCTATTGAAGAAAATAGTTTGAAGGAATACGATATGCAATAAAGGCAGTAATTATGTGATAAAGGAAATCGGTGAGATGCAAGGGGCACTGTGCAAGCTATTCATGCTATGCTCCGTGCCCCTGGTTACGTCTATGAGAACACGGTTATCATTACTGAAACCGAAATGCTCTCGGTTTCAGTAGTACGAACGATATTTCGATAACAAGCAGTCTCACATCCTGACATGAGGTTTACTCACAAGGCACTACGGGCAGACCCTGGCCGTAAATCAATTGCTTCTGCGTGGGACTGCCGGTTGCCATGAGCGTGGATGAGCGCCAGCCCATCATACCGAACCGCAACGTCCAGGCATTATATCCGAGCAGGTTCAGAATAGCGTTGACCTGGCTTGCGGTTTGGCCCGAATAACAGACGACCAGTATCGGTTTGTCTGTCGGCAATAGGAGCAGGTTTTCCGGTTTTGCCACCTCTTCAAAAACAATATTGACTGCGCCCGGAATATGACCGACGCAAAAATCAGCAGCCTTTCTTATGTCAAGAACATAAAAATCGCCGATCTCATCCGCGACATCGGGCAGATCCGCGCCGTCGGCGAGTGTGGAGGCGAATATCGTGCGATTCGGTCCCGGAGCCTGGGCCAGGAAGTCGTTCGCGTATTTCGCAATAAGACCGTAATGTCCCGGAGGCAACGCTGCAGCCGGACCTTTGGGAGCAGCTTCGCTTACATAATCGCCGATACCTTCATCCTGTGAAAAAGCCGGGGTTTGAAAGAAAAACATTAGTGCTGCCAGAGCAGCAATGGATGTGGAAAATAATTTTTTCATACTACATTTCTCCTGTTTAGTAGTTAAAAATTTTGATGAGACGCATATTTATTGCGTAAATCGGTTGATGGTCGCGTTCTTTTATACCTCCCATTAAAGAACGGTTATATGTTGTGGTTTCGAATGTTTCACTATCTGTCGACAGAAAACATAATCAATTGAAATAAAATAGGTTAGGGGAAAGTTTGAGGCAAGGTACGATATTAAAATTGGATCGATTTTATGGCTAGGTAATTATTTTCGGGAGAAGGATGGAATTATTCGAAAAAAAGTTAAACCATGCGTATTGAAAGTACATCCTACAGGTAGAAAAACCGATAACAGAGCAATGAAGTATTTTGTAATATTCATACCTGTCCACACATTGGAAATTATTAACACGGATAGCATAAGCATCTGGGTTAGGTCATCACTGTAGCTGCCTCTTTGTAATAAGCTGTTTTAATCGTGAAAAGAGAACATGACACATGCCCTTTCTGTTCATTATCGACGCATTCTCTTGCGTTTGTGCTGTACCACTTACATCTACCGTTTTAACGCTCACTTTATGATAATAACTCTTTTCAGTCTTGTCTTGCCCATCCGATTCCGGCTGGTTTTTGTTATTCTTTTTAAGTTCCTCCATCTGTTCAGAGGTTGGAGTTGACGCGACAAAAACATTCAGGCTGTCGTCATCTTCACTGACTTTGATATTCATTATAAAACGCTTGATATTATTAAAATATTTCCGTTTCCGTTCCTCCATGCGCCAGATAACCGACTCTACCACTTCACGATGTTCTGCAGGAATTTTATGCAATACACTCTTGACCATAGAATGCTTTTCATGGGGAGGAAAAAGCGCCAGATTCCATCCGACAACAGCCAATGTTAGCACTTTTTCGCTCGTTCCAATTTCTTTGCTATATTTATCAAGATAGGGACGGGCAAAATCTATGAGAATCTCTGACATTTTCTCCGTTTTTGAATCAAGCAAAATCGGTCCCGCTGTACCGAATACTTTCGATTTCTGGAAGTCGCTCACTATTTCCTGCCGCAACGATCTGGCTTCACTCTCCTGCAGAGGGCGGAATGTGGATGTGCGGGTTGCTCCTGAATGATGATGGTGTTTACGCTTCTTCGTTTTTTTTGCCATGGCTTTTGAAAACCTTTTATACGTTAAAACGTTCCTACAAAACTCACGCCTTTTCCACCTGTGAAAGTAAAAGTCGGAACTATGTTAAAATTGAAAGCATGCGTTTTCTGGATAGCACGTTCAGCTTTCCGTGTATATAATAACGGCCCGACAGCGGCCCTTCCTAAATATGCTTCACCAGCCCCATAGGTGATGATTTCAAGAATCAGAAAGATAATCGGTGATGCGTGGAATTGATATCCTCCGCGGTTGATGAGAACCGCTGTTTGTACAATGCTGGTTCCGATATTCGCCGCACAAAACACTCCACCTGTAGCATAATAGGACCAGAACTTATGTCTGGGGAAGGCAGGATAGTCCCCTTCCATGGCATCTTCGACAAGCGTAGCTCCTATACATGAAGGAATCGGGCCGAGGATATCAAGCCCCCCGCCGACCCAATTCATAACTCCATCCCCAGTAAACAATGAAGTTAAAACCATTATCGATCCGGTGAAATGGGCTGCGCAGCCTATCGCTCCCAACATCTTGGATATTGTTATATCTTTCTGCAAATAACTGGCTGGCGATGATTCTGTTGCTGTCACCGCAGTTTGAGTTGGAAAACCTGCAGTGCTGGCAATACTATCTTCACCACGAACGGTTTGAGAATAGATTAACGCGTATTGAATAATAATGAAGAGGATACCGCAGCGAAAAATCGAACAAATAGTGATTTTCATATATTGACTGCCTTCATGAGATGGGATACTCGACAATAATCAGCATTTTCACTGTTATGTTAAAATACTTTTTTCCTCCATACACAACAAGCGCTTCCATTTTCGATTATTCCAATCTTCTTCCTTCGTCTGAAATCGCATCTGAATCCCCTCCAGTAAATACTGCCGCAATGATTTATTTTGCTCATACTTGCTTTTCCCACCGCTCGTGAACGATATTTCCTATGAAACCGGACTATACAAACGTTGCAGACCGGAAAATCAGGCTGAAGTTCCAGCTCTATGATCCAACAAAATTCAGGTGCTCATTTGACTATAAAGGAACCGATAACCCTTCCGATGCGACGTGACGCAGGAATCGATGCGTTGCGGTCTATAGCCATTGTCGCCATGATGGCTGCCCACGCCTCCCGGCTCATTGCCCGTAAAGATCTATGGGTATGGTCCACCTGGGTTATGCTGCTGGAACCTCTTATTCCGACACTGTTTCTTACCCTGGTCGGCGTGTCGTTGTTCTATTCATTTGGCCGATGCAATTGCAGCCCGTGGATGTGGTATCGACGTCAACTCCTGCGTGCACTTGGACTCTGGCTTATAAGTGCTCTCTTTTTCGCGCTGGAAAAAGGCATCCGTTTACCGGATATGTTTGTGGCGAGCGGCATTCTTTGTACGATAGCCTACACTATCGTCATTACAGGATTATTGCTCATTACCTCTAAATCAACCACAATGCTTGTTTCCGCACTCGTAGCAGGCAGCCTTGTTTATTTACTGCTGGATCGCCAGGGACTTAATCCATTTCTGATTGTCTCCGGTAACAGCCCTATGCTTCCTCTGCTTCTTTTCGCGGTATGGGGTGTATTGTGGGTGCGCATAAAACCAGCATCCCCGTATTACTTTATTATCGAAATTCTCATATACCTGTCCATTGGGGCATGGTTGTTGCATGTGTATGGATTTGTTGATCTGTTTTCGAAGCCAGTTGGCCGAAGCAACGCCTCGCGATTACTGGCAGCTCCTGTTTTTGGAGGTGACCTAAAAAGAGTAGCTTTTTACAATATTCGTCCGGACCTCGCTTTGTTCTGCTTTTGCGTTCATGGAATAGCATTAAGAACTTCACGGTTATTGCTTGGATGGACAGGGAAAGTTGCCCAAGCGGTTCTCCTTTTTGGAAGGCATAGCCTGGAGATGTATATAGTGCATTTACTCTGTTTTGCCTTGCTGGTTGTCTGGGGTGGAAAGCGGCCATTGCATTCAGGAGAGATAGGAACTCTGGTGCTCATTTCTGTGATGGTAATATGCTGGTGGTGGGGGTACTGGCGCGAATCCGGGTGGTGGCAAAGAAAAACGAAGGTCGCTCAATAACCATAAAAAATATGCAATCTAAAATTCTATAGATATATCGTCCTTACGGGACTTAGGGGTTGCCTTCTGATTCGTATTTCCTATAAAAACATTCCCCATCCTTATAATAAATTTAAAATGTCAAATATTAAATCTAAAATTCTCTTGAGGAACTTTGCCGCAATAATCGAATCGGAATGTGAATTCTGTGCACATGCAGATAGCACTGGTGCAACAAGAGCGAAAAGCCCTGTAAACGATGTATAGGAAATGTTCTTTTTATACTATTTGAAGAAAAAGTGATTTCTGAAAAATATAATTGTTCCCGGTCACGCATTCAATAATAAAAACCTGTTCAGGAAAGCAAAATATTTTTGCGCTAGCCGATTTTTTGTGCTAGATTATATAATATATCATATATGAGGGAGGGATCGCTTCATATACTTCATCCTAATATTCAGCAGATAGGTTCGTTTTCGTAATCAATAGCAATCACCTTGGTGCTTTTTATCCGGCGAGTGAAGTTATTTAAAGCTTCAATATCATCCATCACATTTTTATCAATCGATTACGCTTACGATTTAGATGCTGATTAATAGACAAAATACTTTTAATCTTCCAAAAATGGGGGGGGATAATGAAAAGAGTGTTTGTCTTTAGTTTGGGGATTTGCTTACTCTTTCTTTCTGTAAGCGCTAACGTTGCCATTGAACTGCCGTACAACAGCGTCTCCGTACAAAATGTGCGTGGAACTGCTGTTTTTAATGCGTCTCATTGTTATGGAGCTCCGGGCCAGCCCAGTCTGCCGGTATCTACCTATTCTATTCTGCTTCCGCCGGATGCCGACCTTAGTACAGTAACATGTGTTATTGAGGGTTTAAAAGAGGATGCTTTGGCTGGAGAATTTGCCGTTGAACCTGCGCTTCCTCATGCCACAATAACCGGGCTGTTATGGCCGCAGAATCGAGGCATTGTTGATGGAAAAGATATGGGAGTATATTCTCTTAATAGTGTTTTTCCAAAAGCGCATATCGAGGTTTTAAGTATCGGATAGCTGCATTGCTATAACATTCGAAAGGTGATAAACTTTTTGAAGCTGTACACACTAATATTATCCTGAAAACGCCGCCTTGGAAAGACTTTAGAATCTACGGAACCGCCTATGGTACACCAACAGGCACCCCTGATATAACAGGAATATCAACAACTACTTTTACAAATCAGTGGGCCAACAACAAGTATGGCATAGTTGATTGGGCTACTCATGGATCAGCAACCTCTGCACAATCAGTTTTCAGCAGTTCGGGCGCTTCACAGGTTGGTAACAAATATCCTGCATTTGTACTGTGCGGCAGTTGTTCCAACGCAGATATCTCGTCCACAACCAATTTGAGCTATTCTATTTTACGGTATTGCGGTATGGGCGCTATTGGCGGAACAAATCTCACCTACTATAACCCTGGAAGTCTCTCAAACCTGGATTTAGCAGGAAGTGACGAGGGGTGGGCATATAATTTTGCAAAATACATGATCCGGGATTCCATGGAAATAGGTGATGCATTCAATTCGATACGCGCTATCGACCCTGATTTTGAATGGGAAAACCGGGCGCCGTATGTTCTTTATGGGGATCCTTCCATCGGGATTATTACGTGTCAGGATAATAATGTCGGCAAAATCATTTCGTCCGCTAAAGATGTTGCCGGTGGAAAACTCTATGCGCAGCAGATTATCTCAGGAGGAAGTTCCGCTGTAAAATTCCATTATGCACTAAATGGTAACGCAGACGGCATACTGACGATATATTCCCTGGCAGGGACATTCCTGTGCACAACGGAGCAAAGACGATTCTATGGAACTGCACACACACAGGCGCAGGACTATATATAGCTTCATTGATGCAAAAAGACGCCACTGTGTTACCGTATATGATGAGCACTTGTTTTGTGATTAAATGAGGTGCCGCGTATACTGAAAAGATCACCAGTTCCGGTTCTTATGGATCTGGTGCAACGCCAAGTTAATCGGCCCAGGAATCCGGAGGTATAGCCTTTTTAAAAAAATGTGCGCGATTATTTTAACGAGTTTGCGGAGGTATATCCCAAGCGATACGGCCTGCGATTCGGGTTGTTCTGGCGGCCGGTGATACGCGAGGCTGTGGATAAGTTCCTTGAATGCGGGGTTTAAATGAAAATAGTCGGGTTTATCGAGCGGGATAACCCGGGTATAATTAAAATGTTTTTGAGCTCCTGCGGGGCAGTGGAAAGAGCTTGTGCCCCGCCCGTCTCCGTCTGTGAACCTGCTGCTGACCCAGAGCCGCTTGAATTTGTGCTGGACAACGAATTCTTCGACCAGAACTGCATCTGAACAACACGCCTGTAAATACGGCCACGCTGACTTTATTGCCTGAACTTGCATTTTTATCGCCAATAAATGATATTTAATACATACCATGATTAACATAATCTTTTATAGGGTGAAAAATCATGGTGAATTTTTGATGCTTGTGAAGAAATCAAGGTACATGCGGTTTGACCATTGTGAAAAATCAAATTTCCTATCATAAAATTTCCTATCAGATTCCTATCAGAATTGACGCTCACTGACGATCACCAGAATTATTTTGTGGAGATCGTGATCGGCATTGCCGGCAAAGAAGTGGAACGGAAAACATGATCTCGTGGCAATCGCCCCGAACTAGATTAACCGGGATAGTCGGTGTTATGGCGCTCGCGTTGCTGTTTACTGCGGCATGGATCCTCTGGGTGGTTGCCGTGCCCAGCATCGTACGCAACCAAATTGCCCGGACGCTAGAGCGAAGCGGGTTCCCGGAAACGACAGTACACATTGTCAAGGTTTCACCGACCCGCGTCGTTCTAACCAATATGGCGATAGCGGGAGACTCCGGGCTTCATGTCGATAGTATCCATATCGGTTACAGCCCACTGTCGCTCGTGCGCGGCCGTGTGGGCCGGATCGATTGTTACGGTGTGTCGCTTACCATCCGAATCGATAGTACGGGCATTGAAAGCGGTCTTTTTTCACACATTCACCGGGAGAAAAACGCTGCTGGATTGCCGTTCGACCGGCTCGAGATACACGGTGGGACTGCGCGGTTGCTTTTTGATAATAACGAGATACCGATTTCGGTGAGCGCCGGGATTCGCACCCGGGGCAGCTATCTGATCGATATCTTTGCCCGTGTCACCTGCCGCGCGGCGGCGGTATCTCTGCGCGCCTCGGTTGACATCCGCACGGTCGATTACAGCGGTAACGTTGCGGCCGATAGCCTTGACATGGCGCTTCTTGATATGCTCAAACCAATGTTCCCGGCCGCGTTTCGATTTCCGGTGCACGGGTATGCCGATGCAGCAGGAAAAGTTGTCAGGCAGGCAGGGGTATGGACTGTCGAGGGCAGGCTTACGGGCCACCAGCTGTGGATAGAGCCGGTGATCGGCAACTCCCCTTTTCGGCTCGAGGTCGACACCTTGGTTATGCGATTATCAACTGCGCAGGGCGACAGCAGCACCGCGATTCTGTGGGCCGGAGCCGGCGGCTTGTCCATCGTAACACGTGGAGTCTTTGATCTGAACAGTTATCAGGGTTTTTGCGCAATTGACGTTCACGGGCCGGCCGGAAGCCTCACTCAGATGATCGATGCACGCTATCCGTCTGCCGGTTTGCTTCACGCAAGCGGTTTGTTCGACGCCGCCGGAAATGTCTGTTTCCGTGACGGTCTCTTGACTTGTTCAATGAATGTGACGGGAAAACAGGTGCATGTCGAAGCCTCCATCTATAACCATCGTATTCACATCGCCCACCCCGAGTTTCGTGCAACAGCCAAAGCACTCATCGGTAAAGGCATTTCGTGGCAATCGGGGAGCCTCGTCGTGCGAAACACCCGGCTCGACGATCCGGCTTTGAGCCTGACACTCGACATCGATTCGCTACGCCTGCCGGTCTTTGAGGCTACCGCGCCCCCGGAAAATGGCCTCTTTTCGCTTCGGTCAATACTCCTTGACAACCGTCCCTTGGGGACATTGGCAGGCCGATTGACTATGGCGAAGCAGCGCATCGATATTTATGGACAGGGCGACATGCTTCCCGAAGCCCCCATGAAGATGCGAGTCTGGTATCAATGGGCGGATAGCCGGCCGGCAGAGGGCGAGCTGTTGGCGCAGGTTGCCCCATTTCGGCTTAGGACTCTCGCCACGGTATACCGATGGTTTCCGACCATTGCACACGATTCGATTCAAGGAACATTCGGACTGCAGTTGCACCTCGGGATCTCCGGAGCGCAGGTAAGCGAGCGGCTGCGCTTAGATGTTCACGACGGGAGCTGGGGGCAGGCGTCATCGAAGACATGGGTCCGGGGGATCTGCGGTTCGCTGGTATTAGACAGCCTATCGCGACCCAGGACCGCAGGACCGGGAAAATTTACCATTGATACTGCATCCACCTCATCGTTCCGGGTCACGAGCGGCACAGCAACTCTTTCATTCGGGCGCGATTCTCTGGTGCGCATCGACTCGGTTGTGTGTGCATGGGCGGGCGGAACGCTCGGGAGCAGTTCGGTGATTATCGATCCGGCGTTACAGCAGCTGCGCCTTGACCTGCAGGCGCGTGGGCTCGGTCTGCAAAATCTCCTCGATTTCGTACGCTACGAAGGCGTTCGGGGCACCGGAACACTTTCGGGACACCTCCCGCTCACCATACACTGGGGGGACCCAACGCACATCAGTTTCGGCGAGGGATTCTTTGAGGCGAAGCCGCACACGGGCATGTTAAAATTTACAAAGGAGACTGCGAAGAAGCTGCTCGGCATTACCCAGGATATCAATCCCAAACAGGCGACGCTGGAGCAGACGGTGACGCTTATGATGCTGAACGCGCTGCAGGATATGGAATACACATCGCTGCAAGCTATATTCGGGAAAGAGTCACGGAGAGGGTGGGCAGCCCGGCTGCAGATTAAGGGATTTGGCCCTCGAGGATCGAAAGCCGACCGGATTCCAATCGGCGGTCTAAATATCAATATTCACGATCTCGACCAGCT
>Ga0105099_10000701_pt1 | contig 22353 bp, 18 predicted proteins | sample PPLLak3cmMay2015_2_FD_79138 | JGI IMG/M metagenome (GOLD analysis project Ga0105099, IMG submission 79138) | Freshwater sediment microbial communities from Prairie Pothole Lake near Jamestown, North Dakota, USA - PPLs Lake P8 Core (1) Depth... | ecosystem: Environmental > Aquatic > Freshwater >... | reverse complement strand
GAGCTTTTCAGAGAGGTTGACGTTTTTGGAACCGACCACCCGGTCCTGATAGTTCGCGTGCCATCTTTTCCTGCATGGGATGCGGGTGCGGTTTTTAAGGGCTGCACGCTCCTCATCCCGTTCCAGGATCCCAGCAATGTCGGAGCGGTCATCCGCTCCGCTGCTGCATTTGGGGTCACGAATCTGGTGATGCTGAAGGAGGCTGCCCATCCGTTTCACTACAAATCGACGAGGGCAGGAGGAAGCGCTCTATTCAGGGTCCCGATTCTCGATGGTCCGTCCATTAAGCAATTGGGCACCGCGAAATTTCCGATTAGCACGCTTTCTGCCGAGGGAGAGGATATTCGCAAATTCGCCTTTCCGGAGAGCTTCTGCCTTTTGCCTGGCATTGAAGGGCCCGGGCTTCCTCCGGAGGTGCGCCATTTGAAATCCCTATCCATCCCCATGGAGCGAGGTGTCGAATCTCTTAATGCGGCACTCGCCACCGGCATCGCCCTCTATGAATGGCAACGGAGCAGGAGGAAACGATGATTGGTCTTCTGTCTCCTGTCTCCTCTATTCTGTCTTCCCTTCTTTCATTGTTCCAATATTCCAGCATTCCAACATTCCTGCCTTCTTTTGTTTCTTGACAATGGGTCACCTGGCGAGTAAAAGTTTGCTTCTATTTTTCTAAGGAGAAATGCTCATGGCTTCAAACACACAGAAACGAAAGAAAATCATGAAAAACAAGGCAAAGCCCAACAAAGCTAATCGCAGAGCCGATGCCAAGCGCACGCAGAAAAACCGAGAGGTCCTGAAGCAACTGGCTGGGAAGTAGAACACACAGGTTTGACGGAGGATGGGAAAGGAATCTTTCAGTTAGATCGCTATTTGATTAGCCTCATCACCTCCCTTTCAAAGGCGTCCGCCATCTTCTCCCAGGAGTATCGTTCTTCAACAAATTTCCTGCAAACCTGAGGATCGAACCGATACTTCTCGGGTCGATTGATCACATCTTCAAGCTTTGTTTTCATATTCTCGCTGCGGATACCCTCGAAAAGGAGATTCTTGTCAAACAATCCAACAGTCTCCGGTATCGCGCCTATCGGTGTCCCAAGCACCGGGGTGCCGCATGCCATTGCCTCGAGAATGACGAGACCGAACCCCTCCAGTTCTCTCGTCGGAAGAACGAAGAAGTCAGCCGCCTGATAGTATCGAGGCAAATCCTCTTCCGAAACGCGACCAAGCAATTTGACCGTGCCCTCCAGACCATAATCCTTGACCATGTCTCGCAGGGATACTTTCAGGAATCCTTCCCCTCCGATGAGGAGCAGGCCTTTTTCTCTGAGAATATTGCTTTGCTTGAAAGCCTCAATGAGGTTTTCGATGCCCATACGCGGGACCAGGTTGCGAACTGTGAAAAAGACGGTCTTGTCGAGGCCGATATCCAGCTCTTTCCTGACGGGATTCTTTCCGCTTTCGGGGAGACGGAACCGATCCAGCTCGATGCCTGCCGGAATCATCACAAGCTTCTCTTGTGGCAGATGGTGGATCTCAGAGATCTGCTCTATAGAATAGCGGCTCAGGACAAAGATTTTCAGAGCTTTGGAAAGAACTCGCTTTTCCATCTTTCTCATAAAAAAGGCAACGGCCTTCGCAGAGCATGGAGTTCTCCCTTTCAAGTCCCGTTTCTTGATCAAGTACTCTTCATGCCATGGTGAATAGAAGCAATGAACGAAAGGTTTTCTGCGGATAGAACTTGAAAGGAAGGGTCCCAATGCGACTAAGCTTTGATGAGCGCAGACAAGATCGAAGTCGGTTTCGTGGCTCGACCTTTTGGCCTTGCCATAGGCGTTCTTGATTTCAGAGAGAAAGAAACTTATGCCTTCGCCGGCTGGCAGGTCGAATCGATGCGCAAAAAGATTCGCCTCGATCTCTTGGTAAAAGGGTAGGGTTTTCTCTGGATTGCGTGTGAGCACATGGACTTCATGCCCTCTTTTGCAGAGCTGAGAGCTCAGGTGATAAGATACCCTTCCCGCCCCTCCGATCGTATCCGGAAAAAACACATCTGCCAGCATGAGAACTTGCATCGTATTGAGTACTCTCTTGCTACATGTTCATGAGGTTAGAACTACAACAGTACATGACGGTTCAGTTCGCCTGTCCGCGCGTTGCTGAGCGGAGGCGCTCCATGTCTACGTTAGGCGCCAAGTCGTGAAATATTTGAAAGAGCCCCCATGGTTGTTCTTTGGATGAAGTATTCAGGTCCGTTAGCCCCTGCCTGAAGTGATCGGCACCAGCCTGATCGACAAAGACAAATGCCGGATTTTCAGCGTGTGTGAAAAAAGCGGTGTATTTTGCATAACGGTCATACTCGGGTTCGTGCAAAGCAGGAGTGTAAATCAATCGCTCGTTACTCAGGTACACCAAAGGATATGCTGCCACGTAGGGTGCATATCCGCAAGTTAGGCCTTTGGACTCTAGGAACTCGGCGAGTCCCTGATAATCTGGATATCGGGGTTTGGCATCCCAGAAATTAGCAAGGCCGTTCAGGAGGAGAAGGGATGCAACCGCTACAGAAGTAACGCGCCAATTCAGCAGAGAAGCGATTCGCTGAATGCTTAAGGCCAGTCCGAATGGAATGATCAATAGAATGGGGATGAGGTAACGGTCTCTGTTCAGTCCGAAAAATACGAGGAAGCAATAGGTGATGGCTACCGTCCAGAGCAAGGCGAGATGGATTGCCGTTGCTTTCCCTTGATACCGGAAGAAAGCCCGGAGGCCAAAAAGCAGCGCGAAACATGTGATGAATCCGGTGATCAGACCCCAAACTGTTGCGTCGGGAGCGAACCCCAGCAAAGAGACGGTGAATCGAGGAATGCTTAACAAAGCATCGTATGAACTGTAAGCCCATTTCCCCATCAACTGGAGGAAGAATGAAATGATTCCTTCGGAACTTACCATCTGGCTGACGGTTTGCCGGTCGAGAGCGGAGGGCCTAGCAAAAAGCCGAAGGAGTGTGGCACCTGGCTGAGAGATGTTGTGGTAGATGGCCGGAAGCAGCCCAAAGAGGCAACCCGCCAGGCTGAACTTCACGGCTTTTCCTCCATAGGCTTTGAATTGGCAAAGCAAGCATGCCAGGACCGGAGGGAAAGCAAGCGGAAACACCCAAAGAGCGAATCCGCAGAGAACCCCTCCGCACAGAAATCGCAGAAGCCGGCTTTTGCCATCCTTGCTCTCTCCGAGGCAGAGCAGAAAGATCCATGGGACAAAAGCCATCGATTCGGTGAACCCTCCCAGGGCTGAATAAGGAAAAAGGCGAGCAGGGAGAGCTGCGAAGAGACCCGCGATCATTGCTTCTGATTGGCCCAGCCAGGACCTGGCGAGGAAATATACGCCGGTACTGTAGGACATGTGGATAGGAATGATGATGGAGTGAAGCACGAGTGGGGAGGGTTCGAAGAACCAGTGAAGCGGAGCAGCCAAATAGCTGGCTATGGGACCGCTGTAGTGAGCCTGCCAGAAGAAGATGGGGAACTCAGCGCCCTGGCTGATCTTGAGTGCCATAAGGCCCATGATCGCATCATCACCTGCTATCTCAAGGCCTTTTGTGAGGCACCACACAAGGCTCGCCAGGAAAGCGAGAGCTAGCACAATGGCCAGATTCCTTTTTTCAGCTCTGTTCATGCTTAACGGGGCTGAGGTCCCCAAGCTCAATCAAAAATTTTTCCCTTGGCAGAAGAATACCATTCGAGGTCGCCCTCAACCATTTCCCTCACGAGTTGTCGGAAGGAAACTTGCGGGGACCAAGCGAGCTTCTTCTTGGCTTTAGAAGCATCCCCCTGCAAGATGTTCACTTCCGAAGGACGGTAGAGGTTCTCGTCTATGATCAAGTGTTTTTCGTAATCCAATTGCACGCTCTCGAAAGAGAGCTGGAGAAAGTCACGGACCGAATGAGACTCCCCCGATGCTATGACATAGTCCTCAGGTTCATGCTGCTGGAGCATGAGCCACATCGCTTCCACATAATCACGCGAGTGTCCCCAGTCTCTTTGGGCTTCAAGATTCCCCAGGCGAATCTTCTTTTCCAGGCCCAGCTTAATCTTCGCAGCCCCCGAGGTGATTTTGCGTGTCACAAACTCACCCCCTCTGCGCGGCGATTCATGGTTAAAGAGGATTCCCGAGAGGGCAAAAAGTCCGTAAGCTTCCCTATAATTTCTGGTTAGCTCAAAGCCCGCCATTTTCGAAATCCCATAGGCGGATCGGGGATGAAAGGGTGTTTCTTCATTTTGGGGACTTTTTGCCGCGTTCCCGAACATCTCACTCGATGCGGCAAAATAGAACCTGCATCGAGGGGCCTGCCGCTTGATGGCTGAAAGGACGTAGTGAGTGCCATTCAGGTTGGTATTGATGGTCGAAAACTCATCTTCGAATGAGTAGGACACGAAGCTCTGGGCCGCCAGGTGATAGCATTCGTCAGGCTTCACATCGGCAACGATGTCAAAGATCGACGCGTAGCTCTCCATGGAGGCGCTGTGGATTTTGATCCGATCCAGAAGGTGCCTGATGCGCCACATGCGTGCCTGGGGATGCTCGATCGCCACACGCCTGACTATCCCGTGAACTTCGTACCCTTTTTCAAGCAAAAGTTCAGAGAGATAACTCCCGTCTTGGCCGGTAATTCCCGTAATAAGTGCTTTCTTCACATTCACTCCTTTTCTGCGAGCAGTTCTTCAATGTCTGAAATGTGCCCCTGCCAGCCCTTTGATCCTTTGAGTGGTTCCACCCATTTGAAGCCTTTTTCGATCAGGCCTTTGCGCACGTCGCCGCTTTCCAGAGCGTAGAGAGAGTTCAACCAGGACCTTGGATCGTGAGGATCGGCGTACAGAGCGCTGGATCCAGTTGTTTCAAATAAGACTGGAATATGGCTCACGATCGCAGGAACGCCGCACGCCATCGCCTCCAAGGGAGGGTAGCCGTAGCCTTCAGCGGTGGATGGCTGAGCAAGACAAAAAGCCGCCCTTAACAACGAAGGGAGGTCAGCCTCTTCAGCCCGATTTATCCAGGCGGCGGACTCGTTAGGATATTGTGACTTCCAGTATCGTCTGTTCTTGTCCTGGACCCCGACAAAGACCATTCTCCTCGAAATCTGCGCAGCGAAATCAAGTAAAACGCCCAGGTTCTTGTGGGGCAGACCGTTGCCGATGGCAATCACGTATCCGGGTTCCAGATCGTATTTTTTCAAGACAGCCGTATCATCAATTGACTTGTCCGGGCTGAATGCCATATCGATTCCCGGATAACGGACTCTGGGTCTCTTTCCGATTCCTCCTGCAAATCTCTGGGTTTCATTTTTGCTCCAGATGGAGTCGTACCAGGTCAGATCTGCCCGTTTCAAGGCCGTCTTCAATCGCCAGCCGTCAACGTGAACTTTCATCCGCCTTTTATACGCGGGGTGGGTTAAATCGAGAATGTCGTGGATGATGTGCGCTGCCTTGGCGTGGCAGCCGAACAAGGGGAGTTTGGGATAAGGGCTGATACAGATGTCGAAGTGGTTGGTCAAGCGGGATAGCGCTTTTTCTGACCGCAAGAACGGAGCTGGAATGCCCTCGATAACAATTCTCTCCTGGTTCAAGAGGTTCGAAGGGAGTGACGCGGTGCCTGGAACTGCGATGACTATCTGATTCGCGAGATCAGAGGTAGCCAAGGCATCAGCCAACCCTTGGGTCACCCTGCCGATTCCGGTAAGTCGTTTACCGACAAATTCACGGCCATCAATTAAGATTCGGATCCTTTTCATTCTGATTCCAGAAAGCCACTCTCAGCTTTGAGGGCCAGTGGCGAATTTGTTCTGATCACTTGCCGGGACAGAGTTGTGATCCATTGAGCTTCTTGAAAAGGAACAATCGTATGTTAGGGAATTCGAGCTGCTTAGGTTCATCCTTCAGAACTTCTCGAAAATAGGCTATGAGACAATCACCCTTTCGCCAGTCATGGCTCAAGACCAGAACAGCGTGTCCCGGTTTCAGTCTTTCGAGCAAAGAAACAACTTTTATCTCCGCATCCTGTGCTCCGCAATGGAAATCAATCCCTTCCACAGGCAACTCTGCGCCATAGAAAGTTAGCATGGCAGACATATGTGACGGATAAATAAAAACTCGCGTGGGAACAAAAGTTTTTAAGACCGCGCAGACCTGCTTCCAGGGTTCATAGGGAACCATGGTGTTCCGGAAAAAGCTGACCATGGTGACCCCATTGATCAAAACAATGATCAAGAGGAGAGACCGTCGAAGGTAGAGAAATGAAGAATCCTTCCGCGACATCGCTTGAGCGAGGACTCCCAAGAATACTGGGAGAGCGTAGATGGCGTAATAGGTTGCATTATAGACCCGTTGAACGATGAAGGTCACAGACCAATGCAGACCGAGCGGCAGCAGGCAAATAGCGAATAGATCAGACGAACCTGTCTCCTTCCGGTTCTTGCAGAGGAGGTAGCAAACCAGGACCATGCCAATCGAAAATGCGGCCAGAGTATAGAGATGGGAAGTAAGTTGGGCGGCGCCTCCGAGAGCCAAGCCGCGGTCGCCGGTGAAGAAATGGAGCAGAGTCAACAGGACGATCACGCCTGTAGACGATGTGAAAGTGTTTGCGAGGGTCTCGTGCCTCACCTGGGTGAAGAAAGCCGGAAGCCACCATGAAAAACAGAGGATGGCTAGGAGAATCATAACCAATAGCGGTCCTGCACTGCGCCGTTGTGACAAAAACAAGGTCATGAAGAGCGCCGAGACGTAGAAAACGGTGGCATAGTGTGTTAACAGAGCAAGAACCGAAGCCATCAGGAAAAGCGCGCCCTGATGACGTGAAAACCCGATTCTCAAATTGAGCCAGGAATAAAACAGGACAGCAGCGAGGAACTCCACCAGGGGGTACATCCGAGAATGATGGGCAATCTGGATGGAGAAGGAATTAAGCGCGTACAGAAAGGCAAGCCACACCCCGGATGCCTGAGAGCCGAGGCCCTTGCCCGTTCGATACAGGAAGAGCATCGTGGCGGTCCCCAGCAGAGCGTAAGGAAAGCGAAACGAGTATTCTTGCGAAAGACCTAGGGAATGAAGCAAGGGGTACCCTGTTTCCAACCATGTCTTAGTAATCAAATAGTAGAGCGGTGGATGCGCATCGTCTCCGAGGGGGGTTGAAAGAGGTGAGACAAGGTCGAGAAGGGTGTGATTCTGGGCCAATAAGAAAGAAAATACTTCGTCCAGTCCCAGATCACGAGTGCCCATGGCATATGAACGAAGCGAGAAGGTGAGGGTCAGCAGGATCACGAGTGTGACCTTTTCGGAAAGGGGGAATTCCCGAGCAAAGAGATTGCGGATAGGCTTGCTCCTCTGTGAATTATGTTCCGGAATGCTCAGCCGTATTTTTGCTGGCGGCTCCATTAGACGTTGACCGGGCGACTCCTTCTGGCGTCTGGGCGGTAAGCGAGTCGGTCGAATATCTCAAGCATTTTTCCGATATGTCGGTCCAAACCGAAATCCTGTGCTCGTACCTTGCCCGATTGAACCAGTGAAGTCCTCAAATGGTCGTTCCGCAAAATGCTAAGGATAGCGTCGGCCATAGCCTCAGCATCTCCAGGGGTGACCAGAATTCCGTTACGGCCCTCCCGGAGGATTTCTAAGACACCCCCGCTCTTCGTGGCGATCACAGGAACCCCACACGCCATTGCTTCGACTACCACTCTCCCAAAAGGTTCATTTTCAGAAGGCAAAAGAAGCAAACTCGCAACTCGGTACCAAGGGCGGACATCGTCAACATGACCTAACCAGTGCACGCGCTCGGAAAATGGAGACCGACGAGTTCTTTCCTGAAGCGTCTCCCACCATTCCGGTTCACTGCGATCCTTCGCGCCAATATATATCAAATGACATTCCTGGAAAATCTCCGCAACTTGTTGGAAAGCCGTGAGCGCCAAATCATGACGTTTCCATTTCGAAATACGAGCGACCACCAGGATAATCTTCCAGCTTGGTTGAGCCAAAGCGGGTTTCCCTACATCATAGTCTCTTAACCAATCAAGATCGAGTCCGTTGTAGACTACTTCGACCTTGTTTCTCAGGCCAATCCCAAAACGCTTTGCAGTGGCCTGGCTGTTGGCAATAATTCGATCGCTTAAACGAGTTAGCAGACAATCCAGAAAGGGATCAGCATCAGCAGTCCGGCAGTGCCATATTACCGGGAGGTCCATTAGACGACCTATGATTCCGCCATAAAACGCGGCTCTTGAACCATTCGCATAGATCAAATCGGGTTGATACCGTTTGCAAACCTTCGCATAAATCCTCAAGGCGTTAAGGACTCTAAGGACATACCAGGGTTTCATCGAGGGCAACGGCCGTACGAGGGTGGGTATCTCTTTTACTCTGAGCTTGCGTGACAGGTCGCCCTCGTGAGGGACAATGACCAGGTTCTCCCAGCGCGAAGGCAAATGCGAAAGGAGATCAAGAAATGAATGCTCTCCGCCTCCGAGCATGGAGCCATGATTCGATATGCTCAACAGCCTTCTATTCATGTGAACTCAAGCACGGTCGTTCAATGGTTCAGGAGCGCGCCATCCGGAGCGCCTCGAGCCAAACCGATGGGTGAATGCTACCGGGATGGCTTGTCGTATCGTTGAGCTTCCCAGAGTTTCAAGTAAGATACAAAAATGGTCAACGCAGAGCTGAAGCTTATGAAAAACCCACGGAGGCCATCCCTGAATCCGGCCATCAGAAAATATTTCTTAACAAACCAGTAGCCGGGCCGCGCGAACAGGTTTATGGGAATAGACAATCCACGCATGTTCTGATGATGGAGACCATATTCAACGGCGAGGCGGTTCGTATAGCGGTTGAACTTTTCGAAATACTGCTCTAGGTCCCTGTAGCTAAAATGAATTAAAGGTCCTTTCAAGAGAGGAGCATTTTGGTTTCCACCTTCCAACTTGGGCGTGTCATGGATCTCGATCGGCCAGCGGGACTCCCCTTTACGGAATAGTCGGAGAATGTGGTCGGGATACCAACCGCAGCCTTTGATCCATTTTCCAAGGAAATAGTTGTGCCGGTCTACCAGATAGCCGTTGCTCTTTGGAAAGGACAAGATATCGCAGATAGATCGGGCAAGCTCTTTGCTGACCACTTCATCCGCATCGAGCGAGAGTATCCAATCGCCTGAAGCTTCATCAATGGCCAAGTTCTTGTTCTCATGGAAGCTTCCGCCGCTGTCCCTGACGATTACCCTTGCCCCGAAATCTCTGGCGATTTCCACAGTGTTGTCCGAACTGCAATCATCGACTAGGATAATTTCATCGGCAAAAGTGATCGAATCCAGGCAAGTTGAGAGATTCGCAGATTCATCTTTTGTAGCGAGAGTCACGCTGAGACTCATGTTCTCAAGCCCCTCCTTATGATCAGGATTTCTTGCTTGCTTCTATGATTTTTCGCGCAACCTTTTCCCATTTCCACTCATTTTCTGCGAGACGCCTGCCTTCCCCTCCGAGCTTTTCTCTAAGAGATCGGTCTCGATAGAGCTTGAGGAGCGCCTCTGAGAACTGTTCCAACGAGAGAGGTTCAACAAGCAGGCCGTTCACTCCTTCCTCGACCACATCGACGACTCCTCCCGTTCTGCCGGCGATGACAGGGAGAAAAGCCGCGCCAGCCTCCATGTAAACCAGACCGAGTCCTTCCACCTCTCCTTTTTCAGGGATCTCTCTGCTCACCATAACAAAAACGTCCGAGACACGGTACCACTCCAGAAGTTCTTCTATACCCACACGAGTCTTGATCTGGACGTTTTCGGCCAGATGATGCTTCAGCACCAGATCCCGCAATGCGCTCTCATAGGGGCCGTTGCCGATGATGACGTAACACCAGTTGGAGAGGAGATGACGAATCCGAGCAAGGCTCTCGACGACCAGCCCGCACCCCTTTCGTTCAATGAGACGGCCTACGGAAAGAAGCGTGAACACTCTGTCCCGTCCATAGAGTTGAACATCAGTCTTGCCCTGAAGGAATTTGCGATCCAGCCCTCCGCCGATGACGGCTACGTGTCTGTTCGTTACTCTGTTGCACAAGCTTGCCGTGTAGCGGCTGATAGCCGCCAGGACATCAAAGTTTTCGAAGACTTCTTTCATTCGTTTTGTCTGCCTTTTCGACCGCATGGGTTCGAGCACGTCATTGCCATACGCAAGCAGCACTGAATTGGGCTTTCTTTCTCCCAACAGTGCTTTGTATGCGGCACCTAAAGGAGACCAGGATGACACAATGACGAGGTCAGCGCTTGTGACTCTATCCTTGGCTCGGTGCAAGGACTTCTTTGTGGAAAAAAAGCGCGAGAAGGTCCATCTCCCTTTCACCGGGAGGGTTGTGACGCCCTGCAGCTCTCGCAGGTTCATAGCATTGAGTGGAAAGAAGAACACTTCACATTGATGACCGAGGTCCTCAAAACCTTGGCGCAGTCCTGTCACATAGGCGGAAATCCCGCCTTCGAGCGGAGGATAGTCATTGGTGAGCAAAGAGATTTTCACGAATTTTCCTCAAAGGTATTTTCTCAGAAGGCGCTTAAGCAAGGGAACAAGAGGATGGATCATTTTGTTCCGAGAGACCCGTCGAAGTTTTTCGATGAGTTCGATATCCCCCCGCAGCGTCCTTTCAATTTCATTTGTCGTATGCTCAATCCCTCCATACTCAAGGCAGATCGTCCATTTCTCCGCCAAAGCGCGATACCGTAAATCCACTCGACCTGTCTTGGCTCTGCTGTGCCGGTAATTTGCGCTGAGGACTTGGTTGATCGGAATCATTTCTAGTTCCTTTGAGATGCGCAACCAAAGATCAAAGTCCATCTGCATATGATACCGCTCGTTGAGGTAAAGCTTTTCGCCGAGAACTTTCCGGTTCATAAAGCAGGAAGGCTGAGGAAGATAGTACTGGCTCCAGTTCAAAATCTCTCTATGTTCTAGGGGAGGGGGGAGACGTTCCCAAAGTTGCTTGCCCGTCTCTGGATCGATCTGTCGTCCTCCCCCCGCCCAGGCTCCGGCATGAGGATGAAGGGTAGCTTGCTCTGCAATGACTCTTAGCGTTCCGGGCAAGTAAAAATCGTCGGAGTTCAGCCAAGCAACAATGTCTCCCGTGGCTTTTGACAAGCCTTTGTTGATGGCGTGGGATTGCCCTCTGTCCGGTTCACTGACCCAGTAGGCCAACCACTTCGCATACCTCCTTATGATGTCAACCGATTCATCCTTCGACGCCCCATCGATCACGATATATTCCAGATCAGGATATCCCTGGAGAAGGACGGAACGTATTGTCTGCTCAAGAAACTGACCTTGATTCAGGCTGGGGGTAATGACACTGATTTTCGGCCATGAGAACTCATCGGGTGCGACCTCGGGCAAAAGAGACAGTTCTTCCGTCCAAGGCCAGCCGATATGATCGGTTAGTGTGCCAGGAAGTTCTTCAAGGGTCGGGCAATGCATGGTGCGCCTCAGAAGAAAACTCTATAGGTACTGTACTTATAAGATACAATGGCCTGCTGCAAAAAGGTACTTTCGGGTCAGCAGGCCCTTACAAAGATGAAGCGCTCGCCTCAAAGGCGCTCTCGATCCAGTCGCTGAGACAGACTGCAAGTTGGATGCCCAAAGTTCATGAAGGTTTTTGTCCTCCATTATACCAGTGCTCTGAATCCTATAGGAAATCAGCCGGGTTTCTTGTTTCAAACTCTGGATGTATGGCAGGTAGACGCGTCGCATTACCTTCCATGAGGGTTTCAGCTGATAGCGGTCCAGTTGAGAATCATAGAACCCGCTTCGAAGAGGATGAAGACCATGGAAATGATAAAAGAGAAGAGGCTGGTCATCCACCCATACCCGTCCATCGTGCCACCGGATTTCGTAGTTGGCGAGATTCCAAGGTGCGAGATTAGCCCCTTTGTGGCGTAGGACAAGGAGATCTTTGTAAAGCGATGGCCATTCGTCCAAATATTTCTGATCCGCATACCGATCGTTTTCGGGTTTTCGCACGCACCAGTTGATGCATTGCTCCCGCCATCTCTGCAGACAGAGAAAAGCCTCAGCGCTTCGTCTGAAACTGAGCCAGCCCACATTGTAAACTCCATGAATTTCAAGGCGGCGCAAATGCACAGGAAAACGATGACCGATAATGGCTATAGAAGAATCTCGAATCTCTTCGTGAATCGGCGCAGGGTCAGAGAAAAAAAACAGATCCGCGTCCAAATAGGTAATCATCAATACATCGGGATGGTGCTTCAGGATGAAAAGGGGGAGCGAGGGGGTGCAGGTAAAGTAGTACTCCAGCAACCTCCGATTCCTCTTTGCCTCCAGAAGCTGAGGATCAGAACCTTCCAGATCCTCAATGGAAATCAGCGTGAGCTCCGGCAGGGAAAGATGAGAAAGGACGGTGTAGACCAAGGCATCCATGCACAAGACCCATAGCCTGAAGGACGGGCAATGTGTTCTAAGAGACCTGTAAAGGGCTAAACCTCGGGCCAAATAGTGATGATCAAAGTAAGTGCAATAATGAAACATCAGAGAATACCCTTTGGACCTTATCTTTCATGCGCGGTGAAACGCTGGCTTCCCTTAGTTCTCGCTAAACCCTCCACCTCTGGTGGAGGACCCGGATAGGTTCTACCGATCCGGGGTTCAGAAAAGCTTCTACAAGAATTTCCCCTCCCCTGGTGGGAGGGGCTAGGGGAGGGGGTTATGGTGATGGGATTTCATGGCCACTTTTTTCACCCCCACCTCGCCTCCCCCATCAAGGGGGAGGAAGTATTTTTGCAATTTTGGCAAACTGGTGATCAAGCGCCCCCTTCGAGGGGGCAACCTGAGGCCACCCGCTCTGCGGGTGGAGCCTCACTCCATAGTGGGGGATGAATTCGGACTGGAGCCTTCTAGAGTCCTAAGCGCCCTGGCCTTCTCAACCGCCCGCGAGCCTCCTTGGCCAGACGTCCGAGAATTTGAAGCGTTTTATTAGGATATCGCTTCCTTAGCGCTTCTGAATAAAATCCCGGCACAACCAGGGAGTTGTGAAAATAGTATGACAGTCCCTTGCGAATGCACTCCTCGCAAATCGAATTGTCCTGTCGATAATGAAGCATTGTCTCGATCTCATCCTTCAGTAGGTTTCCGCAGGAAAACGCTTCGCCCGGAGGGACCTGACAGCAAAGAAGGAGATTGCAGGCTTCGTCCATCGCGAGCAAATTGTATTGAGGACACTCGTAACCTTTGGGGGCGGCGCTGATTTTTTTACGGAATTCAAAGGAGAAGAGATCTTCCGAGATTTGTCTCAAGAGGTCATAATTCAATTTGCTATCTACCAGCGCGTTGATATGCCACCAGTTGTTGAGAATCGCGTAAACAGGGGAGAAAGCGATGTCCCATCGTGCGGCGAATTCCTCACAGCGAAAGATCTCTTCCAGGTTGAATTGATAGACGTGATAGGAGATGGTAAAGAGCCCCCGAAACCCCTGCTCTCTGCAGGTTTGCACAATAGACTGGATGTTCTTCAGGACTTGCTCGAAGTTAAACCCATGAATTCTATCATAGGCGCGCTGAGAAAAACCCGGCATGGAGAAAAGAATGAACTTGAGGTTTCTGACAAACGTCTGGTCAATCGCGGGCACTCTGGAGGCATTGGTGCTGAAACCATAGGAGAGTTCTCGCTCGTTGAGAACGAGCAGGAGTTCCGACAGCCGAGGGTGAAGGAAGGGTTCCCCCCAATTGTATAACCCTATGGTACCATCACTCGAAAGAAGATGATTCTTGGTCATCACGTCGAGCGCTCTCTCGAATCGCTCGCGGTCCACGAACCCTCCGATGGCTCTTCTGTGAATGCCACTCAAGCAGTAAGGGCACTTCCCGTTACACACGCCGGAGATCTCAAAGTAGATTCTATCGAAAGTTTTCACTGAGGTTTGGCTTCCTGTTGTTGATGATAAAACCCTTGAATTCAACTCCGTATCGGGCGCCACTCTCAAAGCTGCTGAATTCCGCAACAATGTCTCTCTGGCCGAGGAGGCTGCGGAATCGGCCGATCGAGAATATCCAGACGGGGTAACTCGCATCAAAAACGTTCGGGTCCACTCGCTGGACGCACAATCGGTCGACCGATTTGTCGTGAAAGGGGGTGCGGTCAACAATGATGTATGGAGCGTCGAGCCCAAAGACTTGATTGAGCAGGTCAGAGGGCTTTTCCAGGTACTGAAGAACGCCACTCAACAGGATCACCTGCGGCGAGGTGTCCCTTGTGCACTGTTCTATGGTGCTGTAGAATCGCAGCACATCGTTTTCAAAAAGGGATCGGCCTCGCTGGACGTAATTCGGTTGCTCGACAATATTCCATCGGACATCGGATAGACCTTTTAGGAATTGCCTGTTCTGAAAGTAGGTCGTGCCGAGAGCGCCGCCAAAATCCAACACATGGAGTCTGCCCTGAGACACAGCCGCGACCCACAAGAGCCCTGCCAGCAGGGGCCACGCGTACTGGATCTCTTTAAAAATGACGGAATCCCGTTCGTAAACAGCTTCTCCATCCCTCACTTTGAGGGATGAGGTTGTGGTTTTCTCCAGTATCACGGCGGAATCATAACCCGAACTGTTCTGCTGTGCCTTAGCCCAGGAACTGTAATCTCCAATGAAGCCGTATTCCTCGTTTTTGCAAGGGCTCGCCCCAAGCCGCATGTATCCCAGCGAATGCAGGAGGCGGCTCTTGGCTCTTCTAAAAATGTCAACGGTTTTGGGACTCATGAAATACTTTTTCGGGCTTGGTGCCCTCCATAAACAAGGAATCGGGTTTGACGATGGTCCCATCAGGCAATGTGTCCAGGTTATAGGTGGACCATTCAGGAATTCCACTTTTTTCCGCAGTCACCACCGTGGGAGTTCCGAATCCTGCCTTCACCATGAGTCGGCCCAGGGAGTATCGATCATACATCCAGCGGTGTACTTCGCCGCTGAGGCGAAAGCGGCCGATCTGCAGAGCGCGCAGTCCTGTCCTCCCTAGAAAGAGCCCTAGGATGGAATTGGCCAGCCCTCCGTAAAACCCGGAGGCGGCGCGGGCCAACGCTTTTCGCGCCCGACGCCAAACGGAGTGAATAGAGGAGGCGGAGGCCTTGTCCCGAGATGAGGGATGATGAAGAGACCGAACCAAATCCCTCCCTTCTTCACCAATCCTGGCATAAACGAATGCTTCATTCGCCAGGTTGTCGCGGTTCAGGTAGGCCAACATGTCACCACCGCTTTGTTCCCGAACCATTTGATCCAGCAGCTCGATGACCATCCATTCATAGTCTGCAGAGCCTGCGATGTCTCCTCTCAGGGCGGATTCTAGTTTGGTCAAATACATCCTGCAGCTTTGCTCCAGATCAGGAACGGCGACGCGCAGGGTTCCTCCCGGTTTAAGCACCCGAAAGCAATCCTTCATCAGGCCGCCCGCCTCTGGCGGCCGCAAATGCTCCAGGAGATTCGAGTGATACACCACGTCGCAGCTATCGTCAGCCATAGGGATACCTTTTGTGAGATCATGGGCAATAACCGCGGGACCCTGAGGATGCATATCCATATTTATCCAGTCAGGGTGGTACCGCTTGCCGCAGCCTAGGTTAAGGTATCGCATCACTTCTCTACCCAAAATCGCTTCTCTTTCGACGGGCAATTGGGCTGTGTCCCCTCCGAAGGGTCACCGCCAACGGACGTGGATTGCATCAAAAGCTCCTTTTTTGACGCAGGGAGTGCTCAACCAAGCTCACAAACTCCTCCATCCTATGGTAATAGGTATGCTGCTTCAACGTCCGCGCCTGCCCGGCATCGGCAATTGGTTTCCGCTCATCCTCGCGGGCTAGATAGTAGGAAATCATTTCGATGCATTCCTCCGCAGACCGGTAAGCCAGCACTTCTTTTCCCGGGTCAAAAAAATTTCCAAGGTTGTCTTTGAAGTCTGTAACTAAGCAACTTCCGACACCTGTAGCCTCAAACAGGCGCATGTTGTTTGCGTAATTTTTGGCAACGTCAATATGATGATTAAGCGCTATGCGAGCGTTATGCAATTTGTCGTACATCTCCAGTGCCCAAACGGGCTCCCGGTGCGATCGTCGAAGAACAGAGTCATGCGCGAGGTTTTCAACGCCGTACCCCCACCAATCCATCTTAACCCGACTCGCGATCTGTTCCAGGAATCGCGTGCGGTCGCCGTGCTCAGGTGAAATACCCCCGACAAAGACCACATCGCGTGCTTGGGTCTTCTTGAGACGCGTCAACAAGCGTGGCTCAAAGGCAAGATTGAAGTACTCACTCTGAAGCCCTTGCCTCTTGAATCGATCTACATAATGAGGGAAGGAGGAAAGCACTAAATCGTATTGGGTGAAATCAGCCTCTGCCGGAATGGGGCAGGCGATTTGTGCAGTGATTAGCCTGACAAAGGGTCGAATTGCCCGAAGGAATAAGGGATCAGTGGATCCAGGGTCTTGAAAGTGTATGATATCGGGTGAATAGGCTTCGACTTGTTCGAGTAAAACAGGATAATACCAATCCTTATCGATCCAGGGCATCCGCAGGCTTGCTACTTTCCGACGGCATATCCTATGATGGAGCCGGATGTCGTGCTCCTGCGCCCATGTCAGCTGAAGGTTAGGGCAATTGGCCAGCACTTCCGTGGCCTCATGGCCGAGGTTCTTCAGGTTCGTGGAGTAATAATCCGCTGTGCCGAAGCATTCCGCCATCAGGGTCTGCCACTGCTCTGCATAAGAGCGGCTCTTGATGTCAGGGTTGCGTGTCCAAAAGGACTGAAGGAAAGCGGGATAGTAGGTGTCAACAACTAGAAATTTCATCTCTCCTTCTCCCGACTCTGGATGGCTTTTTCAATGGGCTTCAAGACCAAGTAGGCAAAATAGGCTTTCAGGATCTCGTTCCTGGATTTCCCCAGTCCCAGGCGCCTCAGCGCCCCGCCGACTTTTCTGATTCTGAGTATGTCATCCAACAGGCTCTGCGTGTAAGAGTAATGCAGGTTCCGGTTTATCCATTCTATATAATTCGGTTTGACGACTTCACGCAGCAAGGGCACACTTAGAGGTTGAACAGGACGGCGACGGAGCGCGTAGAGATCCAGCATGTTTGTGTGGTTGGCGTAAAGTCTCATAGCTTCTGTGTCGAGCCCGCGCGCATGAAAGAAGTCCTTCTGCCATTGTCGATTGTGTCTCCGCTCGGGAGGGAGATTCAACAAGGCCATAGCTACTTCGATATCCAGGAAAGGAGACCAAGGCTCAAAGCCAAAGGATCGAGGGACGATCATCAAATAGCACAACAAGATAATCTTAAAACGCATCGCCTCGATGACGCGCAATCGGGAGTCCCTAAGCCGTTCTCTGTTATTGGCGAAATACTCTTTAACCCTCCAATCCTGTAATGGCAGTAGACTGACGCTTGAGTCTGCGTTTATGCCGTGAGTGTAGCCCAACAGCTTTACATCTCTGGGGCTTTCAATGTCCGAAACCGTGACACTGCCTGCCCATGCATCTCCTATTATTCCACTTAAGAAAGGGTTGCCGCCTTTCACTTCTGGGGAGATCTTTCGGTAAAATTCAATATGATACATTCCATGGGCGTGAGTGGATGCTCCAAAGAGGCGATCCCACTCGTCAAAGTACAGGTGAAAATCGCCAATCGGGATTTGCTCCCACCGGGTGCCTAGAATTTCAGAAAATTGCTTGGCATAAACCACCTCAGAGGAATGACTCTGAATTTTGGAAATTCCGTAGCTGAACGAACGTATTCGCGTTTTGTCTTCGATCAGCACGTTGAGTAGGCGGGAATCGTATCCACCGCTGGTTGGGATAATGATGTCGCCGGTGCAAGAATGCTCCCAATTCCTGACCTTGGCCTCCAAAAGGTCAAGCGCGTCCGCTTCGCCATAGGAGCGGTCAAGCCATTTTTCAACAGGATCATCCAAGTACTCGACAGAGAGAGTCCCTGAGTTACCTTGCAGAAGCCTGCTTGAATGACGAAGAAATTTTACATGCTTGAGAGGTGTCTGCTCAAGAATGGAATATCCAAAGTCCAGAAAGTTGTTGAAACCTTCAGGGTCAAACTCCAGATTGCTGTAGTCAATGACCTCGTTTATATTATGGCTCGCTTTGCCCGTCTTTTCGTTGTAGAAAACAGGTTTCGACGCGAGCCAGTCAGTCTCAAATAGGAGTTTCACCATGGTTCTCGGGTTCTGCCATCTCAATATGCCCCCACCAACCTTCAGGCGGAGCAAAGTTCAGGAAATGCCCTTCTCTGGTCATGAGTTCGTGAAGAAAAGGCTGATTGGTCCCAATCTTAATCTGATCTTGATTTCCGGACCATGTTTTCAACCATGGTCTCTGCAACCCTTCTTTGAGCATTCTAATTCGAACGGGGCTAAATCCCATTAAGCGGGCTCCTGCGATATCGACTGCAAGAGGGTTAAACCCGCCTATAATCACCCCACATGGTTTAGCAGTCGGCGACAGGGGACCTTGACCCTCTCCGGCAATGATACCGTCAACGACTGAGAAAAAACGGCGCTGGGGCCTCTCCCTCAATCCTCCGTCTCTATCGGAATAGAGGATAATGCGTGCCAAATCTAGTGCCATTCTCCACGCCGTGTCGTTGCCGTACCAAACGCCACCGGCAATATTGCCGCGATATTCTGATCCGTGCCGAAATTGCCCCCATCGGTCCAGAACCCTTTGGCCATATCGGTGCAAGAGAAAGAGACTCCTGTAGAGACGGTCCGCCATCGGGGTCTTTCGCGAGAGGACACTCGTAAGTAACCACATTCTATACCGGTTCAACACGTTCTGCGGCAGACCCAGGTCCGGATGCTCATCGCCGTTGCGAAGCACACTTCCAACCCTGTGGTGAGGAATGTAGTTCTTGTCTCCCTGGGTGCCCACCAACCCTTTGAGGTTCAAGGTCACGCCCACCAAACCATGGACTTTCAGCTTGGGAACTGAAATCAGCAAATCTGCTTCGAGAAACGTTTTGGCAATGCAATAGCGATGGTGTCCCTCAATGTGATGCCGTACGGTAAGAGTTCGATCATAGTCTGAGCCATAGAGCATATGACATAAGCGCTCCGGGAGCGGAGCAAACTCGCTTTGGTGGCCCAGATCCACCTCAACATACCCGGACGGATCTCTGTCCTTACATTGACGAAGATGCGAAGGGGCATAAGCTTTTGCAAAATCCCAAGGGGCGTAAAGTTTTCGACAATCATAAACCTCGACGCAAAATCGCAGGACGTCTCGATAGAAGCTCACAATGCTCTCAATGCCTGTGAGGCGGGACCAATTTCCAAAATCCGAATGGGCGATCGGGCAGTCCGCAACGATCAGTCTGCCCCTACCGGACAAAGCCTTGTATGCATAGTCAATGATCGGTCTCATAACCGATCCGTGCGTGATACTGGCGAAGACTGTTTCCCCTTTCCTAATGATCAGATCCCAAACAGCGTTTGGCTTTATCACAACCGTCTCTCCGGGATGGATCAATGATCTTAGCGGATTCCAGCTCGGAGTCCCTATCTGCTCCTTGTCGAGGCCAAGGTCTGCCAATAGATTTCGCACGGCTCTGTAGACGTCGTTGAGCGGATCTGGTGCGATAGAGTTCAGGAAAGAAAGTTCTGGAAAAATCTGGGGAGGGTGATAGGGGGGCTTTGTAGGATAAGAAAGTCCCTCGTTCTGAATGATGGAAACCGATGGATTGTCAAGCATGTCTCGCCCCGATCTTTCGCAAACTCCTTATTTCACACAGGGAATCCTCATCGAGTGCCCGTCAGACTTGCGAAGGCCCGCTGAAAACTCAAGCGTGGCCTTTCAAACTCAGGATGTTGAAGATTTCAAAAAGCGAGCGCCTAGGCTCTTTTATCACCTTACTTCAGACTCCATCGATTTGGGTGTGGAGGCCGGGATATCGATGGGTTCGCGGGTTAGCTCAGGCGTTAAGACTGACCAGGTGTAATCGCAGAGAAAACCGCCAAAGGGCCAAATCACTCCAGTCCCATAATAGTCCCCTTCGGCCACATCGATCCAAACCGCTGTATCGATCAAGTCGACAATGACTCCATTTTGCTTTATTTCAGTAGTCATGGCGTATCTCCCCGGTTCAAGGGGCAGTCGGCGTATGTGACACCTGAACGCGCCACTTCCTCGAACACTCTCTATTTCCCTGCAAACGACTTTTGTCCCCATGTAGAGTAAGGGGGTCTGATCCGTTCGATAAAGACCAATGGCAGCTTCGACATTCCGGTAAGGTCGTTCACCGGAGCACTGATAGGTCAAGTCCGCTATAGCATCTTCTCCCGTCACCCAGTAACCGCACATTGGGCTGTGAAGGGTGCCGATCCTGATCTCTACAACCCTTATGGATCCATTGCCTACTCTGTCCGACCTGTTGCGGAGGGACTTGGTCACAGAGGACGTATAGTTGCTTTCAAGGTACCTGTTTATGACCGATTTTGAAATTCCGTCTTCCAACTTTGTTCCTTCACTGAGTAATAGGACCCGGCTGCACAGCGATCCGACGGCCGTCATGTTGTGGCTGACGAAGATGACCGTTCTTCCCTGACCTGCCACCGTGTTCATCTTTCCCATGCATTTCTTCTGGAAAGGGGCATCACCAACAGCCAAGACCTCATCGACGAGGAGGATTTCGGGTTCGAGATGGGCGGCGACGGCGAAGGCGAGGCGCATGTACATGCCGCTGGAGTATTTTTTTACAGGAGTGTCGATGAACTTCTCGATTTCGGCGAAGGCCACGATCTCATCAAACTTGCGGGTGATTTCCCATCGATCCATCCCTAGGATCGCACCGTAGAGGTAAATGTTTTCATGGCCTGTTAGCTCAGGATGGAAGCCTGTGCCCACTTCCAGGAGGGAGCCTACTCGGCCACGCAATTCAACCCTTCCTTCCGTGGGTTCGGTGATTCTCGACAGGATCTTCAACAGCGTGCTCTTGCCAGCGCCGTTGCGACCGATGATGCCCACCACTTCGCCCTGCCTCACTTCGAAGGAGACGTCTTTTAAAGCCCATATGGTGTCGTCACCAGACGAACGACCGCCTACCGTCGACCGGCGATTGAAGACAGTTGATAATCCCTGAAGAGGCGCCTTCACTGCGTCTACAACAGTTTCGCGAAAAGTTCTGTAGCCCTCCCGCGCACCGATGCGGTATTGCTTTGAAAGATTCTCCACCTTGATGACAATTTCACTCATGAAATGACCACAGACCGCCGACCGTCGACGGCAGATCAAAACCAAAACGACCACTGACCGCTGACCCACGACCGCAGGCGGCCGCCGCAAAAACATAAATCACGATTACCGACGGCCGACCGCCGATTAAAACACAAGCGACCGTAGACCGCCGACGGCCGCATTTCTTGGCTCTTTACTTCTTTCAGATAGCCACGGCGGTTTTTTCAAGAAAAGCTCTCACCTCTTCGTCGCTGGGCCCATCGCCCAGGTAATCAATGGACTCCGAGTAATCCATATCGTCGAAGTAACAAAGCTGCTCCCTGAAGAGCTTTGAGCTGAAATGCCCGGCAAAAACGCTTTTTGCTTGGTGAATCAGCTCTTCGAGTTGCAGGTGGAACTTAAGAATAAAGAAGAGGTCCACATAGTCTTTCCACTTGCTGCGCCTGCCCAGAGCATAAGCTTTCATCGCGCCCAGGTCCTTGATGAAGGGAAGAGTGGTTTTCCCTTTGTCCCAGGGGATCGGGTGCTGGACTTCAAAAGGAAAATGAAAGAAAGTGACCTTCGTCTCCTGAATGAGTGCGGAATACTCATCTCCCGAAGCAGTAAAGGTTCGCTGGATCTCAAACCCCTTAGAAATCAAGTGCCGTTCAAGGTTAAAAGGCTCAATAGGTTTTCTGGACGCCAAGTCAAAGTCTAAAGAACGCCTGTGTCCGATCTGAAGCGCTAAAGCTGTGCCTCCGACCAGGTAGAAGTTCTTTATTTCAGGAAGCAGTTTTTCGGCAAGCGCACTCTGTTTCGGAGTCAGGACGTTTTCATGCATTTTGCGAAAAGACCTTCAGAAAGAAGTTAACCGTCTGGGCACGGTAATTGTGCCTGGCCTTATTGATCTGGCTTAGAAAGATCTCCTTGACACGTTGCCGGCCAAAAAGATGAAACAGAAGTTCAACCTCCTCCATGTCTCCGTTGGTGAGAACTCCCTCGACAATCGCTTTATCAGAGAGCTCCTCCTTTTTGGACACCCACCACCAAAGATATGGCCTGGGTTTTACAAGTTGTTCATAAATCTCTTTTTCCATAAAGACTCTAAGAAAGACCGCCGACCGCCGACCG
>Ga0105099_10000700_pt1 | contig 22392 bp, 16 predicted proteins | sample PPLLak3cmMay2015_2_FD_79138 | JGI IMG/M metagenome (GOLD analysis project Ga0105099, IMG submission 79138) | Freshwater sediment microbial communities from Prairie Pothole Lake near Jamestown, North Dakota, USA - PPLs Lake P8 Core (1) Depth... | ecosystem: Environmental > Aquatic > Freshwater >... | reverse complement strand
TGACCTCATCGGGAACGAAGGCGTCGTGCCTCTCGTCGGCCGTGTCGCCGACGCATTGGCCGGCCAGGTGCGTGCCGATGGCCCAGCACTTCAAACCGTGTTTTTTCAGGATCTCCAAACGCGAGGCGGCGTATTCCGGTTCCGAGGCGGCCCGGCGGACATCCAGGTGGTCGCCCCAGCAGGCGATCTCCAGCCCCTCATAGCCCCAGGCGGCCGCTTTTTCGCAAACGGTCTCGAACGGAAGGTCGGCCCACTGGCCGGTAAACAGCGTGATCGGTCGTCCCATGTTCGCCTCCTATAAAGGTGCCCTTCCCGGATGAATGGGCAAATTTCACGAGATAATGACGGCCTCCACTTAAGGGAAGAGATCTCCTTTAAAAATCGACCCAGATGGCGCCGGCCTTCGAGCTCTCAACGCATTTTTCGATGAACCGGACGCCCCGGACGCCGTCGGCCGCGTTCGGGAAGTTGAGGTCGTCGGCGGACAGCGGCTCCCCGGCCTTGGCTTTGCGAAGGGCCCGGCCGTACGTCGAATAGATGTTGGCGAAGGCCTCGAAATAGCCCTCGGGATGTCCGGAGGGAATCCGGGAGAGGGCTTGGGCCTTGGCCGACAGGCGATCCCGGCCCCGGGACAGCCGGACCGAAGGCCGGTCCGTGTACCCGACCTTGACGTAATTGCATTCCTCCTGGTTCCAGTCGAGCGAGGCCTTGGTCCCGAAGATCCGGACCCGGAAGCCGTTGTCGTTTCCGACGGCGACCTGCGAGCTCCAGTAGATCCCCTTGGCCCCGCCCTCGAAGTTCACCAGAATCGAAGCGTTGTCGTCAAGCGTCCGTCCCGGGCCGAACGTGTCGAGCCGGGCGCAGAGGGACTTCATCTCCAGGCCGGTAAGATAAGAAACCATGTTTTCGATATGGCTGCCGATGTCGCCGACGCAGTTGCTGATCCCGGCCCGTTTTGGGTCGGTCCGCCAGGCCGCCTGCTTCTGGCCCGTCGCTTCCAGCGGGCCGGCCAGCCAGTCCTGGGGATACTCGGCGGCGACGAATCGGATTTCGCCGAGCTCTCCGGCGGCGATCATATCCCGCATGTGGTGGACGATCGGGTAGCCGCGGTAGGCATAAGTTACGCCGAATAGGCGGCGGCTTTCGGCGGCCAGGCAGGCCAGGTGGGAGGCGTCTTGACTTGAGGTCGCCAGGGGCTTGTCGCAAACGACGTGGAAGCCGCGCTCGAGAGCCAGCCGGGCGATGGGATAGTGGGAATCGTTGGGGGTGACGACAAGGATGAAGTCAACTCGGTCAGGCCGGGCCGCCTCGGCCGCGATCATCTCCCGGTAATCGGCGTAGAGCCGGTCGTTCGGTATGCCCCAGGCTTCCCCGGTTTCCCGGGTGACGGACGGCGTTTGGGAAAGGCAGCCGGCCGCAAGCTCGGCTGTGCCGTCCATGGCGATCGCTTTCCGGTGGACGTCTCCGATGAACGCCCCCTTCCCGCCGCCGATCATCCCGTAAGTCAGCCGGGCGGCTTTCGTCAGGATATCCTGGCCTTCGATCATGGCGGCCTCTTTCTTCTATTTCTTCATGACGGGGATCGTGATTTCGGTCTGGAGTTTTTCCGGGGGAGTGTCCTGGGGATTGTTGAGATACATTTCGAGCGGCGGGCCGGCGATCTGCCAGCCGTTTTGGGCGATGTACCCCTGAATCTTGGCGTAGGTTTCGTGGACTTTTTCGTATGGGCCGACGTGAAGACCGACGGCGACCTTGGGGAAGTCGAAGACGTCTTTCTTCAGAGGTGCTTTGGGTTCGGTTTCCTTGCCGATCGGCGTTCCGATCCGCCATTTCAATTCAGCCTCGGGAACCTGGCCGGGGGCATTGATATAGACGGTCATCACGCCGCTAAAGGAGCCCAAACCCTGGCCGAAATAAGCTTGCATGAATTCACCGATCTTGGCCGACATCTGGGTGTAAGGCCCGGTGCATTCCAGGTAGGCGTAGAAAAAGGCTTTTTGGTCCTTGATCTGGACGTCCTGCCCGAATCCGAAGGCAGCGTAGGCGGTGATGACAAGCAGCCAGGCAAATACTTTTTTCATGATCTCTCCCTCCTCCATTAAGTTGATCTCATTCCCCCGGCTCCGAAGACCGGCGGGAAAATCATAGTCGAAATCATCGCAACGCTCAAGGCGCGGGGTGTGCCCGACGGGAAGGGCCCTCCCTCTGGGCTCGGCTTGACGGGGCGTTCCCTCAAGAGACGAGCCGAGATGATTGGACGGAACGGAATCCGCATAACCGACGCGTCAGCGTTTCGTATAAAATAACGTCGAAACTCTTTTCTTGGAATCGAGAGATTGGAGGAAGGAAGATGAGAAATCGCAGGTCGGTTATCGTCGGGGCGGTTGTCCTGGCTTTTGGGGCCATGTCCGTGAATGCGCCTGTTTCCGAAGCGTCGGGTCCTGAAATCGCGACCCTCGTGATAAAGAACGTCCGGGTCTTTGATGGCGAAAAGATCCTCCCTTCGGCAAACGTCGTGATCTCCGGGAACCGGATCGCGGCCGTCGGCGCCACGGACATTCCAGCCGGGGCGGAAATCGTCGACGGATCCGGCAAAACACTTCTCCCCGGGCTCATCGATTCCCACGTCCATATCTGGGACGAAAACGGCCTCCGGCAGGCGGCCGTCTTCGGGGTGACGGTCGTCGTGGACATGTTCACCTCCGTCGATTTCGTCTCCGGGGTGAAAAAAGCGCAAGCCGCAGGGCCGCGCCCGATGGCCCATCTGGTCTCGAGCATTACTCTGGCGACGGCGACCGGCGGCCATGGGACGGAATACGGGCTTAAAATTCCGACCATCGATGCGCCCGACGGAGCCCAGGCCTTCGTTGATGCCCGGATCGCCGAGGGCTCGGACTTCATCAAGATCATCTATGACGACGGAAAACAATACGGAATGGCCATCCCAACGATTTCCCGGGGAACGCTGGTTGCGGTCATTAAAGCGGCCCACGCCCGGAATAAACTGGCCATCGTCCATGCCGACAGCCTCAAGGCCTGCCGGGAAGTCCTTGAGGCCGGAGGCGACGGGTTGGCCCACCTTCATTTCGACGACGCCTTCGACCCCGATTTCGGGCGGCTTGCGGCCTCCCAAAAGGCCTTCGTCATCCCCACGCTCACGGTGCTGGCCTCGATGAACGGCTCTCCGGACTTGGCCGGGGTGGCCAAAGATCCGGCGCTTTCGCCGTATCTTAAGCCCGAGGACCTGCAGCTTCTCGGGCAGAAGTCCGCGGTGCGATCAGCCGCCGGCGCCTATGCCGCTGCGGAAAAAACCATGCGGCAGCTGCGGGACGCCGGCGTGCCGATTCTCGCCGGGACCGATACCTCCAATCCGGGGACGGCCTTCGGCGCGTCTTTGCACGGTGAGCTCGCCCTCCTGGTCAAAGCGGGAATGACCCCGCTCGAAGCGCTGAAAAGTGCGACATCCGTTCCGGCCGATGTCTTCGGATTGAAGGGGAGGGGCCGGATTGCGCCGGGCGGCCGGGCCGACCTCGTGTTGGTCGAGGGCGATCCTTCAACCGACATTAAGGCGACACGGAAGATCGCCGCCGTCTGGAAGGACGGGATCCGGATCGACCGGACCGCATACCTCCGCGGGGTCGAGGACGCTCGCAAAGCCCGGACAAACCGGAAGACCGCGCCCGCACCCGAGGGATTCGGCGACGGCCTGATCAGCGATTTCGAGGGCGAAATGATCTCGGCCCGGTTCGGGGCCGGATGGATGGTGTCGACGGATTCCTTCATGGGTGGAAAATCCAAGGCCGAGCTTTCCCTTGTCGACGGCGGGGCCGAGGGCAGCGGCCGGGCCCTCCTGATCAAAGGCGAAATTGCCGAGGCGGGCTCGATCCGCTGGGCCGCGGCGATGTTCTCCCCGGGGAAAGCGCCGATGACCCCGGCCAACCTCTCCTCGAAAAAAGTCCTAAGCTTCCGGGCCAAGGGCGAGGGAAAGACATTTGCCGTGATGGTCTATTCCCAAAGCGCCGGCTTCATTCCGAAAGTCCTGGCCTTCCAGGTCGGCCCGGAGTGGAAGGAATATATTTTTCCCTTCGAGAAATTCGGGCTCGAGGGCACCGACATTATGGGAATTGCCATCGGGGCGTCGACGACGCCCGGCGCGTTCACTCTGACGATCGACGACGTCCGGCTGAAATAAAACCGGCGGCCTTAATTTTTGTTGAGCTCCAGGCCGAGCCACTTCTCCATTTTCTCGAAGAACAGGGCCTTCTGCTCGTCAGAAAAGCCCCGGACCCCGGCCCCATGGTGGGCGTCCTTGACGATGAATTTGAGGGCGTCGGTCCGGCCGATCAGCTCGATCTGGGTGGCTGACCACATGTCGAGTTCGCCGTAGATGTAGACGACCCGGTCGGCGTGATACTGCAGAAAATTGTAGACGAAGGCCATGGCGGACGGATCGTAGGTGATTTCGGCGCCCGCGGGGCAGAGGACCTGGTTGGTGGGATTTTTCAGCGACAGCAGACCCTTGAACTCATCGATGTCGTAATTGTAGTATCCGATCTCGGTGAAGGCCTGGTACATGAACGGTTCGAAGGGCTTTCTTCCCTGATCGCTGTAGTAGCGCATGGCCCCGACCTTGTTGTAGTGGGCCAGGAGGGCTTCCACGGGAGCGTCGGCGGAGGGGATTTCGACAGGAGGGGTGCCGTACTGCCAGAAGGCGAAGGGATATTCCAGGACGCCGTACTCGAAGGCGGCTTCGATGCCCATGGCGTAGGTGACGTTGTGCGCCTCATCCTGTTTTTGGATGAGGGGGACGAGGCGATCCTTGTTTTTGAGCAGGGCGATTTGATAATTCTTGATTTTTTGCCGGGTTTCGGCGTCTCCGATCGTCCGGATGAAACGGTAGATGCGGGGATCTTCCTGGGCGATATTGATGGGTGCGACATAGGCGACGACGGCGTCCATATCGCCGGGGTAATAGCATTTGTAGAAAAGAGCCGTCTGGCCGCCCTTGCTCGCCCCGGTGCTGATCCATTTGCCCTTGTAAATCGTTTTCATCAGGGCCGTGACGGTATGGAGATCGTCGGCGGATTGCTTAACGGTGAGGTGTTTCCAGGGGATGGGAGAGGCCGGAACGGACCGGCCGCAAAAGCGATGCTCGACCGTGACGACGTTGGCCCCGTTGAGGATCCGGCCGAGCTCGCCGCCGGAGCCGGCGCCGCGGGCGGCATAGCCTTCCGTGGCGAGAATCGTGGGCCGGTCGAATCCGGCGTGGGAAACGAAGATATGCTGCGGAAACATTTCGCCGCCGGGATAGCGGTGGTCCAGGGGCTGCAGCAGGGTGACGTCGTAGGCTTCCCCGGCCTGGCGGTTGCCGCGCGCGGGACTGACATCCTGGACGCCGGGAAGGGCCTTAAGCTTTTGAAAAAGCTCCGTCGGCCCGGCGGCCGGAGGGGTTTGATCCTTGAGGGGAAGAGGACGGGCGAAAACAGGCCCTGCGGATGCGATGGCCAAGAGGAACGCTATCCCCAAGACCGGCGAAGAACGGATGCGCGACGTCCCGATTTTCAGGCCGGCGGATGTGAAGTCGAACATAGCCGGATTTTATCATGTCTCGGCCGTGCGCTCTACGCTTCGAACCGGATCGTCCTTGGGGACCCCCTTCATTCGTTCCGGATGGTCTCCGCGGGATTGACCCTGGCGGCCCGGATTGTCTGGGACAGGACGGTGGCCAGGCCCAAGACGCCGACAAGGGCCGCGCCGGCCAGGAAGAGCTCGATCCTCTGACTTGCGGCCCGATCAAAAAGGGAGAGGATGAGCTTGTTAAATCCCCAGGCGATGGGGACGGCCGCGGCCGCCCCCGCTGTCAGCAGGATCAGGTAGCCTCGGGACAGAAGCCTGACCAGTGACCAATCACCCGCGCCGCAGACCTTGCGGATGCCGAGCTCCCGCTTGCGTATGCGGGAGCTGTAGTCGGCGATGCCCAGAAGCCCGAGACAGGTGACGAGAACGGCCAGAAAAGCGACAAAGCGGACGCACTTGACGATGACCTTGTTGCCGGTCATCCGATCCTCGATGAGTTCGGTCATGAGGGCGGAGGTGAAGGGTGCGGCCGATTCGAAGGAGCCCCAAATCCTCTGGAGGCGTTCGGCGACGGCCTTGACGTCCGTCCCGGCGACGCGGAGAACGGCTGTACGGCACGCTTCCGGGCGGTTAAGCAGGGCAAAGGCACCCTGTTCTTCGGTGACTCGGCCGTGAACGAAGTCGGCGACGACGCCGACCACGCGGGCTTTTCGGGAGTCTTTCGTCAAGAGAATTTGGCCCAGGGCCAACTCGGGCGTTTCATACTCGAGCAGCCTGGTCGCGGTTTCATTGATGATGAGAGGAATTTCCTCCCCAGACGGACCGGTTTCGCGGAAGTTGTTTCCGGCGAGAAGCCGAAGCTCGAAGACCGGGATATAGCCGGCATCCGCCGACGCGACATTGAAGGGCTTGGTGACGGGACGATCGGAACGGGTCAGCGTAAGGCCCCCTGTGCTCGTGACGCCGGGGAGGATATTCGCGCCCGCGAAGGCGGAAATCCCCGGCTCCTGCGAAATCCTTTGGCGGAAACGGATATAATCCACGCCTTCGAGAGACACGGTGAGGAGGCCTTCCGGCCGGAAGCCCAAGTCGGTGCGCCGGACCATACGCAGTTGGTCGATGGCGACAAGAGTCGAGATGGCGAAGACCACGGAAAGTCCGAATTGGAAGGCGATGAGGACTTTGCGGGTCGTGATCCGCGAGACGACGCGCAAGCCGGCCAGGTTGCGAAGGGCCTGGATGGGCGAAAATCTCGAAATGTGGAGCGCCGGAAGGGCTCCGGCGACGAGTCCGGTAGCTCCGGCGAAGACCAGGAACGCGACGAGGGTCCCTCCGGTTTCCCGGAAACGGAAATAGGTCACGAGCTTCGGATGGAGCCCTTGAAGAAGGGGAATAAAGAAGACGCGGTACAGGACGAAGGCGGCCAGAAGCGAGAGGAGAGCGATGATGATCCCCTCCCCGATGAATTGGGTGAAGAGCTGCCTCTTTTTGGCTCCGACGACTTTCCGGATCCCGACTTCCCGGGCCCGCGAAAGGGCGCGGGCCATCGAAAGGTTCGTGTAGTTGAAGGCGGCCGAGAGAACGACGAGGAGGGCCACCGCCGATAACACGTAGATGACCGCCATCGGGATTTGCTCCCCGGCGCCGTATTCGAGCTCCGGTCCGTTGACGATATCGGTCAAGCCCTGGAGCCAGAACCGGTACTGTCTCTTGGAATCGCGGATATGGCTTGCGGCCAGGCGGTTGGCGGCATCCTCGACCTGGGAGGGAGAAGCTCCGGGTTTCAGAAGAACATAGGCATGAGAGCGGGTCAGGTCCGTCCAATCCTCCGTCCAGGGAGAGAGGAGGCTTTGCTTTTGAAGGGAAGCCATCGTCGAGTTTGAGACCAGCGACTGGAACTCCATATGCGTCTTCAGTTGATTTGTATCCTCTAAAACGCCGGTGATTTTGTAGTTCCCCCATTTGCCGAGCTGGATGACCCCGCCGATGGGGTCGCTGTCCCGGAAAAAGCTTTTGGCGACATCGGAGGCGAGGACGATGGAGTACGGCTCGCGCAGGGCGGTGGCCGGATCGCCGCGTTCGAGTTTGAAGCTGAACACGCGGAAAAACTCCGGATCGGCGAATTGGGCCCAGAAGGGCAGGATCTTGCCGCCGCAGATCGCGTTGCCGCTGATATCGGAGCCCCACTGCGTCACCGCCTCGACGCCGGGCGCCTCTTGCAGGAGAAGGGAGGGCAGGGGATAAGGACTCGTGGCGAAATCATGGGTTTCCCCCTCGCCTGACCGCGAGGTATTCACGCGGAAAATCCGCTCCTTGTTGGCCTGGAAATGATCGAAACTGGTGAAGCTCGCGATCATCTGGATAATGAGCAGGCCGAGAGCCATGCTCAGAGCCAGGCCGAAGATATTGATGAAGGAATAGCCCTTGTTTCGGCGGAAATTTCTGAAAACGACTTTGAGGTAATTCTTGAACATGTACCGCGCCTCCCTGGGAAGTGTGCGAAAGCCGGAGAAGGCCCTCGAGAGAGAAAACGTAAATGGCGGGGAGAAGGTTCGCTGCGCCGGTGCACGCCTCGATTCTTGGGTTCTTTCTCCCACCATGGTTACCGGCTGAAATTGCCGCCGGCGGACGGCGCCGAAGCAACCGGGGGGATTATTCCTGCTTCAAAGCCCTAACGGGATCGGTGTTGGCCGCCCGCCAGGCCTGGTGGGCCACCGTCAGGAGGCCGACGGTCAATGATATGCCCAGGGTGGCGGCGAAAAGCAGCGGGGTGAAACCGGCCCGGTAGGCGAACCGGTCGAGCCAACCGCGCATGAGGAGATAGGACAGCGGCCAGGCCAGGACGTTGGCGATGACGATCAGGACCACGAACTCGCGGCAGACCAGCCCGACGATATGCCGGGCCGGCGCGCCCAAGACCTTGCGGACCGCGAACTCCCGGGTCCGGCGCTCGGCCGCATGGGCGGCCAAACCGAGAAGGCCGAGGCAGGCGACGAGCCCGGCCAACCCGCTGAAGATTTTGAAAAGGGACGCGGTTTGAAGCTCGGTCCGGTAAAGAGCGGCGAAATCGTCGTCCAGGAAGGTGAAATGGAGGGGAAAGCCGGGATAGCGGCGCTTCCACACCCTCTCGATTTCGGCGATGACGGCCGAGGCGCGATCCGGGCCGAGGCGCACGACCATGAACCTGGTCCAGTCGGCGTCCCTCCAATGCATGGCCAGCGGCTCGATCTTGTTCCTCAAGGGTTGGAAGTGGAAATCGCCCAGAACACCGACAATCGTTCCTTTCTGGTCCCAGAAGTCGAACCGCTTTCCGACGACCGGGCCCGGTCCCAACATTTTGGCGAAGGTTTCGTTGACCAGGACCGCATCGGTCCTATCGGAGGCGATGTCGGCCGAGAAATTCCGGCCTTCGACGACCTTGATGCCCAGGGCCTCGACGTAGCCCTCGTCGACCGTAATATAGGTGATGTTGATCTTGGTTTCCGGGTCCATGCCCTCCCAGCCGAAACCGCTCGAGCTCCAGGTCGTGTTGGCCGGCGACTGGTCGGACAGCCCGACGGCCAGAATGCCGGGACGGGAGGCCAACTCGGTTTTCAGGAAATCAACTGTCGGACGGGCCTCGGTCGGAATCTTGACGGCTAGGACCTGTTCCCGGCTCCAGCCGAGAGGCGTGTTCTGGATGAAGGCCATCTGTCGGGCGACGACGCCCGTCCCGACCAGCAAGCCGGCCGACAGAGCGAACTGGACGACGACCAGAATCCGGCGGAAGAGGGTGCCGCCGCCGCCCCGGGAAAGCGTTCCCCGGATGGCCTGGACGGGCCGGAAGGAGGACAAGACGAGGGCTGGATAGGATCCCGCGATCAAGGCCGTAACCAAGGCGACGGCAACGGCTCCCAGGGCCATGCGCCCCGCTCCGAGGGTGCCCCAGCCCATCGCTTTTCCGGTCAGGGCGTTGAAGGCGGGGAAAGCCAGTGTCACGGCCGCCAGGGCGAGGGTCAGGGCCAGGAACGAATAGAACGCGGTTTCGCCGTAAAACTGGCGGATGATGTGGCTGCGTCCGGCCCCGACTGTCCGCCGAAGTCCGATTTCCTTGGCCCGGAGGGCTGAACGGGCCGTGGACAGGTTCATGAAATTAATGCAGCCAATCAGGAGGACGAACGCGGCGATGAGGATGAAAAGGCGGAGGGATTGGACGGCCGTCTTTTTCTCGTAGCCCGACCAGGTGTGCAGACGGATCCGGGTCAAGCCCAGAAGGTCGAGCGTCATCCCGTTTTTCGGGATCTTGGTCTGGATGAAATCCCTGATTTTGGCCCGGGCGGCCTCGGCTGAGCTGCCCTCGGCCAATTGGACAAAGGTGGTCGTTTGATTGTCGTTGAACTTATCGCTGACCCGGCCGGCGTTCTCCAGGGCCCGGTAGGGGATGAGGAAGTCGAACCGGATCGAGGAATGTTGAGGAATGTCGGCCAGGACGCCGGATACGGCGAAAGTTCCACCTCCGGAGATTTCAACCCGCTTGCCGACCGGATCCTCTGACCCGAAAACCGCCCGGGCCGCCCGCTCGGTCAGGACGACGGATGTCGCGCCGTCGAGGGCCCGGGCCTGATCACCCTTCAGAAGAGGGAAGGTAAACATCGTCAGAAAGGAGGGATCGACGGCCCAAACGGTCCAAGCGTCGGTGGTTGATTCGCCGTATCGGATCAGGGGATTCCCCTGGTTCCAGGCGCGGGCGGAATGGGCGATCTCGGGGATTTCGGACTCGAGGGTTGGTCCCAGCGGATGGGGCGTCCAATAGATATGGAGGATCCGTCCGGCGAAATCAGTGTCGGACTCCACCCTGTAAATCGAGTCCGCGTTTTGATGGAAGCGGTCGTAGCTCGTCTCGTCCAGGATCCAGGCTCCGATGAGAAGACAGCAGGCCAGGCCGCCGGCCAGCCCGAGGATGTTGAGGGCGGAAAAGCCTTTATGGCGGAGGAGGTGGCGCCGGGCAACGAGGAGAGCGTTTTTCATCATGATCAAGCTCCATCGGAAGGATTGAAGGGCGAAGCGGGGGAGCGAGGCAAGGACCTGGCGCCAGAGCCAGGCGTTAGCTTTTCGATGTCCTTGGGACCTGGCCTTGAACGCGTGCTCCTCGCGCAGGTCGGCTTCCAGGAACGGAAAGTCGGGCGTTCGGGCGATAAGGGCGAGCAAGCGGAAGGCGGCGGTCGGAATCCCTTCCTTGCGATCGGGACAGGGAGGAGGAACGGTCATGGACATGGCCAGCCTCTTATTGCCCATCCGAAGCCAAGTCGGGAAGCGCGGCCCCGATCGACTTTTGGACCGTTGCGAAGGCCTTAAGGGCTTTGAAACCGGCCGCGGTGACGGAATAAAAGATTTTGCTCCGCCCGCCACGTTCCAGAGTGGGTTTTCCCATGCGTTTGACAACGAGCCCCTTGCGGTGGAGCTGGTCCAAATGGCTGTACAGGCACCCGTAGGTGACTTTCTGTCCGGATAGCTGGGCTGCTTTATCCCTGATGGAGACGCCATAGGCCTCCTCTCCCAGGGCGAGAATGGAGGCCAGGAACATGTATTCGTTGAATGTCGGCAAAGAAGCCATTGTTCGTTCCTTCGCCTATATATACTGAAAGTCAGGAGAAATGGTTGCAGAAATATTCACACTTTTTATGTAGTGTCGGAGGGAAGCGGAAGAGGAATCCGGGCCGTATATGATGTGTGCGTTATTGAGGAGATAACATGAAACGCGTGCTGACGGAGATGATCATTCTCTTTTCCGTTGCTGGAGGACTCTTATCCCAGGTCCGGCCCGAATTGACGGCCGAGAAGCTCGACGAAGGCCTTTTCCTGGTCCGTAACATCGGGGGCAACGTTCTCTTTTATGATGGCCCGGATGGCGTCCTGACAGTCGATTGCGGCACGGTTCCGGACCATGGAGAGCGCCTCTATGACCTGATCCGGAAAACGACGGGCAAGGAACCCCGTTTCCTTGTTTTGACGCATTATCATTACGACCACGCCGGCGGAGCGGCGGCTTTTCCCGATTCCACTCTTACCGTCGCCCATGACTCCTTCGACCGGAACATGGCTGGGAAACTGGTCCCCCTACTGAAGGAGCTGGTGTTCGACCCCGTCGACAGGGCGATCGGAGCGTTGGAAAAGCAGGCAGTCGATCCCGCCATTTCCGAAGAGGAGAGAAAGAGGGCCGGCCGGACCCTGGCTTTAAACCGGGACATGCGGGAGCGATTTCTCGGCGTGAAGCCGCTCGAAGCCGACCTGACCTTCTCCGATTCCCTTGTCCTGAAAGCCGGGCGGGGGCGGGTCCGGCTGATGTATCTTGGACCCGGGCACTGTCAAGACAACATCCTGGTCTTCTTTCCCGAGTCGGGCATCCTCCATACCGGCGATCTGGTTTTAAACGGGGCTTTGCCGTATGTCGATGGTCCTGGCGGCGGCAGTCTTGTGAACTGGATTTCCGTCCTCGAACGGCTTGAAAAAATGAAGGGCTGGATCCGGATCGTTCCCGGCCATGGAGCGGTCATGTCCCGTGACGGCTTGGTCCGGCTGAGGGAGATGATGACCAAGCTGCTCGCGGATATCCGCGGCTTGAAAAGCCGGAACGTGCCGTATGACACGGCCCTCGAGGAAATGCTCAAGAAGCCTTACCTGGACCTCCCCGCCAAGGAATTGTTTCCTTACTCGTTCCGGGCGGTCTGGGAAGAGCTGGACGCGGTCCAACGTTGATGTTCGAAAGGAGAACACGATGAAAGCCCAAAAAAATTATTTCGGTCTTTTGGCTCTCTGCCTCGGGATTACCGCGGCCGTTCCGGCCGGCGCCGCTCCCCAGGCCAATCCCGGGAAAAGCTGGGAGAAGATCGCGGACGTCTCCCGTTACGGATTCGACCGGGCGAAACTCGAGAAAGCGGAAAAATTCGCCGCCGATAACCTGGCGACGGCGGCCGTGGTGGTCGTCGTCGACGGCAAGATCCTCTTTGAATGGGGCGAGGTGGAGACGAAATATCTTCTCCATTCCTGTCGGAAGAGCTTCATGAGCGCCCTGTACGGGAAGTATGTTGAAAACGGCGTCATCGACCTCGACCGGACCATGGCTGAACTGGGCATCGACGACGAACCGCCCTTGTCTGAGCTTGAAAAGAAAGCGACCGTCCGGTACTGCCTGATGGCCCGATCGGGCGTTTATCACGACGCCGAGGCGGAAGCCCCGAGCATGCGGGCGGTCAAGCCGCCCCGGGGCTCGAAAACTCCCGGAGAATTCTGGCTGTACAACAACTGGGATTTTAATGTCCTTTTCACCGTTTTCGAGCAGAAAACCGGGAAAAAATTTTTCGAAGCCCTCAAGGAAGACATCCTCGACCCTATCGGCTGCGAGAATTTCTCTCCCGAGGACGGCGTCCTGCAGAAAACGGGATCCTCAACCCATCCGGCCTACCACCTGCAGTTGACGGCGAGGGACATGGCCCGCTTCGGGCTCCTGATGCTGCGGGACGGAAAATGGAACGGCCGGCAGGTCCTCCCGGCGGCCTGGGTGAAAGAATCGACGTCCTACATGTCGGACGCGGAAATCTATGGCGGAGACGGGTATGGGTACATGTGGTGGGTGGCGAAAAAGGGGAACAAGATCCCGCATTTTCCGGCCGTCGACCTGGCTGACGGCACGTACTCGGCCCGCGGCGCGGGCGGACATTACCTGCTCGTCATTCCCGAAAAGAACATGGTGATTGTTCACCGGGTAAACACGTTCGAGAACAACAACGTCGCGCCCAACGGGTTCGGCATCCTCGTCCGGAAAATTCTGGACGCCGGCGATCCCGCCGCCCGTCCATTCCCGGTCCTGTCCCCGGAGGAAGCCCCGAAATTCGCCGGAACCTATGAAAGGGAAGAGGGCGGCCCGACGACCATTGCCTTGGTCGGCGACTCATTGGTCCTGCGGACCCCTGGAGCTCCGGACAATAAATTGATCCAAGTCGAGAAGGACGCATTCTATCCTCTCCTATCCAACAACACGAAGCTCCTTTTCGAGAGAAACGCGAAAGGAGAACCGACCGGTTTCGTTTTGCGCCAGAACCGCGGAGACTCCAAGGCCCGGAAAGTCCCGGAAAAAGCGGCCTGATCGCGCCGGCGGCGTAAATTCGGGGGCTTCGTCGCGCCGCCTTCTCCGTTTTTTTTCAATAAGGGCGTCAACAACGCCGCGCTGAGTTCGTCGACCAGGGCGGTGGAGGAAGCGGCGATATCGTTGGACGTGCCGTTGAGCCCGGTGGGTCTGTTCCTCATCCAATCGATCAGCCGCCGGCGCGATGCCCATCGGGAATCGCTCCCCGGACCGGTATTCCAGACGGACTCCCGTGCCGGTATCGAGCACGGCCGCTCCGAGGCGTTCGCCCAAGCGTTGTTCGAGTCCGGCCGCGAGGTGCCGGGAGAGCTTCAGCGGAATTCTTTGCTGATGATCGTGATCCGTCCCGGGTAGACGATCGGGCCGATGGGGGTTGTGACCGTGGGTTGGGCGTCAAGGGCGATCCGGGTGGTGTCTTTATTCGCCCCGCCCAAAGCGAGGGCGAGATTGATCAGCCCGTTATATCCCTTGTCGGCGAAAAACGAGTAGAGGTCGATCGATATCCGGATCGGAATCATCGTCGACTGGCCCGTGCCGGGGATCTCGATCGCCCGGTCGACGTTGCCGACCACCGTGGGGACGTTGTCGATCAGCAACCGGCTTTCCAAGCCGGTCAGGGTGGACACGGTTTGGGGCGAGCCGCCCCGGCCGTCGTTGGGATTGACGGCTTCGATGTTGATCACGAATTCGGCCGGGAGGCGCCGGTTGGAAAAGGCCTGGACAAGCCGGATGCCGTCGGTAACGTTGAAGTCGGTCAAGGCCGATTTCCCGCCCAAGGTGATCCCGAGCACGGAGAAATTCGAGACATCGGCCAGGCGAAATTTAAGCCGTTGGAGGTTGGACAGCGCGGACATGAACTGCTCCAGCGAGGCGCAGCTGGAGAGCGATCCGACGGCGATGACGAAGCAAAGGGCCAGGGCGATGGTTTTCGGGCGGGAGCGCATGACGCACCTCCTCGAATTTTTATTTCTTGATTCGGGCGGCGATCGGTTCGTACAGGAAATTCGGCATGAATTTGATGATCTTGGAGCTGACCCACATGGGGAAGGGGAACTGAACGTATTTCTTTTCTTTCTTGATGCCCTTGAGGATGAGAGAAGCGGCTTTATCGGCCGTGACGATAAACGGCATCTTGATATCGTTGCCGCCGACCATCGGCGTTTGAACGAACCCGGGCTTGACCGTGAGGACCTTGATGCCGTGCTTCTTCGACTCGACGCGCAGGGCGTCGAGGATGAATGTCACCGCCGACTTGCTGGCGCTGTAAAAGCCGTTGCGGGGGAAACCCCGGCTGTCGGCCAGGCTCGAAACGCCGACGATCATTCCCTTGCCCCGCCGCCGGAAGTCCGGCAGCAGCTCGCCGATGAAATCAATGACCCCGAAGACATTGACCTCGAAAATCCGGCGGCCGGCCTCGGCGTTGAAGGGCTCGATGCCTCCTCCGTAGGCCAGGCCGGCGTTGAGGACGGCGATGTCGACCCCGCCGAAGCGGGCTTTCACTTCCCGGCAGGCCTTGATCACGCCCTCCCTTCCGGCAACGTCGCAGGGAACGGGAAGAAGGACGCTTCCGGAATCCTTCAGCTCTTCAGCCAACCGGCTTAGAACGTCGCCCCTCCTGGCGATCAAGGCGAGGTTGAGCTTTTCCTTGGCTAAAAGGCGGCTGAGAGCCAGGCCGATCCCGCTCGACGCCCCGGTGACGATGACGGTCTTGCCTTGAAGTTCCATGGAATCAGTATATGCCGACTCCGCCTTCCTGGCCAGCCTCTCTCTTTCCTTGACATGGGCCGGGGACGGAAATATTCTTCGGGACGGATCAACGTAAGGAGATTAAACATGGGCGTTTCAACCCGTCGGCGGCTCTTCATCTCGAGCGGAGGCCTGTCTCTTGTTGCCGGGATCATCGTTTTTTCCGGCGCGGGCAGCATGGCCGTTCAATCCGCTCCGGGAAAGCCGGCGCCCGTTCTCGAGTTCCCGGCCTCGGCCGGGGAGCTCGCCCTTTCCAAGGGATTGGCCGCAGGTTTGATCGGTCAGTACGGCCGCTCCGCCGTTCCGACGGACTTTCTGACTTGGCAGATCGCCTCGGGAACGATGGCCGTGCCCCGCGAGGGTCTGGAAATCGGCCGGAATGCCCGAAACGAGCCGCAGGCCTGGGTCCCGGTCGAAGCTAAAAAATCCGAGGACAATAAGGAAGGCTGGATCGATAATCGACTCCTTTTCGGAGGTTCGTTGTATTTCGTCGTGAATTCGGAGAAAGCCCGGACGGTGATCCTTGACGCGTCGTCGTTTTATATCGCCCGGATCAACGGCGAGACTCGCGGCGGGGAAAAATACGGGACAGACTGGGTTCGCCATCCGGTCCGGCTGAAGAAGGGCCGGAACGAATTTCTTTTTCAAGCCGAGCGGGGCCGCTTTCGCGGCCGGCTTCTCGAGCCGTCGGCCGACATCTTCTTTACCGATAAGGACATGACGCTTCCCGACCTCATCCTCGGCGAAAAAGGTTCGTTGTGGGCCGGATTGCGGCTCGTCAACGCGACAGGCGAGCGGCTGGAAAGGATTGAAGTCTTCTCCCGGGCGGCCGGCATCGAAAGGCGCGGCGCGCTGGAAGCGACGGTCGCTCCGCTCATGACCCGGAAGCTGGCTGTTCCGTTGTCCCTCGACGCTCCCGCCGCCGCGGGGCCGGTCCTGGTTGAAATCCGCCTCCGGGCCCGGGCCGGGAATAAAACGATCGAAACGCCGCCGTTTACGGTCGAGCTGAAGGCTGTCCCGCCGTCGGCCCATCACTCCCGCACGTTTTTAAGCGAGATCGACCGGAGCGTTCAGTATTACGGAGTCGTCCCGATAAAAGCGGACGGCCCGGTGGAGCCCGGCCGAAAACCCGCCCTCGTTCTCTCTCTCCATGGGGCGGGCGTCGAGGCCATCGGCCAGGCCCGGGCCTACCAACCGAAAGATTGGACCTATATCATCGCGGCCACCAACCGTCGGCCTTATGGCTTCGATTGGGAGGACTGGGGCCGGTGGGACGCCCTCGAAGTCCTGGCCGAGGCCTCGCGCCTCTTCGGCACGGACCAGGACCGGACGTATCTGACCGGCCATTCCATGGGCGGCCACGGCACCTGGCAGGTCGGGGTCACCTTCCCGGGGCTTTGGGCGGCCATCGCCCCGAGCGCCGGCTGGCACAGCTTCGCTTCCTACGGCGGGGGGGTGACGTTCAAAGATCCTTCGCCGGTCGAACAGGTCCTGACCCGGGCGATGAATCCCAGCGACACAACCGCCCTCTCCCGCAATTTGCTCCACTATGGCGTCTATATCCTTCACGGCGACCAGGACGACAACGTTCCGGTTGCCCAGGCCCGTTATATGCGGAACCTCCTGGGCCAGTTTCATCCCGATTTCGCCTACGATGAGCGGCCCGGAGCCGGCCATTGGTGGGGGAACGAATGCGTCGATTGGCCGCCGCTGTTCGACTTCCTCAAAGCCCGCTCGCGCCAAATCGGAGTCGAGAAGAAGCGGGTCGAGTTCGTCACGGCCGATCCGGGTATTTCCTCGCGTTCGGACTGGGTTGAGATCCTGACCCAGGTCAAGCCGCTGGCCTTCAGCAAGGTCGTGATCGAGCGCGGCGAAAGCGAGAAGGGAATCGCCTTCAAAGGCACGACGGAGAACGCCGGCCGACTCGCGATCGACGTCACGCCCATCGCGGCCGGGACGAAGTGCGTCTTCGAGCTTGACGGCTCGAAAGTGGAAGTCGCCTTCACCGGACGCGACAACCGCGTTTATCTGGAACGCGGCGAAAATGGCTGGCAAGCCGCCGGCCCTCCCGTCCCGATATTTAAAAATCCACGCCGCTCGGGCGGCTTCAAAGACGCCTTCCGCCACGGATTCATTCTGGTTTATGGAACGAAAGGCGATCCGGCCGAAGACGCCCGGGCCTTCAATAAAGCCCGGTTCGATGCTGAGATGTTCTGGGTTCGGGGCAACGGCGGAGCCGAAGTTTTGCCCGATACGGCTTTTAATCCGGAGAAATTCAAGGATCGGAACGTCATCCTCTATGGGAACGCCGAGACGAACGCGGCCTGGCCGCTCCTGCTTGCCGACAGCCCGGTTCAAGTTCGAAATGGCGGAGCGACGGTGGGGGAGACGCGGTACCACGGGGCCGACCTGGCGGCTTACGTCGTCCGTCCGCGCCCGGGGAGCGAAACGGCCTCGGTGGGCGCGGTTGCCTGGAGCGGCCCGGCCGGCTGGACGGCCGCTTCGCCCGGCCAGTATTTCATCTCGGGCTCGGGATTTCCCGACTTCATGCTGTTCACCGCCGAGTCCCTGCGCTCCGGTACGGACGGCGTCCGAGCCATCGGCTGGTTCGGCGTAGACTGGTCGCTCGAACGAGGCGACATCGTCCGCAACAGCGGCCGGATGTAAGTCAACTTGGCATTCAGAGCCCCTTGGAATAAAAGAAAAGCCCGGGTCGCTAGATTTGGAATCTCCCGAAGGCGGGAGGTATTTTCGGCCGAGGGAGATTTCTTGAGCTCTAGCTGGGTAGCTATTCCGCCGGTTATTTCAGCTCGAGAATGCCCTTGACGGCGTCCTTGTGGATCATGAAGTCCATCATTTTCAGCTTCACGTACTCTTCGCTGAAGAAGGAGTAGCCCTTCGGGTCGACATTGAAGGAGCTCGATCCGGAATCCTTGATCAAGTACCAGGTCTTCCCATCCTTCACCTTGGACCCGACGAGATGGATGCCATGGTCGTCCGTCGTGGTTCCGTTTCCGAACCGGAACTGCCGGGCGCTGTCGTCGATGTAGGCGGCCGGGATGTCGAAGGACGGAATCATGTGGACTTTTTTGTCGGCGTTCCGGCCGGGTTCGGAAACGTCTCCGCCGATACTCACGGTATAGCCTTCGGCCACGGCCTTATTGAGGATCTTCATGAAGGTGTCCAGGGGGACGTTGTAATAGTCCTTGCTGTGCCACCAGTTATCCGGAACTTCGTATTCGACGCCCGGGCCGTAAGGCTGCTGCATATAGGAGAGGACGTCGAGGTAATCGTCGGGATCGATTTTAAGGTAATCGCGGAGGTAGGTCTTGGGAGTGTATTCCTTCCCCTCGACCGTGAATGTCGCGGGAGGCGTGCCGATGTGATGGTCGAGGATGGCCTTGACCGTTTCCAGGGCCGCCGTCTCGTTCCAGGCGTTGGCCGCTTTCAGGCCATCGAGATAGGCCGCCACTTCCTCGATCAGCTTGGAATGGTCGTGGAATTTCTGGCCGGGGAGAAAACCCGAATAGACGTCCCAGGGGACGATCCCGTAGAGCTTCCAATTCCGGGTAACGGCGTTGGCCTCGGAGCCCTCGGCCACGGCCGAATTTCCCCGCTCCCGAATGAATCGCTTGGTCCGCTCGAGGTATTCGTAATAGACGGGAAACACTTCCGACAGGCGGACCTTTTTCTTATGGATGCGGTAGACTTCCGACTCCAAAAACGAGGTGGTCGAGAAACTCCAGCAAGTGTTGGTGTTGCCCTGAGATGTCGGCGGGTTGTGCCAGGCATATCTGAATTCGTCAAGGTCCTTGGGGGCGTCGAAGCCCTCCAGGTCGACGACGAACGATTTGCGCGGGGTCCGGGCGATTTTTCCGAACGCTTCGGTCGCTTTCTGGATCTCGTCCCAGAAGCCCGGCTTGGGAGAGACGAAGATCCCCTTGTCTTTGCTCTTGTCCTGAGCGAGAAGGGCCAAGGGGATGAGCAGCGCCGCGATCAACACGATGCCGATTCTTTTCTGGGTCATACCGCACCTCACGATGTTTCGAAATTCGGGAGAAAAGATGGTATTCCCGTGCTTCCCGAGTGTCAAGAAAATACGATGATATTACGCCGCGGGCGGGAAATCGGCCAATTGGAAGACGTCCTCAACCTTGACTCCGAAGGCCCGGGCGATCTTCAGGCCGGGACAGTCGACGGGCGGTCTCGCCCTGCGCAGCTTCTTCACTTCGCGTTGGGAATGAGGAGGGCGGCTTTCAGCTCCGCCTGCCGGCCGAAATCGATGGCCTCGGCCAGGATCCGGGCGGCCTCCTGCGGGCTGTGGAAGCCGGTTCCATTTTCCGAGAAGACGAAATCCCAGCGAAGCTGGCCGCGCCGGATCAGGGCTTTGGCCTCGGCCAGCTTCTCTTCCGGAAGGCCGGCTTCCTTGGCCTTGACGATGGCGTCCATGGCCGCAAGCAGCGCCGTTTCTGTTTTCCGGAGCAGGCCGGCGGTCTTGTCCTGAATGTCCTTGACCCGGGCTTTCAGCTCCTCCTCGGTTCGCGGATGGCAGGCCTGGCAGGAGGCGGCGATGTTGGTCAAGGGGCTGCGGACCCAGTGGTCCGAGACCTTGACGCTCCCGGTCCGGACGTAGGGCATATGGCAGTCGGCGCAGGCCACGCCGGACTTCGCATGGAGCCCGGAGCCCCACATCTCGAATTCCGGGTGCTGGATTTTGATCATCGCCGCCCCGGTCTCCTTGTTGGTCCAGTCGACGTGGCCGTTCTCGTCATAATAGGCCTCGATCGCCTCGATCGTCCGGCCTTTGGTCCAGGGGAAGGTCAGCTCTTTGTTCTCCCCGTAGAAGTAGTATTCGACGTGGCATTGGGCGCAAACGTATGTCCGCATTTCCTGGCGGGTGGCCTGGCTCAGGTTGACCCCGGCCTCGGCCATGGCTTTCTTGAATGCCGGGCGGGTGATGACGAGGTCCATGGTCTTCGGGTCGTGGCAATCGGCGCAGACCGAACCGTGGCGGAGCTTGGGGGAGAGCTCGTTGTAGGGCATCGCGTTGAATTCATCCCAGCCCATTTCCTTGATGAGCTTCGGGGCCATTCCGCTGTGGCAGTTGGCGCAGGCGCCGGGCTGGTTGAATTCCTTGACCCGGCGGGTCATCTTCTGGTCGGTCAGGGCGAAAAAGTGCCCGCGCTCCTCGTTGTATTCGACGCTGAAGGCATAGCCGGCCCAGAGCCGCTTGGCTGCCGGGATCTCGTCAATCCGGCTGAATGGCTCCGATCCGCCGTAAAACGTCCGGCCGTAGTTCTCCCGGGTCCGGACGAAGGTGTCATACTCGAGCGGGAAGTTTTGGCCCCAGACGGCCGGGTCGATCTCGCCGTCCTTGAGCTCGACGACTTTCAAGGGATATTGATAGGCTTCTTCCCGACGCGCCCGGACGTTGAAAAGCAAGGCCAGGGCGGCGATGATGACCACGGCCGTTCCGAGGAAGGCCGTGCCGTACATGATCACGCTTTTCCGCGAATGCTTGGTTTCCGTCATGGTCTCTTTCCTTGCTTCAATGTCCGGTGTCCCGGTGGCACCGGCTGCAGTCGGCTTCTTCCCCCCGGCTGTTTTTCCGCATTCTCCCGATCACGGGCTCGTGGCAGCGGAAGCAGTTGGCCAGGAGAACCTTCTTGTTGATCGGGCGGATCCGGATCGGCTCGTGGAAGTTGCCGGTCGTGAAGGCCTTTCCGTGGTTGAAGCCGTTCAAGCCCTTGATCGCCCAGTGGCCGATGAAATCTTTCGGCGTATGGCAGTCGTTGCAGGTCGCCACGGCCTTGTGTGAGCCGCGGTTCCAGTCGTCAAAATGGCTCCGCATGATATGGCAGTTCATGCAGGTTTTCGGGTCGTCGGTCAGATAGGAGGCGCCTTGGGCGAAAAAGAAGGTGAATCCGCCGAGCCCGGCGGCGACGCCGGCCAAAACAAAGAACAGGAGGAGAGGCCGTCGCCGGCGGGGCGCGTCCGGTTCGGTTCCGGGCTGGATCCGGTTCATCGGGCTCTCATTTTATCCGGAATGTCCCATTTTTCCAAACGGCGGCCGGCCTTTGGCGAATTCTTTCCGACGAAAAAGATGAGGGAACCTTTTGCCCGGAATCTTCGTCTTATCTGATGAATACCGCGAGGAGGTTTGTTCATGAAAAAAATCGCTTTCTTTATTGCCGTTTTATTCCTCTCGACCCTGGCGTTCTCCGCCCAGGTCGAAAAAAGCCTGAAGCTTTCGGCTGAAGGGATCCGCGAGCTGTCGGTCGACGCCGGGGCGGGGAGCCTGGAAATCGTCGGCGTCGAAGGGCTCTCGGAGATCCAAGTCGAGGCCGAAATCGTCGTCCGGGGCGTCGGCGAAGGCCGGTTGGATGAGTTTCTAAAAGACCACCTTCGTTTCTCCCTCGAGAAGAGCGGCGGGGAAGCCGTCCTCAAAGGTCATTTCGAATTCACCGGGTTCTATCTCCATACTCCCGACGCAACCGTCAACCTCAAGGTCCGCATGCCCAAGACGGTCGACCTTTATGTGGACGACGGGTCGGGCTGGATAACGGTCGAAAACCTTCGGAGCAACGTCCGGATCGACGACGGCTCGGGCGAGCTGACTGTTATGAATATCGAAGGAAATCTTACCGTCGACGACGGCTCGGGCGACATTGAAGCCCGGGATATCACCGGGGACGTCCGGATCGACGACGGCTCGGGATCGATGCGGATCGTCCGGGTCGGAGGAACGGTCACTGTCGACGACGGCTCAGGAAGCATCACCATCGACGATGTGGCCAAAGACGTCGTCTTCGAATCGACGGGCAGCGGCAGCGTCCGGACGGGAAACATCCGCGGCCGGGTCGTCCGCTGACGAAAAAAGACATCCCCCGTTATTTAAGTTTTTTCCCGATCGCCTCGACGGCGGCCTTGGCCTCGGCGGCGAGGTC
>Ga0105099_10000699_pt1 | contig 22408 bp, 18 predicted proteins | sample PPLLak3cmMay2015_2_FD_79138 | JGI IMG/M metagenome (GOLD analysis project Ga0105099, IMG submission 79138) | Freshwater sediment microbial communities from Prairie Pothole Lake near Jamestown, North Dakota, USA - PPLs Lake P8 Core (1) Depth... | ecosystem: Environmental > Aquatic > Freshwater >... | reverse complement strand
TGTTCTTCGGCCAGCTTCATGCCTTGGCAGACGCGATCGGTTTCGATCTTGCGGCCTATGCTGGTATGGCTGCGGAAGAGTTCACCCCCTTGTTCCTGGAGACTCTTCTCCAGAAGGAACTGGTCCTCAAGATCAGTAATGAAAAGTACAACGGTAAGGACAAGGAAACCGTTGACGGGTTCAGCGCGTTGTAGAATAAGACCAGGCTTGTAGGTTGCTACGGTGGTGCACAAAGGAACCTTCTGGACTTCAGTGGCGTAAGCGGGAATAAATACCGCCCGGGGTAACGTGGGATCGAATGGTCCTAGATGAGGGTTCGACTCCCTCCTGAAGTAGAGGCCCGCAGTTATCGCCTTCATAATTTGGGGGGCATTTGTATGATCGCTGTGGCTCGGGTCTTGTTTTTGGGGCATTCGTATAGTGGCTAGTACCTCTCGTTTGCACCGAGAGAACAGGGGTTCGACTCCCCTATGCTCCAGGTTTAGGAGGGAATAAATGAGAATTGAAATACCGAAGAATACTTGGATTAGTGATGTGATTGTAGACTTCGTAAAGGAAGGATATTTCAACGGTGTGTTGATGACTCAGGTGACTTTCTCTGGAGGTGCCTGTCCGGGAGATGAGTTCATTGCTGAACTACTTGGAAAACTTGCAAAGGCTCCTTTGAACCCGAAGCGGAAGATTGTTCGCCTGAAAGGGTTGTATGACCCGAAGGATGAAAGTATTCTGCTTTTGATTGTTGCCCTGAAGTCCTGGGGCTTCACGGTTCAAGCCATAATCCCAAATGGGTTCTCCTCCCCTTGGGTCTTGAATGTGGACTGGGTTATTCTGAGGCTTGAAAAACCAACAGCTCTTATTGCCGCCAACGAAACCTGGTATGTGCCTCCTGAAGGGAGCCCGCTTGTCGAACCCGTTATCCCGGCCAAGTCTACCTACCTCTACGTAACAAAAGGTCGAGGAGTAAATGAAACAATTAAGTTTGTCTCCGAGTCGGCCTACCTTTGGAGTTTACTGTGAATAAAAAAGATTCGATCGTCGCGGTTGACCCCAGAACTTTTGAGGTAGTGACAACCTTTGACTACGCTTCTGAGACGGCAAGAAAACTTGGAGTCTCACGTCAGGCAGTTCACCAGGCACTCCAGTTGGGTTACGTCTGCAAAGGAGTTTTGCTCTTTCATAAAACAGCATTCGACACAATGTTTACAACCTCGGAGGAGTAATGCAACTCGTCAGAACAAAGTCTCGGTGTTCGTTGTGCTCTCTCAGAGATCGCAACAAGGTGTGGGGTGTCGCCCCGGATGGAGTAAAACCGGTCCTGGCCATCTTTGGTGAAGCTCCGGGGAAGGATGAGGACCGAGAAAAGACCCCCTTCATTGGTGGTTCCGGCAGTGTACTAAATTGGGCGCTTGCCGAAGTAAAAGTTCGGAGAGTAAATTGCTATATAGGAAATGTTATATCTTGTCGGCCTCCGGATAACGAGATCACCTCTATTGAGGGGCAAGATGCGATACCACTTTGCCGGGGGGGATTCTTCGAGGACCTCACCTATCTAGCACGAATGGGGTGTACTACGGTTATTGCCTTAGGTAATACCGCAATGAATGCTTTCGGAATTGAAGGGTCGATTACAAAAAATCGTGGTTCAGTATACACGTACAAGTTCGGTTCCCACACGTTCACCGTGATCCCTACCTTTCATCCTTCCTTCATTATGCGGAAACACTGGAAGCTGGATGGTGGAGGAAATGGAGATAATGGAGCTGCTTGGATTGCGGATTTTCGTAAAGCCGCATCTATCGCCAATGGAGGGTGGGAGGCGTTAAAAGAAGACTTCAACATCGCACCGACAGTTGAGGAAGTAGAGGAGTACGTTGAGAAGATGGTCTCAAAACGTGCTCTAATTGCCGTGGATACAGAAACCACAGGGCTTGACTCTAACGCACGGATTGTAGTTATTGGTCTCGCGGACTCTAAAGAACATGGAGTCTGCGTTCCAATTCTCGGCCTCCATGGAATACCCTTCTACCCTGCGTCTGTTCAACCTCGGATTAAAGCGGCTCTTCAGAAACTTTTCCTTTCAAACCCGTTGCTGTTCCAGAATTGCTTCTTTGATATCCCGATGCTCCAGCGGGCAGGGTATGAGTTCAACCTGGACAACGTTGAAGATACGTTGCTTTTACATCACACCTTATCCCCAGAGTCGGAACACAACCTAGGGTTTATCGTGTCTGTGTACGGGAAAACTCCATATTGGAAAAGTGAGTTCTTGAACAGAACTACATCAATTCTAGAAATGGATCAAACCTCCATGCGAACATACAACCTTAGAGACTGTGTAGTTCTACACCAGGTCTACGAGTCGATGAACAAGGACCTGGCTGAGTTAGATATGCAGGGATTCTATGAAACAGAAGTTAAACCTTTACTAGCTCCAGTTCTTGAGATGCGCAACACTGGAATGCTCATTGATCTGAAGGCTATGGGTAAGTTCAAGACCGAACTCGAACGAAAACGGGCGAGCTATCGAGAAGAGCTGTATCACCTTTCTGGACTACCGTATGAGTTTAATTTTGATTCTGATGCAGAGCTCAGATATTTTCTTTTTGGAGAGGTTCCTTCGAAGTTTTCGAAGCTAGAAGAGTTTCAAAAATCCAACTCACGTGTTGCCGAGTTTGAAATTGCGGGCAAGAAACTTCTTGAGGAAAAAGCCGAGAAGGAAGCATCACTCCAACTATACCCACAAATGCCCCCCAAACTCAAAGCAAAATTGGAGAAGAAGATATCCATATTGGGTAGGGATGCTGAGAAGAGATTCGAACAGGCAAAGAGGGTTCTGAATGGACAAAAGTTCCAGGAGCTTCGTAGGTTGTTCGTAGTCCAAACAGTGAAGCCTTTATATGTATTGACTTCCTACAAACCTTTGGCGACCGAAACTGACCTAGCCGCTGTTGATGCGGAAGGGCTCTTGTCCTATCGTATAGCTCTTAACAACAGGTTGCGTGATGCCAAAGCCTTAAAGAATCCTCCTACAGAAGAGATCACTTCTATTGAAAAGCTCCTTCAATGGCTTGCTATCTGGCACAACTACAGCCAGGTAGACAAGCTACTGACGACGTATTGTAAGTATTCCCCAGACCCTGACGGGCGCATCCGCCCGAATTGGAAAGCCTGGGGGACAGCAACAGGACGTTTAAGTTGTAGTTCACCCAACCTTATGAACCTACCTAAGCGGAAGGATGATGATGAAGACCCGGCAAATGCAGTACGAGAGTTCTTTGTTTCCCGCCCAGGATGGAAGTTTGTTTCATGTGACTACATGAACCTAGAAGTATATATCCTCGCTTACGAAACCTTAGACCCGGACTTACTCGCCGTTACCTCTCAAGGTCTCAACATCCATGACATCAATACTCGTGCTCTGTTTGACATCACTCCTGCGGATGCTAAGTGGAAACTCTTCCGTGCCGCCGCCAAGATATTTCAATTTGGTAGACTTCAGTACGGTGGTTCCGACTATGGTGTGTACCGAAAAGTAATGCTCAAGGTTCCCGATATGCACCTTACTGGAAGAGAGTTTGCTCAGGCATCTGCTCGCTGGATGGCTTTGCACCCAGCTTACGTCCAATGGAAAAATGCGTTGGAGGAGGAAGTCAAAGCAACTAGAAGAATCAAAACAGCTTTTGGTCGGTTGCGTCTATTCCTCGGGAATGAAGAGGGCATTATACGTGAGGCCCTATCTGAAAAGATACAGAGCTCTGGGGCGAGTTTGGTCAATAGGGCGATGCGGCGTATTTACGATGAGCGCAATAATCTTGGGCTCAGGGCTCGTTTCGTCTGCCAAGTCCACGACCAGCTTATCATGGAAGCCCCCGACGAAGAAGTGGATCAGGTGAAAGCAATTATGGTTTCACAAATGGAGAAGCCCTTCGAGTACAAAGGTTTTCAGCGAATAGTTAAAGTAGACCCCTCCGTCGGGTCCAGCTTTGGGGAGCTATAATGGATATCGACGCATGGGAAAAGAAGATTCAGAGCACGTTGCAGGAAGAAGCCAAACCCGTTCCCAGGTCGAATAGGGGTAGACCGAAAAAAACGGAAGCGGCTCCCTCTAATTTAGGGGGCATTTCTCCAGAGCAAATCTTAGCTGCCAAGCCGAAGGAAGAATCGGTTTTCATTGAGTACAATGCTGAATTGGTAGAGTACTTGAAGACCCCTCCGGTTGCCTTTGTCGAGCCCGAAGGACCGAAACTTTACCCAAGGGACACGTTGGACTCCATGCTTCCTGAACCAGGATTCATTACTGACTTTGTGAATACTGGTCGGGGGATGGAGAGTCCTACCTTATTCTTTGTATGGAATGCGTTATGGCTCCTGTCAACTGTACTGAAGAGGGAGGCATGGCTACGTTGGTATCCGGGGAAGTTGTGGCCGAACTTATATGTTGTCATCGTGGCTCCTCCAGCTTTGTGTAGAAAGTCCTCTTCTATGACCATTGGGGACAAACTTCTTCGTTCGCTCCCTTCATGCCTTCCGTCTACGTTGGATGCATACAAGAAAGAGACAAAGATTATTACCGGCAAGACTACGCCTGAGGGGTTGTTAGGTGCTTTGGCTCCGGACACGAAGATGTTCTTCAAACGTGAGGAAGTGGACGAGTCCGCAAAATTAGTGACGGTAGAGAAGGGGTCTCAGGTGGCTCTGTCTATCTCAGAGTTTGCTGTCTTCCTTGGGAAGCAACAGTATAACACAGGTATGGTCACCTTGCTTACCGACTTGTTTGACTGTAAAGACTCTGATGCAGAAGTCACTAGGGGCCGGGGGGAAAAACCTCTTACGGACATCTACGTGACATTATTTGGAGCCATCACTCCAGATGGCCTTAGGATGTCTGTTCCAGAGGAAGCCTTTGGTGGTGGGTTCATGTCTCGTATGATTATTGCCTACCAGGGAGTGCCTACAAAGATATACTCCATGCCGAAGAGATTCACAGGATACCCGACTTGGGAAGACCTTCGACTTAAACTCGCCTGGATTGCACAGAATGCCGTTGGAGAATACTATCTCACACCGGAGGCTGAGGCATACTACGATTCCTGGTATCGAGAATGGAAGAGTCATATTTTTGAATCAGGTTCTGACCGACCTGAAGAAAATCGAATAGACTCCCTTATCCTTCGAGTAGCCCTCTTGATGCGAGTACAGGAATACCGACCTGGGCAGGACATAACCGTTGCCAATATTCATGATGCCAAACGGCTTATTGAATTCACGATGGCTACTTCAAAGTACGCTACTGAGGATGTAGGTGGGACGGTCTATTCTACCCACATGCATGCAGTCAAGCGTCTTATTGAACGCCGAGGGTCCGTGGATCGAAGACGTTTGTCTCAGTTTATGTCTTCACGTGGAGCTACGGCAAAAGAAATATCTGACATAATCGATCAACTCTCGACTGAAGGATTCTTACGTATCAAGTTTAACGATACCGTTTTAAGTAATTGTACGGGAGCCGGTAAAGAAGTCTATGAGCTTCTGGAGGAACACGAATGAAGCAAGATGAAGTCTACGAAGACCTGTTAGAATACAAAAAGAAGGGCAGAAAACCTCTATTCCTCTCAGGTGGGCCGACAGTAGAAGAAATTATTTCCACCTACCTGAAGGAGAAGTCGGTTAGACGAACTGCGGCAAAACTTCAAATAGCCGAAGGAACGGTCAAGAAGTACATTCGAATTACGGAAACCCCGACCGTTCCTGGTAGGAATCCGGACCCTTCCCCTTGGGAGGCTCGATGCCCATCGAAGGTGGCTCTTTGGGTAAAGGAACGTAAAGAAGCTCTGCCTCGGAGTGTGAAGGAGATAGTTCGTATTTCCGGTTTCAGTCAAGACCAAGTGTACTTGTATTTACGCCGCCGGGTATTTGCCGCAAAAGCGTATCTCCAGGCCCTTGGAGACTTGCGCGAGAAGGAAGGTCTTGCTCTGATAGATGTCAAAGGTAGAAAGATTCCGGTCGGAATGTTTGCCCAGTACGAGCTTGATGTGGACAGGTTTAACCTTTTGGTCTCTATCACAGCTACGCTAAACTTCGGGGGTAAAGCCAACTTCAAACTGTCTTTCGGGAAGTACATCGACCTCTGGAGATAGAAATGCCCCCTAAACTTTGGGGGGCATTTGTTAGAATGTCACCCCGGTTAGGAGACTGTCCGGGGTGTATTTGCCAGACATCCCCTCAATCAGGGCTTTGTGTAAGTTTCCCTGTACTCCAGACTCGATAGCGGATGCCATCTTTTCCCCTTGTAACGCGAACGGTACCGCAAGTCTCCAGCTTCGAGCCAGGTCCCTGCGAGCCATTGCTCCAGTAGGGCCAGTGTCACGAGAGTTCAAGAGGTCTTGCGTTGCTTGGTATAAGGGGCCACCAGAGAAGTTGAAAGGATCGTAGAAAAGGAAGCCAGAGTAGTCGAGCCCGACCATCTTAAACGCTTCGTAGATTGCGACGCTTTGAGCGATCATTCGTAAACCTCGAATAGTTCGAGTTCCTGCGTCGCCCCGCGTTAAGAGGTTGTGGTAGAGGTCGATTTGCCCCATAGGGTAAACACCGAACTTACCAAACATCCTTCCCATGACTCCTTTGAACGCAAGTGGGTAGTTTTCTTTTCCATAGTCGAACATCAATAACCGAATTGCGTCAGCTTGGAAAAGGTCTCTTGCTGCTTCAGGATTTCCGGAAGAAATGTGTTCTTTTACTAAACGTAAAGCGTCGTCTGAGAGAATGTCCATGTTGGACAATTTCACAAACCGATTGAAGTCGATCTTCCCTGCCGCGTATAGAGGTAGGTTCTCATCAAACGCCATCTCTGCGGCTCTGGCAGTCCAAGCTCGCGTAAGATACTCCATATTCTGTTGGCCTCGGAGAGACCGCTCTAATAAGCCCCTGACTGCCATAGGACTCTCTGCACCAGAGGCAAATATCCGTTCGTTCAGTAAGCCTTTAGAGAACATTTTCTTGATGTAAACATCTGCCGAGTCTCGATTTAGCTCCCCTACGGCGTCATCTGCGTACTTTCCAAACACTGTCATTGTGTTCATGTATTGCATCATGTTGGTGAGGCCGCGAATAGGGCGAGCACCTAAGGTAGAATACGTCACAAGACTTTGAATCTTTGAGGGCATGTCTAAGGTAATCATGTTGTCTGCAAACTCATCGATAGCGTTTGCAAAGTTTTTGCCAGGGATTACCTTGAGCTTCCGGATCATGTTAGCTAGATACGAACTTGCGGCTAGAGACCTATTCCCTATGATCTTCTGCGCGTCAGTAGACCCTTCCCCGGTTAAGGCGCTGAAGTAACTTCGGAGCAAACTTAGATCAGCTTCGTTTACGTTTGGGGAGGTGCTAACGTTCTTCAACCAATCCCGAGCTTGGTCGATATACTTTGCAAGATACTGTTCACGAAGACCATGTTCGATATAGAACTTCGTTGCCGTTACAATATTCTTGTTGTCTGCGGCAGAGATGAATGTATCGAGTCTCGTGTGCTTCGCAAAAAAGTTTACGGTCTTAATTGCATCCGGACGTCCAGCAAAGATTTCATTGATGATCCCCGCTTTCGTGACAGAAGCATAGCGCTTTCTCGCTTCTGGGTCAGAGCTCAACTGCAACATAAAGGCACGAATCTTTGGGGCGTAGTCCGAGAGCATTGCTCCCATGTCTACACCAAAGCGCTCACCGTAGAAGTTCAAAATCTGCCGATGTCGTTTCAATAGTTTTACGTGATCTTCAGTGAGATCGAAGTCCAAGTTCTTTGCGGCTTTCGCCCAAGAACCTTCGGGGATTTCGGCCAACTTCATCAGCATTGAGGCTTCCGTTCGATTTATCTGCCGGTCCTGTACTCTGAACACTTTGTCCAGCAGGGATTCAGCTTTTCTTGAAATAGAGCTGAGTTGTCTTTTACGCAAATCAAACTGCCTTGCGGTGTCTGCGATGGAATGATCTCCAGAGAGTTTGGCCACTCGTTCTAAGGTTGATCGCATGGGACGGAAGAAGGCTCCAAGGTAAGTACCAGTCTCGTGCATGGCGGTTCTCCAAGGAGTCTCATTCACAAAATCATATTTCCCAGCACTCGGATCAACCTTTAGTTTCTCTGCCGCCTTAGCTGCAATTTCCGCATCAATCTCTTTTGAGAACGCCTGGACTAGATCAGGCTGGAATGAGGGATCAGGGGCGTCCCGAAGAATTGCGTCTAATGCCTTTCTGTCCCGAGCAAGAAATGTCTTTCCCGTTCCATCTCGGAACATCACGTCCCCGGATGGAGTTACATCGAGGCGGAATCCCTTGGCGTAAGCAATTTGCTCTATGGTGTCGAGCTTACCCGCATCTTCCTTCAAGAACTTCTTTGCGCTAGAAAGCGTCGAAAACTCTTTACGAAACCCAATAGAAGGTATTTCCACCTGCATTGTAGTCTTTCCGCTTACCGAAATCTGAGAACCGTCTGCAAGAGATTCCACAACAACAGGGGTTTTTCGTTTCCAGATTTTGGAATACGACGTGAAATTATCAAGCATCTTCCGCATTTCTCGCTGTGATCCTGCGGAAAAAGTATTGGTAAGTTGTACCGTTCCAGAATCGTCCACAAAGGTCATGGTCGGAGCAAGCTCTTCCGGGAGCTTCGGAAGGTACTCTGGGTTTTGTTCAACTAACGATTCGATTGTTTCTCCCCTAACCTCGATGGAACCATCAAACCGTCGAACCGTATACATAGATATGCCAGTGTCTTCCTGTACCGCGACTCGAAGTTCTCTACCTGTAGACTCCAGAGCCGCTTTGAAGGAATCTTCGTTTACTGCTCCAGCATCGAGGGCTGCTTTCGCAACAGCTCTATTTGCGTCTTGAAGCGATGTAAAAGTTTGGGGGGCATTTTCTGGAAGGTTGACTTCATAGCTTCCCCCAAGGGATCGGAACTTCCCACCCAGTTTTTCGACAGCTCCTTGAAGGGCATAGGGATTCAATGAATCCTGTCGGAATCTGACAGTTTGTAGATTGTGGAGATTTTCGACCATTTTGTCAGAGAGGGCTGTGTTCGGGTTTAATCCGCGAATTGCGGCTTGATTCCGCGCAAGCTCTTCTACTCTAGTGCTGAAGTAATTCAAGAACAGTTTGTCTTCCTGTGCAGAATTGATCTTGTCTGGGACCATGAAGTTGGAACCAGTCTGCTTCAAAGCAGGACTATCGGCGGAGAAGAAAATGTCGTGAGGGATTACTTCTGTCTCGACTTTGGTTCCATCGAACCCAAACTTCTTGAGGTAAGTCTTGGCCACTCCTTTAACATTCTTTGGCTCAATAACTCCAGCAGAATTAGGGCTCATTGCATTTATGAGAATACTGTCTCCTAACTGAGTGGTATCGAGCTTACCAGTTACAGTTCGGCGTAACGTTACATCAGGGGCCGAAGCTCTGCCAGCAGCAGCAAAGGCGTCGTCAAGAACTGTGTCTGGAGTAGAGTTTCGTAAGTACCCGGAGATATAGCTTGCAGCTTCCGGAAGGGTAGTTGCTTCTGCAACTTTCTCTCCGTGGCGGAAGATGTTTATAAGCCCATCTTTCTCAAACTCTACGTCGTGAAGGGCGGCTTTTGCATACACCGCTAAACCTTCTGGAGTGTTCCACTCTACAGGGTTGGTACTACGAATCGTCAAGAATCGCTGTTTGTCCTTCAACCAGTCGGCTTTCCCTTTAGGGTCCAGTTGGCCTATGACTTCCTTTGCCTCAGGTCCACCCAAATAGTCATTTAAGAACTTTCTGAAGTTTTCCGGACTCATGGACTCATTTGATTCAAGGAACTTTTTAATAGATACTGCGTCGGTAACATCCATCTCGCGCATCGATTTGATGTAGGGGCGAGCAACGTGTTGGACGACTCCGATCGCGCCGCTAAAGATCATGTCCCAAGCCATACCTTCCCCGAAGGTCTGGGTTAATTTCTGCCAAGTCTCCTTGTCCCCTTGCACCGCCCCTTCATTCACCAGTTGCGGGAGAGATCGAATCACATCAATTGCACCTGAACCAGTAGCTTCCGCTACCAAGGGGGCAACCGCCTTGAGAACAGTTTTCCCTAAGGGAGTAGTCGCCGCTTTTCCTGCGGTAAGTAGGGAATTAAACAACCCTTTCGTTAGCAACCCTGGAGCCCCGGCGGAACCAATGAGCAGAGTGTTTAAGGCAATTGTTTCAGCAAAACCAGCTATCGTTGCTCCAGCAGTTGAACCTGCTTTAATGCTTTCTGCCTTTTGTGTAGAGAGCCCACTAATCAACCAGCTTGAAACCTTGGCAAGGTTCTTTCGGTTTCTCGCAAGTTCGGGAGTGGTGTCTGTACCAAACGTTTCTTCCAAAACGTCTTTCGCTCCGAGGATCGTTTGCCCGATCAGGGTCTCGTTGGCCATCCTCCTAACGGTGATCCAGGAACCAATCTCATCAGCCGCTTTGTTGTCTCCAGCATCGGCACGTTCTTTGAGCCAGGCCATTCGCTTATATTCGGTAGCCGAATCGTTGGGAGCTGAGTTTGTGTCGAACATGACCCGATCCTGGTCAGTTAGAGAAATGCCCCCCAAACCTTCCATGGCCGGTGCCTTGTTGAGAACCTTTCGCAAAAGCTGTTGTTTCTCCCCCGACCCTAACGCCTGAACGTCTGATCGAGGAAGAACATAGTCCGAGAAGAACTTTTGTTTTGCCGCTTGCTGAACTTCATACGAAGCGGACACAAACTTCGGGTTCTGGTAGAGTTCGTCTAAAGTCATTACAGACCCTCGAAGATATCATTTACCGCCTTACTAACGTCGGTTTGAGGGATACCTGCCGTGTTCGGGCCGGTCGGAACAATTTTTGCTCCAAACCCAAGGAAGCCGGGAATTGCAGAGAACCCGCTGTATCGATGTCCAGTCAGTTCTGAGACGAAACGCTTCGATTGCGTCAAAGCATCGTCACGATCTGGATTGTCTCTAAGATAGACAGCCCTCGATTGCCCGGCAGATTTAGCGGCTGCATCAATAGACTTTTCCAATTCGACATAAGAGTCAACGGCTTTTACAGCGACTTCTGCAATATTTGAGTCCATTTTTCCAGCAGTGGAAGCGGCAATCATTTTTGCCTTATACATTTCAAGCTGTGCGGCTCCCTGAAGTTGCTCCTTTGCCTGACGTTTTTCCGCAACAGAACTTAAACCCATAGCTTCAAGCCACTCGGAAGAAGCTGTTTCGATGTCCCGCTGAGTCGTAAGCATAAGATTTTTGAACTCCTCGTCAGACACTCTATCGAGCCCTTCGGTCAAGGTTCGGAACTTGTGAGCCGCTTGCATAGTCTTCATTGCTGTTTTATTGTCCATTTTAACGCCACTGGCCAAAGCATTTCCGGCAAAGTCTAAATCAGCGGCAACACTCTTTGCGGCTTCTTCTTTTACAGCAAATTGTTTTGCGGCCATAGGGCTTGCCCCTCCAGACGAGAGTTCATATTCTCGGAGGAGAGATTCGTTGTTTCTAAGCAGTTCTGCTTTGGCCTCCGGGGACTGAATGTTCTTTCCATACTTCTGATTGAAGTATTGAACAACTCCTTCTTGAAACTCAGGGGTCCCCCGCTGAGGAGCTTTCTTTTCTACTGTCCCGGCAGAAGCCGCTTTTTTGGCTTGCTGCTCTTCGAACATTGCCTGGTACTTGGCGTTTTCGTCTGCCTCAAGAGAAGCCGCTGGAGGAGTCAAAAGTTCTTGAAGGTACTGGTTTGTTCGGACATCCCGTTTCACACCATCCTCAAGATAGCTTTTTGCCGTAGTAGCAACAGCTAATGCTGCTGCTTGAGGAGATTGGAACTTCATTGGAGCTCCATCTACTCCGGGGAGAGGTTTTCCTGTTACCGGATCGTTTGCATAGTAGACAGGATTCCCTCCTCTAGGGGAAGTCTGGTCGAACTGTATCAGAGACTTTACCTTATTGAAGTTGTAAGGTGTCTGAGGAGTTTTTGCGAGAGGAGGAGCTGCTCCCGGTTTAACTTCAGGTTGAGGAGGAGCCGCAGTTACGGCTGTCTCTTGGGTATAGGTAGGAAGCCTTGTTCCGTACTGTGCAGGGTTCAGCATTCCACGCTTGGACGCCTGTTGAGCCAGCAAGCTCATCCGAGCTTGCGGGCTGAGAGCATTCGGGTCAACAGTTTTATCCATCTGCTGTTGGGTGGCGGCCTTAGAAGGTCCAAATAATCCTCCCTGCCCAGACATCTTCAACTGCAAGCGAGCAATCGGAAGAGCCTGTTCCGGATGCAAAGAAGCATATGCATCCGGGGTTATTCCTTCAGCTTTTGCTTTTGCCGTCAGCTCTTCCACCAGCATCTGATACTGAGCCGCATCCTGCTGGCGGTTTTGCAACTCAAGTTGCTGTGCCGCTTGCATTGCCTGGTTGAGAGTGACTCCAAGTTCACGAACTCCCGCACCTTGGTCGAAGACTACCCTACCACCACGTATTTGCTGTGCCATACTTTGTGCCTCCAAGAAACTATGACCAGATTTGTCCGAGCGTCTTTATTGCTTCTGCAATTAGGGGGATAAACACCGCATAGTCTTTTGCTGTAGGGTCTGCTCCATATTCCGGAGTATAGTACTGCTGTTCAGTCAGACTTGCCAAGTTTGAATACGCATTAGTTTGGTCAGAAAGAGCTCCGGACTGCAAGCCCATCAGAGAGAGGTAGTTCTGAGCGTTGCTCTGAGCTGCCGCTAGATTCTGCTCTCCCTGCTGTCCATACCCAGACATGAGTCCCTGTCCTGCCAGTCCAAGCAGGTTGTTGAATGAATTACCGGTGAGCTGGGATTGAAGACTTGCCAAATTGGTTTGCAGTTGCTGTTGCGGAGCCAAAGCTGCTTCCATCAAAGAAGCATTTGCCGCACCAGAGTTTAGCAACCCACTGGTACCAAGCTGACTTGCCGTGTTTCTAAGTGCGTCTCTTGTGGCAGTAGCTGCAAGCTCCTGAGCACTTTCTCCGTAAGGAGACAATGATCTAGAGGCGGCATTAGAAGCCAGCTCTTGAAGTTGGGGAGCTAGAGCAAGAAGTTGATTAGTGGCCGCTTCTGGGTCATAATTGCTAGCGGCATCTGTAATCGCCTGCTCCCTCGACCCACCACCTTCCATCAGCGAACTGAGAAAATTATCGTAATTCCCAGCAGTGTTTAAGAGTCTGGTTAGGGCTTCTTGTCGGGTAGATTGCTCCTCTGAGTTGAGTATTCCAGTGTCACTCTGGTCTCCTATCTGAGAAAAAGTAGCTTCACCCACAGTATACCTCCAAAATCTCTAACGTAGAATAGCCCATATTTCAGTAGAAATCAAGGGCTTCTCTGGGGAAAGATGATCTACAGAATAATTACGCAGAACACCTTCCTTCTCAAATCCACTTTCCCTCAGCCATCTCCGAATTGTATGTCCGGCAGTCTCAAGCACCTTAACCTCAATACGAGAAACATCTGCAAACTCGAACAACTTCTTCAGTTCAGTTTGGGGGGCATTTCTAAGTTCCCCGGGGAAAAACAGTGGATGAAGAGTGAGCTTGTGCCCAGGAAAGTAATCTAGAATGAAGGCGATTCCTCCGTGAAACTTAATTACTTTCACATTTCGTTCTTTCAACCACGTTTCAAACTTACCTAATGTCTCGATCCCACACATCTGGAGCCAACGTGTGGCAAATAGGTTCAGAAGTCCGAATAAAACATTAGGTTCTAACTTCAACCACTGCATCACCGGGCATCCCCCGGATTCGTTTCAAGAGCTCTACCCCGAACTCTCAAAGTTAGTTCGTTTACTTCATATGGAGGAATCGATTCAATTGCTCCTATTCCATCTGTGGAAATCTTGAAGCGTATTGTGGACCCTGTGACTCGGAAGTTCAAACAATCTTCATCTCGCCCAACAGGGATTCGGAGTGTTCCTACCGTTTTCCAAGTGCTTCCCCGATCTGTAGAAGCCTGTACCAGGTATCGGATAGGGTATTCTCTCGGGGTTGACCCAGTATCCGTTATCTTTAGACCCAACCTTAAAGCGGTCTTATCATCATCAGGCATATCAAAATCATAATCTGGTGTGACAATTTCCGCAGAGATCGGAGACGAGAACTCGACTCCGGAACCATCAACAAAAGTATTATCAACTTCCGTCTCAAGGTAAGAGAGCAGATAGCCTCCAGCCTGATACCCGAGAAATTGTCTGTTCATAGGTCCGGTCAGGAGGGATATAAATGAGTTGTTCCGATAAGGAGTTGTTTCGTATGTATCGTCTACGTCCAATTCGTAGTAGTACAATTCATCGTGAAATTGTGAAAAAGATGGAGCGACAAGAGGAATAGTCGGAGAACGAGACCAGGCTTGCACTCGATAGTAGTACATATAGAAAACATTACAAATGTTTTCTATCGAACCCACTCCAAGCATTACCCTAGTCCGGTCTGTATCTACTCGAAGATAGGTCATCCATGGAAGGACCATATCTTCCCTCAGTGTATCTGAAATATTACTTCCTATAGGAGAGATTGAAGCGTCCGGAGAGATATAGTAAACATTATCCTGTCCTACGAACATCTGCCCATCAAAGTATGAGCTAACCGCTTTCATCCCTACAGTAGTAATACCTGCGGTTTCGAGAAGAAAGAAGGCATAAGGAAGTCCTGAGAGGTTTGTTTGTCTACCGTAGTACAGACCGTCACTCATGTAGACCATCATCAAACTACCCATACCAAGAATCTTTACTATTTTCCCTTGGGTTCTAACGAGGTCCTGGTAGCTCGCTGCTTTGCAAGTAGTCAGGTCGAGTACCTCTGTCCACCGGATGCGTTGTCGTAAGAACAGATTCGAGACTGAAGGGTCATATTCAAGAACGTCCCCAAAATAAAGTCTATCCCCAAAATAGGTGATCGTTCTTGCTCCCATTACAGTCCGCGTTCCTGCGTCATTTGTGATGATGTGTGGAGTGAGGTATTCCCCCGCATAACTGAAGACTAAAAGAGTTCTCCCGTCCACCAAGAATAAGGTATTTCGGCTAAAGGTGTAGTCTACGAAGTAGTCGTCGGAAGCGAGGAATGGTTTGATGATGTTAAAGGTACTTGTGGGAGCAGGAAGAGTTGTGAAGTTCCCACTCAAAAGTAGAGTCAAAGTCCCCGCAGTAGCTGAGGCAGATGTTACTGCTAACTTCTCATCTCCAACGACAACATAATCATTTGCGGCTAGGTAAAACTCTCTAAAATCTCCAGTTACTGTTAAAGTAGTTGAAGTGGAATCTTCGGCGGAGGTGGCGATAGTATACTCTTGTCCCCAATAGACGGTAGCATAGCCTAGACTTTTATCCATAGTGTATAGACATCTGTTTGTAAGAGCCAGGTTTACTATAGACCCGTCTTCCAGCCACATCTGAAGAATGTCTTCAAGACGTTCTCCTTCGAACTCGTAAGGAATTGCAAGAGGGTTCCCTGAAGTAGGATCATAGATTGCGGGACTCCATCCGCCATGGCGCTTCAACCCACGGACTGTTACATCGAATCCTTGGAGATCAAGAAAACTGCCATCAGGATTCGTCATTGATGTAGTTGCCGTTACCATCCCTTTATTCATGGGTCTAAAACTAAAGTTAGACGGACTAGAGGGAACGAACAAGTCTGTGGAAACAGCCATAACTACTCCTAATTAAAAGAAGTATACACAGCAAGCGCCGAAAGTGCAAGTAACTCTACAATAACAACTATCTCCAATACCTCACTTTTTATCTTCGACGCTTTGTATAAGGTCTTCCAATCGTTTGAGTCGGCGATCAGATTCTGAGAGAAGGTCTTCACTTCGATCAAGGCTTGTTTCGATTCGGCGTTCTCCTTCTGCAAATCCTGATTGATCTTTTTTATCTCGACTATCTCTGTCTTTATCGCTTGCCACGTCTCGTCCGGAACTTCGATTGCGGATACCGAGGGCTGCAATAAGCCCAGCCCCAATACCACAAAGAATCCCTTTCGGATCAGAGAAAATATAAAATCCACAAATGCCCCCTAAAAGAAGTAGGAAGATTGCTCCAACAATTTGCAAAGTTTTCATCACTCAACCTTTGGAAGAGGGATGATCCCTTTGTATTTCGCCATTTCTCTTGCCCCAATGAAGATACACCAGGCCAAGAAAAATCCTGCGAAGGCAAGTTGTGATGTCGTATCCTTGAAAAAGATTATCGTTGCCGTGATAGCGAACGAGCCTTTTACACTCAGGAGCTTTACAACAAGCTCCTTGACTCTTTTCCATAGAGTCACAATAAATAGAGTCTTCATTTCTTCCTACCTTTCTTTAGAGGTATCCTCAGCCTCCTCGTCCGTAGGTTCGGACGTATTCCCTTGGATATTCCATCGGGTATTCTCTTGGGTAAGAGGCTTGAGGAAATGGGTCTGACCAGTAGGTATATAAAGTTACGTTACTCGTCGGGGTGTAAGTTGCTCCGACAGAGTACCGCGTCCCACTTGTTGCACCAGTCCTCCATCCCGTAAAAACATACCCTTCCTTCACCATACTTCCCGTATTTCCGGGGAGTGTCGTTGAATCTCCCTCCTCTACTTCAACCGGGCTGGGCGGAGTGCCGGAGTCTGCGCCGTTAGCGTCGAACGTAACGGTGAACAACGATTCTATGCTAGGACTCCCTAGAGTAATGCCTACATCCACTGGAAGAGGCGTTACCTTGTTTGCTGGCTCTCCGTCCCATCCGGCGTTCATGGCGAGCATGACCCATATAGCCTTTCCGAGGCGGAGGCATCCTCTCTGTCCTATATGGCCGTAAGCCTCAGTCTGTCCACCGTCGAAGTCGAGAAGATTGTCGTCGGCGATCATTTGGTATTGATGAGAGCCGCTTTCCCCGTCTATCCAGGTTCGCAAGTTTTGTGATCCGGCATTATTCCATGCAAGAATGTCTGCGTAGTCAAACAACCATCCACCATTTGTGTTTACATCGGCTCTTATGTATTCATGTTTGACATGGCGCTGATAACCGGACTCACCTAAATAACCATCTACAGGACCAGTGGTAAAAAATACCTTTGTTGGATATCCATTAGTTTCGCAATCGGCAATATACTCTCGCGTCGCCGAAAGATAAGTGTCCATACAAACACTGTTTGCAGTAATTGCGGTGTCTGCCGCGTCGAGTCCCCATACTAAATTACCTTCAGGTCCGTTTACTGTTGAACCATCCCATCCGCATTTATATACGGGGTCTTTTTCTGTCGTGATAGTGTTGGTCCATGTCATATCCCAGCACCAGCCGAAACCGACCATAGTGAGGCCGAACACGTAATCAGAGCAGTATTTTATATGTCTCTTTGTCGCGGTTAGAGCGGCGGCACTTGTGAACCAGTCTTCCTCGCCGTAGCCATATCTCCATCCGGCAGTGTGGTCCCAATCTCCATAAGAGGCTCGATTGATACGCATATAGCCTGTTGTAGGCATTGCGGGAGGATTGGCTGTGTCTGAGATAATTGCGGCGAAACGAGCATCATTATCCATGACATACTGAGCGCCGTAACGAACACCTGCTGAATGAGACTCGCCGAGTACCCCAATCCAATGAGACTCGGATTTAATTAAATCGATATAAGACTGTGGGATCGAGTCAAACAAGTCAACGGCGGTATGATCTATGACCACGGTCGGAGCAGACTGTTGAGCAGTGAGGGCGCCGATAGTGACGCCGACATCGAGAGACGCAAAAACAACAGTGTTGTCAACAACGTCCTGCTCAACTGCGGGAGCGCCAAGTTCAACTCCAACATCTATGGGGGAAGGGACTACCGTGTTATCTACAGTAGAAACGACTTCATACGCTCCGCAGTCTGGAGGGGTCCCTCTGGCTACTCCGTCCTTATCAGTCGTTACCGGATAAGTAGCGTCTTCGGAAAGATCAACGCCGTCATCCTGAGCGCCCGTATCATCCGAATCGAGGTGGAAATCTAGATTGTCTTCGTCGGTAAAAGTGAACGTTTGCGATTGTCTGTCATGCGCTCCTCCGGTGGAAAACGCGCCGGAGAAAGTATTATAGTCAGAATCTGCATGAACGGCTGTCCCCGCCGCTGTAGATTTTATGATGTTATTCTTTAGCCTGAGATTCGCAGTAGTGACGCCTGTCCAACCTCTATATGCTTTTATGGTATTGTTATAAGCATATACATCATGGTCTATAGCACAATAGATAGGGGCGTTCCCCGTATGTATAGCAGTTCCTCTGCTTATAATAACGTTGTTAGCTAAGACAATAACTCCACCTGAACCTACTGTTCCCGTGATATAAATAGCCCGATCACGATAGGTACTTGCGGGGGTTAAAATGTAACAATTTTTGAAGATTAAAAGCCCATAGCGGAAACCAGCAGTACTAATACAAGACTGATAGTTTGCATTGATGGACGTTTTTATAAAATTGATTCCATCAACCGTTATGTTACAATAATTCGTCGATGAACCTAAAGTAAACCGAAACCAGTCGGTTTGATTGTTAGACACATGACGATAGTTTGTGGAACCAATTATATATAGGCGATAGCTTGCAGTCGTGTTTTGAGTAAAGATTACCTGCGCGGTATCATCTACATCTGTTGACGCCGAGCAGGTTATAGTAATGTCATCGGTAAACGTAGCTGGTAATGCCGCCACCGCCGCAGACTGAGAAGCGTAGTCGCCTGATACTCCATCGGTGTCTACGGTGATGTAGGTCATGGCACGGTCTCCTTATTACTTAAACTTCGCCGATAATTACTGCATCGAACGCGGCACAGGTCCAGGGGTCCGTATCAACGAGGGCTTTCGACGCCGCAAGCGCATGAACAGCGAGAAGGACAGACCCGGCCTGATTGACCAGAGCGTAGTGAGTCGCAGTCCCGCCGCCTGAGTTAACCACTCCGTCAGTGATGGCCGCGCAGACGATCTTGCGCTGCGATCCTGAACCGGCTTCAGGAGCGTTGATCGTGGGCGATGCCTTGTACCCAACGTCGTACGTTGCCGAGGCTTCCGTGAACGTGGTCGGAGCCTGTGAACAAAGATATATCCGGTCCGTATTGGTCCTGATATCCGCAAGAACGAGGTCTAAACTCGATGAACGAATCATTATACCCTCCTATTGATTACGTGTATTAACACGTTTTAACCCTAACACATTTCTCTAAAATGTGCAAGTTCTTTAGTCTAGCGTAAAATGATCTTGTTCACCACCTTCTTTCCATGCTTAAAGGAAAGATTTAACGCTACCGTTCCGACAACATGAGGACGGTATGGAACATCTGCCGCATAGGAGCCAGCCCATTTCAGAAACCCGCCGGTAAGCCAGAAGTATCGTTCTTTTTCAACTACCGCTCTAGAAGCAAAGTCCACAGTCAGATAGGGTTTCGGCTCACTTAAATCCGCATAATGCCCATGTGCTTTTCCGATGATGTCAAAATTGAGAAATCGTTCCCAGTCTCGTTCAATCATTGCTTCCTCAAGTCCTTTCATTTTCCCTGTAGAACGTGAGTGGGTTAGATAAATGCTGTACGCCACATCCCTAGGTCTGGACACAATCCCACAGAAGGTGTTACCAGAATAAGGAATCTCTAGTTGCAAGCAGATCACAGACATCAGATCGATACCCGAGTCTTTCAAAGTTCGAATTTCATGATTTCCAATTACTGCACCCAACCACTGATCTTTTGGGATTGGAGAAAGCAGTTCGACTACTTTTTCAATCTGTTTTTTGGGGGGCATTTTCTGTAAGTATACCCCGGCGCCAACTGAAGTCTTTGTACCGTTTTCAATCCAATCTCCTGCTCCAATAACTAAGGCTTTCGTGTCGCAGATAAATTGAACTACTCGTTTTAAGGTAGTCTCATCAAAGGTTTCCGCCCCCACATGCAAGTCTCCTAAAGCGACCAGATTTACGGAGTCTTCATCTACTTCGGCTACGGTTAGATTGATGTCCCCTCTCTTAATCTCAATCATTAAAGCTCCTTGAATACACGCAAGCTGACGATCTTTCCGAACTTTACTGTTTGACTGTCGTAAAGGGAATCCCAATCTGGAAGTCTAAAGTGCCCCCGAGTGATTCCAGTCTGTACTCGTTCCCATCTTTGGACTACAAGTTCTCCTTGTTTCGGTTGGTAGTTGATGTCAGCTTCGTGGCGAACTTCATACTTCCTCCCAGTAAGCCAAGAAAGAAACGCATCTGGTTTAGAAACGAAGAAATTATTATTATCATTTTGATCTTTTTCGTTGTAATAGATAAACCCCAACTCAATTGCTTTTACAAGTGTCTTCTCGACATCGAAAGATTCTCCAGAAACTCCCTCTGCAAGTCGGAGAATGGATAAACTGTAACATCCACTCTCTCCAGCTTCAGCTAAAAAAGTTTGTATTCCTTGGTGCATATTTTCTCCTAAGCGATGAAATATGTGATCGTTCCCAATATCCCGAAATTGGTAGCGCTTACATCGGTATCACCCCAAGAAAGGGTCGTCGATCCGCCCGTAATCACCTTAGACGCTAGAAGCCTGGTTCCACCAGGATCAGCATGGAATACCGTAGTGACTGGAAGATAAGAAGTTCGTAGTGAAGCTACAGCATAATAACAATTAGGCGCTACAGTGAAAGGCAGACCTGCTATAGCAACTCGTCCGCTTCCTGCTCCTGTAATCGTTCCGTTGAGTGAGAACCAGAGCGTGACTTTTTTCCCTTCAAGCATTCCAGTTCCGACTTTGGAGCTATATGATATCCCCGTCGGATTGCTCGTCGATCCGCCTATCTCTGGAGTCCAGACAATTATTTCTTGAGGAGCGTTAAACATCCACCCATCTTTTAGGGAGAAAGTTTGAGTTTCTTGGTCAATTATCAGCATGTCCATCGGAAACATATCTGAGTATGTAGAACGACTGTCTATTGCTCCTGGTGCACCAGTATTGATTAGTCCTGTCATTTAGGTAGCCTTCATGAGAAGTTTGATTATTTGGGGGGCATTTGCTAAGAGGATAACCAGAAATCCTCCCCCGGCTGTTGCTAAAATGTAGGTTACAACCCGCAATGCAATCTTCGCTGGGCGAGCTTTTAATTCGGCCTGCTCCTCAGCCAGCAGCTTAATCGTCTCCGCATAGGGACACGTCTCATCTCTACTCGCTTGGTAAAGGATGTCCCCTTTCTGTAACTCCACCACACTGTCCTCTACTCGGCGAAGCCTACTTGCCATCCCATCACCGTTTGACCCGATGACCGCATACCAGAGTTGCTCAACCATCTTATCCGACGTTTCTGGCTTCGGTACTGCACTCATACTATTCTCCTACTTTAGATGACACGAGTAATTTCATAAACTTGGTCAGTCCCGATTGTCTCACCTGGACCGGCTGCATGTATTGTTCCAGTAGTTAGTCCTCTAGCAATATAGTACCTAGAACTCGGTGTGGGAAGGCGATATCCTTCACCCCAATGTCGAACTGTTTCACTTACACTTAGAGAGAAAAGATATTCTGTGAGTGACGTTCCGGATAAAGCCACTACTCCGTGAGCAAATGTTTTGTCAAGCGCACCAGGCAGAAAATAACGTTCTGGGTGGGCAACATACACCCCTCCCTGTTCAGGCCATAAGGAAACACTAGAGTTGCTTACTCTCCCGTATATTTCAATGTAATCGGACGTGGATAAAGTAATATCTTCTGTAAAGAACGAACTAAGGAAGTAGCGTGAATCAGAACCTCTTGATGAAATTGAAAGCGATCTTTCCGTACCGACAGCCTCACCGTTAACGTAGATTCTGCAATACGCCGTGGCCGGAACCGTAGAGTTACTAAGAGACCTTCCTCGAATCAGAAACCTAATTCTTACCGTTCCGGAATAAGGAAGGTACATTCTTTCCGTCAAAGCTGTGTAGGTTGTTGGGTTATGTTCTGTATAATCTATAAAGGGTATACCACAAAGATGCTTGTCCCCTGCTACAAAAGGAGGAGACGTAATGAAAGCGTAAACAGCATTTTGTGTCGGGAGAAGAACATTGCTAGAACCAAGTGCACCTGAAGTACTGATATCACAACCGTCAACTTTATCAACATTTAGATTTGGGACTACCGTACCCGAGGTTACCGTAAGTGGGGCTGTTCCAGAAGATACAGTGGAGATTAACCTAGGTGCACTAACAGAAGTCGATCCAGTAATCGTAGTCCCAGTAATGGCACCAAAGATAACGTCCATCGCTCCACGGAATAAACTTACCCACGCGGCAGATACCCGAACAAGTAAGTCTTTAGTTGTAGGACGGTAAACCATTCTCCCCTCTTGGTAAGTTCCATCGTCAGCAGGAAGGACTGATGGGTCTGAGGGAGTTGTTTCGGCAACAAGTATTCGAGCAGAACCTTGTCTATGTTTCCCTTGATTATCGTTTGCGGT
>Ga0105099_10000698_pt1 | contig 22424 bp, 12 predicted proteins | sample PPLLak3cmMay2015_2_FD_79138 | JGI IMG/M metagenome (GOLD analysis project Ga0105099, IMG submission 79138) | Freshwater sediment microbial communities from Prairie Pothole Lake near Jamestown, North Dakota, USA - PPLs Lake P8 Core (1) Depth... | ecosystem: Environmental > Aquatic > Freshwater >... | reverse complement strand
TCATCGACACGGGGGCCGGACTCACGGTTCTTGCTTCCGATTTCGCCGAAGGATGCGGGGTGAAACCCGTGGGCGAGGAAACGGCCAAAGCCGGAACGGCGACGGCCGCGAAAGTATCGATCAAACCCGCCGTCATCCGCGAAATCTCCATCGGCGGCCTCGTTATTCATAACCATCCGTGCCTCATCATCGACAAGAAGGACCTTGAAATCAGACTCTTCGGCTTCCTCCGGATGTTGAAAATTGACGGCATCATCGGCTGGAACGCGATCAAACAGATGGACGTGACGATCGATTATCGTCATCAAAAGGTGAGGTTGGGAAAGCCGGTTCCCGTCGAGAACCACGAACGAAATTTATTTTGGCTGGGGTATCCCGTGGTCAAGGCGGCGACGGTCTCGGGACGTCCGCTTTTCTTCGGGCTCGACACCGGCGCCAATCGAAGCAGCGCCTCCGATTTCCTTCTTTCGAAGATCGACACGACCGGAATGACGATGAATAAAGTCAGAATTGGCGGTGCCGGGGGAAAAATCGAAACCCGGATGTCGAAGAAAATTCCGAAAATGCCGGTCGTGATCGGAAACAACCTCTTGACCTTTGAAGGCGTTCGTGGCGATAATTCCAAACACGGATCCTTCTTCATCCTGGACGGGATATTGGGGAATGATGCCGCTAAAAAGGGAATCCTGCGTATCGATTTTACGAACGGCCGGTTTGATTTGATTTTCCCCGAATAATCGGGACACGCCTTCCTTTTTATTTTTTTTGTGAAGCGGTCAACAATTCCGCCCGTTGACGCGTCTAACAGGAAGAAGAAAGGAATCTGATTCAATGCGAAAAATTGTTTTCATTCTTGCGGTTGTGTTTTTAAGTATGGATATTTTGGGCTCCCAAGAAAAGGCGCGCTCAACCGAAGAGAGAGCGCGATTCGATTCCCGCAACCTGATCCATGAAATTGAAAATACGATCGGCTTGATCAAGAAGGGGGCCTTTTCCCAAACAACCGAATTCATCGAGTCCAAGCTCCGGAACAAATCCGCACTTTCCCCACATGAGGCGAAGATATTGGAGAAATATCTGGCCGATATCAAGGCCGTAAAACGAGAATACACTTTATCTTATGCCGAGGTGGTCGAAAAATTGAAAGCCGCGATTCCGGATTTATCGGCCTTGGATATGAGGAAATGGGAAGAGGATGACAGCCTTGAATACTATCTGATTGACGGGGAAAAAAAGTATTACGACAACTGTCTTTCAGATCTTTTTCGGGTCAATCGGGAAGCCGCGAAAAGAGCCAAGGTCTTGGATGACAATCCCTATGATGCCTCAACGTACCCCTTGGAAACAATCGCTTCCTTCGAAAAAGGGGTTGAATTGTCGCGAAGGATAAATATTTCCTTCACGTTCTTCGAGGAAGTCGGAGGGTTGCCCGACGCCACGGTTCTTAAAGCCTGGATACCTTATGTTCGAGCGAATGTGTATCAGTCGGATATCAAAATCGTTCGCTCGAGCGTGGAGAAGCTCACGTTTCCTCATAAAGATGATTTCGTTTCCATGCTTTATTTCGAAAAGGTCATTGATCAAAAGAATATCTCCAATGCGGCCTGGAGAAGCTATTTCGCCAAGCCCGTCCCGAGTTGGATTCGACCCATGAAAAATCCGGCCTCCCTCAATGATTTCATTTTCGTCTGTCAGTTTGTCTACGCATTCGATTCAAAAGGTTTTTATAAAAAGGTCGACCCTGGTGATATTCAACCGTATCGGACATCCAGCCGGGAATATCAAAAATACACGGAGGAGACGGAAAATCATATTTGGACTCCCTTTTTGAGAAAACGATCGAAAGATATCGTGGGAAATGAAACCAATCCTTATCTGCGGGCAAAAAAGATCTATCAGTGGATTTGTGAAAATATCGTCTGGGCCGACCCCAAGCCCGTTCTGGGGGATTGGGCGGAATACACGGCGAAATATAAGCGCGGCGATTGCGCCTCAAAGGCGAATCTGTTCATTTCTCTCTGCCGGATGAACGACATTCCGGCGCGAGTTCAGGGAGGCTGGCGGGTCGAGCCAAACGGGGGGCATAGCCAGCATTCCTGGGCGCAGGTCTATTTCGAATCGCTGGGCTGGTTGCCCGTCGATGCCGATGCCGGATCCGCCCTCATTCGTCGGTCTGATGAAAACCTCAGATATTTTTATTTCGGCAACCGCACGCCCTACCGGATGATTATCAACGACGATGAAGAAGGAAACTTTCTTCCGGCGAAGAAGCACCCGTGCCTTTACGGAGGAGGGGCCCAACTGGGCGCGTTTGAATGGAAAGACGGGGACATTGAACCAAATGTAAAAATTGATTCTTACGTTTCGTTGAATCGGCGTCATAGAGAATGACCTGAACGTCCGGCGCTCTTGCCGCCCGGGAGAGAACCTTATCGCCTTTTAGGCGCGCTTCGGGTAAAATCTCCGGCATGCCTTCAGACACACAAGTAATCTATTCGATGATGGGCGTCGGGCGGATCCATCCGCCCAACCGCCAGGTTCTCAAGGACATCTCCCTCGGCTTCTATTACGGGGCTAAAATCGGCGTCCTGGGCCTGAACGGCTCGGGCAAATCGACGCTCCTGAAAATCATGGCCGGCCAGGACCCTGATTTCATTGGCGAAATCGCCAAGAGCAAGGGCTATACGGTTGGCCTACTCGAGCAGGATCCCAAGCTCGATCCCGACAAGACCGTCATCGAAATCGTCCGCGAAGGCGTCCAGCCGATCGTCGACCTCCTGGCCCGCTACGACGCGGTCAACGAGAAATTCGCCGATCCCGAGGCCGAGTTGGACGCCTTGATGGCCCAGCAAGCGAAGCTCATGGAGGAGATCGAGAAGCACGACGCCTGGAACCTCGATAATCACCTGGAGATCGCCATGGAGGCCCTCCGCTGCCCGCCGCCGGATACACCGGTGTCCATCCTCTCGGGCGGAGAACGCCGCCGGGTCGCCCTGACCCGGCTCCTTCTCATGGAGCCCGATGTCCTGCTTCTGGACGAGCCGACGAACCACCTGGACGCCGAATCGGTGGCCTGGCTGGAGCGCCATCTCCAGGAATACAAGGGAACGGTCATCGCCGTCACCCACGACCGCTATTTTCTGGACAACGTGGCCGGCTGGATCCTGGAGCTCGACCGCGGATACGGCATCCCCTGGAAGGGGAATTACTCCTCCTGGCTCGAGCAGAAGAAAGCCCGGCTGGAAGTCGAGGAGAAAACCGAGTCCCGGCGCCAGAGAACCCTGGCTCGCGAGTTGGAGTGGATCCGGATGTCGCCCAAGGCCCGCCAGGCCAAGGGGAAGGCCCGGGTCACGGCCTATGAAAAGCTGCTCAGCCGCGAGTATGAGAGCTATCGAGATGAGCAGGAAATCCCGATTCCCCAAGGCAACCGCCTGGGCGACGTGGTCATCGAGCTGGAGGGCGTATCGAAGGCGTTCGGCGACCGGCCGATCATCGACAATTTGACCCTGAGTGTTCCGCCAGGCTCGATTGTCGGGGTGATCGGTCCGAACGGAGCCGGCAAAACAACCCTCCTCAAGCTGATCACCGGGCAGGAACAGCCCGATTCAGGCCGCCTCCGGATCGGGGACACGGTCCAGCTCGTCTACGCCGACCAGTCCCGGAACCTCGACCCGGCTCAAACGGTCTTTGAAGCCATCTCGGGCGGGGCGGAAACGATGACAATCGGCGGCCGGTCGATGAACGCCCGGGCCTATTGCGCCTCGTTCGGATTCGCCGGGACGGACCAGCAGAAGAAAACCGGGATTCTCTCCGGCGGCGAGCGGAACCGGGTTCACCTGGCCCGGGCCATGGCCGAAGGCGGAAACGTCCTCCTCCTGGACGAACCGACCAACGACCTGGACGTCAACACGCTCCGGGCTCTGGAAGACGCCTTGGAAAGCTTCGCCGGGAGCGCCGTCGTCGTCAGCCATGACCGCTGGTTCCTGGACCGGGTCGCCACGCACATCCTGGCCTTTGAGGAGGACGGATCAATCCAGTGGGTTTACGGCAATTATTCCGAATACCGGGAAGACCTCCGGCGGCGGAAAGGCACGGCCGCCGACCAGCCCCACCGCCTCCGCTACCAGGCCCTGAGGCGCTGAGGCGGATTATTTAACTTCCTCGGTCGGGTCGTTTTCCGTGGTCTCTTCCTTCGGCTCTTCGTATTCCTCTTCGCCTTCGGTTTCGAATCCCGTGGGCTTCTCGATGATCTTCAATTCCTTCCTGAACCGGTTGACCACATACTCGATCTTCTTGAGGAGGTCGTAAGGTTTCAAGGGCTTGGAGATATAGTCGTCCATGCCGGATTCGAGGCATTTCTCCCGGTCGCCTTTCATGGCGTGGGCGGTCATGGCCACGATCGGCAAGTGATTCTCGGTTCCGACCTCCTTTTCCCGGATGGCCGCGGTGGCTTGATAGCCGTCCATCTTCGGCATCTGGACATCCATCAGGACCAGGTCGAAATTCTCCTTCTCCAGCCACTCCAGAACTTCGGCGCCGTTGTTGGCGACCTTGACCTTGTGTTCCCGCCGTTCCAGGATCCGGACGGCCAGCTTCTGGTTGATGACGTTGTCCTCGGCCAGCAGGACGTTGAACTGTTGGCGGGCCTTGCTCAGAGAGTGGCGGGTGATAAACGGGGCCTGGCCGCCGGCTCCGGGCTTGTGGACTCCCGTGCCGAGGGCGAGCATGATCGCGTCGAGGAGGTAGGATTGCTTGATCGGCTTCGTCAGGTAAGCCGAAAGGCCCAGCTTACGGCAGCGGGCCGCCTCTCCGCGGAACCCGGCCGAGCTCAGCATCATGATGAACGAATTGCCCAGCTCCGGATGCTTTTTAATTTCCTCGGCCAGGGCGTAGCCGTCCATCTCCGGCATGTTGGCGTCGATGAGGATCAGTTGAAAGGTCGTCCCTTTTTCCCGGGCTTCCCGGAGGACCTTCAGGGCCGTGGCCGCGTCCTCGACGACGGTCGGCCGCATATGCCAGTTGGTCAGCATCTCATGAAGAATGCGGCGGTTGGTCTCGTTGTCGTCGACGGCCAGGACCGATGTTCCTTTGATGTCGTCGAACTGGATGGGGATCACTTCCTCTTCCACGCCCTGCTGCAGGGAGAGGGGCATGGTGAAATGGAACTGGCTGCCCGCGCCGACCTGGCTTTCGGCCCAGATCTTTCCGCCCATGAGCTCAACCAGTTGAGAGACGATCGCCAGGCCGAGGCCCGTCCCGCCGTAGATCCGGGTCGTCGAGCTGTCGACCTGGGCGAACGGATCGAAAATCAGCTTGAGCTTGTCCGGGGGAATCCCGATGCCGCTGTCCTTCACCACGAAATGGAGCCACATCCTGTCGGTGGCGATGGATTGGGGCTGGACCGTGACGACGACTTCGCCCTCCCGGGTGAACTTGATCGAGTTGCTCAAGAGGTTGGTGAGGATCTGGCGGAGCCGTCCGGGGTCGCCCATGACCCGGTCCGGGATGTCGCCGGGGATGTGGTAAGCCAGTTCCAGGCCCTTTTTTTCGGCAAGCAGGGCGACGCTGGAGACCATGCTGTGGATCGTGTCCCGGAGATTGAAGTTGATGTTCTCGAATTCGATCTTTTTGGCCTCGATCTTGGAGAAATCGAGGATGTCGTTGATGATGTTCATCAGGGACTCGGCCGAGGTCTTGACCGCTTCCATGAATTCCCGCTGTTCCGTCGTCAGCTCGGTCTCGAGGGCCAGCTCGGTCATCCCGAAGATGCCGTTCATCGGGGTCCGGATCTCGTGGCTCATATTGGCCAGGAATTCGCTCTTGGCCCGGTTGGCCTCCTGGGCCAGCTTGCGGGCCTGGATCATCTCGGAGACGTCGACCAGGTTGATGATCACGCCTTCGTAATTGTCGTTCAGGTAAATGGGCTGAAGCCGGAAGATGACCTCCAATCCCTTGAAGGGCATCTCCTGGACGAGGGGCAGGGCGAACGGCTTGGATTTAAAGTCTTCGATCGCCGCCTTGACGCCTTGGGTGGCCAGCTGCGGATCGCTCTCCCAGAGGTTCTTGCCGAGGAGAGAGCCCCGGTCCTGCTTCAGAAGCTTGAGGAAATATTCGTTCACCTCCAGGATCCGGTCGTCCCTGTCGGTCAGGAGGACGCCTTCCTCCATCCCCGAGATCATGGCCGAGAGCTTGGCCGCTTCCCGCTGAATGGCCAGCTCGGCCTTCTTCCGGTTGGTGATGTCCGTATAGACGAAGACCATCCCCAGCAGGCTTCCGCCGAGGATGATCGGCGAGCCGGCGACGATGACATGGATCGGGGTGCCGTCCTTTTTATGGCGGACGACTTCGGTCGGAGGCAGGCCTTTGGCTGAAATGGTCGTCCGGGTGAGGTCCCGGGCCTGGACCCGTCCTTCGGGCAGGGTCACGATATCATCGAGGTTCCGGTTCAGGACTTCGTCCCGGAGATAGCCGAAAATTATTTCCGCCCCGGGATTCCATTCCGTGATGGCCTCCTCGGCCGTCGTCGTGACGATGGCGTTGGGCGTGTTGAAGAGGACGGTTTCGAGGAATTTTTTCCGCCGGTCCAGCTCCTCCTCGGCCTTTTTCCGGTCGATGATTTCCTTCTGAGCCTGGTCATAGAGGCGGGCGCTCTCGATGGCCGAGGCGATCTGGCTGCCGAGCGTTTCCATGGCCGTGATGTCCGATTCATCGAAGGCGTCGGTGGCGGCGCTCTGGAGGTCGAGGACGCCGATGACCTTGTCGCCCTTGAGGAGGGGCACCGACAGCTCTGACTTCGTCACCTCTTCGGCTTTGCGGAAGAAATTAGGGTCCTTTTCGACATCCCCGCTCATCTGGGATTTCCGCATCGAGGCGGCGGTCCCGATCATCCCCTGGGCGAACGCGATCTCCATATCCATGGGGAATTTGCCGACGTAACCGCCGGCGATGGACTTCAGGGTGAGGACATGGCTCCCGTTCTCGTGGAGGAGGAGCATCACGCCGTAATAATCGAAGGCGTCTCGGACGGACCGGACGGTGATGTCCAGGAGCTCTTTGAGCTTGAGCTGACCGGAGAGCTGCCGGCCGACGTCATAGAGAAGGGCGAATTGGGCCCCCTTGCGCTTGGCTTCATCGGCGAGGCGTTTCCGCTCGGCTACTTCCTGCTCGAGGTCGATCGTCCGCTCCCGGATTTTATTTTCGAGGTGGATGTTTCTCCGGCGGATCTTGGCCGTCCGGTACTGGAAGCCGCCCAGGGCCGCGCCCAAGAGGAAGAGGACGGCTAGGGATTGGAACCAGCGGGTTTTCCAGAAGGGGGGAATGACCGAAATCCGCAAGGCGGCGCCCTGCTCGTTCCAGAGGCCGTCGTTATTGGCCGCCTTGACCCGGAACGTGTATTCCCCGGGCGGAAGGCCGGCGTAGGACACGAACCGCCGGTTGCTGGGGAGAGTCCATTCCGAGTCCAGCCCTTCCATCCGGTAAGAGTAAAGGTTCTTGCTCGGGGCCTGGTAATCGAGAGCGGAGAATTCGAAATCGACCTGGTTCTGCCGGAAGGTCAGACGGACGGCCTCGGTTTCGGTGATCGACCGTTCGAGGATGACGCGGTCGTCGACCGGAGTTTTAATCGGCACTTCGCGGCCGAAGAGCCGGAAGCTGGTCAGGGCGACCTGGGGGGCATGGGGGTTGTCGGTGATCAGCTTCGGATAGAAGGAATTGAATCCGCGGATCCCGCCGAAAAAGATTTCACCGTCTTCAGCCCGGCAGGAGCTGTAGGTGTTGAACTCGTAGCTTTGGAGTCCATCGTAGACGTCGAAGTTCTTGAATTTCCGGTTGACCGGGTCGAACCGGGAAATCCCCCGGTTGGTCGAGAGCCAGATATTCCCCTGCTCGTCCTCCTCCATGGCGTAGATGACTTCATCGGGCAGACCGTCTTTCAGCTTGAAGACTTCAACGGTCTCTTTTTCCCGGTCGAACCGGGCCAATCCGGTGGCCGTCCCCAGCCAGAACCATCCCCGGCTGTCTTCCAGCATGCTCAGGATGTAGTCGTCCTTGATTCCGTCGGGTTTCGCCGTGGCCGTCCGGTAGACCTTGATCTCCCCGGTCGCCGGATCCAGGCGGTTCAGCCCGCCGCCGTAGGTCCCGACCCAGAGGATTTGGCTTCGGTCGTAACACAGGGCATAGATCCGGGGATAGCTCAGGTTGTTCGGCTTCCCCTCTTCCGCCAGGTATTGACGGACCCGGCCCGTTTTCCTGTCGAAATGGTTCACCCCGCCGCCGTCCGTTCCGATCCAGAAATTTCCATCCTTGTCCTCGGCCAGGCTCCGGACGAAGTCGTTGCTGAGGCTTTGAGGATCTCCTTCTTTATGGACGAATCGTGTGAACGTTCCCGATTTGGGATCGAGACGGTTCAAGCCGTTGATGGTCGTGGCCCAGAGATAACCGTCCCGGTCGAATTGGATCATGTAGACCCGGTTACTGCTGATGCTCTTAGGTTCATAAGGATCATGGACGAAATGCCGGATCTGCCCCGTGGACCGGTCAAACCGGCTCAAGCCGGACCCGTCCGTGGCCACCCAGAGGATATCGCTTCCTTCTTTGATGATCTTGCGGAATCCATTGATGTTCAGGTTGGCCGTGCTGAACCGCCCTTTTTCGTAGAGGCGGAATTTGGAGATGTTCTTATTGTATTTGCTGAGGCCGGCCCCGTAGGTGCCGAACCAGAGGTTGCCGGAATTATCCTCCATAATGGTCAGGATGCGGTCACCGGAGAGGCTGGCCGAATTGCTCTCCTCGTGGCGATAGGCCCAGAAGGCGTCTTCGTTGGGGATGTATCGGTTGACTCCGGCTTCATTGGTTCCGATCCAGAGCGTTCCGGACTTGTCCTGGAAGATGCAGTTGATCGTGTCGCCGCTCAAACTGGAGGGATCGAGGAAATCGTGGCGGTAATGAACGAATCCGTCCCGGCCGGGCCCGGTTCGATCGAGACCGTTTCGCGTCCCGACCCAGAGATTCCCGTCTGTGTCCTCGGCCAGCGACAAGACCGCGTCGTCGCCGAGGCTTCGGGGATCGGAGGCCTTGTGGCGGAAGGATTCGAACGTCGCTTTTTGTTCGTTCCACCGGTTCAGTCCGCCGCCGTCCGTCCCGGCCCAAAGTACGCCGTTCCGGTCCTGAAGAATGGATTTTACGACGCCGTGGCTGAGGCCCGACGATTGACCGATGCCGGCCATGAAACGAGTGAAGGTGTTTTTTTTCGGATCGAGGCGGTTCAACCCGTCGTCGGTCCCGATCCAGATATTCCCGGCCCGGTCTTCGTGGAGGGCGAAGATCCGGTTGTTGCTCAGGCTGTTTTCGTCGGCGGGATTGGAGCGGTAGCTGATGAAATCATCCGTTTCGGCAACATACCGGCTCAAGCCGTTATCCGTTCCGACCCAGAGGATCCCGGCACTGTCCACGAGCAGGCACCACACATAATTATTGACCAAGGCGCGGGGATTGCCCCGTTCTTCCAGGTAGACCTTGAAATTGTAGCCGTCAAACCGGTTGAGACCGGTTTCGGCGCCAATCCAAAGAAATCCCTTCTTGTCCTGGACGACGCAATAACCTGTGCTTTGAGAGAGGCCTTCTTCCAGGGAGAAGTTCTGGCATCTCAGCCGGTCTTGGGAAATCAGGGGGGCGGCCCAGACGATGAGCAATCCGAGTCCCAGCGAGACGAGTTTTTTCCGCATGCGGAACCTCCAGATGGCGCTCTGAATCACAAGCGGTTCGCGGTGTCGGCGTGTATAAATTAATCTATCGAAGGGAATTTTACAATTCCTTTTAAAATTATTATTAGTCGGCCAAGCCGCTCACGTCTTCGCCTGCCACTCGGGCCGGGCCGCCGGCCGGGCGGAGCGGGTGAATCTCCGGGGCCTTGACGAACCGGTCGACGATGTCCCTGGTTCGGGCCATTCCCAGTTGTTCGAACAGGTAGCGGAATTTATTCTCCAGATCGGCCCCGATTTCGGTCCGGGCTTCCTTGGGAAGGGACCAGAACCGCTTTTTAAACGGGCCGACGGCCTTTTTCCTGGCCTTGTAGAAGAACTGGGCGTCGGAATCCTTGGGTTTCCGCTCCTCGGCCGCGTTGGTTTTCAGCCATTCGTACATCTCCAGGCGAAGCGACTCGGGGACGGCCCGATGGTCCATGACCAGCGACTGGAAGGCTGTCGCCAAGTGAACTTCGCATGTGCCGGCCTCGACGAACCGGTGGAAGGCGGTGTCGGGGAGGGTGCTGGCCCCGTGCTGGACCGCACCGCCCATCCCGTAGGCTTTGCGGGCCCGGGCCCCGAGCGCCCGAAGGGCGTCGAAATCGATGGCCACCTGGGCCAACGATCCGTCGGGAAGGACGACGCCGCCGTGCGAGGTTCCGGTTTGGATGCTGATCTTGCTGATCCCCGGCCTGTTCCCGCGGGCCGCCTCGTAACCGGCCATGAAGGCGTCGAGGTCCTCGATCGTGCTGTTTTGATGGCCGACTTCGCCGATTTCTCCGCCGACCGAGATCGTCACACCGGCCGGCTCGTTGTCCCGGATGAAGCGGGTGAATTCGGCGCAGAGCTCGAAGTTCTTTTTTTGCTGCTCGGCCAGGGTCGGTTTCGAAAGGTCGACCAGGGTGGAGGTGTCGATGTCGATGTTGAAGAAGCCGGCGGCGACAGCCTCGAGGATGAGGTCGCGGATCGCCCGCGTCTCGGCGTCCGGATCGGCGGCGTATTTTTTTGCCCCGGCTTGGAAGTGGTCTCCCTGGATGAAGACCGGTCCGCGATATCCCTCCCGGAGGGCCGCGGCCAGGACGGCCGAGACGTATTCCGAAGGGCGCTGGTCGGTGTACACCATCTCGCTCCGAGCGATTTCGAAGAGGAAGGCGCCGCAGGCGATCGCCTTCGCCGCCCGGAAAACGGCCCGGGCGGAATCGTAGGCGATCATTCGCAGGTTCATGGCCGGGACCGTGAAGTCTTTTTCGATCATCCCCCGGCTCCGGGCCATGTAAAGGTCGTGGATCGAGGCCAGCCGAATTCCCGCGGCCTGGGCGGTTTCCCAAATCAGCCAGCGGGCCGCGGCCTGGGCTTCCGGTTCCCCGAAAACGGCTTCCTGGATCAGAAGGTCGGCTTTTTCCGGAAGCGTCTTCTCGTTGAGAATCCGGACCCGGTCTCCTTCGAGAAGGACGGTCCCCTGGAGAACGGTCAGAAGATGTGTCAGGCCATGATCGGACATAAGCGGCTCCTTTGCTATTCTCGATTTTCGCGGGGAGCGAACATTTTCCCAATTATATCAAAGAGACGCGCAGGAGGGCATCTTGACTTCAAAGGGGAAACGGGATACCGATATTCCCATGAAAATTCTCGCCCTTGAGAAATCGATCGGCGACGTCGGACCCGGGGCCTTCACGCCCTCCCTTCTTCGCGACGAAGCGCAGAGAATCTGGGATCTCTATCAAGAGGGGATCGTCCGGGAGGCTTACTTCCGGGGTGACCGGAAAGAGGCGGTCCTCATTCTCGAGGTCCGGGATGTCCGGGCGGCGCAGGAAATCTTGGATACGCTCCCCTTGGTGGAGGAGGCCTTGATCGAATTCGATTTCGTCCCGCTTGTTCCCTACGACGGCCTCAACCGATTGTTCGGATAAGATCACGAGGAGGTTCTCCATGACCGTCTGCAAATTCCGGTTCGTTCCCGCGGCGGCGGCCTTGTTGCTCGTCGTTTCGGCAGATTTCGCGGCTCAAAAGGCCGAGTCCCGCCCGGCGGTGACCGCGGAGGATTATGCCCGCGCGGAAAAATATCTCGGCGCCCAGACCGCTCCTCTCGTCCTCAACGCCTCCGTCCGGCCGAACTGGCTCCCCGGCGACCGGTTCTGGTATCGAAACCAGCTGGCCCGGGGGGCGGAGTTCATCCTGGTCGACCCGGCCGGCGGCCGTCGGAGCCCGGCTTTCGACCAGGCCGGCGTAGCGGCCGCGCTTTCGGCGGCCGAAGGGAAGGCCTTCGATCCGGTCGAGCTTCCGTTCGCGAGGATCGACTATACCCCCGACGGGAAAGGGATGACGTTCGTCGTCGGCGGCCGCCGCTATTCCTGCGATCTCCGCGGCCGGGGAATGAGACATGAGGAGGCCCCGCCGGCTGAAACGGCCGGCCCGCGCCGCTCGGCCGAACCGGAAGCGGCGTCGCCCGACGGGCAGCTGGCGGTTTTCATCCGAAACGACAACTTATGGCTGCGGGAGCGGGCGACGGGCGCCGAAACTCAGTTGACCTTCGACGGCGTCAAGGACTACGGCTACGCGACCGACAATGCCGGCTGGGCGCGAAGCAACCGTCCGGTCGTCACCTGGGCGCCGGATGGGAAAAAAGTCGCGACGTTCCAGCAGGATCAGCGCGGCGTCGGCGAGATGTACCTGGTCGAAACCCGGGTGGGGCATCCCGTCCTCCATGCCTGGAAATACCCGCTGCCCGGGGATGAGAAAGTGACCATGATCGAGCGGGTCATCATCCATTTGGACGGTCCCCGCATCGTTCGGCTGAAGATGCCCCCCGACCAGCATCGCGGCTCCGTGGCCGATGACATTAAAGCCGACGACGGCTCTATGGAAGACGTCATTTGGAGCCCGGATTCCCGGCACCTGGCTTTCGTCTCGTCTTCGCGGGACCATAAGACAGTCTGGCTGCGGGAAGCCGATCCGGAATCAGGCGAAGTCCGGGAGATCTACCAGGAGACCGCCCGGACGTTTTTCGAGTCGGGGGCGGACGGCCCCTGCTGGCGGTACCTGCCCGATTCCGGCGAGTTCATCTGGTTCTCGGAGAGAGAGGACATGGGTCGGCTCTATCTTCACGACCTCCGAACCGGCCGCATAAAAAATCCGATCACGTCCGGGCCCGGCCGAGTCGCCGGAATTGTTCAGGTCGACGAAAAGAACCGCCGGCTGATGTTCGTCGGGCTTGCGATGGAGCCGGGACGAGATCCCTATTTCCGACACGTCTATGCCGTCGGATTCGATGGGAAAAACCAGACCTTGCTCACTCCCGAGGATATGACCCACGACGCCGCCTTATCGCCTTCGGGGAAATATTTTATCGACACGTTCTCCCGCCCCGATATCCCGCCGATAACTATTCTGCGGACGGCTGCCGGCCGCCTCGTCCTGACCCTGGAAAAGGCCGACATCTCCGCCCTGCTCGAAACGGGTTGGACGCCGCCGACGCCGTTTACGGTCAAGGGCCGGGACGGAAAAACCGACCTCTATGGCCTGATGTTCCGTCCGACGAAGTTCGATCCGAACACGAAATATCCCATCCTCAATAACATCTATCCGGGACCGCAAAGCGGGAGCGTCGGTTCCCGGAGCTTCTCCGCCTCAAGGCGCTGGGACGCCCGGGCGATCGCCGAGCTGGGATTCGTCGTCGTCCAGATCGACGGCCTGGGGACGCCCAACCGGTCCAAGAGCTTCCACGAGGCCTATTACGGCGACATGGCCGACAACACCCTTCCCGATCAAGTCGCCGGGATGAAGGAACTGGCCGCCCGCTTCCCCTGGATCGATATCGACCGGGCCGGAATCTACGGCCACTCCGGAGGCGGATACGCCGCTTGCGCGGCGATGTTTCATTACCCCGAGTTCTTCAAGGTCGGCGTGTCCCAGGCGGGAAACCACGACAACCGGGGCTACGAGGACGATTGGGGGGAGAAGTGGCACGGCCTTCTGGTCGGCAATCCGGCCGGAACGTCCAATTACGACTCCCAGGCCAATCAGAACTTCGCCAAAAACCTCAAGGGCAAGCTCCTGCTCGCCCACGGGACGATGGATTCCAACGTTCCGCCGTACCTGACGCTGTTGGTGGTCGATGCCCTGATCGCGGCCAACAAGGATTTCGACTTGATCCTGCTCCCCAACCGCGGACACGGTTTCGGCAGCGAGCCGTACATGACCCGGCGTCGGTGGGACTATTTCGTCACGCACCTGCTCGGGGCCGAGCCGCCCAGGGAGTTCGCCTTCAAACCCGCGGCCGGCAGGTAAGGAAGGGAATACGCTCATGACTCGGTTGCTTCGTCGGAGCCTGCCGGCTCTTGCGTTTGTTTTTGCCTTGATGTTTTCGAACGCCTTCCCGGATTCCCCGGCCTGTCCGCAGTCCGGGCTTTCGGCCATGGTTGTCGCCATAACGATTGACGATCTTCCGTTCGTGGGATACGGCCTTGGCTTGGGGGAAATCGCGGCGTATACCGACCGCTTGTTGCATGGGCTCGCGAACAGGAACATCGAGGCGATCGGGTTCGTCAACGAGAGAAACGTCCTCATCCCCGGGGAAATGGATGCCCGGACCGGACTTCTGAAAAAGTGGATCGACCGGGGAATGATCCTGGGAAACCACACCTTTTCCCATCTCGATGCCAATGCGGTTTCCCTGTCGGCTTACAAGGAGGACATTCTTCGGGGCGGGACGGTAACGGGGATCCTGCAACAGGAAAGCGCCGGCCTCCCGCGATATTTCCGGCATCCCATGAACCACCGGGGGAAGACGCCCGAGATTCGGGCGGCCGTCGATGAGTTCGTCCTGGCTTCCGGATACACGCCGGTTCCCTTCACGATCGAAAATTCCGACTACCTGTTTGCTTACGTCTACGCGGCGGCTCTCAAGGCGGGGGACCGGGATCTGGCCGGTCGGGTGATGGACGCCTACCTGGAATTCACCGGGATCATCTGCGGGTGGATGGAGCGGCAGGCCGTGGAAATCTTCAGACGTCCGATCCCCCAGATTCTCCTCATTCATGCCAATGCCTTGAACGCCGACGCGATCGACCGCCTGCTTGGTTTGTTGGAAGGACGCGGATATGCTTTTTCGCCGCTGGACAAGGTCCTCCGCGATCCGGCCTACGGAACGGCCGACGGATACGAGGGGACGGCCGGCCCGTCGTGGATCTATCGCTGGCAGCCGTCCCTCGGCCTGCCGCCCACGATGAAAAACGAGCCGGAGCCGCCGGCCTGGATCATGCGGGAGTTCGAAGCCCTCCGGAAGCGGATGCCCTGAGGATCAGCGAATCAGCGGACGGAATCCCGGCCTTTCATGAATTCGTTCCATAGGGCGCGGCGGATGTGGATCGTCAGGATGATGTCGGGTCGCAGGCCGTAGTTTTCGACGATCACCCGGTCTCCCAGGATCCGACCGACGTCATCGGCGAATTCCGGCGAGGCGATGACGACGTCGGCTTTCGAAAGGTCCCCGGCTTTCCCCATCTCCGCCCAGTAGCCGACTTTTTTATAACCCCGGAAGTACCAGGGCAGGGGCCACTGTTCGTAGGGGCCGGCCAGGACTATGATCAGGATGTTCCGATGCTCGGGATGAACGGCTGCGAGCTGCTCCATTCGGGCCGGGAGCTTTAGAAAATCGGGACTGGTCTGGGCGTAGACGTAGGGATTACGGGGATCGGACGGATAACTGATGTTGGCCTGGCGGTTTTCCAGGGCGAGATGGCCGAGGCCGAGGCCGAGCACCAGAAGGACGACGATCCTCAGAACGACCGTCGGAACGGAGCGGAAAATCCCGATTGCCCCGATTCCGGCCAGGATGAGCCAGCCGAGGTAGAAGGGAACCAGGTTCCATGGGGTTTTATAAGGCAGGAGGGAAAAGGCCAGGGTCGTCCCCACCGTGTAGACGATGAGAAAGAGGCCGAGCGAGCGGTCGACGGGGACGGGGTCGGAGGTGTAAATCACCGGGTCCGGCCGGCGAACGAAAACGAAAACCATGCCGGCCAAACCGAGGAGGAGGACCAGGATTTCGGTCCAGACCAGCCCGCCCGAAATCCGCCCGGCGAGAATGCCGAAGTAATAGAAAAACGGGTGGCTGTGGAGGCCCGTCGCGTCGCTCCCTTTCTCAATATACACGTTAAGCGACGAGACGGCGTCCTTGATCCCTTCGAGATTGGTTCCGAACGAGGAGTAGAACAAGGCGGCGACGGCAACCGCGGCGATCAGGGCGATGACGACATGCCGGGCGAACACCTTCCGTTTGACCGGCATGTCCCTGTTCAGGACGCTGATTCTCTCGCGGATCAGGACCGCGATCAAACCGAGGGCCGCGGCGGCCAGGACGATCACCGCCGTTTCTTTCGTCGCGGCCATCAGACCGGCGAAGATGCCGGCCATTGCGTACCATCCGCCGTCCGGCCGGAGGATGTACCTCCAGATCGAGACAAGGAAACCGACGGCAAAGAAGGCGAACAACATCTCCTGGATATAGAATCGGCTGTAGAAGGTCATCGCCGGCGACAGGGCCATGAGAAGCGCCGAGACGGCCCGGGCTTCGAGGTCGATGCTGCTTCCAAACAGGAGGAACAGGGCGATCAGGGCGGCGCCGAAGAAAGCGGGGACGGTCCGCAGCAGCGATTCGTCCAGGTCCTGGAACCTGGCCCGGCCCATCGCTTTAGCCGCCGGGAGGGTAAGGTAATAAAGGAGGGGGCCGTGATGGTCGGTCTTGTCATAGGCGTATTCCCCTTTTTCGAGGAGGGCGCCGAACTTGACCGCCTGGTTGGCTTCGTCATGGTGCATCGGACGGAGATCCAGGTCGTTCAGCCGGAGGAGGAACGCCGCGGCGATGGCCAGGAGGATCAATCCGCCGAGCGCGACCTTTTTCATTTGGCGGTTCCGTAAACCTCCACTTCGACGTAATGGTTCATGTCGTTCGAGGTGTTGCCGTTGGAGTGCAGGCGGAGATACCGGCCGGCGGCGCCCTTGGGATCGATCAGCCGGCCTTCGTTGGTCTCGATGTATTCCTTGTCCTTGCCTGCGCCCAGGCCGAAGGAATTGTCATGGTCGTTGTTGTAGACGGTGACGACGTCCTTGAGGAAATCCTTGTCGGTCGAGACCTGGATGACGACGTCCCGGTAGACCCGGGCTTGGCTGTGATAGTGCCAGACCAGGATCGCGCTGAGGACAGCCGTTTTCCCGAGGTCGATCTGAACCCATTGTTTGCCGGGGCCGAGCTCGACGAAGTATCCGTCTTCGCCGGACTTCTCGCCGTCCGTGACGAAGGCCAGGTCCCCGATCACCGGCATCATGTCGCTGGACAGAATCGGCTTTTTCGCCGAAAGCAGGACGGTCCCCTTGGGGACGAAGAACGGCCCGCGCGGTTTGCCCGTCACCGCTTCGAGGTTGGCGGTCTTGATGTTGCGGGGCGTCCCGATGAACATCGGCTTGGGCAGCTGGAGCTTGAGCTCCTCCTTGGCCGCGTCCTGGGACGGGAGGGCGGGAACCAGGGGGACAAGGGCGAGAATAAAGGCGGCAAGAAGGGCTGGGAGGGGCAAGATGCGTTTCATCGGAGGCTCCTATATCGCTTTTGTCAATATAAACCGACTCGGCGCCGGCATCAAGGGGACCGCGGCATTTTCGAGAGAAAATTATTCGATAATCCCTAAATTATGTTTCGTTTCTGAACATTTTTAACTTTTTCATCGCCCCGCCTTCGGCCCCGTTTTAAAGGAGTTGAACGGGTCCAGGTGATTGGCGGCATCCTTTGTTGTTGCCGGATATGCTCCTGGAATTCCCAACCGGCGGTCGCTCGCCGGGACCTGAAGATATTCGCTATAGGCAATGGCCTTCGTGTCCCGTCTTGAATAACCTGGAATTCGATAAGATATTTCCGAGACGCAACACTATTTCAGGGAGTCTTTCTTTTTCCCCCTGAGGTTCGGCAAAATTCCAATATCGAAAGGATTTTATTCAAAAATGTCTTGAATTTCGAGCGATCGAATCCCGGCCGGGTATCAAAAATAATAATCAAATAACGCATAAAAATACATATAAATATCATATAATTATAATAAAACGCAATATATTGCTTATTATACTTGACAAATCGAATTCTTGCTGGTAGAATGTCTTTATGAATATGACCATGATGGGGGACAAGGCGATCCTCGGAGAGTTGGGAGGCCGGTTGCAGCGCGAAAGACTTAACCGCAATATGACCCAGGCCGACCTTGCCCATCGAGCCGGAGTATCCCTTCGCACTCTGCAAAACATCGAAACGGGACGATCCATCACGCTGGCATCCCTGATAAAAATCCTGAGAGCTTTGGGAAATCTCGCCGTTTTGGACGATGTTTTCCCCGAGCCCGGACTGAGCCCGGTCCAGTTGGCGAAGCTGAAGGGGCGTGAACGGCAAAGAGCCTCGGGCTCCGATCGCCGAGTCCAAAGAAGCAGATAAAAAAAATGAGTGCCCGGGCAAAACGTGTAAATGTCGCGGTCGTCCGGTTGTGGCAGCGGGATATCGGGGCCGTGGCCTGGAACGAGGACCGGGAAATCGGGGAGTTTGAATATGAAGCGGCCTTCCTGCGGCAGGGTTTGGAGATCGCCCCCATGACGATGCCGCTGCGACGGGGAATATTTTCCTTTCCCGGCTTGAAGAGAGAGACTTTTCACGGATTACCCGGTCTTCTTGCGGATGCCCTTCCCGATCGTTTCGGCAACCGGATCATCGACGTCTGGCTTGCTCAGAACGGCCGTTCCCCGAACGATTTCACTCCGCTCGAGCGACTCTGCTATATCGGCAACCGGGCGATGGGCGCATTGGAGTTTAAACCGGCCATCGGCCCGCGGGCGGGACAAGCCGTTCCTCTCGAGATTGCCGAGCTTTCCCGGCTTGCCGCCGATATCCTGCGTCACCGGACCGAATGGGCCGTGAAATTAAAAGGGAATCGAGCGGAAGCGCTTCAAACGATCATTCGCATCGGGACGTCCGCCGGCGGCAATAGGGCTAAGGCGGTCATTGCCTGGAATCCGGAGACGGACGAAATCCGCTCCGGCCAGGTCCTCCCGCCGCCCGGCTTCGAATCCTGGATCCTTAAATTCGACGGCGTGAATGATGCCTCGCTGGGCGATCCCCGGGGATATGGAAGGGTGGAATACGTTTATCACAAAATGGCCGTTGCGGCCGGCATCGAAATGATGCCCTGCCGCCTTCTGAAAGAAGGCCCCCGGGCGCACTTCATGACCCGGCGTTTCGACCGGGATGGCGGGGGAAAAATCCATGTGCAATCTCTCTGCGCCATGGCCCATTATGATTTCAACGCTGCCGGCCAATACAGCTACGAGCAAGCCTTTCAGGTCATTCAACAGCTCGCTTTAGGGTATCCGGCGATGGAAGAGTTGTTCCGGCGCCTGGCCTTCAACGTGCTGGCCAGAAACCAGGACGACCACACCCGCAACATCGCGTTTCTCATGGATCGTCAAGGCCGGTGGCGGCTCAGCCCGGCCTTTGACGTCGTTTGGGCTTTCAATCCTTCCGGGAATTGGACCAGCCGCCACCAAATGAGCCTCAACGGCAAGCGGGACGGTTTCGAAAAAGAGGACCTGTTGGCCGTCGCCCGGCAATTCGGGATTCGAAACGCCGCCGCTATTGTAGAACGGACGGCAGATGCCTTAGCCGCGTGGCCGCGCCTGGCGGCGGAGGAGGAGGTGCCGGAGGATTTGCGCAAGGCCGTCGAAAAGAGCCTGCGGCTGGATCTGATGAAATGATCAACCGATCTATTTATTTCAGGGCGTATTTCTTGATAACGATGGTCTCGTCCGGAGTCGTTTCGACCGTGAACACCGCGTCCCCGGATGGGCTGAACCGAAGAGAACCGGCTCGCGAAAGGGCCGCTTCGGGCAGCTTGAGATAAAAGGCGTCCCGGTAGGTTCCGTCGACATCGCATACGTCGACCAGCACGCCCTTCTTCTCGTCCTTGGTGGAGGTTATGACCCAGATGCGGCCGTTGACGGCATGAAGCGAAGAAATATCGTTTTGAAATTTTCGCTCCGGTTCCTCGAACACTTTTCCGTTGATTCCAAACGAGCCGCGTTTTTGTCCCGGCTTGAGCGGCGGAGGAGCGACTCGCTCGTAATCGCGGCGAAATTCCCGAATGACCTTGTTTGCGGAAATGTCGACGACTTTTATCCCGTATTCCTGGGTATGCGATACGGCGACGATGCCGCCTTCGAGATCGGCCGCAAGGAACGAGGCGATTCCGACGTATCCGGCCGCGCCGCCGCTGCTCGCGGCATAAACCGTGCAGTCGAAGCTCAGGAGCCGTTTCCAGTCCTTCGTGCTTTCGTCCCAAGCAACGAGCTGATAGGGAAGTTCAACGAATTGCGCATTCTCTCCCGGTCGGGGAAAATCATGTGTCTCGAAAATCCATTTCCTTTCGAATTGTCCCACAAGTTTCGCCCGCCGGAATTCCGAGATCAAGGAGATCTCTTTCTCGAATGCACCGGCGGCGTCGAACCAGATCATTTTCGATGGATTGTATGAATGAATGGCTAGGCGTCCATCCCGGAGGGTCTCATACGAATCGACCTGGGTCATTTCCCCCGGTCCCTGGCCTTTCTTGAAATAATTCCGGATAAACTTCCCTTCCTTGTCGAAGCGAAGTACCTGTTCACCGTCGGTGAGGACGATCGATCCTTCCGGTCCGATGTTCAGGCCGCGAGGATATTTAAAGAAGAACTCCCCGCTCTCATCGGTAATCGTCATCACGTCCTTCGGGACGATCACCCGGCCGGCGTCGGGCGCCTTCGGTTTTTCAGGATTTTCGATGACTTGGGTCCCACCGGTAATTGCCAGGAATAATCCGAATCCAGCCGCGATCATCGAGCGAATGAATGACTTCATTTTTTTTCCCTTTTAACTATTGCCCATTCCAAGATTGGGCAGATTTTAGCAAAGACTGTTGGAAATGACAAACGGCTGATTTTGCGGCGGAGGTCGAGCGAAAGAAGCCGGCCTCTCGTCGCCTGCGAAGACGGCGAAACGGATTCGGATGTCCGGGGATGGCCTTTTGGGGCATAAAAAATTAGAATGATCACGAAGCGCAGCTGTTTTCGGCGCCTCCGGAATTTTCAACAAGCCTCGAAGGTGGGTTTCATGAGATTTAAGGCCGGACGATTTGCGTTGTTTTTAATCTTCGGGTTTTCATGTCTCTTATGCGGTCTCCTTGCGCGAACGGCGGCCCAGGAGGCGATGTTCGCTCCAGAGCAGGTCCGGGAAGATCTGGATTTCCTCTGGCGGACGATCAAAGATGTCCATCCCCGATATGATCATCGGATTCCGAAGGACGTTCTTGAGCGGCGGGTTGCCGACCTGGCCTCGTCGACGGTTGCCCCCTTGGACCGGCCGGGGGTCTATCTCTTGTGCGGCTCCTTGGTCGCTCTGATCGGTGATGTTCATACGGCCTTGGAATTCCAATTGACATCCGAACATGAGGCTTTTCTTCCTTTAGACCTTATCTTTATCGAGGATCGGGCTTTCCTGAAGAGAAGCTATTCCGGAAACGCCGATTCCTGGCTCGGGACCCAAGTTATTTCCATCAACCAGATTCCGGTGGACGAACTCACGGCGAAAATGGAAGCCCTGCTTCCGGGAGAATGCCGGAGCATGAAAAGGCGGAGCCTGGAAACGGATCTGTTCAAAGTGTACTGCCGTTTTCTTTTTCGAGGCGCGGACCGGTTCCAGATCCGATTCCGCCGCGAGGACGGGAGGGAGGGCACGGAGACGCTCATGGGCGTCGAACGAAGCGTCGTTGCCTCGGCCAGGCGCAAAAGCGCCGAGCCGGAGCGGCTCCTCGACCTCAAGATTGAGGCCAAGGCGAAAACCGCACTTCTCAAGGTCAAGACGCTGGAGGGTGAAGACGTCCCCGCCTTTTTGGCCCGAAGTTTTCGGCGCATGAGAGAGGAAGGGATCCGGCGCCTGCTTATCGACCTTCGGGACAACTTGGGGGGCGACACCGAAAACGCCGAAGAGTTGATGTCCTATTTGATCGAAACTCCCGCCCCGCTGATTCCCCGAATGGGTATTCGGGCCAGCCAGGCATTCCTGGACCGGATGAAGGAGAAAATCCCCCGCTGGCTTCGCTGGCTGCCTCTCCAGAATCTTTCCGCCGTCGGGAATCAACTCCGGAAATCGCCCGGCGAAATCGTGACCTATGTCGACGACGCCGGTCCCGCCGCAAAATCCGAGCGGGTGCGGTTTCAGGGGGCCACGGCTTTATTGATCAACGGTCACACGTTATCGTCCGCTTCACTCCTGGCCCAGGGACTGAAAAAACGCGGGCGCGTTCTGGTCCTGGGCCAGGAATCCGGATATACGGCGGACGGCTCTTTTTTTGAACCGCTTTTGTTTTCCCTGCCCCATAGCGGTTTGACCCTGAAAGTATCCTCGATGGTCGTGCTCGATCAGAACGATCGGATGAGGGAATCATCCGAAGGGGTCATCCCGGATCTTCGGCTGAATCCCCGATTGGCCGAGGAGATCGCCGGGAGGGATTCACTCCTCGAACAAGCTTGGGCGGAGTTTCGCGACTCCGCGTCGGCCGCGGCGTCCCTGAATTCCGGATTCGGCTTTTTATTTATGTCGCCGGAATCGCGGGAATCCAGATGGCGGTT
>Ga0105099_10000697_pt1 | contig 22426 bp, 14 predicted proteins | sample PPLLak3cmMay2015_2_FD_79138 | JGI IMG/M metagenome (GOLD analysis project Ga0105099, IMG submission 79138) | Freshwater sediment microbial communities from Prairie Pothole Lake near Jamestown, North Dakota, USA - PPLs Lake P8 Core (1) Depth... | ecosystem: Environmental > Aquatic > Freshwater >... | reverse complement strand
TTCTGCCTGATAAACATATCCAATACTCCTTGGGACACCCAAAAATACAAAAATCAGCCATTAAGCAACTGTTTATCAGAGCACTAATTTTTGAGTTGAAAAAACCGAGGAAAACAGGAAAAAAGCCCTAATCTTATAAAGTTAGGGCTTTTTCTCGAATAAAGTTTATTCGTTACTATATTCCGGTAATCATAAACTCAACCCTACGGTTTTTAGCTCTTCCCTGTGGTGTTTTATTGGTGTATTTAGGCTTTGTTAAACCATAGCCCTTCGAAACCACCCTTGACAATGGAACACCTTGTGAAACAACATAGTCCGCAACAGATTTTGCCCTTTTTTCGGAAATACTCATATTAATAGCTGCTGTACCAGTATTATCGGTATGTCCGCTAATCTCAACGGTAACATTAGGATATTCGTTCAAAAAAGCAACTAAAGCGTTGAGCGATTTAAACGACGATGGTTTTAGGTCAGCCTTTGCCGTTTCGAAGTAGATATGCTCAATGTCAACCGATTGTCCAACTTCAATTGGGGTGACGTAGAAGTTCTTTGGAATCTTTGTTTTTGCTTTAACCTTTGTAAGATCTAGCGGCTCAAACTTGTTGTAGTAGTTGTAAACCGATGGTAGAAGATCGTAATAGTAACCAACAGGAAGTTTTAAAGTATACTCCAATTTAACCGAGTCATATTTAAATGCGCGCGAAATAACCCCATTAATCTTTAGTTTAACTGGAATTCCTACTTCAAGAGGTTGATTTGTTTTTGTATTTATCACCTTTCCGTTAAGAATAGCCATATTCGCATCCTTGAATTCACCGAAAACGTTGTGTTTTACGGTATTGAATTCAACGTAGCCCGATAAGTCGAGAATATTTTCGATAGGGCTAAAGTCTTTGGCTGAGATAGCTGTTCTGTACTGCTTCCCGAAGGGTAATCGGATGGTGAACTCGCCGGTTGCAGCATCAATTTTAATGCTATCAGCTATTGCCCCATCAATGCTTAGCTTTATATCGGGATTACCGATTATTGGGGTAAGCGTGTTATTGTCAAGCGCAATCCCTTTGACCTCTACCCATGGATTTGATGTAACATATAGGTTAACCTCACGCTCCCGATAAACGGTTTCGTTCTTAACATTTACAGTATCCGCTTTGCCCACAAAGTTTGGAACCTTTGCCTTAAAGATATAAATAGAATCTAATGGGAGTAGTACCCTATAGCTGGCCACTAACGAATCGTATTTAACCGAATCGGATGCTAGCCCATTGATTAAAACGCGTGGTTTTTTCTCTAGGGAAATGGGGAGGTTGGTTCGGGTATCAATAATATTCCCCTTAACAAGGATGTATGGTTTTGTCTCTAGGTAAAGGTTAAGCTTCGACTCTGCGTACTCCTTTAGCCCCCTTGTGTCAACCTCGCTCGGCATACCTATCCAGTTATTCATATCGGGTTTTATTGAATACAGCGAATCGAAGGGCAGTAACGCTTCGTACGATGCCGATGCTTTATCGATCTTTAACCCCGGGAATGGTTTTCCGTTAACCAGTATTTGATAGCTTGTATCGGTCAGCATGAGGGCTTCGGTTTGCTTATTGAGAATTAATCCCGTTACTTTTACGTAGGGGTTTTCCTCAAATATCTTTACACGGAATATATCCGATTTCCCTAACGATTTGTTGACAGAGCAGTAGTATGCCCAGCTACCCTTGGCGTTGAGCTTATAGTACGAGTCCCAATCGGGGGTATTCGTTGAATCGGTTAATAGTTCAGGCTTCGACCAGTTGATGTATGTAGCATCGGTTCGAGTGCTCTTGTAAAAGTCGTAGCTGTTACGTTTCCCCTTGAAATTACCGGAGTAGTATAGCGTATTACCGTCCCCGCTAAGGAAAGGTGCTTCTGCGCTTCTCCCATTGTTCACTTCCCCTTTTAACGCCTTTGGCTTGCTATACCTATTCTCCTCTTTTTTCTTCGAAACGTAAATGGTTAGCTTTGCGCTATTATTGCTAGGTGCAAACGATATAAAGAGGTACTCCTTATCGGGCGTTATGTAAGCGGTTGCCGCTCTACCTCTATTCTTTCGGGCAAATCCTTTTACCTTAATCGGAATGGGCTTTCCCCACGTACTGTCGTTTTTCTCAATCAACGAGAATCCACGCTCTAACCACATAGTGCCCTTCCTATTATAAACACCGTTTATCATAAAGGTCTTTCCATCGCTAAGGGCTGCAAGTATTGAGTTGTATCGACCAATGTTTACTTCCTTAGGCAAACGCTTTGCTTCGCTCCAAGTACCGTCATCATTCAACGTGCTGAACCACACATCCTGGCTATTTACCTTCCCAACCGTATTTTCAGGATGATTCACTCTAGTGAAGTAGAGGGTTTTGCCATCCGTTGAAAGAATAGGGTTAATTTCGGAGTATGCGGAATTTACATTAGCTCCAAGGTTATGGGGTATAAACGATGATTGACCGATAGTATTCTCCCCCAGAAGCATGATCCCTATTGTAATTGGCAGTATATATTGTATAAATGTCTTCATAATCGTAGTTATTGTGTTCAGTTTTGATTCGGAGTCTATCTGTAAGGCAATCCCACTGCGGGTTTAACTCTGCCGAATACGATATTCATCCCCACTCGAATATTCCCATTGGTGGTGTAAAGTGGGTTTATAGCAGGGTAAACATTATCGGCAATTACATAGAATTGAAAAGGTCCAGGTTTAATTACTAGCCCAACGCCAAGGTTATTAAATGTTTTTTGGTTGTAGGATATGTTTGCTATCAGATTCAGGAACCGCCCCAATCCCTGCGATATACCCAACGTAAATGCAGGGTATAACTTTTTATTGTAAACCCCCGATGCTGAAAAACCGAGAATAGTTCTTCGGAATAAATTGTAGCTAACCGAAACGTTAAACTTGGGTTTTAGATAAGTTTTGTAGGCCTGATGAATGGTGTCCCTATCAAAATCATCGAGAATGGAGTCAATAATGGTATCGGTTTCAATATCAGAGCCATTCAGATAGCTTTGCAGAATATCGAGCCCTGAAAACTCGCTTTGCCCCTTTAGGTTATAGTTGGTAACGCTATCCTTCCAGCTGATAAACCCTAAATCGTAGAACGATGCCGAAAACTTGATCCTATCAGTCAGCTTATAGGTTGCCCCTACGCTCAGCGCCACCCCTTTATTCTTGAAGTTCGACAGGTAGTTTGTAATGTAATCCAGCTCCTGAGCATGGTCGAAGTTAGGATCGCCAGCTCCGTTCATTGGTATTCCTGCCATGTTGAGCCGTGCGTTGGCGTTCATGGTATGACCGTACATGGAGGAGTCAACTTGTATCGTGAGGTTCTCGGGATTAAATTGGACATTCGATAAACCTTGCAGCAGGCTAATTCTCCCCCCAAATACCCAACGATTATACTCCAATGCCATCCCAAAGCTGTACTCGTTGTAAAGGGTAGCATCAAGGTTAAGGTTGGTAAGATCGAGGTTTTTTCCGATGAATGATTTATTGCCTTCTAAAGCCAATGATAAAAAATCCTTAGGGTATTGGAATGAGACATTAAAATTATTTCGTACTCCAAACCAGTAATATCCGTTGCGAATCTTCAAGCGAAGGTGGAAAATATCCAAAGAGGTATATGCAAGAAGCAGGTTTTTATCGGTAAGCTCTGCTAAAAGCTTATCGGGTACAATATGTGCGGTGTCGTTCTTAAAGTCAATGATATTCTTGGGAAGGAAACCATTGCTTATGAACTGACCATACATCGACGAAACACCTGGTAATCCAAGGCTGAAGGTATGCTCGGGGAGTACCGTAGGATTGATGTACGATGATTGAAAAACATCGCTCATGAAAGGCAAGGTGAGCTCCGACTGAGCTTTTACCCCAACCGCTAATCCTAGGCTAATTATTAGTATTGTAAGTTTTTTCACGGCTAAAAGGGTTTGGGTTTAACGGTTCCGCTTGCTTCAAGGCTCATCTCAATAGCAATGGCATCTGACGATTGAATGGTAATATTTTGATGAAGTGTCCCTCCTGTTGTGAACTTGAATATGATTATCATATCTTGCGATAGTGCCATCTGATTGTATTTGGCCTCATCTATTGCGATATATGAATAAGACAAAGATTTTCCTGTTGACTCGCCACTTTCTGGATCAACTGGGGAGCTCTTAATTAGCTGTTCTGAGTCAGCATCGAATAGCTGGGTAACCAAAGCACCATTTGTATCAAGAAATTTAATCTGAAGATACATATTCAAGGGGAGGCCATTGTTAAATTTGAATTTTATTCGAAACTCTTGGTTCGTTAAATTTAAGTCATTTTTAAAGTCAGGCCATTCAACATTAAGGACTGTATCGGCTATTTTGTTGGTTACAACCCATCCCTTTAGAGGTATCTCAATTTCCGATTGAAGCTCAAATTTGCTATCGTTTCTTACAAAATAATCATGGCTTGGATCCGCTGCATCGCCTATATTAAAGGTTGCTCCAAAGCTTAATGAGTTAGGTGCTACATCAAATATATTCTCGATATTTGAGTTTGAAGAGGTAAGTACGAGTTTGGTTGTATCGCAAAGTTTACTCGGAGTTGCATTTTTAAGTGTATTCGGTGAGCCAATAAGTAAATCGCCAGGATTATTGGGCCCTTCGTGAGTTATAGGGATTACACCATTAATATTTTCAACTTCTAAACGTGTGAAATTAACATTCGATGGGAGGCCAAAGCTATTAATAAAGTTGAGCGAGAATTTGGGCTCTGCGATGTGCTGTTCGGCTAAAATTGTTGAGTTGAATATCCCAATCGAATAGGGTTGGTCTGTATGGTTATATGCGTAGGTTATTTTTCCTGTAATTTGTTGATATTCAGGGCTGTTTATGGCAATACCAATAGTAACATTACCAAGTAAACTCGGATTGCCACTCGAAGTGATAGTTGCTGTAGCTGAATATTTAATATTATTATAGGTGTTTGGTAGCTCAAGTAAATCTAAATAGTATCCATTCAGGTCAACATCTCTTACTAATGTTTGCCCTGCATTTAAAGGCGAAAAGTTTATTGGCGGATGTGTTACCCCCGATGAATTTTTAAGGGATGTAAGCGATATGCTTGCATCAATCCTGTGGCTAAAGGTATTCGTAAGGGTAATTCGGATTATTCCTCCTGTAAAGTCAACCCTTTTTATCTCTGCACCGGGGATTGCAGTGTAAGCCTGATTAAATGGTATGGTAATTGGTCCAAATGAAGTGAATCCAGGAGTTAAGGCTGCTCCAAAATCAAGCGTATTATCAGGAAACGATACCGAACTTATTGGGAAAAGATCGGTTGCCAGTCCTAAATCAATGGTATCCCTGTATGCTAGGAAATACATATTACTCCCAGGGTGTTGCTCCACAACTGAATTGGTCCCTTCTTTTTCAGCAAGATCTTTAAATGTAATCTCCGATTTTAGCAAGGGGAATACATATTCGGGGGTGAAGCGGTCAATCACGATATTATCGAGGCTAGAATAGTCGTAGCAACCGGTCAATCCGATAAGCAAAACCCCTAGCCATTTCAATAATCTTGTTTTCATAGGTATGGTCGTTAAGTATCTATCGTTTTTTTTACGTAAATAATGCGAAAAAGATAGAACAATCAAGCATGAAATTTAGACATTTATTTCTTGCTGATCAACTAATTCGTTTGTTAGAAACAAAAAGGGAGGGTTTTCGCCCTCCCTTTCGTTAAAAATATGGTGTATTTACTAATAAAATTTTGAACGATTATCCTTGATCTCGGCGTTTTTCTTTAGCGCTTCGTAAGCCTCATAGTATGCACGTGAAGCGAAGGAGCCAACCATTCTTACTTTCTCTAGGTTAGGATCGCCCTCTTCCTTATTAACAGCGGTTACGCTGAGTACGTAAACTCCAGAGTTACCCGTAATTGGACCAACTACCTTACCCTCCGATGCTGATGCTGCAGCCGCTATTACCGATGGCTCAACCCCTGCATTGGGTAATGAGAACGAGCTGTAGGAGACTCTAGCTGCTTGTTCGGCTTTCGAGCCAATGCTTTGTGCTATAGTTTCAATGCTTGAAGATGTTTTTTTTGCGCTCTGGATTTTTTCAGAAAGAAGTTCTCCCTTCTTTTCACGAATCACTTTTAGCTTTACCTCTTCGATAACCTGGGCTAAAGGGGAAAATCCTTCTTCGCGAATTTCCGACAATGTTGCCACCACGAAGTTCTGGCCTAGTTCATAAACATTCGACACATCGCCTTTTTTAGACTTGAATGCCCAACGAATAATTTCTCTTGGATTATCGAGCCCAGCAATTTTCTTGTCGTTTTCAAGAAGATTTGATGCAATGCGTTTGCTTAACTTTTTGCTATCCGCTGCTTTTGTGAAAAGCTCTTTGGTTGTGTTTGTTCCAGCAAAGTTTGATGCTTCGGAGTAAATCGATTGAATGGTCTTTGAGCTTGCAGTAACCTTTCTTTCTAGTACTGCAACCTGAACCTTTTTAACCTCTTTACCCTTGTCGGCTACATTGATAATATGATAACCGAATTGGGTTTCGACAATTACAATATCGCCCTTTTTACCGTTGAAGCAAGCATCGTTGAATGGTTTAACCATCATGCCGTCTTTAAACCATCCTAGGTCGCCCCCTTTATCCTTAGAGCCAGGGTCGCTTGAAAATTCTTTGGCAATCTTCTCGAAGTTACCACCTTTCTTGAGAATGGCAAGTAAACTATCGGCAGTTGCTTTCGCTTTGTTAACCGCTTCTTGGGTTTTAGCCAATGGGCTAATTAGGATATGGCGTGCCTTAACTGAATCGGGCATGTATTTAATGCTTGCAAGTCTTACTAGCTTAAAGCTATTACCATCAGATATTGGGCCAATCATATCGCCCTCTTTGGCAACAAATGCCCAATTGTTGTACTCTTGTGGAAGTTCTCCGTCTTTATAGTTCTTACCATCAAATGGAGTGTCAGAATTTAAGGTGGCGTACTGTTCGGGATCGGCTGCTGTTTGAAACTCTGGCTTTGCCTTGTTGATCCACTCTTCGGCTATTTTTTTATCATCATCAGAAGGAACTGTAGGGAAGATTACGTATTCAATATCCCTTGAGGCTTTCTGCTCGAAGTCCTGTTTGTGCAAATCGTAATATTTCTCTAAATCTGATTGAGCGTATTTTACCGAAGCATCATCAATTGATGAATATGGTAAACTGGTATAGGTAAAATCAACCTTTGAGGTTTTATCGGTTAACGATCGCTTTGCTTCGAGATTTGATACATACAAGCCTTTACGGATAAGGTTGGTATATTTGGTGAAAATTCGCTCGGTTTTTATCTCATTCTCAACGTATAGCCATATCGTTTTCTGACGCCCAGTAGGGTCAGCATCCATATTTTTAAGGAATTGAATAACGGCTGCTTTATTAACCTGTCCTGTTTGAGGATCGCCGAATAGCTGCTGAATCATGGGGTGGATATTTCGACCTTGAACCATGTCGAAAAGTTCATCGGGATGAATGGCTAACCCTAATTTACTGTATTCTTCATCCATTACATTTTCCCTCACGAGTTGCTGCCATACCTGCTCACGCAAACCTTCAGAGGTTTGTTCATCGAGAGAGTTTTTACCTGAAAAGAGCTTGTTAATCTCATAAATCTCTTCAACTTTCCCTTGGTATAGCTGGTAAGGTACTGATTTCCCTGCTATTTTAGCAAGCTCGTGCTCTGAGTTGGCGAATATCGATTTGCCCGGTTTAATAAAATCACCAAGTACAAACGAGAAAAGCGCTATTCCAATCACAATTGCTAAAAAAATACCTGCTTTGTTTCTGAGTTTCTCTAGTGTAGCCATTTAAATTCTTATTTAGTTCTCTTTATAGTTTCATTTTTTTGAAGCTACGAATATAGCAAAATTAGTTTTTGACTTTCAAAAGTCGAGCTTCAAATTTTAAAAAATAGCCGATTATTAGAAAAATAGATAGTTTTTAAGGGGCTGATTTTTTTAATCGTCGTCCTCTTCGTACTCGATACATTAAGAATGATATAATGCTGAGGAGGAGGAAGATGAAATTTGTTTCAGCCTTCGGGGATATAATCGTATAAACCCCAATTCCTAAGCATAGTACCGATAGGATTAGCCAGATTATCTCAAGTATATAGGCTAGCTTATTCATTTAATGGAATCCTTGTTCTCCTCAAGGTAATAGTAGCTTGTAGGTTTTTTTATCTCCCAACTATTAAACGATTCATCAGAAATAAAGCCTTGCCCGTACTGAATGCCATCGGGGGTGGTTATTTTAACCATTTCGTTACTGAAAATGATCTTTTTTTTCTGATCCCAATAAAGGAGTTCAGTATTAAGCGTTTCACCCTTGCTGTTTTTGGCAATAACATTATTGCTAGCCGTCCAAAGCTGCTTATAATCTGAATAAATAGCGTATTTTGATGTTAACTCCGATTCAATTTCCATCGAATCGGAATAGGTGTAAACTGTTATACCATCAGGGAACTCATTGTAAGGATCTTCCGTATTTTGATAGATTTTTGTTACAGGCGCAAATATTTTTAGCTTTATACGGCCACTCTCAGTATAGATTATCTCCGAGTTTTTTGCAATAATTGTTGCTTTTTCATCCTTATCCTCTAAGGCGTTTATCATATCAAGGCTAGGGGTACAGGATGCTATAATGCTAACCAACAACAATGTAAAGGGCATATATAGTATTATTCCCTTACGTTTGAAGAAGTTTGGTATGAATGAAATTCTCATCTAATGATTTTCTGATAGTAAATTGTGTTATGTTAATCATACTATGACGTAATAGTGCTCAGAGCTATAACCGACGACTTAACCCGTTGGGTAAAATAAAAACGTAATAATACGGACTTAACATGACGCTAGCCGCTGTTGAAATTTAGTTGTACTTCCGCTTAATGAACCAAAAATCGTAGAAGGTTAGACTTAGGCTAAAAATGCCATATGTTTCTTTAATCAATCCGTCGTTAGTGGTTCCACGTTTTCCCCATTCGAAGGATGCATTAAACTTAGTATTATTCCTAAAGGGGAAGCCCAAACCAGTACTAAACGCCATTTCGTTAATCTGGTGCCCATTCAGTTTCAGATACGTATTTGAATAGTGGTATCCGAATCGGTAACTTATTCGTTTTATGTAGCTCCTCAAATCGTACCGATTTGGGGTATATTCAAGGCCAAAACGGTAGGTGTTAGAGTTTGTAAGAGGTTGTTTGCTTCCTAAGAAGCTAGCATTCGTCCAATCCTGAGTTGAAAACTCAACCGAGGTGAATAGCTTATTCTTATAGGTATAAGAAACGCCGATGCTTATGTTTTTCGGGAATGTGATTTGACCATAGGCGCTATCCTTAAAGGCAATTGTATCTGTTGCGTTTCCTGAAACCCATTGGTAAAGGTATTTGCGTTTTGCCCTTATCTTTGTTTCGTTATCAAGTGTTGCTCCAAAGATGAAGAATGATTTCTCTTTCTTATCAATATACGCAGTGTATTGCGTCCCAAAACTCAATGCCATATCGCTAATGGAAATGCTATTACTTTCGGTTGTATTATAATATTCTGGCTTATCGATTGGGAATTCCACTTTATTTGAATAGTCAAGTTTCCCAAAAAAGTATGAAAGGTTAAAGCCAACCGACAGGTTTTTTATAGGTTTAAATGCATGGCCGATGAATGCCTGATTTATGCCGCCACTACCCCTATGGTAGTACTTAATGCGACCAATTGAGCTAAGGGTGTTGATGTCGGTTTCGTATTCCTTGATCTGATAACCTACCTGGCTGTAGGGAACGAGGCCTAAACTTGCCCCCCACCATTTAGTTACAGGAAAAGAAATGGCAATATGATGTATTCCTCCAAATCCATTTTTTGTAGATTGATCTTGCGATTCATATCTTGTTGCCCCAGTTTCAAATCCAAAATCGAGAATGAACGACATGGAATCCTGAGTTGAATACGATGCTGGGTTTAAGTAGTTAATTCCGTAGGGGTTACGAACCGCCTGGGATATCCCTCCCATTCCTTTTGTGCCTGCAAATCCACGTGTTGGGATTTGACCTACCCCGTATCGTGAGTATGGAGAGTATGTATTTATGCTTTGTGCCTGAGCAAAAATTGAAACGATAATTAATGCGCTTGTTAAGAAAGTCCTTTTAATGTTTTGCATTGAAATCAAGTATTCGGTTTAAGCCTATTATTACTAAATTTTGAACCACAAAGATGCTATTTTTTAACTTATTAACAAAGAAATTTGCATCCCCTCCCGTGAAAACAACCTTTATTGAAGGGAATTCCTCTTTTACCCGACAAATATAGTTATCAGCTTCACCAATAACGCCATTTAAAACGCCCGATTCGATGCATTCTTTGGTAGTTTGTCCGATAATAGAATTATTATCTAAGCTAGTCAGAAAGGGCAGGTTTGCGGTATGCTGATGCAACGATTTATAACGAAGCGAAACCCCCGGAGAAATAGCCCCACCAAGGTAATTTGCATTGCTGTCGATGAGATCGAAGGTTATGGCTGTTCCGCTATCAATCACCAATAAGTTGGTTGAGGGGTAAAGATAATTTGCCCCAACTACTGCGGCAATTCTATCGAGACCGAGTGTTTCCGGGGTTTTGTAATGATTTGTAATCGGAAGATTGGTGTTGTGGTCAAGCTCAATGGTTGGCAATTGGGCTTTTATTAAATTAATCAGTTCGATATCCTTTCGGCCTACAACGGATAATATTGCTCGTTGAGCTGAATATTTTGTCATTAGGTTGACTAAAATCTCCTTCGTGAGGATCTCATAGCGATCATTAAAAACTACATTATCGTTATCCGTAATGGCAACTTTTGTTAACGTATTCCCGATGTCGATGATAAGATTCATTAATAATTTACTAGGTTGATTTCGGGCTATTTAGTGTCTGTTTATAAAACAAAATATTGCCACAGATTCACAAATGGTATTTTTTTTCTTTGATAATCTGAGAATCTGTGGCTTATTTTATTTTTTTAATTTCATATCCACTATAGGTCGATTCTAATTATGCAGCTAGTTACTAATTTGCTGCAAGAGTTTAATGGCATCATCAATATTTTCAACTTTTTTAACAATCAGCGAAAGGCGATCTTTCGATTCCTTTAGCTGAAAGAAGTTCTGATGGGTTTGAATGTAACCTATAATCTTCGTAAATGTTTCGGAACGGTAGAATGACGAAAGCTGGTTCGAAATGAAGTAGCCGATAAGCATTTGATTTTTCAATACGACCTTCTCCATCCCAAGCTCAATGGCAAGCCATCGTAAACGTACCACGTTAAGTAGCTCTTTGGTTTGAATCGGTAGTTCTCCGAATCGATCTTTTAGTTGAATCTCGAATTTCTCCAAATCTTCGGGGCGTTCGATGACGTCCAGCTCTCGGTAAAGCCTCATTCTTTCAGGTACGCTATTTACATACGTATCGGGGAGAAGGAGTTCAAGGTCCGTTTCGATATGGCAATCGGCATGTGCTGGTTTCCACGATTTTTCTTTCTCCTCGTTTTCAACTTCAAAAAGCGATTTGAAATCGGTTTCCCTTAATTCTTGGATAGCTTCATCAAGAATTTTATGGTATGTTTCGAAACCTATATCCGCAATAAATCCGCTCTGCTCACCACCGAGCAGGTTTCCTGCACCGCGGATATCCAAATCCTGCATGGCAATGCTAAACCCACTTCCCAGATCCGAGAACTCTTCGATAGCCTTCAACCTTCTTCGGGCTTCGTTGGTGAGCGTTTCGAGCGGAGGCGTTATTAGGTAGCAGAACGCTTTCTTGTTCGATCGACCTACACGTCCTCGTAGCTGATGCAGATCGCTTAACCCGAACGATTGGGCGTTATTGATAATTATGGTATTCGCATTGGATATGTCAAGCCCCGATTCGATAATGGAAGTTGCAATCAGCACATCGTAATCACCGCTAATAAAATCGAGCATGGTTTTTTCTAGCTTCGAGGGCTCCATTTGTCCGTGAGCAACGATTGTTTTCACATGAGGACAAATCTTATGGATCATCGCCTGAACCTCAATGATATTCTGCACACGGTTGTGAACGAAGAATATCTGACCACCCCTCGAAACCTCAAATTCAATGGCCTCTTTGATGATCTGTGTGCTGAAAACATGTATCTCGGTGGATATTGGATGCCGGTTGGGTGGGGGAGTATTAATAATAGATAAGTCTCTAGCACCCATCAACGAGAACTGAAGAGTCCTAGGTATAGGTGTTGCCGTTAATGTTAACGTATCAACATTAACCCTCATCTGCTTGAGTTTTTCCTTTGCCGAAACGCCAAACTTCTGCTCCTCATCAACGATTAGCAAACCCAAATCTTTAAACTTCAACGATTCTTTAATCAACGCATGGGTTCCGATGAGAATATCGATTTTACCCTCCGATACCTTTTGAGCAATCTCTTTCTGCGATTTGGCCGTTTTCATACGGCTTATAAATTCAATATTACAAGGAAATTCTTTTAATCTTGCAGTAAAGGTTTGGTAGTGCTGTAGCGCAAGTATTGTTGTAGGCACTAGAATGGCAACCTGTTTACTGTCGGCAACGGCTTTGAATGCCGCACGAACCGCCACCTCGGTTTTCCCGAATCCAACATCTCCACAAACCAACCTATCCATCGGAATCTGCGATTCCATATCCTCCTTTACCGCCTTGGTTGCCTTTTCCTGATCGGGGGTATCCTCAAAGATAAAGGATGCCTCAAGCTCCTGCTGCATATACGTATCTTGCGAAAAAGCAAACCCGTGTTCAGCCTTGCGTTTGGCGTAGAGCGCAATTAAATCCTTGGCAATGTCCTTAATCTTGCGCTTGGTGTTCTGTTTTAGCTTTTGCCACGCACCGCTTCCCAGTTTATACACTTTTGGAGTTTCAGAATCTTTTCCTCGGTATTTTGATATGCGATGAAGATTATGGATGTTAACCAAAAGGGTATCGCTATCCTGATAGATTAGCCTTACGGCTTCCTGCTTCTTTCCATTCACATCGGTTTTAACCAAACCCCCGAAAACCCCAACCCCATGATCGATATGTACCACATAATCACCAACCTTTAGGTTTATTAGTTCCTGAATCGATAAGGCGTCCTTGCGATTAAACTCATGTTTTAGGGTAAATTTATGATACCTATCGAATAGCTGATGGTCGGTATAAACGCAAACCTTTAATGTATGATCGATAAACCCTTCGTGGATTGTATTAAGAATAGGGGTGAAATTTATCTGCTTGTCAAAATTCTCAAATATCCCCGATAGCCTCTCAAATTGTGCTTTATTATCGGCAAGGATAAAGGTCTTGTACTCTTTTAACGAGTTTTCCTCAATGCTCTCTGCAATTTGCTCAAAGTTTTTATGGAAAAGAGGTTGAGGGGAACAGTTAAAGATAATGGTATAATCGGGTTTAAACAGATGCTTTATCCCAAACTCAATGGCTCCAGAGGTTTTAATCTGATCGAAGAGGTCCCTCCCATTCGCATAGTTTAGTTCAGCCTTATCATCTTCAGAGGTAAGTGCGTATTCGTACAGCTCATTCATCCTGCCAATGGCAACATCACCATTTTTAACCCAAATCGATGTTGTTTCGGGTAGGGCATGGGTTAGAAAAGTCCGTGAAAGATCCTCGCTACCCACATGCATATTCGGAATAATGGTAATTTCAGCCAGCTGCTCGCGCGATAGCTGATCCTCCACATCGATTGCTCGAATGGATTCCACTTCATCTCCGAAAAAATCGACCCGGTAAGGATTTGCAGCTGAGAACGAGAAGATATCTACAATACTTCCACGAACTGAGTACTGTCCTGGTTCATAAACAAATTCAACCCTCTCGAAACCATACTCCTCCAGCAATTCCATGATAAAGGTTGGAGAAATTTTCTCCTCTTTCTTTATTAGGAGCGTATTTTTTTCGAGATTCTCAACGGTTACAACCTTTTCGATTAGCGCATCGGGGTAAGTGACAATCGCAATTCCCTGATTTGGATTATGATGAAGCCTAGGCAGTAAATTTAATACATCAGTTCGCTGAATTACAGCCTCCGCAAGGGTTTGACCGTATTGGACAGAGCGTTTAAAGGACGATGGGAAGAAGAATACCTGTTCAGGTGTTAATATATTTGAAAGGTCGTTGAAGAAGTAAGCCGCCTCCTCCTTATCGTTGAGGATGAAAAGGAATGGGCGATTCATCTTTTTGATACACGCCGAAGCCACAAGCCCAACGGATGAACCTGCTAACCCTTTTAGGAAAATATTGGGATGCTGTTCTTTCGAGATATAATCAGCTACCTGAAGTGTATTCTCATTGCCAAGGTAGAATCCAAGTATATTCTCGATGTTCAACTGCTGCTCCATTGATAGCTGTAAAGTTCGGGGGGTAAAGTTATACCAATTGTCATTAAAAATTAGAAACTGTTTAAATTTCATAATTTTTTTACGCAAACCTGCCCGCATTCTGCCGGTAGGCAGGCGGCAGGTAGGTGTATATTCTATATCATCAGGGTTCTAAATTGTGAGTCAATGTCGTTTACCTAAGCATGAAAATAGAAATTCTGTGCTGGAGGGCGATGTCGGTGTGGTAGGAGCGTTTCATGAAGTTAGAAAGAAAAGGTAAACGTAAAGGTTGAAAATATGAATTAAGGGTTGTGCTTCCCATTATTTTTATAACCTTTATTCGCACTACTTACTAAAGTTTACTCGGTATTTACCTCCATAAATCTAAACCTTTACTAATTTCCACAGTCTAAACTTTTACTATTCTTATCTGTTAGTACAAATTGAAGTTTAACCTTTTAAGGGAAACTATGAAATCTTAACCCTCTTCCTCATCACCTCAAGTAGAGAGGGTAGGGGTGAATAGCAAAAGGAGGTAGTTAGTGATGTTCTTAAATAGCTTATGGTTATTATCTTAATTGATTTGTAAGTAAATATCGAAAATATGAAACGAACTTTTATCCTAACCCTTTTATTGATCGCATCAATAAACCTATTCTCCCAAACGCCGATTTTCACCCGTCAGGATTCACTTCGTGGAATGGAAACCCCTGAAAGGGTTTGGTGGGATCTAACTTTTTACCATCTCAATATTCAGGTGAATCCAACCGATAGTACAATAAATGGAACCAATACAATAAGCTATAGGGTTTTAGCTGAAGGATCGGTTATGCAGATCGATCTTCAACCCCCTTTGGCTATTAAAGGAGCTGCCCAGAATGGTAAGGAGCTTAAAATTGTAAATGAGGGTAATGCCCATTTTATTCATCTTATCGACAAACAGGATATAGGATCATTAAAAACAATTATTTTAACGTATGGCGGAAGACCTCATATAGCAGTTCGTCCTCCTTGGGATGGTGGAATAACATGGAAAAAAGATAGTAATGGGATGCCATTTATTGCATCTTCGTGTCAAGGCGCAGGGGCTAGTTTATGGTGGCCTTGCAAGGATCATATGTACGATGAGCCTGATAGTATGCTTATTAGCGTTACCGTTCCAGAGAACCTGATTAATGTTTCGAATGGACGACTTAGAAGTATTGCCAGTAATAGGAAAAACAAGACTAAAACTTACAGCTGGTACGTTTCTAACCCTATCAATAGCTATGGAGTTAACATTAATATTGGCGATTATGTCACATTCTCGGATAAGTTTAATGGAGAGAAAGGTGTTCTCGATTGTGATTACTGGGTTCTAAGGCAAAACCTCGAAAAGGCTAAAGTTCATTTTAAACAGGCAGGGCTCATGCTGAAAGCATTTGAGTATTGGTTTGGTCCTTATCCATTTTATGAGGATGGCTATAAGCTAGTTGAAGTGTCTTATACAGGTATGGAGCATCAAAGTTCAGTTACCTATGGCAACGGTTATCAGAATGGCTATTTAGGGAGGGATGAGAGCGGTACGGGTTGGGGTAATAGCTGGGATTTCATTATTATTCATGAATCGGGTCATGAATGGTTTGCCAACAGTATTACCTATCGTGATATCGCCGATATGTGGGTTCATGAGAGTTTCATAAATTATTCCGAAAGTCTTTTCGTTGAATTTTATAATGGGAAAGAGGCTGGCGCCGAGTACGTACGCGGAACTCGTAAAAATATACGCAACGATAGAACAATAGTTGGAACCTACAATGTAAATAAATCAGGCTCTGGCGACATGTATCCTAAGGGTGGAAACATGCTTCATACTTTAAGGCAGATAGTTAACGATGATGCAAAGTGGAGAGAGCTACTTCGTGGAATTAACCTCGAATTTTATCATAAAGTTGTGACAGGTGCTCAAATCGAGGCATATTTAATCAATAAAACAGGGTTAGATATTGAATCATTCTTCAATCAGTATTTACGTGATGTTAGAATTCCAGTTTTCGAATATTTCATCAAGAATAAAGAGCTTAATTTTAGATGGAACAATTGTGTACAAGGGTTTAATATGCCTTTAAAAATATATATTGGAGATTCGCCGGTTGTTGTGAACCCTTCATCAAGGTGGGCATCATTAAAAATTGATTCAGATAACCCTCCGGTATTCGTTGACCCTAATTATTATGTGGCAACCTTGAATATGATGGGAAAATAAGCGGAAAAATAATATCTATGATATCTACTTCGAATCCAGAAATCCTTCAAGTTTATCCACCATATTCTTCGAACCTACTATAAAGGGAACTCGTTGATGAAGCGATTGTGGTTGAATATCCAGAATACGTTGTTTCCCATCGGTTGCTCTACCTCCAGCTTGCTCGGCAAGGAATGCAATGGGGTTACACTCGTAGATTAGGCGGAGTTTACCATTTGGAGCCGATGCTGTTTGGGGGTAGATAAAAATTCCCCCTTTAAGAAGATTGCGATGAAAATCAGCCACTAAAGAACCAATATAGCGGGCAGAGTATGGTCTTTTAGTGGATTTATCTATCTGCTTGCAGTAGTTAATGTAATCTTTGTGCCCCTGAGGGAAATGCTCAAAATTCCCTTCATTAACTGAGTAGTAAACCCCATCCAAGGGGGTTAAAATGTTATAATTTGATAAACAGAATTCTCCAATTGAAGGATCGAGGGTAAAACCATAAACACCCTTTCCTGTTGTATAAACAAGCATAGTTGATGAGCCATAAATGATATATCCTGCGGCAACCTGCTTGTTCCCTTCCTGAAGAAAATCTGCCATAGTAGGCTTCTCTCCACGAGGGCTTACCCGCCTGTAAATACTAAAAATTGTTCCAACGGAAACGTTAACATCAATATTCGAAGAGCCATCCAATGGATCCATGCAGAAGATATAGTTCCCATCCTGGGTGAGGTCATCATCCCAGGTAATAATCTCCTGATCCTCTTCCGATGCTGCACCGCAGCATTCTCCGCTATTCTTCAGTGCTTGTAAAAGTTGCCAATTGGCAAACAGATCGAGCTTTTTCTGCTCTTCGCCCTGAACGTTAATATCACCTGCAGCACCAAGAATATCAACCAATCCAGCTTTGTTCACCTTTTTATTGATAACCTTAGCAGCAACTCCAACATGGTAAAGGAGTCGAGTAAATTCTCCGGTGGCATAGGGAATATCGGCCTGCCTTTCGATAATAAACTGAGTAAGAGTCTTTATCTTGTATCCTTCCATATCCAGTTTTTGATGCGTTTGATTGGTTAAAGGTAATAAATTTAGACGATCTGAATTTAAATGCCATTATTTTTATAGGTATAATACCTTTCTGAGGGCTATTCGAGGCTTTTATAACAACGAATTACAAAATAGGCACTGTGATCTCCGAGCCTAAGTAGTAGTAATTTTTCAAGTGTATTTTTTCGAAACTATTCAGCAGTAATCGAATTGAACAAAAACCACGGGGACACGAGGGTGTCTCAAAAGTCTAAAAACAACTCTCTTTTTCTCTCTGTGCATCTCTGTGACTTCTCCGTGATTCTCTGTGTAACAATATTTTATAAATCATACAGAGTTTTACAAAGGACTTTTTAGAAATCCTCAGGCGTTTCTCCGTGGTGAATAGTTTCCTATTCTTCAAGTTTTTCTCAAATCATTAGAAATCTTATTTGTTATTTGAAATCCCTATATTAAGTTTGTTGCGCATTTCAAAACCCAGTAAATATGTCATCAGGAATTGTTAAAGTATTCAAATTCGGTGGCGCATCCGTGCGCTCAGCCGAAGGAGTTCGAAACCTTGCCAATGTTGTTAAAAGATATCCTCAAAACTTAGTGATTGTTGTTTCTGCAATGGGCAAGACAACGAACGCTCTTGAAATAATTCTTTCGAAGTATCTGGATAATGACATCACTTATAAAGATGATATACTAAAGCTTAAGAGGTATCATACCGATATTGCTACCGAACTCTTTAATGGAGAAAGGGATATCGAGAATGGTAAGTTGGAGTCAATATTCTCCGAGATTGAAGCATTCACCAATGTAAACAAAAATACCGATTACAACTATTGCTACGACCAGATTGTATCCTATGGCGAGCTTATCTCAACGGCAATTGTTAGCGCATATCTGAATAGCGCTGAAATCAAGAACAAATGGGTTGATGCTCGCAGCTGTTTAAAAACCGATACCAACTACCGCGAGGGGAACATCGATTATAAGCTATCACAATCACTCTCAAAGGAATCTTTTAGTTTTCAAAACGAACGAGTTTATCTAACTCAAGGGTTTATTGCAGGAACCGCATTTAATACCACAACAACCCTTGGCCGTGAGGGATCCGATTATACCGCTGCTATCCTTGCAAACCTTTTAGATGCTGAAGATGTAACTATTTGGAAGGATGTAGAGGGTGTTTTGAATGCTGACCCAAAGCTATTCAAGAATACATGTAAACTCGATTTCGTTTCGTTTCAGGAGGCTATTGAGCTGGCGTATTGTGGAGCGCAAATTATTCACCCAAAGACGATTAAGCCTCTTCAAAATAAAAAAATACCACTGCATGTTAAGTCGTTCTTAAATCCCGATGCGATTGGAACTAAGATTTTTCAATCCGAAACCTCACTTCAGCTGCCTCCTGTTCTCGTTTTAAAGCGTAATCAGGTATTAATCTCGCTCACACCTAGGGATTTTTCCTTTGTTATTGAGGATAGTTTAAGCCAGATATTCGCAATACTATATAAGCATAGGGTAAAGGTGAATATGATTCATACATCGGCAATTACCTTTTCTGTTTGCGTCGATGAGGAGAAGCATTACCTCCCCGCTGCCATTGAGGAGCTTAGGAGCGATTTTGCTGTTAAATACAATAAGGAGTTGGAATTGCTAACGATTAGGCATCACACTCAGGATGTGATTGATGAGCATATCTCAGGCAAGCAGATTTACATGCAGCAACGAACAAGAAGTACCGCTCGTTTTGTGATGGATGCTATTGAGCGCTAGGGTTGAACCTGATCATAAATAGAGCGTTATAGTTTAAGAACGTACCCTGTTTGCTATAATACTCAATGCCAAGGGTTATGCTATTAACCTGCTTGATTAGCATCCCATTTTTAGCCACAACCCACTGTTCATTGAATTGAACCTTTCCAATCTTTGAACGTTCAAAACCATCCGCTTTTTCTATCTCTTTTATTTCATTTATTGTCAGCTCCTTTTCGGAGAAGAAGTCATAAGCCTTGAGCCTCCCTGCGTAGAGCTCATTGAAGAGATAATCGATAAGTTTACCCTGAAGAAAAGTGCTGAATCCGACTAACTCCGATGAATCGGCATTTTCGCTTGCGCGGGTAGCAATGCCATATACAAGGCTATCTGTTAAAACTAACCCATTATCAAGGGCTGTTGATTTCTTCGATACCTTGCTAACCGGTGGTTTCTCATTATTGCATGAGCTTATGGCAATCGCAATGCTAACTATTAATAAACCAATCTTTCTCATAAAGAGCGGATTAATTATCGATTAAAATTCAATGCTGTACCCCTGAAACTTTCATCAAATCTACCCTCATCGTAAACAACTCGTCCATTTATAATGGTATGGGTTATTTTTGATGATAGTTGTTGCCCCTCAAGGGGAGACCAACCGCATTTGTATAGTAGGTTATCGCTGTTAACTGTCCAATTTGCATTAGGGTCAACTAAAGCCAAATCGGCAAAGTATCCTTCTTTTACATACCCTCTTTTTTCAATATTGTAAACTATCGCTGGGGCGTGACACATCTTTTGGGCAACAAGTTCAAGGGGGAAATGCCCTTTTTTAGAGAGTTCAATCATCGCTAATAGGGAATGTTGAACCATTGGTCCACCCGATGCAGACTTGAAATATCCAGCATCCTTTTCGCTAAGCAGATGAGGTGCATGATCGGTGGCAACAATATCAATCCTGTTCTGCTTCAAACCCTCAATTAGCGACAGCCTATCCTTTTCAGTTTTAATGGAAGGGTTCCATTTAATGCGCCAACCACATTTATCATAATCATTCTGCGAAAACCAAAGATGATGAACGCAAACCTCGGATGTAATTCGCTTATCATATAAAGGTGTATTTGCATCGAAAAGTTCTAATTCCTTTCCAGTTGATAAATGGAGAACATGTAATCTAGAGTTGAATTTCCTGGCAAGGCTAACTGCCAATGACGATGAAATGAAACATGCCTTTTCACTTCTAATCTCAGCATGGTAACGGAACGGAATATCTTCACCATAAAGTTCTTTGTATTTTACAAGATTCTCTTTAATGGTTGTCTCATCTTCACAATGGGTCGAAATCAGGACAGGCGAAAGTTTGAAAATCTTTTCGAGCGATTCAATACTATCAACAAGCATATTCCCTGTCGAGGAGCCCATAAACACCTTTATACCACAGATTTTTTTTGGATTGACCTTAGCTATTTCTTCAATATTATCATTGGTTGCTCCAAGATAGAATGAAAAGTTTGCCATCGATTTCTCAGCAGCAATCTTAAATTTATCATCTAAAAGTTCAATGGTAGTTGTTTGTGGGTTGGTATTGGGCATCTCCATATAGGATGTAACCCCACCCGCAACTCCTGCTCTTGATTCGGAGTGGATATCCCCTTTATGGGTTAATCCAGGCTCGCGGAAATGAACTTGGTCATCAATCACACCAGGGAAAAGCAACTTTCCTTTCGCTTCAATAAGACGATCTACCTTTAGGTTGTATATTTCATCAGGGTTGTCAATAATTATCCGATCAATTAATCCTTTTCGGATAATTACACTTGCTTGTTTTACTTGGCCATCGTTTACCAGCGTGGCGTTTGCTATACCAATTGTTGTCATACCCGATAAACAGTTTTATGGATTTAAAGTTCCCTTTATATTAGGTAAGCCTTCTATACTTTCTGAAAAAACTTCCAACCTTCATTCTCAGAACACCCCACATTGCCTCATTGAAAATACCTCCGCTCATTTTCGATGAGCCCATTTTACGATCTGTAAAGATTATTGGTACTTCAACAATCTTAAAGCCAAGTTTCCATGCTGTAAACTTCATCTCTATTTGGAAGCCATAACCTACTAAGCGGATTTTATCAAAATCTATCGATTTAAGAACTGATAACCGATAACATTTAAAACCTGCTGTAGTATCCATTATCTTCATACGAGTTATGAATCTAACATACATCGAAGCGCAGTACGACATAAGCACCCTGCCCATTGGCCAGTTTACTACATTAACACCCGATATATACCTTGACCCTATTGCCATATCGTTTCCTTCCTTGCATGCTTCATAAAGCCTGACAAGATCGTCAGGGTTATGAGAAAAATCAGCATCCATTTCGAAGATATACTCGTACCCTTGTTCAATAGCCCAGCTAAAACCAGCGATATATGCAGTCCCTAAACCAAGTTTCCCCTTCCGTTCTATCATGAAGATTCTTCCATCAAACTCCTTTTGAAGTTCTTTAACAATAAAGGCAGTGCCGTCTGGCGACCCATCGTCTATTATAAGAATATTAAAAGCACCATCAAGCGAAATCACCTTTCGGATTATCTTCTCGATATTTTCCTTCTCATTATATGTTGGAATAATTACTAGCTTTTCCTTTGAGTTCATTATGTATTTCGAGGTTTAAATGATTAGAAACTTAAAATACCTTATATACAATAGGTATGCGAAGATAGGTTATTTTAGTTTTTCTCAAGCAATATACACTAAGGAATGATTTTTATTGAAAAATATATATTGATATTCAGCGAGATAAAAATTTATTTTAAAATAAGTGAAAAAAAGTGTTCGAGGGTATTGCAAGAAGCAAAAATCGACTTATATTTGCACCCGCTTTACGGAGGTACGGCGTAAGGGAATCGGGGGTTTGAGGGGGGCGAAGAAATATTTTCAAAAAAGATTGCCCCGGAGTTGGAGAAGACGAAAAGATGATTACCTTTGC
>Ga0105099_10000696_pt1 | contig 22427 bp, 16 predicted proteins | sample PPLLak3cmMay2015_2_FD_79138 | JGI IMG/M metagenome (GOLD analysis project Ga0105099, IMG submission 79138) | Freshwater sediment microbial communities from Prairie Pothole Lake near Jamestown, North Dakota, USA - PPLs Lake P8 Core (1) Depth... | ecosystem: Environmental > Aquatic > Freshwater >... | reverse complement strand
TTTCTTCAACAGCCATTTCAGCGAGCTTTACTTCATTGGCAACACTTGCAGCGTCCATTGCCGCACAAATCTTGTCAACCTGCTCCTGGGTGAAACCTCTCATGATTTCTGCAGCTTTCTGCGCCTTAGCTACCAGTTGATCAATCTGCTGAACTACATCTGCCATGACATACCTCCATTAATTTAGTGTTTACCGAATTGCCCATCGCATCACAATTCAGCACCTATGGAAAGCCTTTGAGACAAGTGCGATGCCAATGTAAGTAAAACTATATTTCTGTGAATTGAAGACAGGGTTTGAGTTTGTTTCTTCAAATCGAGAGACGCAACCGGACAAACCCCGGTAAACGCACGAAAATAATACACAAGGGCTGGAATATTGTCAAATACATTATTCCGCAAGACAGTCTAACCGATTGTATTTTTGAATTTTAGTCAGGCTTAAAATTGCTGAGATACTTTTCAGAAAATGATGATTGTATCGAAGGACCAGAGCATTTTTTCAGAAAATATTCTGCGATGACGGTAGGTGGAATTATGTCTGCCAGTTTGCGGAAAGCACCCTGTCGTTTTCTTTGGATTCTCCTTTTCAAAAAAGCAACGCAAAACAATGTTAGTTTTGTGAAATACCCGGAACATATTTCCTGCGTTGTTCATGTCCCGCTCCAGGCAGAGACATCCAAAGCTCCCGGTGAGAGTAGTGTCGCATTGTACAAGATTTTTTGTTCAAGAGATTGGCTGGAAAGTCGATAGAGCATTAAACTGCGTAGATGCGCGTTGTTATGGACCAATAAAAAGGAATTGTGCTATTTTAAACTGCTAAGACGAAGACTTCCCAGATATTCTATTTTTATTGTTACTTGAGCTGTCTCAGTTTGCCAAGACCCGAATTCCCCAGAAATACTGTGACGAATGACCCGTCCAGGATTCTCGTCCCCTGCTGGCAAAACCATGGAGTTTAATAATGCAAGACGACATAGTTTTTGAAGAGCTGTATCCGGTCAGATTTTTTGAAACAAAAGTCCCTTGGATTCTACGGGTTAGGAGAAAGCTTAGTTCTTTCTTACCCGGACTTCTCTGTGTTGGTATCCTTCTGACGGGAATGTTCTGTTTTCCCACGGCCTCATGCGCGGGGGAGAAGAAGAACATTCTTATCCTCAACTCCTACCACCAGGGATTCAAGTGGACAGACGATATCACCCGGGGCATTCTCACGGGACTCGACCCTGTTCGTGCTGACAGCAGAATCTATATCGAGTATCTGAATACCAAATGGGTACAGGGGTCGCCCTATTTCAAGGAGCTTTCGCGGTTGCTGCTGTTAAAGTATGACAAGAATCGCATTGACCTTATTATTTGCTCCGACAACGATGCCCTCGAGTTTCTGCTCGATTACCGGGACGAAATTTTTGGCAAGGTTCCTGTTGTTTTCTGTGGTGCAAATTATTTCAAGGAAGAAGATCTGAAGGGGAAACCTTTCTATACCGGAGTGAGCGAAACGGCAGAGCTGAAGGATAGCATTGATTTTGCCCTCAGATTGCATCCGGGCACGAAACATATTTTCGTGATCAACGACAACGGTACGCCCGGCAGGAAGGTTCGCGATGAATTGAATAAACTGGTGCCCCGCTACCAGGCGAAAGTTCACTTTACCTTCGAGAACCGCACGAAGCTGGATGATGTTGTTGCCGATGTTTCGAAGCTTTCATCCGATACTATTATTTTTTATACCTTTTTTTACGGGGATCCGGCCATCAGATTCTATGAGAACAGCGAAAGCATTGCTGCTATTGCTGATCATGCGCAGGTACCTATTTATGGCGCATGGGACTTCAATCTGGGTATTGGCATGGTGGGCGGCAAGCTCACCAGCGGCTATGATCAAGGTACTGTTGCCGGTAAGATGGGGCTGAGGATCCTGCAAGGGGAAGGTGTTGAGACGATTCCGGTAGTTTACGGAAATCCGGCCCGGTATATGTTCGATGACCGGATGCTGGAACGTTTTGGCATTGACAAAAGCCTGCTGCCGAAAGACAGCACGGTCATCAATGAACCTGAGACATTTCACAAGGTCAGGAAGAGCCTCGTCTGGGCAGTGTTGTTTGGTATCGCAGGGCTGGGGCTCCTTGTTTTTATTCTCCTTTTCAACATCCGTGCACGCAGGAGGGTGGAAGCGTCTCTGCGAAAGACCCGCTCCGAACTTGAAGAAAAGGTTGATGAGAGGACACGTGATCTGTCAGGACTTAATGAACAGTTGTCGGATCTGAACCGGCAGCTGACGGAGGCTAACGGGAAATTAGGCAACGATCTAGAGGTCCGGCTGCAGGTGGAACAGGATCTCAGGAAATCGCAAAGCATTCTCAACAAAATCTTTGAAGCAAATCCGGACCATCTGGTGGTGATAGACAGGGACTTGAGGATCATCCATTCGAACTGGCTCGGAGGCTATGAATATGTTCCCGCGGAGATCCTCCACCTGAACCCGTATTGTTACGAGGCATACAATCAGGGACAGGAAAAACCCTGCGAATCATGTGCTGCACTGGAGGTTTTTAAAACAGGAAAAGCGGTTTTTACGGAAATGTACAATTCCAGGATAGGATATGTGGAAATCCGTGCCGTGCCTATCGTCGATGAAAGTGGAAATGTCATGATGGTGGTGGAACACATTCGTGATATTACCGAGAAAAAAAAGATGGAGGCAGAGATACTGAAAGCCCAGAAGCTCGAGTCAGTGGGCGTTCTGGCAGGAGGTATTGCGCACGATTTCAATAATCTCCTGACCGCCATATTGGGAAATATTTCTCTGGCAAAGATGTGTGCCGACCCAGAGACAAAAGCACTCGATCGCCTTGCTGATGCGGAAAAGGCCTGTGAACTTGCGACAGGGCTGACGCAGCAGTTGCTCACCTTCTCCAAGGGAGGTGCTCCGGTCAAGAAAACAGCTTCTATCGTGCAGATTCTTACCGAGTCAGCAGGGTTCATGCTGCGTGGATCGAATGTCAAATGCGAATTTACCCTGCAAAATGATTTGTGGGCTGCCGACGTGGATGAAGGGCAGATGGGTCAGGTAATCAACAACCTTATTATTAATGCAGATCAGGCCATGCCGGATGGCGGTGTAATTTCGGTCACTGCCGAGAACGTCACTATCGATGATTCGGATCTTCTGCCTCTTCCGGCCGGCAGGTACATCCGCATTTCGATTCAGGACCAGGGCGAGGGGATTTCTCCGCAAAATATGCCCAAGATCTTTGATCCCTATTTCACCACCAAAGAAAGGGGAAGCGGACTGGGCCTTGCCACGGTCTATTCCATTATAAAGAGCCATCAGGGGCATCTGGACGTGGAGTCTACCGAAGGAGTCGGGACAATCTTTCGACTCTATCTTCCGGCATCAGAGAAAGAAATTGAGCCTGCGGAAAATATAAGCCCTGAAATGATTTCACCTGGCGGCACCGGCAGGATCCTGGTTATGGACGACGAAGAGATCATACGGGAAATAGCGCGGGAGGTACTCACGCACCTCGGGTATGAGGTCGAAGTGTGCGGAGACGGGAAGTCAGCCTTGGCATTATACCGGGAGGCACTGCATTCGGGGAACCGTTTTGACGCAGTGATCATGGATCTGACAATTCAGGGTGGCATGGGGGGCAAGGAAACCATGAAAGCACTTCTCGGCATCGACCCTCTGGTTAAAGGGCTTGTCTCGAGCGGTTACAACAATGATCCGATTCTTGCCCATTTCAGGGAATACGGGTTCAGCGGAATGGTGTCAAAACCCTATACGGTACGAGAGTTACAAGAGACGCTCCAAAAATTGATCTGATTGCTTTTCTGCTCCAAGGCTCGGCAATCCCGCTGATGTCATGGCCGGAGCTCTATGTCTGGAGATACTTGACGGCACTCCCAGCCTTTGGTCCTCGCGGTGAATCGGCCGTCCGGTTCCCGCTTCGAAAGAGAGAATAAGTTATGCTTGAACCATCCGAATATGTGAAGATTTTCGTCGCCATCCTTGCCATCCTCAACCCTTTTGGTGTGCTGCCGGTTTTTCTTGCTCTTACCGGGAAATCACCAGAGCAGGAAAAGAAAAAGATTGCCCGGACTGTTGGTGTCTCCGTGGCGAGCGTTCTCGCCCTGACTGCCCTGATTGGTGACAAGATGCTGCAGTTGTTTGGAATAAGCATTGCCTCTTTTCAGGTGGGAGGGAGCATTTTGCTGCTGCTCATGGCAATTTCGATGATGTTCGCCAAAGACGTAAAAGGGGCCAATGAAGCAGCGGAACTCACGCCTGACCTGGCAAGCATCGCAGTGGTGCCCCTCTCGGTTCCACTTCTTGCCGGTCCCGGTTCCATCTCAACCGTCATTATTTATGCGAACCTTCCCGGCGGACCCTTTCACGTGTGGCTTATCATTCTCTGCGTTTTCCTGGCCTCGTTTGTCATCTGGATTATTCTCCGCATGGCAAACAGGATCGGGAAGTTGATAGGAACCCTCGGTCTTTCGATTGTCAGTCGGCTTATGGGGCTTCTCCTGGCTTCCATTGCGGTCGAATTTTTTGCAAAAGGGATCGTCAAGCTGCTGCCGGGATTGGCCTGACCGTGACGGTGTCGGCGAGGGCGTTGTGGAGGAACTAGTTCACGTTATTGCAGGTACACGTGGATAGCTTCTTCAATGCTGACCGGATCGAAGCGGAAGGTTTCCTTCCAGGCTCCATCACAGATACTTTCTTCCAGAAGCATCGTAATCTGGTCCATGGTGATCGGAAAAAAAGAAAAGCGCTGCAGGAGCGGGGTTACAAGCGTCATGAAAGAGACGGGAACCTGCAAGGTCCGCACGGACCTCTTGCCGAGTGTCCTGGCGACAATAGTGAGGAGTTCCCGATAGGTGATGCGGTCTCGCCCGCAGAGCCCATAGCTTTGACCAACCGTTTCCGGCATCTCCAGGGCCATGGCGAAGCAGCGGGCCACGTCGTTGCCGTCAATGGGCTGAAGGCGGTAGCAGCCGTCGCCGATCACTGGCACCAAGGGAAGTTTTTTGACCAGGTCCGCGAGTTTGTTGATGAAGTTGTCCTTCGGACCGAAGATAACGGAAGGGCGGAAGATAGTCCAGTCAAGGCCTGAGGCCCGAACCGCCTCTTCCGCCTGGTACTTCGTTTGATGGTAGCGGCTGACCGCGTCGGGGCGGGCGCCGAGGGCCGACATCTGGATGAACCTGCGGATTCCGGCGTGACGGGCGGCTGCCAGGAGGTTATTCGTTGCCTCCACGTGGAGTTTCTCAAAGGTGACGCCGCGGGCGGGAAACTCCCGGATGATTCCCACCAGGTTAATGACCGCGTCGCATTCCTGCATTGCTGCGGCAAGGGTTTCCGGCCGCGTTACGTCTCCTTCCACCGCTTCGATTCCCGGTTCCGTACAGGCAAGCCTTCTATGGGAGAGAACCCGCAATTCGTGTCCGTTTTCCAGCAGGGCGCAGCGAACATGGCCGCCGACAAAACCGGTTCCTCCGGCAAGGAAGATGCGCATGCGCTTACCTCCATGTTATTCTCAGGGTTACAATGGCAAGTGTACAGCGAAATCTGATGCTTGCCAGAACAGAAATGCAGCACTTGCTATTATTGCCCGTCAGGAAGTGTCATCTCCGGGAGAGAAACTCCTGCTCATATCTTTGTAACAGTTTTTTTATTTCCCGCTTCGTTGCTGCTGCCGCGGGGCCAACAGCCACCAGGTTCAGATTTTGCGGGGCAAAGAGGTCGTTCGCCGTGTTCCGGATGTCCTCTGCAGTGACGGAGGCGCTTTCCTCCTGGTCCTGCTCCAGGGTGGTAAAGACCCCCATGAGTTCGCCCCATCCGTAGCGCACACCCATTTCGTAGGTCGAATCCCGGCTGTATTCCAGGTCAAAGAAATAGCTTCGCTTGACCCGTTCCAGTTCTTCGGCGTCCAGAAGATCGACGGCAAGCCGTCGTGTTTCTTTCAGGACTTCCGCTACCGCAAGGGGCAGGTTTTCCGGTGCAGTGGCCAGGTCAATGGAGAAACAGCCGGTTTCATCGTAGGCCGAAATACCGGCACTGACTGAATAGGCTATGCCGAGACCTTCCCGGAGGGACATGAGCAGCCGCGAACTGCCTCCTGCGCAAAGGATTCTCCTGATTAAGCGTGAGGCGGTGATGCGACGGTCCGGACGGCTGAAACTTCGGAAGGCAAACTGCAGGGCAGTCTGGCTGTCCATGTCCTTCACGAATAATGACTGAGGCGCGTGCTGTTTGCTCGGGGCAGGGCTGATGATCGGAGGTGGAGATCCTTCCCATGAATTGAAATAGCGTTCGCTGGCGGAGAACAGCTCCTCCGGATCGATATCGCCGGTAACGGTTACCACGGTATTTGAGGGAACGTAGTAGCGGCGAAGGTGATCCTTCAGGTCTTGATCGGTAAATTCCGCGATGCTTCTGAGCGTTCCGACGGTGGGCATTCCCAGGGGATCGTCTGGCCAGAGAAGTTTGCTGGCAAGATTGTCGGTATTGACGTCTTCACCGTTTTCGTTGGTATCCTCCAAAGCTTCTTCGGTAATAATCCGCTTTTCGATCTCGATTCCGCCAAGGGTTGGGCGTAAAAGCATCGAGGCGAATATTCCAAGCCCTTCAACCGCATGTCGCGGATGAATGCGAGTGTAGAAACAGGTTGAATCGGCATCGGTTGCCGCGTTGACGCTTCCGCCCAAGACCTCGAAGGCCGTTTCCAGTTCCAGGGTTGATGCGTAATCAGCCGTGCCGCGGAACAGCATATGCTCGAGAAAGTGAGAAAGCCCTTCTTTCCCCGACGGGTCGTTACGACCGCCTACTTTCAGATAGATGGCAATTTCTGCGCTGTGGAGATGGGGCAGCTGGACGGCAATGATAAGCAGGCCGTTTGCCAAGGTTTTTTTACTGCAACTGATCATGAAACCTCCGGATTCGGGAAAGTTGATTCTGCCGATACGGAACAGGATGTCGGCACAACCTAGCGGAAAGAAAGTGCGATGTCAAAGGGTTTCCCCCTCCCTCCGAGTCATGCGCGGGTCCGCTTACTTTGCCGTTGTCATACGGGCTGAGAGAGACTACTATGGATAAAAACCCGATCTGATCATCGCACAGGGAGGACTCTCGGAAAAACTATGATCACACGCGAATTCTTGGAACAGTCACTTGCCGGGCACGTGCCGGAACAGCTCGACGTGCACGTACAGGGAATCACCCATGCCGCGGTGGCTCTCATCGTCAGAGAAACAGCGGCCGGCCTTCAGCTGCTGTTTATTGAACGGGCAACGAACGAAAACGATCCTTGGTCCGGGAATATCAGCTTTCCCGGCGGGAAGGTGGAAAATGGCGATGGGGACCCTCGCGCTACCGCGGAGCGTGAAACCTGGGAAGAGGTGGGAATCGATTTGGGCAAGGCACGCTACCTTGGCCGTCTTTCCGACATTGCCAGCGTTCGCATCGCTGTTCACGTTTCCTGTTTTATCTACCAGATGGAGGAGGTCGCTCCTCTTCGACTGATGCAAGAGGAAGTTCAGGATGCATTCTGGGTGCCCCTTTCGGATCTTACCGACCCTTCGCGGCATGGCGAGAAGAGTGTCCGCTTTGACGGCCAGACGATGATCCGTCCCGGAATTACTCTTCCCCATCCGGGAGAGCCGGCTTTGTGGGGGCTCACCTATCTGCTCGTGATGGAACTCATTACCTTGCTGAAGCTTGGACGGTAATTCTGCTTTCTGCCCGACCTGACTGCAAAAGGCCCTCGAATAATCGAATTCGGGGGCCTTTTTTTATCAGGGTTCGGGGAACTGACAACTACAGCTCCTCGAAATCCTCCGGTGAGTCCTCGTATTCATCATCCCCGTTTTCCGGTTCGAAGTCCTCTTCCTGAACCCGTTCCAGAAACCGCTTGTTTTCCTTGATGAGGCTCTGGATCTCTCTGGCAAGTTGTTCAAACTCATCCGGGTCGGTCGTCATTGGCGCCTCACTGTCGAATTTTTTTCAGCGCCTTGTCATAAAGCGCTTCGTAATCTCTGCCTGAATGATCCCAGGAAAAATCAGATTTCATACCGTTTCGTACCATCTTGTCCCATTTTTTCCGATCCTTGTATTCGTCGAGTGCACGGCAGATGGCATTCCAGAATGCCGCTGGCGTGTAGTCGTCAAAGGTGAAACCGTTCGGTTCGCGGACTCCGTCTCTGATGTCGAAAACCGTATCGGCCAGTCCGCCGGTTTTCCTGACCACCGGCACTGATCCGTAACGGAAGGCGATGAGCTGTCCGAGGCCGCATGGTTCATAGAGTGACGGCATGAGGAACATGTCGCTTGCCGCATAGATTTTGCGAGACAGCGCCAGATCGAAGCACAGGTTAATGGAAAGAGATTCCGATGGCGTATGCCGTAGAGAGGACAACATCTTCATGTATTTTTCGTCGCCGCTTCCAAGGAGCACCAGTTGCAGGTTTTCCTTTCGGAGCTTCGGCAGGAGGGTTTCGAGCAAATCGAGACCCTTTTGCGATGAGAGCCTTGTTATCATGCCGAGGAGCGGTGTGGTCGGGTTCTGTTCCAGCCCAAGGGCTTTCTGGAGCTCTTTCTTGTTGGCAGCTTTGCCCGAAAGGGTGGCTGCCGTGTAGTTTTTGAAGATAAGAGGGTCTGTGGAAGGATTCCAGTCCTGGTAATCGATGCCGTTCAGTATACCGTAGAGATCGTGGGCCCGTTGTTGCAGAACACCATGCAGTCCGCAGCCCATCTCTTCTGTCTGGATTTCACGACAATAGGCATTCGATACCGTGTTGATCACATCCGCCGAGAGAATTCCCCCCTTCATGAGATTAATCTTCCCGTAGTATTCGAGTCGGTCGACGGTAAAATGGGAGTCATCCAGTCCAAAAGAGCTGAGCGCCTCCCGCTCGAAGATTCCCTGATAGGCAAGATTGTGGATGGTGAAGACCAGCGCGGTTTTGGAGAAAAATGGATCGTCCTTGTGCTCATTTTTGATGAGGTAGGGAATGGTGGCAGTTTGCCAATCATGGCAGTGGATGATGTCGGGGCGGAAGTCGAGCCTCTTCAAGAGATCCAGGACACCCTGACAGAAAAATCCAAAACGCTGGCTGTTGTCCGGATAGTCTCCCGCTGAAGTGCCGTAGAGATTGGGCCGCTGAAAATACTCCTTTTTTCCCACCAGATATACCGGGATATCACCCAGGGTGGTCTGACGCAGCAGTCCTTTCTGCATGATACCGTCAACGGGAACCTCAAAACCCTTTCGGGCTTTTTTGATAGTGAAGTTGCCGGATTCCACGCAGTGATAGAAAGGCATGATGATGCGCACATCATGGCCGGTTTTTCTCAGGGCCTTTGGCAGCGACCCCGCCACATCAGCAAGACCGCCGGTCTTGGCAAAGGGTGAAACTTCGGAAGAAACAAATAGGATTTTCATTCAAATTCCTTTGAATTATTAGAATGGTAATTAAGAGGTTGCTCGTGATCTTGAGGGGGGAATCCTGTAAAGCTGTTTTTATAATCCAATTGCTGACATTTTGCAAAACACAATCGCGCTGCAATTTTCCTCATTGCCGAGATCTCCAGTTCTTGAATGAGCGCTTTATGCAAATAAATCAAAGGCCATGTACGGAAACATTTCCTGCCGCATCCCGGAGAAAAGCGGCAGCTTCTTCGGGTGGAGTCGGATTGATATAAAATCCGGAGCCCCATTCAAACCCTGCTATCGGTGTAATTCGCGGCACAAGTTCGATATGCCAGTGGTAGTCATATTCAATGGAGGTCCAAAAGTCGGGCCTTCCGGGACGTGGTTGCAGTGAAGGGGCCGTGTGGAGGATAAAATTGTAGGGCGGATCCTTCAAAACTTCTTTCAGCCTGAGAAGCATATCCTTCATGGCTCGCGCCAAGTCCTCCAGCTCGGCATCGCTCAGGAGCGCGAAATCGTGGCAGTGCTTCTTCGGGAGCAGCCGGAGTTCGAAGGGGAGGCATGAAGCATAGGGGGCGAGGAGCAGGAATTCCGGAAAATCCTTGACGATCCTGTCACCGGTCTGAAGTTCGAAGTCGATGATGTCGCAGTAGATGCAGCGGTCTTTCTGCTCGAAGTATTCCCTGCTGACACCGAGTTCGGTCACCGTAACCGGGGGTACGAGCGGCACTGCGATGATCTGACTGTGGGAATGGCTGATGGTGGCACCGGCCCGGAGACCGTGGTTCTTGAAAAGGACCATGTAGCGAAGTCGCAGGTCCTGACGGAGATCGAGGATGCGGGACCGGTACGCTTTCAGGACATTGCTTATTTCGGCCACGGAAAGATCCGCCATCCCCTTGGCATGTTCGGGGGTCTCAATAATAATCTCATGGGCTCCGATACCGTTCATTACATCATAGAGTCCGTAAGCCCGACTCTTGATCTCTCCCTCCACACGCAGGACCGGATACTTGTTGGGAATGACCCGGACATTCCAGTTGGGAGAATTAGGGGGGCCGGAGGGGCGGATGGCAAAGATTTCGTGGGGAGACTTGTCTTCATTTCCGTAGCAAAACGGACAACTGGTCATGGGGGTCGGCGACTCCGCCGCGAAGAAATCACTTGGGCGCCTTCCACGGTCGGCAGCCATGATAACCCAATGTCGTTTTATCGGGTCCCAACGAAGTTCAGACATGGTTCCTCCCTGTTTCCTTGTTCAACTCTGTTATACGAGCCAGTTTTCCAGTTCGAGCTCCGGTCCCACATAGGTGAGAGCCAAGGGAGAATGGGTGGGCCAGCGGCCAATTTCTTCCTGTTCCCGTGTGAGGGTGAGATAGGCAAATAAGGTGCTATTCTTTTCCGGGCTGAGAGAGGCGAGGGGAATTCGAGCTTCACAGACACGGGCTATTTCCCACTGGCAGAGCTCCCCGGTTTCTGTCCAGCCGGCGTCATTTTTTACCAGCAGCTCACCAGCAGACTTTTCAGCGTCAATGACGAGCAGGTATTCCTTTTCCAGGTGGAGATGGAGGTGCAGCAGATCACCCGACTGCAGCAGCTTTTCGAGCGGAGAGGCACCGTCGACCCGGACATAGAAGAAGTTTCCGTCATACCCGTAGAAAAAGCAGAGCAGGAGGCTTTCCGCTTCATGCATTGCCGATGATTGCCTGCTTAGATCGTAAAGCCCTGCTCCCAGCCATTCGAAATAGTCATCCACGATCCCGTTGATGACCGGTGTAACAAGTGTCGCCGGCTTTCGGACCAGCCCAGCCGGGGTAACCTGCTTGATGGGCTCGAAGAGTTCACGGGGAACGGGCAGATCCAACAGGCGGTAAACCTCTATCAGGTTATTGCGGAACAGTCTGTCGAAATGGTCGCTGTGGGGCGAGAAATGGTCGTCGCCGTACCACCAGAACCAGTCGCTTCCCTCTGCTCTGAAGAGGGACCGGCAGACCAGCCCAGCCGTTGTTTCAGTGCTGGCTGAAGGAGGCGGTATCCCCGCTCCACAACCGAGGAAAGCCGCCACTTCCGGGTTGCGGGCGACGGCCGCTTGGCGTGTCTGCTCGAGAGACTCCCAGCCCTTGTTTTCTTCGGGGTGTCCGATCCATATGCCATACTGTGCGTTTATCCAGGAGCCCGGATGGACATGGTCCAGCATCCGCCGCTCAGGGAACCGCTCCAGTGCCTGGCACGGTGTTGTCAAGAGGAGCCCCGGTTTCTCTGCAACCTTGCGATAAAGGGCGGAAAGGAAGGGATAGCCATTATCCGGGTAGTACTCCCAGGCATTTTCACCGTCGAGGATGATGGTAACAAGAGCATTCCGGCCCGCGGAGGTTTTTCGAATTTCCTCGAGCTTTTCGGTGAAATCGTCTACCGCTCGTTCCGACTCCCAGCGGGAATAGGTGAATCCTATCAGATCGGAGAGTCGGTGGTCGCGAAAGAGCAGGGACAATTCGTTTCCATTGCGGGAGAAGGCATAGGGTTGGTAGAGACTCCGCTTTCGGTCACCGAGCCCTCCGGGAAGGGTAGCGGCAAGAATCCCTTCGTCGCTTGCCGCCCAGCGGATACCGTACTCGGCTAGTATCGCTAGAGACTCATCGCTGATGGACCCTTCTGATGGCCACATGCCTGCCGGTGCGAACCCGAATGTCTTGGTAAAATAGTCAATGCCCATGGCTACCTGTGCCCGGGCGTCTTCCGGATGACGGAAATGGGGCCGGGGGAGGGTCACCCTCGGCATGGCCTTCCGGGCAATTCCGGTATCGCAGAGAAGGGGAAGAATCGGGTGGTAGTAGGGAGATACCGAAAGTTCCGCTTTCCCTTCCTGATGAAGCTTCCCGTAGAGGGGAATGATTGCACGAATGATCTCCAGATGAATGTCGAACAGGCGCCTTTTGTCGTCTGTGCTGAAATTTCTCCCTTTATTTATCAGGTCCTGCAGCTCGGGCCAGCGGCGACGAGCCATTTCGCCTGTCCAGGCGAGAAAAAACCAGACCTGCAGATCGAGGATTTCCTGGTCACCGAAGTTCCTCAGACGGTCGGATCTACCATTCCTCGAGCCGTTGCCTGCAAGATAAAGAAGTTCAAGATAGCGGCTATGCGGTTCGACCATTCTTTCCCGGTTCGCGGAAAAAAAGTTGTCCAGAATGAAGCACCGGTTTTCAGTTGTCATGCCGGATGGGTCCATCCGACCATGAATCAGGAAAGGGTCGACCGCCGTACCTTCCGCATAATCCTGGATCTGCTCAAGGAGAGAGGGCACCAGGTTGAAGACGGCCCGGGCTCCTTCGGTATCGTCCACGATTGCGGCCATGTCGTAGTAATCCTTAACGGCATGGAGGTATGTCCACGGCAGAGCGTACTGGCCGGTAAGCGGGTCCTTGTAGTAGGGCTGATGCATATGCCAGATGAAAGCCACCTGCAATGGTGCGGGCACTCAGGGCATCTCCTTCTTCCAGGACTTGATTTTATCCCGGTACTCTTTCAAAAGTTTTCGGGCATCCGCTTCTTTCTTTGCCTCGACGACAATCCGGATAAAGGGCTGGATCTGGTCGGGCAGCACCAGAACCCAGTCTTCGCCGAAGTGGACCTTGATGCCGTCGATGAAGGAGGCTTCCTTATCGAGGCTGTCTTCACTCATTTTCCGCATCACAAGGCCCTTCATCTCCCAAACGCAGGGGATTGTGGTTTCCAGATAGGTTCGGAACGGTATCTCCTCCATCACTTTCGACAGAGGTGTTCCCCTGGCTGCCGCCATTTCTAACGTTTTTGCGATCGCGAACATTCCGTCAAAGGCATTTTGGAAGCGGGGGAAGGCGAATTGCCCGTTTACCGAACCTGCCAACAGTACTTCTGATGAAAGGGACGCTTCGATCATGGAGCGTTCGGAGGTTTTGGTACGCTGAACGGTACAGCCCCTTTCCTGGGCCATTTGTTCGATACTGGAGGGTGCCGATACCGGAACCGCGAAAACCCCCTTCGTTCCTTTTGGGAGGGAGAGATTAACCATGAGGGAAAGGAGTTCCCCTCCACCGCGGACCGTGCCGGTTTCATCTACCAGGATGAATCTTTCCGAAGCAGGGTCGAGCCAGAAGCCGGCCTGGGCATCCAGCGCGAGGACGATTTTCGATAGCTGCTGCAGGTTGAGGTTCCGGTCCAAGCCTCTCTTTTCTACGCTCTGCTCCTCGATGTAGGCGTTGAGGGCGACGACTTCGCAGCCGATGGCATTCAGCAGTCCGGGAAGGAGTTGGCTGGCGGGCGAAGAGGTAAAGTCGACGACCACCTTGAAACTGCCCCGTTTTGCCACGTCCGCTTCGATGGCGCGGAGGAAGCCCTCGCGATAGAACTCGATGACATTAGCCAGTTCGGAGATGGCACCCGGTTCCGAATGATGAGCACGCCGGAAATTTTCTTTGTAGAAGATCCTCTCGATGTTTTTTCCCATTGCGCTGGAAAAATCGATCCCGTCAGAATCCAGAAAAAGTATTTCCGTCGAGGCAGGATCATCCTGTGATTCACGGAACATTACCCCCCCGGTTTCACCGAAGGTCTTCAGTTTGTAGCGGAGTACCGGCAGGGGGAGCATCTTCAAGTCTCGAACGTTCACCCCGGTGGAAAGAATTCCGCCGAGAAAGCTGCGTTTCAGCATCCGCGATGAGCGATGGGCGTCACGGCCCGCCAGGATGAAGCTGCCTTTCGGAAGGGTACTGCCATAGGCACAGCCGAGCTTTGCCATAAATTCAGGGGTCAGCTCGATATTGGTGAGCCCACGGATCATGGCCCCCTCGAACAGGGTTTTTTTCCACTTTTCTCCCCAGATGAGGTTTCCGGAAACGATGGAGCCGGCTTCGATGAGTTTTTTCGGCCAGATTTTCACATCCTTCTTGATATAGACATCTTCACCGATGGAGGTATCGTCCGCGACGATGGTGCCCTCTTCGGTAACGACACCCTGGCCGATGCTCACGTTGCTGCAGATTACCGAGTCGACCAGCTTGGCTCCCTTTTTGATGTAAACATTGTCCCAGATAACGGTGCGGAAGAGTTTGGCGCCTTCTTCAATAGTGCAGTTGCGTCCGATGATGGAATCCTTGATGCTCGAAATTCCGAGGATCTGGGAGTTGTCTCCGAGGATAACGGTTCCCTCCAAGGCCTTCATGTCTTCAAGGCGGACATCGGTTCCGAGGCGGATATCCTTCCCGAGGAGGTCCTGTTTCTCTTCGTCGATCTTGATATTGATTTTGCCGTGAAAGATGTCGTGGTGGGCCTCGCGATAGGAGTCGGTATTGCCGATATCACGCCAGTAGCCCTTGACCGGATAGCCGAACAGGGGATCCTTGTTTTTCAGCATGAGAGGGAACAGGTCCTGGGAGAAATCGAAATTCTCTTCTGCTGGGATGTAGCTTAAGACTTCCGGTTCCAGGACGTAGATGCCGGTATTGATGGTGTCTGAAATGACTTCTCCCCAGCCGGGCTTCTCAAGGAACTGGGTGATCCTTTTTTCTTTGTCGGTGATGACGACACCGAACTGGAGGGGATCCTTTACCGAGGTGAGAGTGATGGTGGCCATTGCCCGGTGTTCGGTGTGGAACGCAATGATTTTCTTCAGGTTGAAGTCGGTGAGAAGATCGCCGCTGATGACCAGGAAACGCTCGGTGAGAAGCTTCTCGGCGCATTTCACCGCTCCGGCGGTTCCCATGTCCTGGAGAGGGGTCACATATTCGATCTTGATTCCGAAATCCGAGCCGTCCCGGAAAAAATTCTTTATAATGTCAGGCTGATGGTAGAGGAGCATGACCATTTCGCTGATCCCATGTTTTTTCAGCAACTCCACAATATGGAGCATGATGGGACGGTTTGCGAGAGGGATCATCGGTTTCGGGAGGTTACTTGTCAACGGTTGGATTCTGGTGCCGAAACCTCCGGCCATGATAACAGCTTTCAAGGTATTCAGTCTCCTTATGGGGGTTTCTGTGATTCCAATGGGCCCGCCACTGTCCTACCGGGTATACGGGGGAGCAACGCGGGAGTTTTGTCGGGGCCATCGAGGGTTGGTAGTATCGCCGGTTCTAACGGAGCGTTCACCCCGGCTTTTTCGGAGCGCTTCTCGCGGCCTTTTTCTCCAGCACCTTCCTGACCTCGTTTTTCAGTTCCTGCAGATCGGCAGATTTGACCACATACCCATCAGCAAGCCATGCGGAGAAATCATCCTTATAACAGGAAAATGCGCTACAAAGAATTACCGGCAGACTGTGGCGTTCCTTGACAATCTTTTGGAGCAGGTCAAGACCACTTTCGTTCTTCAACTTGATATCCAGCAAGATCAGGTCGAATTCGTCTTTCTGGAGCGCTTCAACGGCTTCGTCCGCGGTGGCGACGGTTATTACCTCGTACCCTTCATCGGCGAGTTCGTGGGAATAGAGAAGCCTGATGCTGCTTTCGTCGTCCACGACCAGTATCCTACTCATGGTCCCTCCTTTTTCAGGGAAAGCTCTAAAAGGTATCGGCTTCCAATCCCTGCGTATCTTTCAACAGTAAAGGATTTGGAGTAATTTTCAAGTATCACCCTGCAGAAAGAAAGTTCCATGTCGCCGCTGTCATCAAGTCCGGTCATTCCCGGGTCCAGGAAGGCTTCGTGTGCTTCTCTCTCAGGGATGAGAACTGTGTCGCGAATCTCCACAATGATGCAGTCGTCCACCAGCCTGGTTTCCAGATAGACTTCCCCGGGGGGCATCATGGCTTTGATGGAGTTGATGAGAATTTTTTTAATGCAATAGGCTATCTGGCGGTAATCCAGATAGATCAACGGCAGATTTGGAGCAAGGGCAAGGGTAATCGTAATGCCGGAACCTTCGGTTTTTTTCTGTAGTTCCCGCGAGATGGTTTCCACCATCTGGTTGACATCCCACTCGTCAATAGCAGGGAAGACGGAATCTGCATAGCCCAGCACTTCCGACAGCACGTCTTCGAGCTGCTTCGTTTTTTGTACGATGTTTTCCAGTGGTTCCCTTTTTGGGTCATTTTCAGTGATATTTTTCAGCAGGGAGCGGGCAAAACCGCCGATGACCGTGAGGGGGTTCCTGATGGAATGGGCGATGCTGGAGGTGATTTTGCCGAGGAGTGCCAGCTTTTCCATCCTGACAATGAGTTCTTGCTGTTCGTGAAGTTTGGTGTTAGCGACGGACAACTTTTCCAAATCCTCGTGGAGCCGTTCATAGAGGGACGCCCGTTCGATTGCAAATGCCACCGGAAAGGTGAGCGTTTCCATGAATGACATGTCCTGCTGGGTGATGGGCTTGCGGGTAATGAAGTTGTCGGCCAGGATTACTCCGATGCGCCGGTTTCGCGAGATCAGAGGCAGGATCAGGAAGGTGTCGACGCCAATGGTCTCTGCCAGAGATGGATCGACTTCCGGGTGATGCAATGCGTCACGGACCAGGATCGACCTCCGCTCATTCAGGGAGCGGACCAGAATATGCCCTTCATTGCTCATGGGAAAGGTGAGGCGTTCCAGAATATCGTGGAACTTGTTTTTTTCCGCAGAGAACTTGGTTTGGTGGAATTGCGTCGCCATTTCCCGAAGAGATAGATCGTCCCTGCTGATTTCTTCCCAGATTTCCCAGGCTTCCTGGAAGTCCTTGGGACCTACCCCCATGTAGCCTTTCAGAATAGTGCGATCCTTGTCGGTCAGGAGCAGGAAAGCACGGTTCATGCCGAATCCTTTCCCGGCAGTGATCGCGGTTAGCGCAACAGACAGTACTTCGTCAAGTTCCAGTGATGTCTGGAGAACGGTGACAATTTCGTGCAGGAATTGTATTTCGAGGTTTCTGCTGTCCAGAAAATCGACCATGGTGCTCAGTTTGGATTTATTGCGTTTGATTTCGGCAAGAAGAACCCGCAGGAGAGGCGCAGCGGGACTTCCTTCTTCCGTCAACCGTTCCTGGTCTCTGACGAAAAGGGGGCAATCGATGCATTTTGTCAGGAATCGCCGCTCGAGCGAAGTATAGAGGTGCGCTTCATCCGCGGAAATGGAATGGCATTCGTCGGGCGTGATCACTTCTTTTGTCCAGCAGCACTCCGATTGCACGTTTTCCCTCCGAAGGTCGAGCTCTGAAGTTTTTCACAGCCGGACCAGTTCCCTTCATGGCAGGAGTCTGGCATGTAACTCCTTACAACTATGCAGGATTATAGCAGTGGGATGCATAATTGCAACTGGAATCCGTGAGAACGGGGTGCCATGATATGTTTCGAAAAAGAGCAGACTGTACAAAACCTGAAGGAAGGTGTACATATTTGGTATGAAATCAATGAAAATGCGAGAGGGAGAATATGCTGAACGGTAAACAGAAACGATTCCTGCGCGGTATCGGCCACGGGCTGAATCCGATTATCCTGGTGGGAAAGGGCGAAGTGTCCGAGTCGCTCGTTCAGGAAACGATCGGCGCCTTGGAGAGCCACGAGCTGATCAAGGTAAAAATCCTGGAAAGTTGCCTGATGGACCGGCATGAAGTTGCCGACGCACTGGCAGAGGCGAGTGCGTCGGAAGTCGCGCAGGTTCTAGGGAGGACATTCCTTCTGTATCGAAAAGCAAAGGCGCCGAAGATTCAGCTGCCTGGCTAGTCCATGGTCGGCCATTCGAGGAAGGAGGACGTCTAGGATGCCTTGTTCGAGTCCTCCTCCTTTTTCGCCTTTACTTCCAATTCGTCCTTTCCCTCGAAAGAGCGCTTGAAATTTTTGATCCCCTTGCCAAGTGCAGTTCCGATCTCGGGAAGTTTTCCTGCTCCGAAGATTACCAGTATGATCAAAAGAATTATTATAACCGGGAAACCGCCATATCCGAACATATCTTCCTCCGTGAAACGAATAATGAGCTTTCCGTAAAAGTATGTCACTGGATCTGAAAAAATGCAAGGAGTTCGAACCGGATAGGTAACAGTCCCGATGGTCAGTGTCCCGTGTGGCAAAAACATCTGTTTTACCTATGGTTTTATTCGCCACTTACTGAGTCGCGTCGCTTTGCCTTGAGCCAAACTCCTTGGATTGAATGCTGCGAACTAACATTCAGGACACTAATTGTTGCCATTTTTACTTCTTTTACATTACAGTACACGTATCCGAAGCAAGGGAGTGCCTGCCGTCTTTTCGTGATCTTTTTCGGGCGGCATGATTGATATATTCACAAACAGGGTGGCATGCAGCATGACCAACCGCGAAAGGGCATCTAATGTCTGATAGTTATGAGCCCAAGAATCAGCTGAATGGGCGGATCTATGAGTTGCAGAACTGCGAGGAATGTTTCCACAATATCATCTGCCGCAGTGCCGACGGGATCATTATTGTCGGTCTTGATGGAATTATTCGATTCGTAAATCCGGCTGTTGAGAGAATCCTCAGCCGGAGGATGGAAGAACTGCTGGGAAAACCCGTGAGCTTTTCCATCAGCTCCGAGGAGAAGCAGGAAGTAACGATCAGCCTGTCGCATCATGAATCATGTGTCGCTGAGATGTGTGTCGTGGAAACGGAGTGGGAGGGTGAGCCGGTCCGTCTTGCTTCGCTGCGGGACGTTACCGAACGCAAGCGTGTGGAAGAGCAGCTCCGGCAGAAAACCGCGGAACTGGAAGAGCTGAACAGAACTCTGCTTGAGAAGGTTCGGGAAGAGGTAGAGAAGAATCGGGAAAAGGATCATCTTCTCATATTACAGAGCCGTCAAGCCGCAATGGGGGAAATGATCGGCAATATTGCCCACCAGTGGCGACAGCCACTTACGGCGATATCTCTCCTGGTTCAGGATCTGGGCGAGTGCTATGTGTACGGGGATTTTACCAAGGAATATCTGGATACGACCATCAGAAATGCATTGAATGTTATTCAGCATATGTCCCATACCATTGATGATTTCCGGAACTTTTTCAATCGGGAGAAGGAAAAACAGGCATTCAGCGTCGGGGAAGTCGTGACCCGCTCGATCTCTTTTATCGAATCAAGTCTCCGCTTTAATAATATTGCCGTTCAAATCGATGTTGACGACAATCTGCTCGCCTACGGCTTTCCCAATGAGTTTTCCCAGGCGGTTATCAACATCATCGGTAATGCGAAAGAAGCATTCCGCGAGAGGGGCACAAACGAGGCGCGGATCCGTATTCAGGGCTGTCGCGAAGGGAAGAAAACGGTTGTTACCATTACTGACAACGCTGGCGGAATTCCGGAGCAGATTATCGACAGAATCTTCGATCCGTATTTTACCACCCGGAAATTGGAGAATGGTACGGGGCTCGGGTTGTATATGTCCAAGACCATTATCGAGAAAAACATGGATGGAAAGCTGACAGCCTCCAATGTCGAAGGTGGCGCCTGCTTTCGCATCGTTATCTGACCCGGACGGGATAAAGCACCGTTCCCGCATATCTCATGAATACCTTTACACTTGTCAGTACCTTCGAACCGCGGGGCGATCAGCCGGGCGCCATAGCCGAGCTTTGCGAGGGTCTCCTTCGCGGAGATCGTCACCAGGTCCTTCTTGGCGTGACCGGTTCCGGCAAGACTTTTACCATGGCCCATGTTGTTGCCACGGTGAACCGGCCGACCCTCATCATCGCTCCCAACAAGACCTTGGCGGCTCAGCTGTACGGCGAGTTCAAAGAGCTTTTTCCCGACAATGCCGTGGAGTATTTTGTCTCCTATTACGATTACTACCAGCCTGAAGCCTACCTCCCCACCACCGACACCTTTATCGAGAAAGACTCCTCCATCAATGACGAGATCGACAAGCTGCGCCATTCGGCGACCCGCAGCCTCCTTACCCGTCGTGATGTCCTGATCGTCGCCTCTGTTTCCTGCATTTATGGCATCGGCTCGCCCGAATCCTACCAGGCCATGCACATCTTCTTCCACCAGGGCGAAGAGTATGGCCGTGACGAGTTGTTGCGGAAACTGGTGGAGATCCAGTACGAACGAAACGATCTGGATTTTCACCGTGGTTCGTTCCGGGTGCGGGGTGACATCGTGGAGATCTTTCCCGCCCACGATGATGAGCGGGCGCTGCGCATCGAATTCTTTGGCGACACGGTGGACGGGATCTCCGAAATCGACCCCTTACGGGGCCAGGTGCTGCAACGGCTTTCGAAATGTTCCATCTACCCCGCCTCCCATTATGTGGCAAACCGGGAGACCCTGGAGCGGGCCGTTGAGCAGATCAGGCTCGAACTGGAGGAGCGAATCCGCTGGTTCCGCGAACAAAACATGCTGCTGGAGGCCCAGCGCATCGAGCAGCGGACTTTTTTCGACATCGAGATGCTGGAAGAGATGGGCTTCTGCCAGGGGATCGAGAACTACTCCCGGCACTTCGATTGCCGGGAAGCCGGGGAGCCGCCCTATACGCTCATCGACTACTTCCCGAAGGACTTCCTGCTGATCATCGACGAGTCCCACATCACCGTTTCCCAGATCGGCGGCATGTATCGCGGCGACCGCAGCCGCAAGGAGACCTTGGTCAATTATGGTTTCCGCCTGCCGTCGGCGCTGGATAACCGGCCCTTGAATTTCACTGAGTTCACTGCCAAACAGAACCAGACCGTCTATGTCTCCGCCACTCCGGCAGACTATGAATTGCAGCGGGCGGAAGGGGTGGTGGTGGAGCAGGTGATCCGCCCCACCGGACTCATTGACCCGGCCATCCAGGTTCGGCCTGCTACCGGTCAGGTTGACGATCTGCTGCACGAGATACGGGAAGCGGTGGCCAAGGGAGAGCGGGTCCTGGTCACTACCCTCACCAAACGGATGTCCGAAGAACTCACCGACTACTACCGGGAACTGGGGGTGAAGGTGAAATACCTCCATTCCGATATCAAGACCATTGAGCGGATGCAGATCATCCGCGGCGTGCGCATGGGGCTGTTTGACGTGCGGGTGAGTATCAATCTGCTCAGGGAAGGGCTCGATATCCCCGAGGTTTCCCTGGTTGCGATCCTTGATGCGGACAAGGAGGGTTTTCTCCGTTCTGCCCGCTCCCTGATCCAGACCTGCGGCCGGGGGCCCGGAACGTAACGGGCCGGGTCATCATGTACGCTGATAAAGTTACCGGTTCCATGCAGTCCTGCATCGACGAGACAGAGCGTCGCCGGACGATCCAGACGGAGTACAACCGCGAGCACGGCATTACCCCCCAGACGGTGAAGAAGGGGATGCGGAGCATCCTGGAGTCGATCGAAGAGCATGACTACACCACCCTGCCAAAGGTTGCCGAGGGGGCTGAGGAGTACGTGCCGCTGGAAAAGATCCCGGGAATGCTGAAAAAGCTCAGGAAAGAGATGCTGGAAGCGGCGGAGGAGCTGGCCTTCGAGAGGGCGGCCGAGCTACGGGACAGGATCAGGAAGCTGCAGGAACTGGAGCTGGCGGTAAGGTAAGGAAAAGGAAAAGCGAACGACCTTTGGCATCCGTAGGGGCAAATCTTGTGTTTGCCCGCTGTCCGGGCGATCACAAGGATCGCCCCTACAATTCATAGGAAAACGTATTCATGACCGAAACTTTCGACCACGGCGGCACTGTCTTTGCCCTTGCCCGTTCCCTCGGCATTCAGTCGGAGGAACTCCTCGACTTTTCCGCCAACATCAACCCCCTGGGTCCCGCACCCGGCGTGCGGGAGGCGGTGTGTTGCGCTTTCCAGAGGGTTCTACATTATCCCGACCGGGAGTCCTTCGAGCTGCGGCAGGCATTGGCCGGCGTCCACCGCGTCGACATCGACAACCTGGTGGTTGCCAATGGTTCAACAGAGCTGATCTACCTGCTCCCTCGACTCCTGCCAGGTGCCAGGGGGCTCATCATTGCGCCTGCCTTTTCCGAGTATGCTCGGGCTTTGGATCGGGCAGGGTGGCAGACGGAGCACCTGCTTCTGTCGCCGGATGACGGTTTTGCCCTTTCCCTGGAAAAGCTGGCGGTAAAACTTGCTGAGGGTTT
>Ga0105099_10000695_pt1 | contig 22442 bp, 17 predicted proteins | sample PPLLak3cmMay2015_2_FD_79138 | JGI IMG/M metagenome (GOLD analysis project Ga0105099, IMG submission 79138) | Freshwater sediment microbial communities from Prairie Pothole Lake near Jamestown, North Dakota, USA - PPLs Lake P8 Core (1) Depth... | ecosystem: Environmental > Aquatic > Freshwater >... | reverse complement strand
CTTCCATAAACTGCGCCCAAAAATAAATGGCTTCAGTGTATACGATGCCTGATCTGCACAATTCATTATACATCAATATGTTACAAATCCTCTTTGTCAAAAACATAATAAACTCACGCTAGTCACTTATTCGTATTGCAATAAGCATAAGGATCCGGAGGGAGAGTGTTATAGGGTGAAAATTCTTTTATATATGTCTGCCATAGGAATCTTTTTGGATTTCCCATCAATTCATTATTAAGTTTAATCTCGATGCATCTATTTTCAATATTGGTGTGAAAAAAGGTCGTTTCCGTAGTATCGCTTTTCACAGATGAATAAATAATCCTGTAATAAATGCCAGCAGAATCTACTGAATCCCTAAACACCTTGTATAAATAAGTAGAATTATATTCATTTAGGTCTGGGTACATTTTAGAGAAATCAGTATCAGTCTTAAGGTACAGCACAACAGCAGGTGTGTCTTTATCCACTTTATCAGGAAATCCATAGGCATGGTGAATGCGCACCCTATCGTGCATGACCAATATTTCAATTCCATTAAATTCAAAATAACAATCCAGAATGTGGGTAGGTGTAACAGGATTATTAAAGTAGCCGCAATAAAAATTCATGCATAGAAGGATTAATATATAGCGTTTAACCATTATCTATCTCTTCCTCATAACGTTGTCTATTTGCCATTGCAGCAGTAATTCAAAAAACAGTTTATCTGTCGGATAAAATCTCTCCATATATTGCCGGTATTTAATAAGGCTACGCATAAACGGGTCGACATTTAATAGCTGATTTGATATGTTAAAGCTGATATTAATAAAATTCAACAAAGTATACTTGAGTCCAGCCTTATAAAAGTTTGTTGAAGGATTAAATGCCAAATAAGTATCTGTATCAAATTGCATTTTAGCAAGAATTGTTTTCTGTGAACTCTTAAAGATAAGCAGCTCATCATGAAAATATATCGAAAATCCTTTAAATGATGGTGTCTCCAAATAGAGTTTTAAATAGAGCCATATCGATTTCTCTTTTGAGTTAAAGAAGTCCACCCAGTTATTCGTAGAATGATACCAGGTATCAAGACTACCGAAAAATTTTTCAGATACTCCTGTATTAGGGATAAACCCCTTTCCGTAATAGCGAAATTCCGGATTAACGGTTACTTTGAAGTTGAATAAAGTGTCAGTATATGACAGGCCGTATAATAAGGCATGTGCCTCGTGCGGAGCAGATGTGTTCTTTCTTTCCTTATATTTATACCCATATTCAAGATAAAAATCAAAGTTCCTCCATCTCTTTTCAACATACGGTAATGCGTAAATGATAAAATAATAGCGCATACCTGATTCAAAAGGATTAACCGATTCACCAATATTCCAAAGGATCGCATTTAATCTGACAGGAAATTTTTCATAGGACATATTAAACCAGATAATATCTTCATTTTTTGTATATCCCTGTGCCCATATATTGGTTAATAAGCTAAAATCTCCCAGTGATATTGACCCTTGAGTACCAATCTGTCTGAAGTCTTTGATAGTAAGGCCGCATCCAACTGTAGTGAATGGCAACATTCCGGATCTTACATTCCATCTAAAAAAGGAATCTGAAGAGTCATTGCCGATATTTGCGTAAAATAGTGGTGAAAAGCTTATCCAGTCACGAACGCTGAATTCATCGTTTTTTAGATAAAAGCCTAATGACAGAAAGTTTGACTTGTTGTAATATAGTCCCGGAATCACTTCGCTGTAAAAGGCGCCATGATTATTGAGTCCAGAAACCGGATTATCCAAGTTAAAATCACGAAACTTACCAGTTATAAATCCTCTTGTACTTATAGACAGAAATGGTTCAGGTTTAAGCTGTGATTCTGAAAAAGAAGGTAGAAAAAAAGAGATGATTATAAGAAACAGAAAATGAATCTTCCTTAACTTAAGTAGTAATATACTCATAAAAGTAATCATAATCATGACTGGCGATCAGCAGGCAGCTCCATGGTACATTCCGCCAGATAATAAATATGTTCTTTATCCAGAATCGTATCAAAAATCTCCTCGTTATGAGAAATCAGAAGCAGCGCGCTCCCCTGCCTGCGACGCTCCTCCAGTTTCTCCATGACCTTCGTGATGCTCAAAAAATCGAGGCCGTTGAGCGGCTCGTCAAGGATTATCAAGTCAGTATTCATAACCAGGGTGCGGAGCAGATTCAGGCGCTGCTTCTGGCCGCCGCTTAAAAAAGCGACCTTTTTGCTGATAAAGGCGTCCGCTATCTCTCCCTCAAACAGCTCCCCCAGCTTCTGTTTCAACACGGCACTCCTCAATCTGCTCTTCAGAGGCAGGCCGTCAAACACCTCTTTTACCGTTGCCTGCAGGTTCAAAGATTCATCAGCATGCTGAAATACCATGCCCGCCTTTTTGCCCCATACCTTTTTATGCCATACCGATTTGTGTGTTTTTTCCGTTATACGGGTTCCGGCTAATTGCATCTCAAACTTCTGGGGACGGAAAAGACCCATGACTAATTTCGCCAATGTTGTTTTTCCTACACCGCTTGGAGCTTTCAGGTATACCATTTCGCCTTTATGAATAACAAGGTTTGTTTTTTGCCGGTGTTCCCTCTCCCGGTAAATACAGAGCGACCGGTTGAAAATTTTAAAATCCGCTTCAACCTCAAGTACTTTTTCCTGCCGTGCAACAGCTCCGCCTTTGAACGCGGTTTTTTGCAGCCACCCGAGATACTCGTCGGGAGAAAAGTCGTGCAGCTCCACTGCGCCGCTCTTCAGCCGCGAAAGCTCCCTGAACCGGATGGAGTCAAGCAGGTTCGCATATTTTTTGTATACTTCACTGATAATTGAATAATCATGGGTTATGATCATTATGGTAAAGGGGCGCTGAACATATTTCGTGAACAAAAGGTGCAGGAACAGGTTGCGGAAATTATCGTCAAGGCTTCCGGTCGGTTCGTCGAATACAAAGTAGGTCGGCGCTTCAGCGCCGAAAGAGTTCAGCAGCACATTGATCTTTTTAAACGCCATAAGAAGCAGAATCCTCTGCTTCTCGCCGCCGCTGGGTCTGTAGGGCTTGGGATATATTTCAAACAGCGTGCGAACCGCCTGTTCGTCTATATCCTTCCATAAATGATTCAGGATATCGCTGTCATCCTTCGCCAGTTGCAGGCTGCCCTCGGTTATCTGCCGGTCTATGGTCATCAGGTTATTCAGGTGCGACGACGGCTCCTGAAACACAAAAAAACTGTTTTTCTGTATCTCTTGTGTCCGGCTCTGCTTCAAATGATCCGCATAGGAACGGCCGTTTATTGCAATGTCCAGCGCATCCGGATCAAGCAGGCCATACACTGCCTTGGAGATCATCGATTTGCCGATACCGGACTCGCCGAACAGAAAAGTTATCTTATTCTGGGGAACGGCAAAATTATCGATGGATACAACGGTTCTTTCCGCTGAACTGATGGTAACCTGATACACACGGTCGCTCATAGCCGGTGCCTTTCAGCATACCCGTTGGAGATATGGTATATGCACATCAGGGTAAAAACAATCAAAAAAGCGACCGTGACCCCCTGCAGGTGTCCGAAAAACAGGTTGGGAAAATAGGACGGGTGCGTCAAGGTATGACCGATAGCCAGTATATCCTGTTTGCTGTCGATCTTTGCCAGCAGGCTGCCGAGCGTCAGGGGAAGGTTGACCGAGCTGACGCCGGTGGAGAGCCCCACGGAAATGATGAAGTCAACGCTGCATTGCAGAAATACGCTGATGCCGAACACCGAGATCAGCTTGTTGAAAATATGCAGGCGGCTGTTTTTCCACAGTATGTCGAAATTGATGATCCTGCTTTCCGGTATGCCGCACACGAGCATTGCGCTGTAAAAATCGAGGCGCTTGTAATACTCGATACGCTCTCTCATAAGATCAACCAGTTCTATGAAAATAAACAGGCTTACAATAGCAGCCATCAGGGGGAATACGAGCGTCGGGCTCTGCAGGGTTCCCTTGCCGGTTAGATACGCGACCAGTATATACCCGAACAGTATCCCCACGATCTGAGGAATGGAACGGATGAGGTTGAGCAGGAACGTGAGCAGCAGATAGCCTGTTTTATTTCTTCGCGCCTCCAGGTAATACAAACATATCGTCACCAGCCAGCCGCACGCCAGCGTAATGATAACGACCAGCAACGAGATGACAAACGTGTTGAGAAATCCGGCGACCACCTGTTTCAGAGCGGGCTTATTTAAAAAAAGCACGTCCCATACGCCGACACCCGCCATAACAGCGAGCCAGATGCCCATCCACGCCTTGTCTTTGTGCCGTATCAGTTTCATGTTACCTGTTCTCATATTTCAGGGAGACGCGGTGATACAGAATGTCGGTAACGATTTCGGTTACCTTGACGGTATAAAAAATACCGAGTATTATTGCGATAACGATATCATAATTGGCATAGAGGATCTGGCGCAGCATTTCGTAATTCAAATAACCATGAATATTCAGCGCCATCTCGATAATGATCAATCCGGTAATCAGAAACGAGGCCTGCTCCTTGATGGTTGAAATATATTGATACTGGGCATTTTTAAATATATGCCCGAACACATGGCCGTCAAATCGCTTGACTATTCTGAAAATTTCCCGGTACGGTATGCCGTCTCTGTCGTGAGGTGAATAGGAATTTTTACAGTTCTTCACCACGGCAGTCTCCACATACCCTTTTCTGCTTTCGGTCATCAGAAACGTATAGAACTTGTTTGTATACATGACCAGCAGGCCGTTGGATACGACGCCCAGAAGCACGACGAAAAATACCGTATCGGTATTGAATTCGGTGCGTATCGAGTAGGCTATCACGTATGCGGGAGAAAAAAGAAGCATGTATACGCCCGTTTGAGCGATCTTTTTAACAAGGGTAATGCAGGATACGGCAAAGCCGGCCGGCCTGTTTTCCAGCCGCAGCGCCACCTGGCGTTTCCTGCGGATAAAACGCCATACGCCGAATGTCTGGACGCCGTAGTAGGTCAGAAACATGACCACGGCATAGACCAGAACGAATTTCAGCAGCATGCCGCCTAATTGAATGAATTTTCTGCCGGTCAATCCTTCCTTGACATGAGAGGTCATCAGACTCAATCTGAACTGTTTCTCTTTTTCCCGGATCAGTTCATTGACGATCCGTTTGTTTTCATCATAGCGTCCCGGATAAAAGATATTATACACGTCATGCAGCAGCGCCGTATGGAAGGGATTGTTACAATCGACAAAAGAGATATCCGAAAACCGTGCATACGCCGGACTCTCTTTTTTTACCGTGCCCGCCTTGCTTATAAACAAAGCGGCAATAAGGATCAGACTGACCACACCGATGCTTAAAAAATGTTCAATTAATTTTACCCGCATGTAATGCTATTCTTTCGGTTTGACATATATCTCACCGTTTTCACCGCTGACGACAAACGGTTTGCCCAGCAGCATGTTCTCAATCTCCTTCACCAGATACCGTGTGCTTTCCTGCAACTGGTCACTGTTTTTATACGGAGTGGCCAGAAAACAGTGCATCCGGTCTTCCTGATGGTTTATAACCCACCGGGGGGTTGATTTCTCCTGTTGCGTTACGGAGTTGAAAAAATCAAAATACTCCACATACGTTTCATTAACCGCTTCCACTTTTGCAACGATCCGGCTCAGCAGGTCCGCTTTAACCCGGGGATCCTCTTTTTTTTGGGGCGCTTCGTCCTTTTTCCATGCGCTTCCGTCCGGCGCCTGGCACCAGCCATATCGTGCGCCGGTCAGGACATAATAATACGCATTATACCTGAAAACCCTGTAAACCATATCGTTCTTTTTCAACGGAAGCCCTCTGCCCGCGGGCGGATACTTTTCTGATAAAAAAACCGCATTATCCCTGACAATCCGTATCGTGTCGCCGGCTAATTGGCACTTACTGAAGGTTTGTACAACCGGTTTCTTTGTGCCGCAAAGGGGATTTCCCGCTTCATCCAGAGGAAAAAAGAATACCTTTTTCATGAACAGGAACTTCAGGGCGACTGAAATGCCGTCGCCAAGCGTGTCGTATCTATCGACGATCTGCAGCGGTGAAAAAGGGGTGAACTGCGCCTTCTCTGCATCGGTAACCGGCTGTTCATACTTATTAAGAATGGAACAGTCGCCGAGATTCCCGGTAATCAGAAAATCAGCATATTCCTCTGCGTATAAAGAGGATAGTATCACTAACAGCAAAAGTATAATCTGCTTCATGATTAATAACCGGTTACCCGCAGCCGACACAATCCGTTCTCGGCATGTATGTTACCCCAGCGGAGCTGGAGAGGAAACGCTCCGTTTGAATTATTGAGCGATAATCCAGACAGAGCGCAACGTGAATGCGATGCAACTATTTCTTTTTCTTCTCCTGCCATTTTTCTATGGTCGAAAGCTGCGACGCTACCCCGTACAGGTCAATGGTCTTTGCATCAAACTGAGTGCTGAAATACGCAAGCGACGGCAAAGAAAAAAGCCAGCTGCCAACCGCCATTTCCTGATCAAGCGCGTCGATACGCTGCGCATACTCCTGCTTATCTCCGATCTCGCGTGTGGCCATGAACCCATATACATATTCAAGCAGCAACTTGCTGTTGGCCCGGTCCTCGGAATCCCTGCCCAGATCAAGGCGGAAAAAGTTTTTGTCCGGGGTGAGCGAGCGTTCATCGATAACCGGGCTCCCCTTGTCATCAAGCGCGGTAATCAGATTGATCTGATAGGTTGAAAAATCGGGTTCCCGTAAAAAGACAGTATACAGATCGAACAGGAAGTTGCTTCGGTAACCGCTCACCGGAACCAGCACCGCGTCATAATTCCCGCTCCTGATCTCTTCGTTCTGCACTGCCGTGGCTTTAACCCGGCCTCCGAGTATGGCCGGATCATTGATAATCTCGACCAGCTCCAAAAGCTCCTCTCTGAACCCGAAATTCAGGCATGTCTGTATGCGCACCGTGTCGGGCAGTACGGAGATGTCCGCATCGCCCTGAAATTTCAACGGCGTTACCACCTGCTCTTCCACATAATAGGACGTCGAGGGGAACACGCTGTAGTTCAGATAGTCGCCGTAATTATCGACGCCGCCTTTATAATCGAAAATATGGCGCTGCTGCTCCGTATGGAGTTTGAAAAAACGCTCGGCTATTTTCGTGTTATCAACAAGTTTTCTCAACTCGAGCCTCTGCTTGAGTGACAACCGCTCGAAATTATAAAACAGGGCGAAGAAACAGGTGGCAATACTCGACTTGCTGAAATAATCCGACGTGTCGCTTAAAATGGGCGACAGGCTGCCGAACGGCGTGCTTAATATATTGTTGATGTTGCGGTTCTTCAGCTCGGTCGTGTAGGTGCTGTTGTCAATAAACGGCTTAAGAATAAGCTGCGTGATCTGCGCGTTTTCCGACAGGTTTTTATAAAAATAGATGACGTCCTCGAATTCTCCGGCGAGCAGATAGGGACCGGTGCCGTCCTTATAGCTTGGGGCATTTATTTCGGCGTTTGCCGGCAGTATTTTAAACGAAAGCACCTCCTTGATATCCCCTTCGGTCCATACCCGGTCGCCCTTGAACTGGAAGCGTATCTCGTCATTCTCGTCCGGGCCGGAAAAATCGAAATCCCCGATCGCCTGGGACACCAGAATATAATCGGGTGACAGGCTGCCTATCTTCTGTATACGGCGCAGCGTGAATTGTAAATCCTTTGCCGTGAAAAAAACGCCCTCTTTTTCCGTCACCGCGATCTTTTCCTTTTCCATGGCAACGGCATAGCTTGCGTGCCATTTTTTCTTCGGTTTCAACCGCACGGCAACAACACTGTTTTCGTCAATCCCGATAAACTCGCCCAGCCCGTCTTCGTACGTGATGCCGCTGGGGTTTGCGGAAACGTTGAACAGGCCGTCAAACAGAGCCTCATCGAGCTTGTCCGCCGTGGGCTCCGCACTCGGAATATGGGGGTCTATCTTCGGTTTCTGATGGGCAATATAGGGAATGACAATTCTGTCGCTCAAATTCTTCCTGAACACAAACAGATACACCAGCGCTGCTGCTGCTGCGACAAGCACTACAACTATCGGAATTATAACTTTTTTCATGAAGCACTCCTGTTTCTTGATAATTTAACAAATCCGGATATGGTCAGGGCTACGAAGCCGGTTTCGTTATTCGGCAGGCTCTTTCGTATCATGCATACAGTACCCCACATCCCTGCCGTAACCCAATTCCTTATTTGCCCTTTATACGACCACATAAAAACATGTCTCTTTCTCTATCAACGGCTTTTTTATCTGCCGATCAGTGTTTCTTAATTATCGGCTTCTGCGCCATAACGCTTATGGGAATCACCTTGAATCCGCTGAACTTGAAATAGATGTCCAGCACATTGTTTCCTTCCTTATCCACGCTCATCGGCGAAATCTGGCACTCATAATCGTTCTCCGCGGTCGGCGCGGATATGGTAAACCGTCCTTCGTTTTTAAGAAGCGTCTTGTTCAACAGCATCTTTTCGTACCATTGCTCGGCCGCCGCATTTTTCGCAACCTCTTTCGGCAGCTTGATATTCACGTCATACACCGGGAACTTCGCCTCGGTCGGTATGCGGATGTTGAACCGGATAAGATAGGTATTCTCCCCGCGTTTATTATCCGTCGTGGGCAGGGCAAACGCCTTCCGGTACTCTTTCGGCTCGGTAATCCATTTGGGCAGCCAGGGATTGCACTCCGCTATGCGCTGTTTTATCTTCTGGTCTTCTCCCTTGTAACGCTCCCCGTGCGCGACAATCGCGCGCGCCCGCAACACGCCGTTCTCATCCGGATTTTTAATGAACTTCTCGTATAACAGCTTTACCGCCTTGGCCGGAAACTCATCCTCTTTTGTTTTTGCCAGCATGGCGATCAGCTCGGTTTTACGCTCCAGCAGCTCCCGCTTCGACCCTGTCGAAAAGGTCACGTTGTATACCGGAAAAAACACCGAGTCGGCATACATGGAGTCGATATTCTCGAACCGCTCCACGTTATCCTCGAGGAATTTACTGATCCGGGCACGGGACACCTTGTCGATACCCGAATACAGCGCGTCTTCCAGGTCGAGCACGCTTCTCTCTTTCGGGCCGATGATCTCCACCGGGTTCAGGAAATTGTTATCCTGGTGCAGCCGGCTGAGCCCCGCCTCCGCCTGCGCCCAGCGGTACTGTTCAAGGGCGCCGCGAATCTCCTTGTCCTGCTGCAGCAGCGAAAGCTTGTCAATCTCCTTGTACTTCTCGACAAGAAAATCAAGATGCATATTCGGTTTCAACACCGTCAGCATGCCCCGGTAATCCTGCTGGTCCTTGTATACATTGACCTGTGGCACCAGCATTTCGGCGTCCTTGTACTTTTTCTGCCGTTCGTTAAACTCCGTTTCTACCCTGACTATGGCCTCGTTCAGCGCTTTGGAGCACTTATACTCCAGATACTTGCCGAACTCCTGGTCTATGGGTTGCGGTATCATTTTCTGAACAGACGCCATTTTCGACAACACGTCGGTATAAAAGGTATTGGCCGGCATCTCTTTCTGGTCTTTGATAAACTTCTGCAGCGCCTCCAGTCCTTCCCGTACCGAAGAGATATCGTTGCTTCTTTTATCGAAGCCGTTGACATATTTAGCCAGCGCGCTGTAATCCTGCGGCATCGGCAACCCAGCCTTATCATACAAATCCCCGATCCGGTTGAACTCCTTGAGCTTGTAGAGGCCCAGGTCAAACGGCTCGGCGTCGTCTTTGCCGGAAAGGCGCTGATTATAAAAAGGTACGATTTCGGCGAGCCTGCCGTTTGACACGGTCTGGCTCTCTTTAACCACATTGGCAGGATGATTGCCTTTCAACTCGAAGTATTTGATGAACTCCTCAACCTGCTCGATGAACGCCATCGGGTTGCCGCGTGTCTTGTTTTCCCGGTCGAAGAAATTAAGCGCCATTAGGTAGTTCTTCTGAAAAGTAATCTCCTCCTCAAGTTCGCTCCGCAGCTTTTTATAGTTCAGATACGCTTCATCCGTCGAATTAACGATGCTCTTGGGAAAAATGCTCTCGATGGCAAGAAGCTCGCCGAGCACCTTATTCTGCTCGATAGTATCCCTGGCAACCGTATCTATGACCAGGGCAAAATTGAATCCGGTAAAATGGAACGATGTTCCCAGGGTGTTGTAGATGGTACGGTCAACCCGGTTCTTCTCCAGCGTCGCTTTAAACTCCGCATGCTTGTTCTCGAACTTGAACCGCCATTGCGGCGCATACCGGTACTCCACCTTCAGCACGACATCCTCTTTGACATTATCGATACACCAATAATACATCGGCGCACTCTTATCAACAGGATAGACGCTCGTTGTTGCAGGATCCGCAGCCTCGTCCTTAATCTTGTCGCCGGGAATCTTTTTCTTCAGCAGTTTTGCCGTTAAAAAGCTGTTGAACTTCTGCTTGGACGGCACGGTCAGTACAAGGTAAAAGTTATTATCCTGCGGCGCAGGAAATATGATGAAATATTTTTTTTCCTTTTTAAGCTCAAAATCCTTTTTCTTTTCCTTCAACTCAACATAGCCCTTCTCGTCGGGACTCAACAGGGGCTCGGGCTTGAGCAGTTTGTATTTGGCGCAACCTGCCAACACCAAAAGAGCGGAAACAAGCAGTACCTTAAGTTTCATTATTCCCCCTTCCTGTGGAAATACGGTAGTATGTATAGATTAAAACTCACTTGCTAGCAAACTATATATAGATAGGTACCCTTTTAATATAAAACATAGTACCGGAAGGATGTAGTGATGCGGTGAAAAAAATTGTTTTTTTTAATTCTACGCCGATAGAATAAACTTTTGCACCAAATCCTGAGGTAAGCGCCGGATTGTATCTGCCAATCCTTCGATGTAATCAGGATTGGTGGTTTTATCTTTTTATCGTACCGAATGAGAATTACTTCCGAAGATATAATCTGTGAAAGTTATATTTTTCAGGCGCCTGGTTCAAACGGGTACTCTTGAACGCATAGTAACAAATATCTTTTTGAAAATCGGAGACATTAGAACCTTAGAAATAATTTTCTGACATTTTTAGGCAGATAATTATTTCGTGAAGGTTCTTATCCAGCTTGTCTGGGTTAGGGTGGCGGCGCATTACCTCTACACGATCTCCTTCATCACCGGCGCTGCGTACCCCAATTTGCTCAACCGCCCGAAAAACTGCTTCTCCTTGCCCGGCATGATGGCGATGAATTTTTCGCCCGATGTTAAGCACATTTCCGAAAGGTGGGGATCTGCCGCCACCTGGTGAAAAAAGAACCGGTTATCGGTTTCCAGAAGGCACGCTCTGCCTAAAAACCGCATCTGGATCACGCGGGATTGCGCTTCACGAAGGAGGGGGGGCAGGGTTTGCGGCAGTTCCTGTTGCGAGCCGGCCGCAAGAAATTCGAGCATGGCGTCGCAGGTTTCGCCCTGTTCAAGGGCTTTCCGGATCGATCTAATCGTAAGCGTATAGTTGCAGGGGGATGATTGGTCCGAGATTTTCTCCAGATACAGCCGGTCTGCGGGAGAGAGCGACGGGGCGTCCGTGACAACGATATCGAGATTGGGCAATACGACAAATGCCGCCTTGATTTCCTGCTTCTGCGGGATAAATTCATTCGTCATGCCGAGCGCATACGCCCCCAGGTCATTGATACGAAAATAGAGCAGCCCATCATACCGGCTCAGGTATTCCAGATCGTCGGTTCCCCATACTCCCTGAAGAACATGCGGGGCTTCTTCCGGCTTGATATAGCCGATATCGATCAGGCCGAGCGTGGCGGCATATTCCATGAGCAGAACCAGAATGTAGCGTTTCTGCACTATTTCCCAGGTACCGAACCCTTCGTAGCCCAGGCTTCCGTATTCCCGTTCGCAGAAATAGAGATTCCAGAGGTCGTGCGCCACTTCGAAGCTTTCTCCGGTTGCGCGCAAGTGTCTGCAGAATTCATCAATGCTGATCCATTTACCCTGCGGGCAATGGGAAAGCACACCCGTGATCACGTCCCTGCGTCCCTCCGGGGAGGTCATGACCCGTCCTTTTGAGCGCTGTCCCTTAATTGCGCTGATACGGTTGAATTCGTCGAACAGTTTATTTGATTGCCAGGCGTCCCAGGCCTGTTTTAAGGCACGATGCAATGGAGTGTCTTTGTTGAGTATTTTCCTGCCTTTGGGAGTCGGGGTCAATAGCGCGCCCGACATCCCGGCGAAACCTGCCGCCTGAAGAATCAGCGGCCAGGCGAATCCCTGTATCGCGCCGTATTTTCCCCCGGTAAACCAATCGCCATCGCAAAGGTTTTCGGCCACGAGGTTTGCCGAGGCCTCGCCGGGGAGCCTGGTTTGAGCGCTGACACGGATTCTTCCGGCTTCGACAAGGCGAAGCGCGGTTTCCAGATTGCGCAAAGCGGCTGCTGCAGTGTCACGCTGCAGCGGGGAAACGGCAAGGGAATGAACACCCTTGTAATCCTGTTCCTCAAGAGGCACCGATTGCGGCAATTGGTCAAGACATTGAACCTGGTCCTGCGGCGGCGGAGGAAGAATAGCGGCCAGACGATCCCGTATATCGCCGGGCATAGCAAAATCTACGATAAAAAGATTCAGCAGCGATGTGACGTTATTATAGCGATCGCTGGGTTGATACGGAGAATCTCCGTACCGGGCAATGAACTTCTCTTCGTCAAACCCGCCCAAGACGTCATGCGCAGCCTCTGCAAGGGCTTTTCGCTGGAGAGCAGAACAAAGATCGAGAACCGACGAAGAGTTGGCTGTTTTCAGTAACAGCGCTACAAGCTCTTCCTTGCGCATGTTCAGTTCTTTCAGGCCGGCACTACGGCCGATCCGTTTCAATGTATCTACCGTGTACGCACTCTGCAACGCCTCGCGAAGCGTTTGAAAGGTCGCTGTTTTTGCCATGACGTTCTCCTGGATTATTCATGATTCAAAGAAGCCCTCCTTCTCCCTCCGGCAAGCTCCGGGATAATACTGCGTAAGAACATCTGTCTTGAGTACAAGTCTTCTGTTCAACGCATTATTAACAGTCGGGCTACTGAATTCTGTTATTCAATTTCCTCTTCCCTTGGACATTCGAAATGCTACATTGGAAATTCATTTCTTCCTCTACCGTAATCGGGGGACGAGAAGCCCATAAACAATTTTCATCGCAGGCTTAATCTGTGCGTGCCATAATTAGGCCGGAGCAGTTCTTCTGGTGCTATTCCTCACCGCCCGGCAACCGGGCGTCGTGTATGGCCTTCCAGAGGTTGCGTCTGCGATGGTGTATATTCCGCCATTTTTTTATCACCCGAAAATAGTCGTCCGGATTAAGTTCCAGCAGCGCTTTTACCCAGGCAACCGGTTTCAGATAATCATTACTTGACGTTGCAGGGTCGGGCATTATATGTACGAAGTGCCTTCTCCATATTTCCATGACGGTCTTTTCCAGGCCGGGCCCGCACAGGGAAAGAAGAACTTCCGCTCGTTCTGTGTCTAATACCGACTTCCTTCCAAACCGCTCTATCACCGACTTGAACAGTCCGGGAAAGCTCTTGCGCAGACCAAACGCATCCGCCAGATCTCCGGTGAGAAGCGCAAGTAGTTCCCACTGCTGTTTAAACGCGCCATCGTTTTTCATGATCGATTGCAGCCATGTATCGATTTTATTCCCGAACAGCTCTCTGCCATTGTCTTCAAGATACGCTGCTATCGCCCAGTGTATCCATGTGTCGGGGAACCGGCGCTTATTGTCATATATCGGCAGGCTTCTTTCCGCTATTTCATCCTGCCACTGCTTGAACAGCCCGGAAAGCGAATCCAAAGCATTTTCACTCTTCAGTTCATTAAATGCAGCGATGATCTTTTTCATATGATCGGGGATGCGTACCACCACAGCCTGAAATCGTGCGGCAATGCCGCGCTCCCTGTTACCGAGTTTCTCGCTTACTTTGCTCCATTGCTCCAGCAATCGGGCCGCCCCTGAGGTCTCCGATGCGTCTCGCCAGGTATGTTCGCCGGCAATAAGCAGCTTCTGTTCCGGATACCAGTCTGGCGCGGTCCGCCAATACCGGTATGCGGAAAGAGTCTTGACAAGCCACGATTCAGCCCGTTCCCAGTCTTTCTCCTGCACGGCTTTTTTTATAAGCGGCTCTCCTTCATGCCAGTTTTTTTCAAGATTGCGGCCGCACCGCTCCAGGTAACGCTCCCGGTCATACCGCCGTTCAAACTCGTGGGTAATCGCGTTCCACTTCGAATAGGCGTTCTCCTGCTCTTTTTCGAAACGCCCGTTTTGTAAATCCTCATGAATCTCCAAACAGACCGGATCCGGCAGCCCGGTGACGAATTCAACGGTTGCGTCAGAATCCAGGCCAACTGCATCGTATTGGCTTTCAATATCCTCAACCTTCTTGAGAAATGCGCCGCCTGGTTTCGCCTCCTTTTCCGATGAGAGCCAGAGCCATGTTAAAACACAAAGCGTTGTCTGCTGTTCCAATACGCATCCATCACCGCAGTCCGCCCCCATCCATTCTGGGTATGAATCAATCGCCTGCTCTATGTCATCCAGAGCCTGATTGAAAAGTCCGGGTTCATCAACGAGTTCGTATACCTCGTCGATCTGTTTAAACATCTCGGCTCCAATCTCTTCCAGATCCTTTGCTACGGCAGAGCCGTCGAAATACGGATCTTCCCAATGATGCTCCTGAATAACGTATTTTCCCTCTTCGTTCCCCACATCGCCTATGATATCGTCCCATTTACTCCAGAGATCGTTCCAATTCTCGATAAGCCTGCTATCCGAAGCCACCCCGCCGCGCCTGCGCTTCAGCGACTTCAGCTTCTTTTTAAGAATCGCTTCCACCGTATCAACGAAATCGGGTTCCGCCTTATTCCGGTTCTTTTCAATTCTTTCCAGAAGCGTGCGTGAACCTACCGTATCCAGAAGCGCCTCTATCTGATCCTGCGTCAACGCGGAAAGCAGCTTTCGACCTGTACCGCCTGTTTTTTTTCCCATCGCCATGCCTTTCGAAATTTTCAATGCCTTTTTTCAATTAAAACGATTTTTCTGACTGCTATATGCTAAAAGCCCCTGTTCTCAATCATGTTCTGTATTTTATCCAGATCATGTTTTACAACATGTTTCGGCGTGCCCGACAGCTTTGAAAGATATTTCAATAAAATTCATGCATCAGGACGATTAACGGACGATTTCATCAACGCATTCAACCTCTTTACTTATGCTTCAATCAGTCGATTTCCAGAAAAAATCGGTCGATTCCATAAGCTTAATCCCTTGACGATCCTTTGATGCACTCATTTATCCCATCTGAAGATTAGCGTTCTAAGAATATCCTGTGTAATACATTAAACTACAATGAGTTACAAGTCGTCATCGATAGATTAACATCAAATTATCGATAGATTATCGATAGATTATTGCTGTTATTTTTTCGGAACATATCGAGTATTTCGTCCTTCCCCTGTTTGCACAAGTATGCCCAGCTCAACAAGTCCTTTCAGATCCAGAAATGCGGTGTTGTATGATATGTTAAGTTTGCTCCTGCACCACCCGCTGGTGACATATCCTTCTTTCATTACCCGTTGAAGGATCTTTTTCTGCCGGTCGTTCAACTTTTCCTCTATGGAAGGTGGTACAATGCTCACCCCCGCTCCATCCGGCACTCTCAACCGCTTCAAGTCATCCCCGGGCCCTGTCAGGATCACCTGAAAATAACCGTCCTGTGTTTCGATGTGCGGAGCATCGAGACCATGATCGAGCATGGCCGCACGCATGCGGGCCATGCCTGTTCCCCGTTGTTCCATCAATCCGAGGGTAGCGAGCGACTGGGCTATTACCGGATTTCTCGAACAGGGGCGATAGTTGCCTTTGAGCAATTTTGCGACCGTAAGCGGCTTGGGAGGAAATCCGGGGCTGGCCACAACGACCCTGTCATGAAAAACTTCGACCATGATGTGGCGTGAACCATCCTCGTAGTCGCGGTGCGCAATTGCATTAACAATGGCTTCACGCACCGCTTTCTCGGGGTATTCATCAAGCGCCACCCTGCGGAGATTTTGTATTACCGGCGGGTGACGGGTGTTCTTATTGACAAAATCAACAACACGGTCAACCGCTGCTGGAGCGGGCATGCTCAAGGTCGCCTGGTCCAGCGGACGCGGGTCTATTTCCGATCCTTTGTAGGCGTCCAGAAGTATCTTGCAATGCGGCAACCGCGCCGACGGATTTTTTCCTAAAAATACAAGCCCGGCTGCAAGGGCAAAATGCGATCCGGACTGTTGTTGACGCCAAAGCAGACCGCGTGTATGCAGGCAATGCTGCAGTGAATCCGCCGAAGCATCTGTATCGGTAAGGTCTCCAATGGCGAGAAGCCACTTCCTTACGGCGCTTTCGTCGAGCTCGGCCCAGGGTACATCGGTCTGGAGCGATTCAAAGGGCGAAACCGCTTCCAGGGTCTCTTCGCCGGTCTTTTCTTCCTTATCAGTAGGCGTGACGCTGAATTTTTCTTTAAGGAGCTTGATAAGCGCGTTCCGAACTTCGGTCTTCAGATCGAGCCGGTCGATGAACCTCCGGTATGTGTACCTGTCTCTTTTTATTTCTTCGAAAAACTCCTGTGTCTTCGAGGCCATGGAATCATCATCGCTGCCTTTCACAAAGACAAGCGTTGGCAGCTTGCGGAGCTGGGCATGACGATACTCGTGATGTGTCGCCGAAAGTTCGCCATGCGGTTTCCCGTATTCCCGACAAATCAGGAGGAGATATACACCGCAGGTATCAAGACAATCAAGATACGGTTTCGATGCTTTTTCGCCAGAAATGGGTTCCCTGTCAAATAGTACCGGTTCACAATGATCGAGAAAAAACGGGTCGGTTCCGATCAAGCTGGCAATTGCCAGGCGCTCCGGTTCAAGCTCCTTTTGTACCGAACTGATGAATATCCGGATCTTATTCATTTTTTTCTTCCGCTTCGAGTATCTCTTTTTTTCCGACGTGATAATGCTCTATCCTCACCAACGGCTCCCACCCCGGTGATTATCTGAACGGGTTCAGGGAATATCGTTCCACGAACGGTGCTGTTGGGTTTAAGCTGGTCGATTTTCATAATTTCATTTTATTTATTGGTCTTTATTCACGGATTTTCCAATTAATCGTAGTAATTGCATCTATTCGTTGACACTGTCAAAATAAAATAATAGCTGGTATATGTGCTATTGATAAAATTATCAAACCATTCTTACAATATCCCCATTCCAACAACACACCACCCGGTCATTATTGCGCCGGCTTATGCGATAGCTGAATCAGCACAATACCCGCAATAATCGCCAGCATGCCCAATCCGGTCTTGATATCGATATGCTGATTGCCTTTGATAAGCCCGACAACAGTGCCCGCAACCGGGGAAAAGGCAAATGCAATTGCCAGCGTAACGCCGAGGTTTTCGGACTCCGCAAGTGCGGAGTAGAAGCTCCACATACCAAGGCTGCCTGCGATAATCCCGCCGCCGATGATAATCATAAGCCATGCCTTAACGCTGGACGGATTGGCAATCGAGCGCCATGCGGGAATGGAGAGCAGTCCAAGAATGATCAATGCAACCACGGTTCGGAGCGTGATGCCTGCAATGGGAGGGATACCCATGTGCCGCAATCCGGCTTTTTCAAAATACCCGCCCACTCCCCAGGCAATTCCCGCCAGTATCGCATACACGACATACAAACGCATGGCTGTTCCTCCTGTATTCTTTTAATGCTATGGGTGTTGCCTTAATGTTAGGCAGACTATTTCTGATGCAACCAGTTTTTTTCGTGCTCGTGCTCGTAATCGACAATTTTTCAGTTACTTTTAGTGAAAAAACAGGATTACGAGCACCACGAACTGCAATCCCGCCCGAGACGCGAGACTGAGCGCGAGCGCGAAGGATATCTTTGCCTAAAATTAAGACTGCACCCCATGGTATCAGAATTACCGGTAAACGTTTTTTCCTGTTTATTAAAAAAGTTGCACCTGCTCATGACTAATAATAATATCGAGGGCGGAATACTCCGGCGTAAGTAAAAAACGGTCATCCAGTGTCACTCCCAGCCGCTCTTCTGCGCACATTATCTCAAGCAGGGCGCCCTGTTTCGATAGATCGGGCATGCCCGACGAACCGAACGCATGTCGTTTTCCCTGCTCCTTTTGCAGGGAGAGCGCACGCCGGACCTCTCTGGTTACCTTTTCCGCAAGTATATCGGTCAGGTACCTGCCCACGCCTTCAAGATACCTTCCCCGAAGCTGTTTTTCGGCAGTATACGCGCAGCATCTCTGCTGGAGAGCAAATCCCGCGGTTACAACCTGAACAGAAATCAGATCACCCTCTGGCCTGAAAAAACCGGCAAGGTTGCGCATCGTATTGCCCTTCATTTCGGGAAAACGGAACGAGGCTATCTCGGTATGAAAATCATCCGGGTCGAGCATTACCAGAGTCTCCTTATCCGCAATAACCGGAAAAAAACCATAGTAACCGCGCCCATCCACGAGTTGATCGGCCAGGATCTCCTGCATAATCAGGCTGCACATCTCATCCAGATCCGCCGGATTCAGCTTCCCCGTGCTGCTATCGCCGTTTTTCCAGTATTTCCCGTAAAGCACTTCCTTGTCAACGGAATCAATCAAAGCCTGCGAATGCCAGCAGAGCATTTCACCGGTGCCGTAAAACGGAGGTGTAAAAAAAGTCCCGAAATCGCCGGATTCATCAGGTATACCGTCGTTTTTATTGTTTTCGTCGTCCATAGTACTCGAATGTTCCTCTGTTATTTAAAACTGCAATTTAAAGGGTGTGGCCTTAATATTAGGCAGATTATTTCTGATGAAACACGGTTTTTTTCGTGCTCGTGCTCGTGCTCGTAATCGACATTTTTTCAGTTAATTTTAGTTAAAAAAACGATTACGATTACGAGCACCGCGGAGTACAATCCCGCGCATAACGCGGGACTGAGCATGGGCACGAAGGTTATCTTTGCCTAAAATTAAGGCTGCACCCTATTTAACTGTTTATCAGATACCACAACAAAAATACTTTGTCAGACCGTTCATACGCCAAACAAGGCCATGCTATTTGTGATGAGATGTACTGTCAGCCCCCCCGAAACAAGGATGCTACTCATGCAGCAGATCCGGGTTCACATTTTTCTACGATAATAATATAAATAAAAAGCATTACTTCTTATTCAGTTACTCATAATGATAAACAATTATTATTTTATCTTCCGTTATCATAACAAGTTAGTCCATATTCAATTTCCTTTTCAGGAGTCCATGATGAAAAAATTGTTCCTCATTCTTGCCATCAGCTCGATTTTCTTCAATTCTCGTGCGCAACAGCTTGCTGATTCATTGTTTTACGGATACATCGGCGTGCAGTATTACGATGCATTACTTATGGGTCACTTTAACGGTAACAGCTATTTCAATCCTCAAGGAGAGATGATCGGCGTGCCTAAGTTAAGCAACGGCATGGGCGGCGGCATAAAGCTCGGATATATGCTGAACACTTTTTCCATAGAACTGGCGTACATTCTCACGGTACACGATCATGCCACAACCATGTTTTATGACAGTGCAGACGCCGTAATCTCCAAAGACACCTGCGGAAAGGCATTTGTAAATGCTCTCAAGATCATAGATATTAAAGCCTATTTTAATAAGGGCAAAAAAGTCGAATTTTATACGGAGTTTAATTTTGGCGGTACATGGATCAAAGTAAAAAATGTCTCTTATGCGTTTTCCGATTCTTCGAAACTGGGCGATGCGACCTACGGGGCGCTGCTGCTGGGTATCGGCGGCGGAATAATCTGGTGTCCGGCGAAACGAGTGGGCATTAATCTTGGTGTATTGCCGGAATGGTATATTGGAACCGATGTAAAAGGAATAAAAAAAGAGAATTATGAGATAGAAAAATTCCACAATTTCAGACTGGCATTCGACTGCGGCGTTACCTATAATTTTATCAAATCCAAAGCTGGTAAGAAGAAGTCGTAACAAGAAAAGATATTTAAAGACGGCACTGACGCGTATCAGAATCAGCATCGTTTTTTTTCTTACCACACGACTTCAACGCCTTCATACTGTGAGATCAGCGTATCGCAGGTTACAATCTTCATCGCATTCAACAGGGCTGTAGCAATGATAATCCGGTCGCAGGGATCATTATGCAGCGGCGGCAATTGAACTGCGGAAACTGCAATACTGCCGGTGACCGGTATTTCGCGTATGCCGTGGAAATCAAGCGCCTCTGCAAACCAGTCAAGAGACGGGAGCGGCAGCTCCAGCCTTTTATTCCTGCATTTTATGGCAATTTCAAATGCTGAAATTGCCGACACGAACAAATCGTGATTATTGTTTCCAATCTCATGTATGGCTTGTGCCGACAACTGTTTCTGATCCGAAACAAGCCAGAGAAGTGTGCACGTGTCAAGCAATAACATCGGAGCGCTACCTCATGCTTTCGGGCCAATCGGCCTCTGACAGAGGCAAGGCAGGGCCTTCGTGGAACGCAACTTTTTTCAGCTTCGGATTCTGGCGCAAAGGATTTTTTACGCTTTTCCACGGCAGGAGCTCCGCAACCGGGGTTCCATTTCTGCAAATCACCACTGTTTCGTGCCTGCTTTCAACCTTCGTAAGCAATTCGGACAGCCGCGTTTTTGCTTCGTGCGTATTCACTAAAATCATACCCGCCTCGACTTTATTTAGTTTAGTCTAGTTTAGTTTAATTATATATCATTTTTTAATAAATAGCAATACTTTTTTGGGAAAATCATATTGTTTTGAAGGGGGGGCATCAACTATAAATACAATCGGGTCAAAACCCGTTTCTCCTGTTAAACGACTCCCTGCACCGAGCACACAGGTGAAAGGTTGTCCTGTCCAGCCAAGCCGGGGACATTTAAGACACCGAAAAATCAATGCTGCCATCAAAAAAAACCACATTGAGGGAAAGCATGAGGTATTAATTATATAGGAGATATCCAGAGTGATCTATTTCCGGGAGGGGGCTCATTAACCGGACAGAACAAGTGAAAGGATATACCAGTGGAACTATCGGACAATAAATTTTCTGGGCAAAAAATCCGTTTATTTTTATTATGTATCCTGGCGCTTCTGTTTTCATTTCAAACCATACAGGCAGAAGAGAGTTCTGCGCTTGCCCTCTCCCGCCGCAAGCAGGACTCGCTCAATGTGTACCATCGCCGCAATATCCGGCTGAACCAGACCGGATACCGTCCCCAGGACGCACGAAAATACGCGTTTGTGGCGAATAAAACAGGCGCGTTTCAGGTGATTAATATAAAGGACGGATCAACGGCGTTTTCCGGCACTTTGACAAAAGTCACGGACACTGCTCAGGCTGGTAAAATGACCGTGCGCGGCGTGTTCAACTCGATCACCGACCTGTACAATTTCTCCTTTGGCGGCGGAAAAGAATCCCTGTATCTGGCGGACTTCAGCCAACTGCAGCAGGAAGGCAAATTTAAAGTTACAGTGGGCACTGACACATCTGCTGTATTTAATATAAATGCCCGCATATACAACTACATCCTCGAAACCGCGCTTAAATTCTTCGGCAGCAACCGGTGCGGAAACACGGATAGCTGGATTCACGACGCCTGCCACCTGAAAGACGGATCTGCCCTGGGGGCAGCATATACGGGCGAGCTCAGCGGCGGCTGGCATGACTGCGGCGACCACGGCAAATATGCGGCAACACAAACCTTCGCTTCGCTTATGCTCTCCCTCACGTATGTGCTGTTTCCGCATAAAGCCGAGGACCTGTTCGGCAAGTCGTATGAAATAACCGTTCCCGACGGTATACCGGACATCCTGTATGAAGCGAAAATCGGCGCCGACTTTGTGTTCAAACTGTACAAAGCCTCAAAAAAGACCGGCATCTTTGCAAGCAACGACATGTATCATTCGGTCGGAGATTTCAGCGATCACAGCTACTGGGACGTGCCGGAAAACCAGGAGGCCCAGCCTGCGTCAAAAGGCGGCCCGCCGCGTGTTGTGCATAAAACCATCGGCAGCAGCATTGCCGGAAAATTCAGCGCCACGCTCGCCTTTTTCTCGTGGGCATGGGAAGCCTATGACAAGCCATTAGCAGACTCCATGAAAAACGCAGCCATTGACATTTATGACAACATCGTCATGAAAAAACTCAACACACCAACCACCAACATTCCTGGATATGCAGGCGGCGACGACCGTCAGGACGACGACGAGGCAATGGCAGCGCTTGCGCTCTGGTTTGTTACAAAAGAGACCCGGTTCGGGTATGACCTGTACGAAAATAAAAGCATCAAAAACAACCCTAACTACATATATG
>Ga0105099_10000694_pt1 | contig 22463 bp, 20 predicted proteins | sample PPLLak3cmMay2015_2_FD_79138 | JGI IMG/M metagenome (GOLD analysis project Ga0105099, IMG submission 79138) | Freshwater sediment microbial communities from Prairie Pothole Lake near Jamestown, North Dakota, USA - PPLs Lake P8 Core (1) Depth... | ecosystem: Environmental > Aquatic > Freshwater >... | reverse complement strand
TCAAGATATCCTTCCCTCTGCAAAAAGCTGAGGCTGTTGTATGTTTCGACGACCGGAAACCTGTACTTTGAAACGAAATCATACATGCTGAAGTCGAATACATTATCTTTTCCCGTACCCTGGGGAACCTTCAGGAAGTTGCACAGGGCTTCGTATGTGTCCTTTATCTTTTCGACAGGAGGAAATTTACGCTTTACGGAGTCTTCAAGCCTTGTCTTGTCCGCTGGTGAATAGAGAAGCACGGCATAGGCAGGCTTGTTATCGCGTCCCCCCCTCCCGCTTTCCTGGAAATAGTCCTCTATCGATTCCGGAATATCCCAGTGGATCACGAACCTCACATCGGGCTTATCGATGCCCATTCCGAATGCATTTGTCGCTACTATTACGCGGGTCTCACCTGCCGTCCAGGCTTTCTGCTTCTTGTCGCGCATTTCGCCCGGAAGTCCGGCATGGTAGAAATCAGCGCTTATGCCATTTGCCACAAGCAGCTCTGCGATCTCCTTGCTCCTCTTCCTGCTCCGCACATATACAATTCCGCTGCCCTTCACTTTATGAAGGGTTTTGATGAGATATGTTCCTTTATCCTCCACTCTTCTCACCAGGTATGAGATGTTCTTCCTTTCAAAGCTTGTCCGGAGAACGTTCTTTTCCCTGAACTGAAGTTTCCCGATAATATCTTCAATCACCTGCGGCGTGGCTGATGCCGTCAATGCCAGAAATGGAACTTTGCCGGAGATGAGTTCGCGGATTGTGGCGATCTTAAGGTAAGAAGGCCTGAAGTCGTAACCCCACTGCGAAATGCAGTGCGCTTCGTCAACAGCCACCAGGTTAAGGTTAAGCCGCGGGAGCCGTGCCTGAAAGATCCTTGTCGCTATCCTTTCCGGAGACACATACAGGAACTTGTAATCACCGTAAATGCTGTTCTCAAGGGCAATATCGATCTCCTCTGCCGACATGCCGGAATGAATTGCCAGTGATTTGATCTCCAGTGAATTAAGCCTGTTCACCTGGTCTTTCATCAGGGCGATGAGGGGAGTGATGACAAGGCATATCCCTTCGTTTACCAGAGCAGGCACCTGGAAAGTGACCGACTTACCTCCTCCTGTGGGCATGAGGCCAAGGGTATCCTTCCCTTCTGCTATCGAAGTTATAATGTCTTCCTGCAGCGGACGGAAAGAGGTATATCCCCAGTATTTAGTAAGCACCTGCCTGTAAGGTTCGATATTCATCTGCCTGTATAAAGAGACTTTTACAAAAATAACAACTGTAATTCAATTTTTTATGAAGTGCAGCTGAATGAATGTACCAGGTGTTACGAATTTTTCGTAATTTGCGCAGCAAAACTTAAAATCCTGTCCGATGTCATTCTTAGAAGATAAAATACTTTATGAAGGATTAACATTTGACGATGTTTTGCTCGTTCCTTCCTACTCCGAAGTGCTTCCCCGCGAAGTGGACCTGAGTTCCATGTTCACACGAAACATAAAGCTGAACACACCTGTGATTTCAGCCGCAATGGACACTGTCACGGAGGATGAGCTTGCAATAGCCATTGCAAGGGAAGGAGGAATAGGCGTGATCCACAAGAACATGAGTATTGAGAAGCAGGCAACTCAGGTAAAGAGGGTAAAGAGAGCAGAGAATGTCATGATCTTTGATCCTATAACAATCGGTCTGGATGCCACGGTAGCAGATGCTATCAACCTGGCAAACGAATACGGGATTGGAGGAATACCGGTGATTGACAAGGATGGAGTGCTGAAGGGTATTGTAACAAACAGGGATCTCAGGTTTGAGAGCAACCGGAAAAGAAAGATCACCGAAGTGATGACAACCAAGCTTATTACCACCACTCACAAGACCAACCTTGATGAAGCGGCAAGGATCCTCCGGAAACATAAAGTTGAAAAGCTGCCAATGATCGACGAGAAAGGAAAGCTCGTAGGACTTATAACCTACAAGGATATTACAAAGACAAAGGACCGCCCTAATTCATGCAAGGACGACAAGGGAAGGCTGAGAGTTGCCGGCGCTGTGGGAATTGCGGCTGACACAGCAGAGAGAATTGCCGCCCTGATCGGTGCAAATGTTGATGCAATTGTCATTGATACTGCACATGCGCACTCAAAAAACGTGATTAGGATCCTTAAGGATATAAAGAAGAATCACCCTGAAACGGATGTAGTGGTCGGGAATATCGGTACGGCTGAAGCTGCTAAAAAGCTTGTCAATGAAGGTGCTGATGCTGTAAAGGTGGGAATCGGGCCGGGATCAATCTGCACTACAAGAGTAATTGCAGGTGTCGGGATACCTCAGCTTTCAGCTATCTACAACGTGGCAAAGGCGATCGAAGGATCCGGAATCCCGGTCATAGCTGACGGCGGGATCAGGTATTCGGGCGACATTATAAAGGCAATCGCTGCGGGAGCGGATTCTATTATGGCAGGATCGCTGTTCGCAGGTGTTGAGGAATCACCCGGCGAGACAATCATTTATAACGGCAGGAAGTTTAAGGCATACAGGGGCATGGGTTCGATTGAAGCGATGCAGCAGGGATCGAAGGACAGGTATTTTCAGGATATGGAAGACGACATCCAGAAGCTTGTCCCGGAAGGAATAGCTGCAAGAGTCCCCTATAAGGGAACCCTCTCAGAAGTAATATACCAGATGATAGGCGGATTAAGAGCCGGGATGGGTTATGTAGGCGCAAAGAATATTGCAGTGCTGAAGAAAGATGCGAGGTTTGTAAGGATCACCGGCTCAGGAATAATTGAGAGCCATCCGCACGATGTTTCCATAACCAGGGAATCGCCGAACTACAGCAGAAAATCCACTGAATAACGGACATTCGATGAAAGCAAGATCATCAGTGTTGCTCATTTCGCTGCTGCTGCCCTGGCTTTGCCAGGCACAGGGACTTAATGACAGGACACTGATGACAGTGGCCGGGAGAGTTGTCCCTGCCGGTGAATTCATAAGGATGTACAATAAGAGCCTTGAACCGGGTTCTTCCCCGGACATTGACGGATACCTGCAGCAATACATTTTCTTCAAACTGAAAGTAGCTGATGCCATGCAGGAAGGTTATGACACTACCAGAGCTTTCAGGAATGAGTTCAACGGCTACCGGAACCAGCTTGCACAGAGCTACCTTACCGATAATGATGCAAAGGAAAAACTGCTTCAGAAGACCTACCAGAGGTCGCAGACAGAAATAAATGCATGGCACATCCTCATTAACTGCCCTGCCGAAGCAAAGCCGGAGGATACTCTGAATGCATGGAACAAAGCCGCCGATATTAAAGAGCGGATCGTCAAGGGGGAACAGTTTGAACAGGTCGCGCGGGCTGCTTCCGATGACCCTTCAGTGAAGATCAACGGCGGGAACCTTGGGTATTTCACAGTCTTCCAGATGATAATGCCGTTCGAGGATGCAGCACATAATCTCAGAAAAGGAGCTGTATCTGATCCTGTCAGGACACCATACGGATACCACATAATTAAGATAGCTGACAAGAGGCCGGCAAAAGGAAAGGTGCTTGTTGCGCACATTATGAAAGCATCACCTCCCGGAGCAGGCGAAAAGGAGAGCAAACAGGCTGAAGAGGAGATAAACAGGATATACCAGGAGCTGAAGTCGGGCGCCTCATTCAGCGAACTGGCAAAGATGTATTCCGATCACAAGGAATCTGCAGCAAATGGCGGAAAACTAAACTGGTTCGGCACAGGCGAAATCATCACAGGCTTCTCGGAGGCCGCATTCGCTATAACTGATTCAGGCAAATTCAGCCCCCCTGTCCGTACACCCTATGCATGGCATATAATAAAGCTGCTTGACAAGAGGCCTCACGGATCATTTGAAGAAACAAGGTCATATCTTGAGAGCAGGCTCAACCAGTCATACCTGAATTCATTCAGCAAGAGATCGTTCGTCAGCAAACTTAAATCAGAATATAAATACAGGCTCAACCAGGCTGCTTATGACTGGTTTGTCAGCAACACCGATACGCTGGTAATTCAGGGAGTGGCTAAATACAACAGGGAGACAATGCCCTCAGGTAACCTGTATACATTTGCAAACCAACACCTTACTACAAAAGAGTTTGCTTCATACCTTGAGAGGCGGGGCTCCATGATCTCCACCAAGGATCCCGGATATTTCATCAACCAGTCGCTTGAGACCAGGCTGTCGGATCAGATCATAAGGTACGAGGACTCCATGCTCGAAAAAAAATATCCCGATTTCCGTTACCTGATGAACGAGTTTCACGACGGGATCCTGCTTTTCGAGATATCCGGGAAGAAGGTCTGGAACAGGGTCAGCGAAGACAGTTCAGGACTCAGGGAATTTTACAATCGGCACAGGAATGAATACCTCACCAGAAAGGGAATTGAAGCAAAAATTTATACACTAAGATCACCGGAGAAAGAAAAAACATTCAGTTCAGCATACAGGAAATACTCAAGGAAACCGGATGTTGATGAGCTGATGAGATCGAAATTCAACAGGAAGAGCGATTCAGTCATTATCATAACTGAAGGCAGGTGGTATACAGGCGAAGATCCGGAACTTGATAAAATTGACTGGAAATGCGGAGTGGAATACAGGTGGATGGGCAAATACCCGTCAATAATAGTGATCAGCAGGGTCATAGAGCCCGAGCCCCTTCCCTTTGAAGAGGTCCAGGGAGAGATGATGACGCTTTACCAGAGTTACCTCGAGAATGAGTGGACCGGGCAATTAAAGAGCAAATACACCGTTAAAGTTGATGAATCGGTACTGGCAGAAGTAAAAAGGAGCCTTGGCAATGAATAGGATCTCAGTAATTATAGCAATTGCACTTGTTGCAGCCAGCTGCAGCAGCTCAAGAAGCGACCCGAAGAGGATAGCTGTTGCCCGTGCCGGCGATGCCTTCCTTTATCTTGATGAACTGCCGAAGCTGATCCAGCCGGGAACCTCTCAGGCCGACAGCACTGCCCTGATCCATAATTACATAAACAGATGGGCAAAAAAGGAATTCATCTTCAGGAAAGCTGAAGAAAACCTTTCACCTGAACTGATGAATGAAATTGATTCCCAGATTGAAGAGACAAGGTCAAGCCTGGTAATTTACCAGTACCAGAGGCAGATGATGCTTGAGAGGATGGATACCGTAATATCCGAGTCCGAAATGGAAAGTTACTATAATGAAAACCAGGCAAGCTTTGTACTGGGCTCGAATATAATAAAGGCTTTATTCATTAAACTTCCTGTTGAAACGCCGGATTTAGCCAGTATACGGTTGCTGGCACGCTCCAGCGAACAGAACGACCTTCAGGAGCTTGAATCGGTCTGTTATCAATTTGCAGAGAAGTTCGACGATTTCAACGAGCAGTGGGTACCTTTTGACAGGGTGTGGGTGGAACTGCCGCTGGAGATCCGGAACGAGGAAAGCTTTCTCAGAAGAACAACCTTCTATGAAGCAACGGACTCACTCAACATGTACTATATCACCATAAGGGATTACAGGCTGAGATCGACCGTTGCCCCCTTTGAATATGTCAGGGAGGATATCAAAAGGATAATTTGGAATAACCGGAGGCTTGAGTTCATTCAGAACCTTGAGAACAGCATATACAATGACGCGCTTAAGGAAAACGGTTTTACTATTTTTAATAATTAGATCTGATGGAAAAAGTGAAGAAGATATTTTTGACACTGGCGGGCATGTGGATTTGCGGTTCATCTGTTCTGAACGCGCAGGTGCTGGTTGAATCAGTGGCAGCAATTGTGGGAAACGAGGTGGTATATCTCTCTGATGTGGAGAACCTGGTAATAGACATGAAAAGAAACGGCAGCAGATTGCCGCTGGATGAGCAAAGATGCGCAGTCCTTAATGAACTGCTTATTTCAAGGCTCTTTCTCGACCAGGCGAAAATCGACAGTATAGAAGTTACTGAAGATGCTGTCGAGGGCGAGGTGACGATGAACATCAACAAAGCCATCCAGGATGCAGGAAGTGAAAAAGTACTTGAAGAATACTTTGACAAAAGCATGGTGGAGATACGCAGGGACATTCGCAAGGCGCTCATCGAACAGGAGATCATCCGGGAGGTGCAATCAGGTATCGCAGAAAATATTACGGCCACGCCGAACCAGGTAAAGAGATTTTTTACAAGCATCCCGAAAGACAGCCTGCCGGTTGTTCCCGCAAGGGTCCAGCTGAGCATTATACAGCTCGATCCCCCGGGAAATGAAGATAACAAAGCTGAAGCCAGACAAAAGCTGCTCGACATAAGGAGCCAGATACTTGCCGGCAAGAGCTTTAATGTACTGGCAGTCATGTACTCTGAAGATCCAGGCACAGCCAGGAATGGCGGCGAGCTGGGATATACCGTCAGAGGTTCCCTGGAAAAGGAATATGCCAATGCTGCTTCAAGCCTGACCAAGAACCAGGTATCAAGGATCGTGGAGACCAGGTACGGCTTTCACATCATCCAGCTTATAGACCGCAACGGCGACCTTATAAATACACGACATATCCTTATAAAGCCGAAAGTGAAGCCAGATCAGGCATCAAAAGCTATCTCCACACTGGACAGCCTGGCAAACCTTATCAGGAAGGACAGCCTGGATTTTGAAACAGCCGCAAGGATGTATTCAACACATAGTGACAGCAGGATCAACGGAGGTAAACTGGTGAGCACGAATCCGTCAGAGCGGATCACGTGGTTCACTCTTGAAGAACTTAATCCTGAGATGTATGTGAAGGTGAGGGACATGAAGCAGGGTGAGATCTCAGAAGCATTCCGCACAACCGATGAGGATGGGAACACGGTCTTCAGGATCATCAGTCTCGACGATGAGATACCCGCGCACAGGGCAAACCTGAAGGATGACTACGAGAACCTTTATGGAGCGGCTCTGCAGGAAGCGCGTTCAAAAACCTACCGCGAATGGATCGACAGGAAAATTGAGAATACCTATATCAAAATTAGCGATGAACTGAAAACATGCGAGTTTCTCAAAAAAGGATGGCTGAAATAAAACATCCCTGGTGCCTCTGCATTAACAGTATCCCCGGATATATCTTCCTTATTCTGATTTTTCTTGCCATTGCTCCTATTGCAAGATCGCAGGATGCGCCTGCTGAAAAAAAGAAACCAAAGAAGATCGAGATACTGCATGCCGACATGTGGGAGGTGGATGAAAAAATTGATAAGGACCTCCAGCAGCTTGAAGGATCCGTCAGGCTGAAGCACAACGATGTTTTCATGTCGTGCGACAGCGCCTGGTACTATCAGAAGAAGAACCAGGTAAAAGCTTTCGGCCATATACATATTGAACAGGGCGACACCCTCCACCTGTATGGTGAATATCTTTTCTACGACGGAACGAGTGAATTTGCTATTGTCGAAAGAAGTGTTGAGCTTATTGATAAGGAGACACACCTCTTTACTGATGCTGTCACATACGACTTCGTCATCGACATCGCCCGTTATAACAACCGGGGTAGAATAATAAATGGTGACAACACTCTGACCAGTATCATCGGCGTATACTATGTTGCAAGGGACCTGTTCCATTTCAAGGACAGCGTGAAGATCGTCAATCCCGATTATGTGATGACAGCCGATACAATGGATTATAACACCGAATCGGAAACGGCTTTGTTTACGGGGCCATCCGAGCTCATGGGCGACAGCCTATACCTCTACTGCGAAAGAGGCTGGTACGATACGAAGAAAAACATTACAAGCATCTGGCGCAATGCCCTGATCGACAACAGGCAGCAGGTTGTAAAAGGTGATTCGCTCTATTATGAAGACGACACAGGATTCGGCGAGTGTTACGGTAACCTGAGCATCACTGACACAACTGATAACCTCATTGTAAAAGGGGATTATGCATGGTATTTCAAAGAGCCTGAAAGATTCATGGTCACCGACAGTGCAATGTTCATCCAGGTATCCGACGGCGACTCGCTGTTTCTTCATTCAGATACGCTGAGGGCCATCACCGTCACTGACACCTCAGGTATCGGTTACAGGCTTATGAACGCCTATTACGGGTGCAAGGTATTCAGCAGGGACCTGCAGGCCATGTGCGATTCCCTCTCCTACTCTTTCCAGGACTCGGTGATAAGGCTGTACAAGAAGCCTGTAATATGGTCGGAGGAAAATCAGCTAACATCCGATTCAATGGCTGTCTTTACCAAAAACAGGAAGGCCGACAGGATGGAGCTATATAACGCGGCTTTTGTTGTGAGCCAGGTAGACACCATGAGGTTTAACCAGACCAAAGGAAGGTCGCTGACAGGCTATTTCAGGGATAATGAACTCTACAGGATAAGCATTTCAGGTAACGGGGAATCGATATATTACCTTATTGACAATGATGCCATTGCAGGCGTCAATAAGGCAAAATGCGCAAGCATGGATATCTTTGTCCAAGATGGAAAGATCAGGGAGATAATGGAATACCAGCAGCCTGAGGGAGTCATCGATCCTCCTTCGGCAATGCCTCAGAATAACGGACATCTCGATGGATTCATCTGGCTTGACAGCCTGAGGCCAAAAAAAATTGAGGACATATTCAGAAGACAAAAACCACGGAGTGACACGGAGTAAAGACGAAGTAACACGGTTTTAAGAACAGTGAAACTCCGTTTTAACTCAGTGTAACTCAGTGTAACTCAGTGGTAAAAGGTTTTTCTCTGATCCTTAGTATTCGTCTTCGTTGAAGAAGAAGTCATCCTTGCTGGGATAATCGGGCCAGATATCTTCGATGCTCTCATAAATATCACCTTCATCTTCAATTTCCTGAAGATTCTCGATAACTTCCATAGGGGCACCTGACCTGATGCCAAAATCAATCAGTTCATCCTTGGTTGCAGGCCATGGGGCATCTTCAAGTTTTGATGCTAATTCAAGTGTCCAATACATCTGATGATCTTAGCTTTTTATAAAGTGTGCAAATATATATATTATTTTTAATTATAAACAAGAGCTGTTTTAAAGATTTTTAACAAATCAAACAGACCATTTAACTTCTTCAACATCAAGCTCCAAGCATAGTATCCTGGTTAATACGAAGAAATAATCTGAGAGCCTGTTAAGGAAAGGGATAATGATTTCGGGGATTTTTTCAGTTTCATTCAGCTGAACCGCTCTTCTCTCTGCCCTGCGGCACACGCATCTGGCAATATTGCTCCAGGAAACCAGCATATTGCCGCCTGGCATAACAAAACTCTTCAGAGGCTTAAGAACAGATTCCATAGCATCGATCTCATCCTCGACGAACCTGACACATTCGGGTTCAGGCAGAATGTCGCCTTTGACAGGCTTCCGGCTATCGGCTGCCATTGCGACGGCGCATCGCATAAGCTGATCCCGTATATAGGTTAGTGTCTTCTTCCGCTTCAGGTTTTCAGGGAAACCAATAAGCAGTCCTGTCCATGCAATCAATTCATCAACAGTACCATACGCTTCAACACGAATATGGCTCTTAGACACTCTTTTGCCTCCTTGCAATGAGGTGGAGCCATTATCCCCTGTCCGGGTATATGTCTTCATCGATTTTAAATTAAAGGTCAGATATCCTGGATCGCCGCGAAATATCAGCGTTTGGCAGGAATGTATTTTTCATTAGGGATATCCTGGGCAACCTCACCGTCGAAAAGTCTTATGATACGGGCGGCATGCCTGGCGATGTCCTCTTCATGAGTAACAACGATAACCGTGTTTCCCTTATTATGTATATCATCCAGAAGCCCCATGATATCAAGGGATGTTTTACTGTCTAGGTTTCCTGTAGGCTCATCTGCCAGAATTATCGAAGGCTTGTTAACGAGAGCCCTGGCAATGGCAACACGCTGCCGCTGGCCTCCCGAGAGCTCATTGGGCTTATGCTCCATCCTGTCAGCAAGCCCTACCTGTTCAAGAGTTTCAATCGCCATCTTCTCCCTTTCGGCTTTCTGGATGCCTGCATAGATCAGCGGCAGAGTCACATTTTCAAGTGCAGTGTACCTGGGCAGAAGGTTGAATGTCTGAAATACGAACCCGATCTCCTTATTCCTGATCTCGGCAAGGAAATCGTCCTCCATCTTGCTTACATCGATACCATTGAGAATGTAGACTCCGCTTGTCGGAGTGTCAAGACAGCCGACAAGGTTCATAAGTGTGGATTTGCCTGATCCTGAAGGTCCCATGATCGCAACATATTCATTCCTGTGTATATCAATTGTGACCGATCTTAAAGCCCTTACGATGACGGTCCCTATCTGGTAATTCTTTACAATATTCTGTATTTCAATTACTTTCTCCATACCCCTTAATTTTGAATGTCCGAAATTAGATTAAATTAGTTAATTACGAAATTATAGCGTCTTAATTTTTGTTAATACCTTATTATATAATGCCCGCGGCTTATGCCTTCCCTGAAAAATACCAGTCCCATCCTGAAAATATCTACAGTAACAGATACCCTGCCATGGTCTTTGATGACCGACCAGGCCTCTTCCATCTCATCACCTGAATGAATATCGTCAATAATGATCACCGTGTTGCTGACAGAAATGTCAGCAAGAGCGTTAAAGTACCTTTTGGTCGGTTCCTTTTTGTGGTTCCCGTCGATAAACACCAGTCCGGGACTGATCCTTCCGTCAGTAAGCCCCGGAAGAATTTCATTAAAAGAACCTGTCAGAAGATCAATATTGGAGATTCCGGCCAGATTGAAATTTTGCCTTGCTACTTCAGCAGTAGCAGGGCAGCCTTCGATGGAATGGACAACTGCACCCAAATTTGCCGATGCAAGATACATCGTGCTTATTCCGGCAGATGTTCCGAGCTCAATAATATCGGAGCTGCCGAACACTTCTGCAAGCCGGTACAGGAGCTTGCCGTATTTTAAGGGAACTGAAGAGTACTTTACTATATCTGACACTTTCCTTATACTGTTTTTCATCTTTGCCGAACCGGCTCCAAGGTCCGTAACGGAAATGACCCTGCTGCCGGATAGATTCATCTTCCTGATGTTCTCAATCTTTAAGACAACGCCGGGATCGATTTTATTCCTGAATACTTCCGAGACCAGACCGAAAACAAAGGGGCTGTGGATCCCATGCCCCTTCCGGTGCCTGGAAAAGAGAAGATATTTTAAGTATTTAAGCCAGATAAAATTCATCCCTATACTGATAATATCTTTAGGTAAGCTCTCCAAAAATACTTATTTTCGGTAACGAATTACAGGATTTGGAAAATGCAGGGATTTTTTGAGACGGATATCAAATTTCTGACAGGAGTCGGACCTAAAAGGGCGGAACTCCTGAATAAGGAGCTGGATATCTTTACCTACCAGGATCTCCTCTATTACTTCCCCTATAAATATATTGACAGGACAAAATTCTACAAGATTGCAGAACTCGATCCCGACCTGCCTTTTATTCAGATCAGGGGAAAGATTTCGGGGTATTCAACCGAGGGGCACAAGGCAGCCAAAAGGCTTATAGCTGATTTTCACGATGACACAGGAACAATCAAGCTTGTCTGGTTCAAGGGAGGAAAATGGATCACCGGAAGCTATACCCCGGGGGTGGAGTACATAGTGTTCGGCAAGCCCTCGGTGTTCAACGGGATGATAAACATCATTCACCCTGAGATTGAAGCTTCGAGAAAGGCAGCAGAACGGATGAGTTCGGCCCTTCAGGCTCAATACAGCACGACCGAGAACCTCAGGAACCATTTTCTTGCATCAAAGGCCATCAGCAAGCTTATTGGTACACTGCTGAAGCAGATCAGTTTCAAGGTTGCCGAGACCCTGCCTTCCGACATTACTTCAAGGTATAAGCTGATGGATCTTAACCAGGCACTGCAGAAGATACATTTCCCTTCTGATCCTGCTGAGCTCGAAAGGGCCAGGTACCGCCTCAAGTTCGAAGAGCTGTTCTATATCCAGCTTAACCTGCTGAGGTTCAGGAACAACAGGGCAAAGAAGCTGAGGGGATCTGTCTTCTCGAGTATTGGTGAAAAGTTCAACAGCTTCTATTTCAACAATCTCCCCTTTTCGCTCACCGAGGCACAGAAGAGGGTGGTCAAGGAGATCAGGAGGGACCTGGGATCAGGCAGGCAGATGAACCGTCTTCTGCAGGGAGACGTTGGAAGCGGCAAGACGCTGGTGGCGCTTATGAGCATGCTCATAGCAATTGATAACGGCTACCAGGCATGCATAATGGCTCCTACAGAAATTCTTGCCGGCCAGCATTATGATACCATCACCAGGATGCTGGCAGGAATAGATATCAAGGTGAGGCTTCTTACAGGCTCATCGAAAAAAATTCTCCGTAAGGATATCCATGAATCGCTGCTTGACAAATCGCTGAACATACTTATCGGCACACATGCCCTGATTGAAGAGAATGTGAGATTTGCCAGCCTGGGACTGGTGATCATCGATGAGCAGCACAGGTTTGGGGTTGAGCAGAGGGCAAAGCTCTGGCAAAAGAGCCATAATCCGCCCCATATCCTGGTGATGACAGCCACCCCTATTCCGCGCACCCTGGCAATGACACTCTATGGCGACCTTGATGTTTCAGTTATCGATGAGCTTCCTCCCGGGAGGGTGCCGGTGAAGACGATGCATTATTTCGATTCCGAACGAAACAAGGTTTTCGGTTTTTTACGGAGTCAGATATCAGAAAGACGACAGGTTTATATAGTATATCCGCTGATCAAGGAATCGGAAAAAATGGATTACAAGGATCTCGAGGACGGCTGGGATACTGTTTCACGGGAATTTCCTCCTCCCAAATACTGCATAAGTGTGGTACACGGCAGAATGACTCCCGCCATCAAGGAAGAATCGATGAAGCTCTTCAGGGATGGACATGCGCATATTCTTATTGCGACAACTGTCATTGAAGTTGGTGTGGATATCCCGAACGCTACGGTAATGGTAATCGAAAGCGCTGAGCGTTTCGGGCTCTCGCAGCTTCATCAGCTGAGGGGACGGGTCGGCAGGGGTGCTGACCAGTCATACTGTATACTGATGAGCTCTGGCAAGATATCCAGGGAGGCTGCCAGAAGGCTTGAGGTGATGGTAAGTACCACTGACGGTTTTGAGATCGCAGAGACCGATCTGCAGCTCAGGGGCCCCGGCGATATAGAGGGCACCCAGCAGAGCGGCATCCCGTTCGACCTGAAGATTTCAGACCTTGCAAAGGACGGACAACTCATCGAGTACGTCAGGAATATTGCGGAAGAGATACTTGCAAGGGATCCGCTGCTTGAAAAGGACCAGAATTTTATTCTCAGGGAAAGACTCAGACGGATTTTCAGCAAGCGCCAGTCGTGGAGCAATATAAGCTGAAATTTTATTTATAATCATAATAAATAATAAGGACAAAACAAATGCTGACAAAAAGCATTATCGGTTTGTATCTGTATTTTTAATTTTGCATCTTAAAATTTCCTGGTGACATCAGAAATGACGGAATATACCGGAAGCATCGAACACGAAGGAATTGTAAAAAGCTCAGACAATAAATCTGTTACTGTAAGCATTATCTCTTCCTCAGCATGCTCCGGATGCCATGCGGAAGGGATCTGTTCCCTGTCAGGGATGGAAGAAAAGATAGTTGAGATACAGGGTATTTACAGTGTGGCGCCCGGTGAAAATGTGAGGGTTCTGATGAAACAGTCATCAGGTTTTACAGCCGTTCTTTTCGGGTATGTCATGCCGCTTGTTCTGGTTCTCGCAGTACTCATAATTCTTGTCTCGGCTTCAGTGCCGGAACTGACTGCCGGCATCGGCTCGGTCGCTGTGCTGTTTCCGTACTACCTGATCATCTATCTTTTCAGAAACAGGATAAACAAGAAATTTACATTCACACTTAAAGCTTCATAAATGAGTCTTACTGTTCCCGTTACAATAATATCGCTGAGCCTGCTTGCCCTTATTTTTGCGGTAATACTCTATTTCATTGCCCAGAAATTCAAGGTATTTGAAGATCCCAGGATTGACGATGTGCAGGCTGCGCTTCCTGCTGCAAATTGCGGCGGGTGCGGCTTTGCAGGATGCCGTAATTTTGCAGAAGCACTTGTAAAGGCTGAAAATTTTGAGGGGCTCAATTGCCCGGTTGGCGGAGCAGCTGTCATGGGGGCCGTCGCGAAAATACTTGGCAAGGAAGCAGTGGCCGTTGATCCCCTGGTTGCTGTGCTTTTATGCAACGGATCACCTGAGGTACGTCCCCATACAACAAAATATGACGGGGTTCCTGACTGCCGGATGGCTCACAGCCTCTACCTTGGAGAAACTGATTGCGGTTATGGCTGCCTGGGTTATGGCGACTGCGTGAGGGCGTGCAACTTTGACGCGATGTACATGGACTCCAAAACCAATCTGCCTGTAATCATCGATGATAAGTGCGTGGCATGCGGTGCATGCGTGAGGGCGTGTCCAAGGCATCTTATCGAACTCCGGAAAAAAGCAAAGAAAGACCGTAAACTGTACGTTGCCTGCCAGAACTGCGACAAGGGAGGCCCTGCAAGAAGAGCATGCAAGGTAGCCTGCATAGCCTGCAGCAAATGCTTCAATGTATGTGAATTCGGCGCAATAACAATTGAAAATAATCTCGCATATATTGATGCATATAAATGCACATTCTGCAGAAAATGCGTTGTTGAATGTCCGACCGGCTCGATACTCGAGTTTAATTTCCCTCCTAGAAAGCCGAAGACCGAAGAGAAAGTTGAGACCAAAACAGTATAATACGGTTGTCTAATCAAATAAACTGAAACAACTTTGAAAACGTTCCCCATTGGAGGTGTTCATCCACCCGAGAACAAACTGACTTCCGGCAGCGAAATACAGTATCTTCCGGTTCCGGCCGCCGTAGCTATACCTGTCGTTCAGCATATAGGCGCTCCTGCGGTGGTGGTTGTAAACAAGGATGAAAAAGTAAAAACCGGACAGGTGATTGCTCAAAGCAAAGGATTCGTATCATCAAATATACATTCGTCGGTATCGGGCAAAGTGACCAAAATCGACACAATAATTGATTCAACAGGATATAAGCAGACAGCCGTGTTTATTACCACTGAGGGAGATGAGTGGGATGAGACGATTGACCGCAGCAATGAAATAATTACTGAGATAAAGCTTTCCCCGGAAGAGATTGTAAAGAGATGCCTGGAGTCAGGCATAGTAGGCCTGGGAGGTGCGACATTCCCGTCGCATGTAAAGCTTACTGTACCAGCCGGCAAAAGATGCGACGTACTGATAATCAACGGAGTGGAGTGCGAACCTTTCCTTACGTCAGATCACCGTCTGATGCTTGAAAGAGGCGAAGAGATACTGATTGGTGTATCAATTCTCATGAAAGCCCTGAAGGTGAACAAGGCAATGATCGGCATCGAAAACAACAAGCCTGATGCTGTTGCCCACATGACAAATCTCGCCACAGCCTTTCAGGGGATCACAGTACATGCACTGAAGGTAAAATATCCCCAGGGGGCCGAGAAGCAGCTGATAAAAGCCCTCATAAAGAGGGAGGTGCCTTCAGGCAAACTGCCCCTGGATGTGAATACAGTGGTTCATAACGTAGGTACTGCATTTGCAGTATATGAAGCTGTGCAGAAGAACAAGCCCCTGTTTGAAAGAGTTGTTACCATTACAGGAAAATCATTATCTAAACCCGGCAACTACTTTGTGAGAACGGGCACCCCGGTTAAAGAGCTGATAGCTGCTGCGGGAGGAATGCCTGAGGATACCGGGAAGATAGTTTCCGGAGGGCCAATGATGGGTAAGTCGCTGGCAAGTACAGAAGTACCTTTAACGAAGGGGATCTCGGGAATTATACTCTTCCCTGCTGCGGATTCAGTCAGGAAAGAATCGATGCCATGTATCAGATGCTCCAAATGCATCCAGGCATGCCCCATGAATCTTGAACCCTATCTCCTGATGACCCTGTCCGAAAAAGGACTTTTTGAGAGGGCTGAGAAAGAGCGTATCACCGATTGCATGGAGTGCGGGTCGTGCAGCTATACATGCCCTGCAAACAGGCCGCTGCTCGATTATATCAGAATGGGTAAGGCAACTGTAATAAAAATAGCCCGTGAAAGGGTTTCAAAACAATAATATTTAATAAAGGTATATGGGCAATCTTTTGAATGTATCACCATCGCCTCACGCTCACGGAAAAGAGACGACGCAAAAGCTGATGTTCGGCGTTGTCCTGGCGCTCCTGCCTTCGCTGTTTACTTCTGTTTTCTATTTCGGATGGGGAGCGATAATAGTTACATCAGTATCAGTAGCATCGTGTCTTCTGTTCGAATATCTGATCCAGAAATTTCTTTTTAAGAAACCGATGACCATCACTGACGGATCAGCGCTGGTAACCGGATTGCTCCTGGCATTCAATGTACCGTCAAATCTTCCGGTATTCATTGTGGTGATCGGAGCATTTATTTCCATTGCAGTTGCCAAGATGACGTTCGGGGGTCTTGGAAATAATCCTTTCAACCCTGCCCTTGTCGGACGTGTCTTCATGCTGATCTCCTTTCCCGTACAGATGACAAGCTGGCCTGTTCCGAAAGGATTTGCTACAGGCTACGCCGATGCTGTCACGGGGGCAACGCCTCTGGCAGTTGTAAAGGAAGGGCTTAAGAATGGCGAATCGCTGCAGCAATTATTAACCCAGATACCAACTCCTTCACAGATGTTCCTCGGAAATATGGGAGGTTCCATTGGAGAAGTTGCGGCTGTAGCCCTTCTGATAGGTTTCATCTGGCTTCTTTATAAAAAGATAATCACCTGGCACATACCGGTATCGGTTATCGGAAGCCTTCTGATCTTTACCGCTATACTGTGGCTGGCAAACCCGGAGAAGAATGCAAGCCCGCTGTTCCATCTGCTTGCAGGAGGAGTTCTGCTGGGAGCAATCTTCATGGCGACAGATTATGTCACCTCCCCGATGAGCCCGCTGGCAATGATAATCTATGGATGCGGGATAGGGATATTAACCGTGATCATCAGGGTATGGGGCGCTTATCCCGAAGGAGTATCATTTGCAATACTAATTATGAATGCATTTGTCCCGCTTATGAACACATACATTAAACCAAAACGATTTGGCGAGGAGGTGAAAAATGGCTAAGACTGAATCGACGCTGAAGAATATGGTTTTATCGCTTACCCTGATTGCACTTGGTGCATCAGCCAGCCTGGGCTTTGTGTATGAACTTACAAAAGGTCCAATCGAGCTTTCAATCCTTAACAAGAAGCTTGAAGCGATAAAACAGGTGGTCCCGGAATTCAACAATAATCCGGACGAAGAGATGTTCCGTCTTGCAACTGGTGAAGGAGACAGCCTCGATATCTACCCTGCGAAGAGAGATGGAGTTATAACCGGTTATGCAGTAAATACTTATACGAAATCAGGCTTCAGCGGGTATATCGGCCTTATGGCAGGTTTCAACCCTGATGGTTCAATAATAAATATCACAGTCCTCTCCCAGAAGGAGACTCCGGGACTGGGCACAAAAATGGCAGATTCTGAATTCAAGGATCAGTTCAACGGTAAAAATCCTTCCGATTTTCAGCTTAAGGTAAAGAAAGACGGGGGGCCCGTGGATGCCATCACTGCGGCCACTATCAGTTCAAGGGCATTCTGTGATGCGGTTCAGCGTGCCTATAACACTCTTCAGAAAGGAGGCAGCAAATGAATCAGATGCAGAATTTTACAAAAGGCTTTTTCAAGGAAAACCCGATACTGGTTCTTGTCCTTGGCACATGCCCTACCCTTGCCACAACATCATCGGCATTAAACGGAATGGGCATGGGAATAGCAACAACATTCGTTTTGATAGGATCAAATGTTGTAATTGCACTGTTGTCCAACCTGATCCCTGATAAGGTGAGAATCCCGGCATTCATCGTGGTGATAGCGTCGTTCGTAACAATTGTTGACCTTATTATGCAGGCGTATGTACCCTCCTTGTATGAAGCTCTCGGGATATTCATTCCGCTGATCGTCGTAAACTGCATCATCCTGGGACGTGCGGAGGCTTATGCCAGCAAGAACAGTGTCTGGTCATCTTTCGTTGACGGGGCAGGCATGGGACTCGGTTTTACCATGGCCCTGGGGATACTGGGGGCTGTCCGTGAAATAATCGGAAGCGGCTCAATATTCGGATATAAGTTCATTCAGGGTGACGGTGTCTTGGTATTCATACTCGCACCCGGAGCTTTTATCGTACTGGGATATATGATAGCTTTAATAAACAGGATCAGAAGAACTTAAACAGACGCTGACATGGAATATGTACTTATAATTATATCTGCCGTACTGATCAATAATGTTGTACTAGCCCAGTTCCTGGGAGTATGCCCTTTCCTGGGAGTGTCAAATAAAGTCAATACAGCTCTTGGAATGGCAGGGGCAGTGACTTTTGTAATAGTCCTTGCCACTATAGCAACATATCTTATTCAGACCTATGTACTAGATAAGCTGGGAATAGGCTTCATGCAGACTATCACCTTCATACTTGTTATTGCAGCTCTGGTTCAGATGGTTGAGATAATACTGAAGAAGATCAGCCAGCCACTATATCAGGCCCTTGGGATCTTCCTTCCGCTCATTACCACAAACTGTGCTGTTCTCGGTGGTCGAATTCTTGTTATCAAGAAAGATTACAACCTTCTCGAAGGTGTAGTTTACGGAGCTTCGACTGCCATCGGATTCGGGCTTGCACTGATCATCCTTGCCGGAATCAGGGAACAGCTTGAACTGGTAAATGTGCCAAAGGGGATGAAAGGAGTGCCTGTCTCCCTGGTCATTGCAGGTATCCTGGCTCTCGCGTTTATGGGCTTTACCGGCATAGTGAAATAAATAACTAAATTTGTCATTGCACCGATGCACGGGAAAGATGACAATAGCGGACTATTACAGGATCCTCGGCATACCGCTCCACTCCTCGGTTAACGATATCAAGAAAGCCTACCGTCAGAAGGCAAGGCTGTTTCACCCTGATGTAAACCCGGCACCCGAAGCACGTGATAAATTCATACAGGCGACCGAAGCCTATGAGTTCCTGATTGCCAATCAAGAAAGGATATCAGCTAATGATGAGGTATACAGGCAGGCTATGGAAAACTGGGCAAAATACAGGCAGGAAAAATCCAGGAGGCGGGCAAATGCATATGCTCGCGCATCATATGTCCGGTTTAAAAAAACGAAATTTTACAGGACAACACGCATTCTGGACGGCACCACAATTATTTTCAGCCTTGCGTTATCGCTTATGATGGTGTTTTATACAGTGTGGGGCTATATATACAGGCTGAAGCATCCTCTCCCGGAAGGAGAACAACCGACCGTCTTCTTCTTTCTGTTACTGCTCTTAGTCGGAATGGGATTTGTCATTGTATCATTGATTTACCTGAAAGCTTATATTGAAACATCCAGGAAGCACTATAAAAAGAGTGGAAAGATGGCATAATTTTTGGATGTTATAATGATATCCTGATATGCCATTCATATGAAAAAGAATATTCTTTTATCCGTTCTGGTACTTTCTTCAATCACCTTTTTATTTACCAGATGCACAAAATCTCCAGATGATAATTTACCAACAGACCCTGTTGAAATAGAACTGACCTCCGAACAGATATCACTGGTGGAGTCAGAGAATTCATTCGCTTTCGATATCTTCAACAGAATTATGGAAAATGAAGGCAGCGGAAAAAACATCATTATTTCTCCGCTCAGCATTTCATATGCGCTTTCGATGACCCTGAATGGTGCAGCCGGACCCACCCGTGAAGCCATGCTGGAAGCACTGAGAGTCAACGGAATTACACCTGAAAAGATCAACGATTCGTACAGGGATCTGACTGAAGCGCTTCTTGCGGTCGATAAGAGGGTAATAATGAATATTGCCAATTCCGTATGGACGGAAGACCGCATATCTCCGAAACAATCATTTATCGACATCCTTGAAGAGTATTATTCTGCGGAATCAAAAGAATTCAGCATTACTGATCCTGCTGCACCTGACAAGATCAATGAATGGATCGAGGATAATACCAACGGATTGATAAAAGAGATGGTTGATAAACTCGAGGATAATACGGTGATGCTTATCATCAATGCAATATACTTTAAAGGAAAATGGAAACTGCAGTTTGATGAGAAAGAGACTGAGGAGGAACCTTTTTACAAATCCGGAAGTGATCCTGAGGATGTTCCGATGATGAAGCTGACGGAGGATTTTAAGATATACGATGGCGATGGTTTCAGGCTGGCTGAATTTCCTTATGGTCAGGGCAATTTCGTAATGGATATCATACTGCCGGATGCAGCTGATGGAATACCAGCTCTTCTTAGTTCGCTGACTGATGCAGCGTTTACCGGATGGCTTCAGCAGATGGCAACAAGAGAGACTGATATTTTTATTCCACGCTTCAAATATGGTTATAAGAAAAAGCTTAAAGAGATTCTCTCCAGCATGGGAATGGGTGTTGCATTCACCGATCTGGCCGATTTCTCAAATATAACTGAAGAGGCTGATTTGCTGATCAATGATGTTACACATCAGGCATTCATTGAAACGAATGAAGAAGGAACTGAAGCCGCTGCAGCTACAATAGTTGATATCGGATTAACCTCCATGCCTCTGGATCCAACTGTTTTCAAAGCTGATCATCCGTTCATTTACATAATCAGGGAAACAACATCCAATTCCATTATCTTCATGGGAGCGGTGGCCGATCCGCTGGCTGAATAACCCCCGGTGACATGACAACCGGGGGCCTATACCCTCCCCATAGTGTTAAGCTCTGAAGGAGCTTAATATTTTTTCGTACTTTTATGAATTAATACCTTAAAAGATGAATTCCATATTCCCTCTGTTAATAGCCACTTACATGTTACTTTCCATGCCTGAATCAGGAAGAAACAGCAATATCCGGCCTTCTGAACAGAGCCAGAAACCCCTGTTCTCCTTCGGGATAATCACTGATGTCCATCATTGCAATGCTGAGCCGGAAGGCTCAAGGTTCTATAATGAATCACTTCACAGGCTAAAGGAAGCCGTTACCTCACTGAAGGCCGATTCTGCTGACTTCCTTATTAACCTCGGAGACCTTATCGACAGGGATTATGCCTCATTCGAACCCGTGCTGAAAATAATAGATTCATCAGGACTCAGGACATTCCATTGTCTTGGCAATCACGATTTCTCAGTCGATGCAAGGTATAAGAAACGTCTTCCCCTTCAAATGCCCGGCAAAAACGGATATTATTCATTCAACGTTGACAATTTCAAGTTCATAATCCTCAACGGCAATGAAGTAAGCACATACGCCCAATCGGGCAAAGCAGCAATTAAAAAGACAGAGGAATATATTGAAAGCCTTAAGGCTGAAGGGATGGCCAATGCCCTGGACTGGAACGGAGGATTAGGAATTAAACAGCTTGAATGGCTCGGCTTGCAGCTTGATGAAGCCTCTTCAAAAAAGGAAAAAGTATTTATAGTCTGCCACTTCCCCACCTACCCTGAAAACAACCATAACCTGCTTAACTACAGGGAGGTAAACGCACTGCTTGGTAACTATCACAACATAATTGCCTGGTTCAACGGGCATAACCATGCAGGCAATTATGGAAATTTCAACATGATCCATTTCGTAAACCTGAAGGCAATGGTTGAAACCGACAAGGCCGGAGCGTGGTCGCTTGTTGAAGTGTACAGTAACAAGTTATGGATCAAAGGCTCCGGAAGGGAAAGGAGCCAGATACTGGCATACTGACCGGAACATACCCAGCGGCTAGTCTATGACCAAACTGGCAAAAGAGCTGACCCTGTACGGGTTGATAATGGTAGCCATAGGCTCCTGCATAGGCTCGGGCATTTTTGTCACTCCTTCGCAGATAGCAGGATTGATCCCCTCTTCATCGCTGATTCTTCTTGTTTGGGCACTTGGGGGGATCATTGCTCTTACAGGGGCTCTTACATTCGGGGAACTCGGATCGCTTTTTCCCCAGGCCGGCGGGATCTATGTGTTTCTGCGGGAAGCCTACGGCGGCTGGCTCGGATTCCTTTACGGATGGGCTTATCTGATAATTATCACCTCAGGCTCTATAGCTGTACTTGCACTGGCATTCTCATATTACCTGAGCTCATTCATCCCGATGTCACGGACAGGAATGATGATAACCAGCATCAGCACTATCGTGGTACTCACGACACTGAATGTCTTCAGGGCTAAATTCGGGGAAATATTCTCAAATATTTTCACAGGATTGAAGATCGCGGGGATTCTTATCATAATACTTGTTGGTTTTCTGTCTGGCGACAGCGGCTTCTCGTTCAGGCCGATGTCTTTCTCAACCTCCTCCGGGGCAGGTCTTTCTGCCTTCGGTGTTGCGCTCACAGGTGTTTTGTTCTCATACGGCGGATGGCAGCATGCATCATTTCTTGCGGGC
>Ga0105099_10000693_pt1 | contig 22471 bp, 12 predicted proteins | sample PPLLak3cmMay2015_2_FD_79138 | JGI IMG/M metagenome (GOLD analysis project Ga0105099, IMG submission 79138) | Freshwater sediment microbial communities from Prairie Pothole Lake near Jamestown, North Dakota, USA - PPLs Lake P8 Core (1) Depth... | ecosystem: Environmental > Aquatic > Freshwater >... | reverse complement strand
GATCGGTTGGACCACTCCCCGGTGAAGGATCTCGTCACGTACGCTTTCACTGGGGGCAATGACCTGGTCGCAGAGATTTGCATAGCCTGTAGAGAGGGCAACGACGAACCTTTTCAGAAGCTTGGAATCACCGGGGACATTGTGCGTATAGTGTTCGAAAAACGAATGGAAAGTAAAGACGACCGGCGCCTGGAACCTCGACGCAACACGCAGGGCGGTATCGCCGATGAAAAATGGATGGTGCGAATGGACAAGATCGGGCCGGAATTCCTTCAACCTGACCTCAAGAACGCCCGGTATCGCCAGCTCTATCGAAAAATCGGACCCGTTGAATCGCTGTATCGCCGGCATGCGAAGAACGTCGGTTTCCTCCTCCGGCGCGCCCGGAGAATCCGGCACGACAATCACCACCCGGTGACCTGCACCACGAAGTCTGCGGGTGAACATTTCTATGGAGCGTTCCACTCCTCCGACAAAAGGCAGGTATGTGTTGCTCATCATCAAAATATTCATAGTAAATCTCCTTTCATACCCGACGATCTATCCGGATCGTATCCTGATCTGCCGAAGCGGCCATTACTTGACGATATGGTATTGCCACCTCGATTTTCTCCGGCCTTGTTTTCCATGATACGTTCCAGCGCACCGTGATGGCGTCCTTTTCGACCTCGAGCCAAACGGTAATTGGCCCAAACGAGGTGGGCGTCGGCCCAAGAGATAGTTTTGACCCATTGATTAGCCACTGCGGCGGCAAACCCGAGCATAATATGATTTTATTTTCTTTTTCTTCTTCCCTGACGAAACAGTTGCGTATCATCATGACCCATTCGGCGGCCGCCCACACATGCTGCCCGTCACCCATACACCCCGTCTTAAGCTGTGGATGGATCGCTTCGGGCCATTGACCGGTGGGCGATGCCAGCTCGGCAATCCTGTTCATAAGCGACCAATAGCGGTTGTCGCCTGCCCTCAAGAGCGCCTGCGCAATGTGCAGTGTAAGGTATGGATTAAGCCCCGAATGGCTGATATCGTGGAACAGCGCGCCGTCAATGAAACAGTTCGCCAGCAGAAAGCCCGTGGTATTTACAACCCTCGGATCGTGCGGTCCGAATATCTGGAGCGGATATGAGCAGACCAGGCTTCCGACCGCCGCGCTGTCCATGCGCCGACGTGGCGCCGCGGGCATGAGCGGACGTCCCTGCCACTCCTCCACCCGCTTGAGGCTCCTGTTGACACTCTCTTCCAGCTCACCGGCCTGCAGTGAAAATGTCCGCTCCGCCTTTGAATCTCCGCAGTCGTTCATAAGCCGTGAAGCGGCATGCAGCCCGGCAATACTCCAGAAGTTGTCCCAGTAATAGCAGTCATTCGGCCCGAGATGTTCCGCGCTGAATCCGGCAGGCATCAGACCTTCGGCGTCGGCTCTGCTGCGCTTGCGGCATATCCACCTCGCGGCGCGTCTTATATTCCTGTACCATTTCTCAGGCAGTGGTTGTCCGGATATTGTCCGCATTCGGTAAAGCATCCAGAGCACTTGACCATTAGAGTCCCATTCCCCTTCCTGTGACTGGAAATATCCCAGAGGAGTCTGACGGGCAAAAAACCTGGAGACTATCTGCGTAACCCGTTCCGTAAGCCCGGTCACAAGCATAGCATTCGCTATCAGGACCGCATCACGGAACCAGAACCTTTTGTAAATGTACGGGCCGGCGTATACATCGGCGGGAGCATGCAGTACCATGGTCTTTATCGCAGTCGAAAAAAGCCTGCTTATGCGGCTGTCGGGAACATCGACTACACAGGTATTGACTAGGGCATCGTCCCACAACAGTCCGACATTCACTTTCTTATCGGAGGAGCAATGATGCACGGGACGGGCTTTTCCGAGAGGGACCGCTATGCGCACCTGACGCGTAGCACCAGCCTGCAGGAAAAATACCGCTGCGGCCGTGGCCATTCCCACATCGCAGGTTATATGGTCTACCGGCGACGAGGATACATTGGCAACACGGTTAAAAACATCTCCCTCCTGGTATCGCGAAAACACGATCCGCTCGGGTGCAGGAGAGAAAAAAACCATTTCGCGTTTGTTGACGACGATCGAGGAGCGGTCGGGTTGCTCCGAAATATCGTGTATGAAACTAACTCCCTCCGGATTGAAAGGTCGGAGCGCAATTGCAAGAAATGCATTGCGCGTAGAGGCGGCTTCCACCTCGATGTGACAGCAGGGAACGTCTTCGCACAATGCCATCTCGGTACCACAGATGATAAATGCACCGCTGACGGTCGACTCGGTTACCACCCGCAGATTTGGTTGACATATCAAGGACTGATGGACCGCTGAGGTCCTGGAAGGGGTCAGCGAAGGAGTGTCGGGTCCCACTATCCAGAAATCCATTGACCACCCGTCGTAATGAGGGGTTACCATACCGCGCGGATCGACAAGGGGCATTTCAAGGCGCCCCGGCAACCCCACGGCAGTCCAGTTGCGGTGTGTGATATTGATATGAGACATGGAGAATGCACGTGGGATAAACGCGGTGCTCCGTGGATCGAATTGCTGTTGAACCCAGTACGGCCATATCCAGTCGAGATTGTGCTGTATGGCCTGGCTGTTGATCAGTCCCCTCGCTTGAAGCATGATACCGGCGCGCAGCAGCTCGGTTGGAGCGAGTACCTGCGCAGGCAGTGAGAAACGTGCAAACTGCGCCAGAAGACCTACCGGGTCAACAAATCCATGTGTTCGCGCGGCACGACTCAGTAAATACCGCCAGGGCAACCATCGAAGCCACATTATGGAACTCCTGCCGTTTATTGTACGTGTCTATATTTATTCGCACTTACTCCTCCAGATGATATTACTCGCATCATCAGATACCAGCATGGAACCATCAGCCAATAAAGCCACACCGACAGGCGATCCCGCGCACGCAATACGCGTCGAGATGAGATAAGACCTCGATGGCAATTTTCCCCTCCTTCGCGTGCAGTAACAAGTAAATGGGCGGCACATGAGCCCCGAACCGTATATCCATGACACTGCCACGCACCGATATCACCGAACCTGGATTCAAAGCAGAGGTTCCGTTTTTCACAATTTCTCTTTATTGTTAATAATCATTTTAAGTGCGACACTCAACTTCTTCCGCCGCAGAAATCGTTGCTTTGGCCGGCAGCGAGCGCATTTCCGCCTGGCCAGCGCAAATGCAGACGCCGAAAATATAAATGCAGCCGGAAATATAAATCCACAACAGCAACGCAATAATCCCCCCAAACGCCCCGTAGACTGCATTCAACGTAGCAAAATCCTTCAGATAGATTACGAACAGACTTTCGCCCACTCTTAAAAGAACCGTGGCGCAAAGGGCTGCGATCCAGACTTCTGCAAAACGAGTAGGCCGGCGCGGAGCGAACTTATAAAACACACTCAGCCCGAAGAACACTACCAGCAATGGAATAAAAAAGCTTACCGGGTCATACACCCGGGAACGGAATTCAAGAACCGGAAACAACCGGCTCTTCGCCATCCTCATCATCATCGGCGCCGCTACTCCCAGGAGGAGGACCGCACCCGACGTGATGCCGAGCAGCGTCAGGCTTCTCAACGGCAGCTGCCACCAATTGCACACCACCGTGCCCCAGGCGCGATTAGTCGCGAATATGAGGGATGTGAAACATTGGAGAGCGACCCAGACCAGAATGAGAAACGCAACCGCACCCGCCTGCCCGCGTGCTTTAATCACCCCGGCGAGGGTGTCAAAAATATGACGTTGTACCTCGCCACTAATCGGGACGTACCTTTCTATGAATGTAATAACCTCTCTCCCGGCCCTGTCAGGGTCTATAATGGTTGAGGCGATCGTGACAAGCAGAATCATAAAAGGAAACAGCGAAGAAAACGCATTAAAGGCGAACGCTCCTGCCAACTGTGTCCCACCAATCCGTAAAAAGTTTTTAACGGCGAGCCGAAGTATCCCCCCGACCCGGCGGGTTTTCCGGCAACGTCGGGTTAAGAACGTCGATTCCCACATCTGCTTCACCGTGAATGCTCCTTGGCAACCGATTCATCGATCCAGTATCCCTTGCGATTGTAATGTCGATAAAGTCCGACTTCATAATCCCTGGTTAGCAAAGCCCCATCCTGGTATTCCGGCGCCCTTTTAATAGTTTCGCGGGGAAGGTTAATGAATACTTTCGACTCCTCCCAACTGACGCGCTCGATCCATTGCGGTGAAATCAAAACCTTTCTCCCCGGCCACCAGTTCTGCGTGTCAACAACCAGATAACAAATCGCCCACGTTTCGTCATCGAGTATAAAACCATCGACGTGGCCGATCTCGCCGTCTACAGCCTGGATGCGATGCCCACTTACATCGTGCGTGCTTCGCAAATTAGTATCCCACACCTTATTCTTGGGGATTGCTTCTTTCCACTTTGCACTATCACGTTCAAGATAGGGATACGCCCCCCAGATAAATGGGCCGCTCCAATACATCGGCCATCCATAGAATCCGTAGTAGGTCTCCTCATACTGCCGTGATACCGGTTTATCACTATCCAGGGACGGACTTTCCTCAATCTGTTTTTTGGTCAATTCGACGGTAATCTGTCGATCTTCTTCAATCACCTGGCCAAGTACATGCGGAGAGATCAAAACTTGTCTGTCTGTAAGCCAGTTCCCGGTGTCGGCAACGAGGTACCGAATTACCCAGTGTCGGTCATCAAAGTAGAATTCTTTAACCTTCCCGATTTCTCCATCAATACTGTTCAACGTATAACCCTTTAATGTTTTTGTTTTGTATAACATACCAATACTCCCTTCGTTCTTTAACTTTTTGCGCTGTTTACTGTCAGCTCTCTGTTTGCAACGCATTTGAGAATTTATTTTCACCGCAACCAGCACCGGTGCTATCATTTATATGACATCGCTGAAAACGACTCCGTTTTAGAGATTCTACCCAAAACCGGTCACGATTACCGTTGTTCGCATTTAAATCAAATTCACGCTTTTCCTACTCCTTTACCCATCATACAATTGAGTAGAATTCGCAAGTATAATACGCAATTCCCATGCCATTGGCACAAAAAAAACAGAGATTAACCTGTTATAGATTGAGAGGGTTTACCTGGTTAGCCATTATTAGGTGATTGAGTACCGTATGATTCATGAACGGCGTTTTCGCTTTGGTGCGGAAATGCTAATGACACTGTAATTCTCATTTTAAGAAAGTTTTTCTCAAATGCGCGAACTATTTAATGTTTGAGTGCAGCTGTAATCAACGCCAATCCCAAATTTCTATCTGTTGGCTCGAATATTGCTATTTATGCAGTATAATAGTTAATCAACAATGTGCGCACGACGACATAATCATATCAATCATAAATAAGAGATAAATATCTTGAAAATCGGTATACCGTATCGCCGGGCTTTTTTTTTCAACAGGCGGGATGGCTTGGCATTGCCCGTCGAACAGGACACGTTTGAATATCCCCTGTTGAGTGACCTGTTCAGCATCGACCAGCTTGATAAGCAGGGCGAGGCAATGGCCCGGCAGCACCAACTGGACCGACGGCCCGCCGGGGAAAAACTTTTGTCGAGATTGACTATTAACGAGAATATATTGACCGAAACATATACACAGCTCGGCGTCGGCGAGCCGGCGGGTATAAGTGCCTTCCCCGCCGGGGAATGGCTTCTCGATAATTTCTTCCTGATAAAAGAACAGTTTCAACTGGCCCGCCGGCACCTTCCAAAACGCTACAGTCGCGAACTGCCAAGGCTTCGCGCCGGGCATTCTGCGGGCTTGCCACGGGTGTATGAGATTGTGCGCTACCTGATCTCGCATGTCGACGGTCGCGTTGATGAAGTCAATCTCCGTACTATCGTCGCTTCGTATCAGCGCGTGACATCGCTGCAATTGGGTGAGCTGTGGGCCGTTCCCATCATGCTGCGCCTGGCGCTGATAGAGAATCTGGCGCATATTGCCAGACGGATTGCCGTGAGCAGGCGCGACCGCGACTTGGCCTATTCCTGGGCCGCACGGATGCTGGAAACGGCGGCGAGCGATCCCAAGAATATCATTCTTGACATAGCTGATATGGCGCGCGCGGATATTCCTATGCGGTGCGCGTTTACCGCCGAGCTGTCCCGAAAGCTTCAAGGCCACAATCCCGCGCTTTCAATGGCCTTGACCTGGATCGAACAGCGCCTGGTCGAACACGGCCAAACGATTGAGCGGCAGTTGCACATGGACAGTCATCAGCAGGCGACCAATCATATTGCAATCGGCAACAGCATACAAAGCCTGCGGTTTTTATCCTCGATCGACTGGAAATACTTTGTCGAGTCTATGAGCCGCGTGGAAAGCATTCTGCGCGGCGATCCTGCCGGTGTTTATCCGAACATGGATTTTACCACCCGGGACACCTACCGGCACGTGATCGAGAAGATAGCTAAACAAAGCTACGAAACCGAGGAGCGTGTGGCGGAGCAAGCAATCGCTCTGGCGCGAAGCTGCGGAGGCGTTGCAAGAAACGCCCATGTCGGCGCCTATCTTATTGATCGCCGTCGACCGTCGCTGGAAAAAGCGACGGGCATGCATGTAACGGTCAGGGATGTGCTGGACCGCACCGTGAAAAAAGCCCCGTTACTGTGCTATCTGGGGACCATGCTGCTGGTTACGGCACTCTTTACAGGTATCAGCCTGCGGGGAATTCATTCCGCAGGTGCGATAACTTTCTGGATAGTCGGCTTCCTGATGTTTCTTGGATTCAGCCAGGCCGCTCTAACTCTTGTAAACTGGGCGTCAACCCTCATGATCCGGCCGCAATTGCTTCCAAAGATGGATTTCTCGAAGGATATCCCGCGTGACTGCAGTACACTGATAACCGTTCCGGCCATGCTCGAGGACAAGCGCGCTATCGCCCGATTGCTGAATAAAATGGAAGTGTGCTATTTGTCAAACCGTGCCGACAATCTTTACTTCAGCTTATTGACGGATTTCGAGGATGCAGAAACGGAAACAACACCCGGCGACGCGACACTTCTGGCTCTGGCGAGGGACGGGATCAGGCAGCTCAACGACACCTACGCCCATAACGGACGCCGGCCGTTTCTCTTTTTTCACCGGCCCAGAAAATGGAATGAGCGGGAACTGCGCTGGATGGGCTACGAACGCAAACGGGGAAAGCTTGAAGCCCTCAATGCGTTCCTGCGCTCCCCGAAAACAACTGAATTTCTTGTCGAAGGCGACTTTGAAATAGTGCCGACCATCAAATATGTTCTCACGCTCGATACCGACACCGAGTTGCCCCGCGACTGCGCGAGACATCTGATCGAGGCCATGGCGCATCCGCTTAATACGCCCGTTTACGATAGTGTCAAAGGACGCGTTGTGGAAGGGTATGGGATTTTGCAGCCCCGGATTGTATCGCGCCTTCCCCGGGAGTGCGCTTCGTGGTTTTCACGCTGGTTCGGAACTGAGTCCGGGATAGATCCCTATACCCGCGCCGTATCGGATGTCTACCAGGACCTGTTCGGTGAAGGCTCTTTTATCGGCAAGGGTATCTATGATGTCGACATGTTCGCCAGGGTAATGGCGGAACAATTGCCGGAGAATCGAATTTTAAGCCACGACCTTCTGGAAGGCACCTATTGCAAATCCGGGCTGATCAGTGACGTCCATCTGGTGGATGAATTCCCGGAACACTACAGTGAGGAACAATCGCGGCGATATCGCTGGATACGGGGAGACTGGCAAATCGCGGCATGGCTGGGGCTTCGCGTCCCCGGACTTGACCGGAAACCGGTTCACAATCCCCTGTCGCTGCTATCCCGATGGAAAATAGCAGACAATTTAAGAAGAAGCCTTGTTCCGGCCGGGATGCTGCTGCTGATCGTCGTCTGTTGGTTCTTTGTTACGCCGGTCTGGCTGGGAGTCGCGGTGGTTGCAGGAATCCTCCTTTTGCCGATGGTGCCGTGGGTCGTTATCAAGGCAGCGCACAAGCCTTCACGATTCCCGTTGTATTCCCATGCACGGTCTGTTGCACATTTTGCAGGCATTCAGTTTTTTCAGGCTGTTTTTACATTCATCGTTCTTCCGTATGAGGCATTCTCCAATCTCGACGCCATCATCCGCACCTTCTGGCGGATGGTTATTTCACGACGCAAACTATTGCAATGGACGGTGTTTGGGAAGATACGACATGGAGAAGGTAAAGTGTTGTGGCGCTATTTTCAATTGATGGGTGCTGCGCCATTTTTTGCTCTTTCAGTATGCGCCATGCTTTTTACTCAATGGTCGACGGATGCGCTGATCGTGCTCGGCGCGTGGTTCTTTTCACCCATTCTTCCGTGGTGGATCAGCAGGCCCCTGGTTCCCCGCCTACCTCGTATCACGGTCAAACAGCTCGTTTTTTTGAAAAAAATTGCCCGCAAGACCTGGCGCTATTTCGAAACGTTCGCGGGACCCGAAGATAACTGGCTGCCTGCCGACAACTTTCAGGAAGAGCCCCGCGAAGCGGTTGCGCACCGGACTTCACCGACGAATATCGGTTTGATGCTGCTGGCGAACCTTGGCGCCTATGATCTGGGGTACCTATGTGCCGGGCAATTGATTGATAAAACACGTAAATCCTTCAGGAGCATGGAAGCGTTAACCAGATTCCGCGGGCATTTTTTCAACTGGTACGACACCAAAACTCTGAAACCTCTGACGCCGCAGTATGTCTCTACCGTCGACAGCGGCAACCTCGCCGGTTACCTGTTCACTCTTCGGGCCGGTTTGCTGGAACTGAAGGATCAACGGATATTTCAACCGCGCTCTTTTGAAGGACTATGCGGCACGATGAGCGTCCTCGAAGATTTGATTGTTCCTGCAAAGGAAAAGAACTCCGAGGCGGCAGCAGTGTCAAGTTCGATTGCGACACTGTTGCGCGAAATACAACAGTCCCCGGCCGGATTGGAAGCGACTCTTGAGAATTACCGTATCCTCATCACCCATATCCATACACTGCGGGCGTTGACGGATTTCATTTCCGGTTCCGAGGCCGATTGGTGGTTCAGGGCCTTCGAGGATCACTGTATCGCCCAGCAGGAAGAATTGATCTACCTTGCGCCCTGGCTTGCGATGGGCCTTCTTCCGACGATCGATCCCGCTATCCGGAAAGAGCTGGACGTCAATCGCACGCTTGGACAGATGGCTCTGTTGTGGGAAAAACTGCCTTCTCTTCATGCTGAAAACAATAAACCGGGTGTCTCCACCGGTGCACAGCTGATCGCCGTCAGGGATTGGTACGCCCCTCTTGTGCAACAGGTCAGGCAGGGATATCGCCGGGCTCAGGAACGCGTGGGCCAATTGGAACATATTGCCGCGCAGTGTCAAAATCTCGCGGCACAAGACTATGATTTTCTTTATGACGATTCTCGTCACCTGCTGGCTATCGGGTATAATGCCGACAAGCGCCGGCAAGACGACAGCTTCTACGATCTCCTTGCTTCAGAGTCACGGCTGGGTAGTTTCATCGGAATAGCCCAGGGTAAATTACCGGTGGAACACTGGTTCCGCCTCGGTCGCCAGATCACGTTCTACCGTGGCAAAACGATTCTGCTGTCGTGGGGCGGGTCGATGTTTGAGTATCTCATGCCGCGACTGGTGATGCCCGACTATGAACATACGTTGCTTGGCCAGACCTGCGAGGCTATTGTGGATTCGCAGATCGACTATGGTAAAAAACGGGGCGTGCCCTGGGGTATTTCAGAGTCCGCCGAAAACAGTACCGACGCACACCTGAACTATCAGTACCGCTCTTTCGGGGTTCCCGGTCTGGGATTCAAGCGTGAACTGGCGAATGACCTGGTGGTCGCACCATACGCTACGGTACTGGCCCTCATGGTCAAACCGCAGCAGGCGTGCGAAAACATGGAGCGGATGGCTGCGGATGGATACGAAGGCAGATACGGCTTTTATGAGGCCATCGACTTTACGAAAAGCCGATTATCGGGCGAACAGTCTCCCGCCCTGATCAGATCGTTCATGGCGCATCATCAGGGTATGAGTATTATCTCGCTGGTTAATATACTTACCGGTAGTGCCATGATACGGCGATTCGAGTCCGACCCGCTGTTCAAAACAACGACCCTGCTGCTTCAGGAACGGGTGCCAAAGGTTTCTCCGTTCAATTTACAAAATATGGAGTACTCCGGATCGAGATTCATTGCGGCGGGGCAGGAAGGTATGCCGCGATTATTCACGACTCCCCATACGACCACGCCCGAAGTTCACCTGCTGTCAAATGGCCGTTACCACACGATGGTGACCAATACAGGAGGCGGATACAGCCGGTGGCACGATCTCGCGGTCACCCGATGGATCGAAGACCCGACCATGGATAATTACGGAACCTTCGTCTATATTAAGGATGTGTCAATAGAGCGGCAATGGTCTGCAACCTTTCAACCTGCCTGCATAGAGCCAAAAAACTATGAAGCCGTTTTTCACCTGGCCCGCGCCGAGTTCAGGCGAAAAGACGGCGGACTTGACACCTATACCGAAATCGCCGTTTCGCCCGAAGACGACATCGAACACCGTCGTATCACCCTAAGCAATTTTACCGGCAAGACGAGAACAATCGAGCTCACCAGTTACGCAGAAGTGGTTCTTGCCACACCCGCAGCCGACGAAGCACATCCCGCCTTCTCCAATCTCTTTTTACAGACTGAAATTCTACGTGATCGTCATGCTATCCTTTGCTCGCGAAGGCCCCGGTCGCCGGAGGAACAGTGCCCCTGGATGTTTCATCTCCTTAATATCCGCGGACTCGAGCACTGCGAGCTTTCATACGAAACCGATCGGTTGGCGTTTATCGGCCGCGGATTAACAACCAGAAACCCACGTGCAATGAAATCTGACGGACCACTCGGCGGAACCGAGGGCGCGGTGCTGGATCCCATTGTCTCTATCCGCTGCAGGCTGGCGCTGGAGGCCGGGGTGTCCGTTACCATAGGCTATATTTCCGGCATAGCCGGAACCCGGCAGCAAGCGGAGGAGCTTATCGATAAATACCGGGACCGGCAACTTGCGGACAGGGTTTTCAACCTGGCGGCAATACACGGGAAAGTTGTGCTGCAGCAAATCAACGCTACCGAAGAGGAAGCTCAACTGTTCGGCAAACTTGCGGGTTCAATTCTGTTTGCCGGCCAACACCGCAGAGCCAATCCGGCGTTGCTTCTTAAAAACACCCGGGGACAGTCTCATTTATGGGCCTACGGTATTTCCGGTGATCTGCCCATTGTCCTGCTGCGTATCGGCGATCCTTCCAAAATCGAACTTGCGGCCAGACTCATACAGGCGCACGCATACTGGCGACTGATGGGATTGGCGGTTGACCTTGTTATATGGAACGAAGAGAGAACCAGCTACCGGCAGGTATTTAACGACCAGCTTGTCGGTCTTATTGCCGCAGGCCCCGAAGCATCGCTGTTTGATAAAAAAGGCGGAGTGTTTCTCCGTCACCCGGATCAAATGGCGGACGAGGATCAGATACTGATGCAGGCCGCAGCGCGGGTAGTTATCCTGGACAGCGCCGGCACGCTGCAGGAACAGGTCATGCGAACGATTCGCAGCGAGAACCCCGTTCCGAAATTGGTTCCTTCACGTAACGAACGAACTCTCCCCGAACCGGAGAATTTCCGGCAGGAAAACCTGCTGTTCTTTAACGGCTGGGGTGGCTTCACCCGGGACGGCAGGGAATATATCATCCAGATCAAAAACGCAAACCCCACTCCCCTGCCCTGGGTTAATGTCGTGGCGAACAGGCAATTCGGAACCGTTATATCGCAAAACGGCGGGTATACCTGGTTCGAAAATGCGCACGAGTTCAGATTAACGCCATGGTATAATGATCCGGTCGGTGACCGAAGCGGCGAAGCCCTGTACCTGCGCGATGAAAACTCCGGGCGATTCTGGTCCGCGACACCGCAGCCCGCACCGGGATCCGGTGATTATCTCAACCGTCACGGGTTCGGCTACAGTGTTTTTGAATACTCGCAGCACCGCATCAAGTCAGAATTGTGGATATATGTGGATAGAGACGCACCGGTCAAGTTCTGGATGCTGAAGGTTCGCAACGACTCTCCTGCCGTCCGCAGACTATCGGCAACGGGATTCCTGGAATTGATTCTTGGAGAGAACCGGTCAAAGACGCGGATGCATGTGCGGACGGGGATCGATTCGGAAACCGGCGCTCTGCTGGCAAGCAATCCTTTCAATACGGAGTTCCCGGGCCGGGTGGTCTTCTTCGAAGTCACCGAGGCCGATCGGAGCATCTGCGGCGATAGAACGGAGTTTATCGGGAGAAATGGCACACTTGCCAACCCGGCTGCACTGCACCGGCAGCGCCTGTCGGGCAGAGTCGGTGTCGGCCTCGATCCCGCCGCAGTGCTGCAGGCTGTCGTTAATCTGGAACCGGGACAGGAAAAGGATATTGTTTTTATTCTGGGGGTCGGAAAGAATATCGAAGAGGCCAGGAACCTTATTCGGCAGTTCCATGATGTACAATCTGCGTATGACGCCCGCGACCGCGTCTGGCAGTACTGGAACCATACACTGGGCGCTGTCAATATTGAAACCCCGGATCCCGCGTTGAATATACTGGCGAACGGCTGGCTCGTTTACCAGACCATTTCCGCCCGCCTCTGGGCGCGCAGCGGATTCTATCAGTCCGGAGGCGCATTCGGATTCCGCGACCAGCTTCAGGACGTACTTGCCCTGATTCATACTCAACCGGACCTGATCCGCGAACATCTTCTGCTGTGCTCGTCCCATCAATTTCCCGAGGGCGACGTCCAGCACTGGTGGCATCCTCCGCAAGGGCGCGGCGTACGCACGACGATTTCCGACGATTACCTCTGGCTGCCCCTTGTCACGAGCGATTACGTTGTCCGGACGGGCGACAGCGGCATTCTTGATGAGACCGTTCATTTCCTCGACAGCCGCCTTCTCGATCCCAAGGAAGAGTCTTTCTACGATCTTCCGGTCAGATCACGTTCAAAAGCGACCCTCTACGAACACTGCAAACGCGCGATCCTGCACGCCCTGCGGTATGGCCGTCACGGACTGCCGCTGATGGGCAGCGGTGATTGGAATGACGGCATGAATCTCGTTGGCGTCAAAGGTGAAGGCGAAAGCGTATGGCTGGCGTTTTTTCTCTACCTCGTTCTGAAGCAATTCATTCCGCTGACGCACGTGCGCGGGGATGAAGCTTTCGGTGATGTATGCACCGAGGAAGCGAAGCGACTCCGGCTGAAAATCGAATCGGAAGCCTGGGACGGGCAGTGGTACCTCCGGGCATATTGTGACGACGGCGCCGTTCTCGGATCTTCTAAAAATAAGGAGTGTAAAATCGATGCGACCGCGCAGAGCTGGTCGGTCTTGTCAGGAGCCGGATCTTCCGATCGCTCCAACCAAGCCATGCTCTCCCTCGAACGCCTCCTGATCGATACCAAAAACGGTCTTATCAAGCTTTTGGACCCACCGTTCGACACATCAACGATGGAACCCGGGTACATCAAAGGCTATGTTCCGGGCGTCAGGGAAAATGGCGGCCAGTATACGCACGCAGCGGTATGGGCAGTCATGGCTTTCGCGATGATGGGAGAAACGCAGCGAGTAAAAGAATTGCTGTCCATGATCAACCCGATCAACCACGGATCAACACGGGAGAAGATCGAACGCTACCTGGTGGAACCCTATGTGATGGCCGCAGATATTTACGGAACAGAACCCCACACCGGACGTGGCGGCTGGACATGGTATACGGGGTCCGCCTCCTGGATGTATCGCCTTATCATCGAGTCTGTTCTGGGATTTCAATTAAAAGTGAATACGCTTACGTTTAACCCCTGCATTCCTGCGGAGTGGGAACATGTTAAAGTTCATTACCGTTTCAGGGAGACGGTGTACCATTGTGCGTTTCATCAAATAAAACCGGGCGGGAATATTCGCGTAATTGTTGACAGCGTTGAACAGGAAGACCGGTCGGTGACGCTCAATGACGATCATCAGGAGCATTATGTAGAGATCCTTATCGATTCGTAATTGTCCTTTTAAATAGTAACCGTACTACACCAACTATCTGCCGTCCGAAAATAACTATTTAAACAAAAAAAACGTTCTGCAAACTATGCAGAACGTTTTTATATTCGGGATTATTTTGTGTGCTATTGCAAGCACAAACCGGTGTTAATAACGATCTCTACGACCTCCACCACCGCCGCCATAACCACCACCACCACCACCACCACCATAGCCGCCTCTGCCTCTGCCACCGCCACCGCCTTCGGTTTTCGGCCGGGCTTCGTTGACCGTGAGAGCACGGCCTTCGACCTCTTTACCGTTCAATCCTGCGATAGCAGCACTGGCTTCCTGGTCAGTACCCATTTCCACAAATCCGAAACCCTTGGCGCGTCCCGTTTCGCGATCCATAATGACCTGGGCCGATGAAACGGTGCCAAATGGTGCGAACATCTCTTGGAGAGCGCTGTCTCCGATGCTGTAGCTAAGATTACCTACATATAACTTTTTGCCCATTAGGGGACTCCTTAAAAATTGGTTTAACAAAAACCGCCGCAATACTTTTAACAGCCGGTTGGTTATTAATATAAATTAATGTACAAGCGAAATGATATATTCTTGCATAAAATAATATAATGCTATTCTTTACGCCGGGTTGGAATATTCGCGTGATAGTTGACATAATGGAATATAAAAAGTAACTGAAAAAAAGTTTTGGCAGAATAGTAAGCCGAATAAGTCTTTAATTTTCGAAAAGTTTTAATTGTGAGGAAATGAAGAATATCCATCAACGGTTTCAGCAGCACGGTCTGATTTGCTTATATTCTATCTCAAGCCTCACCATTTTAACTCAAACCTCCCTATATGCAGGTTTGAGTGCAGATCGAATACTCCGAATGCACACAGCAACCATGCTATCACGATACTAACCACCACAACATTCAATATCTTTTTGATTTTCCCATTCACAGGCATATACGTGTTAATAAGCCACAGCAAGACACCGACGACAATAAGTATGATAATTAAAGAGATTAGCGGCACAATTCTTCCTCCTCGTTTTTTAACAATGAAAAAACACGGTTTGCAAATATACCCTGCAATCGATATGCCATTACCATGATTAGAAATTCAATTGATGCGTTATCCGTGCATTCCAGTAATTCTTGTTTTTGGACGTTCATTCCCAAAAACGGGAATTATTGCGTGTCATTTCTTATTAGAGCATAAAATACTTTTACTATTTCGTGATGCCTCGGATAGAACCCGCCTGTTGCTGATTATTTTTTAAAATGGAATTTTTTATGCGCGTCCCTGATAATATAAAAAATTACAAAACTGATCACCGCAGCAAAAAAACACCACACGGAAGTCAGGCACTTAGTGTAAAACACGACCGATACTATAAACGATAAAACAATAATAATGCCAAGAATATAGGTTCTTTTGATACTCGAAACAAAAAGAGGAGCTATGGTCGCTGCCAAATATAAAACTATTGTAATCGTGCTGAAAGGATTCTTAAAAGTGCTTTGATAGGCAATGTGCAACCTGCTGATATCCGCATAAGCACGATAAAACACCAGACTATACATATAATAAAACGCGACGACTGCACCGGCTGCCAGCAGAGCAAGCAAAATTCTTTTTCTCACTATATTTTTTTCCATTAATAAAACGGAGAGAGGCACCATCAGCGGCCAGATGACCTGCGCCATTATTAAGAATGTGTATGTAGCAATTGTTTGCAGCCCGGTATGTCCGTTCTGTGCTATAACCAGCCATAAAACGCCTTCTGCAAACTGCTGAAAAGCAAAAAATAATGGAATACTTGCAAAGACTATCTGGGAAGGTCTATGAACTTTTCGTAACGTTTCCGTACCGATAACCGTAAGCAACACACCAGCCGTAAAACTTGCTCCTGCCGAGAAACACATAGTATCTCCTCTTTTACTGGTTGAATCTACCGAAATTATTAATACTTTCTAAGCTAAACCGGCAATTGTGGGAAAGCCCAAACGTGTTCGAATCCACGTGTTTTCTATAGATAGTCACCCCATTATGCTAAGCCGGCAAAGCCGGAAGCTTTTGAATACTTGATTATAGGCTTTGCGGCATAAGTGTCTGTACGCTGACTTATCTACGCTTTGATTTTATCTACTCATTTTGCGTAGATAATTCAGCTACAGACACTAATCTGCTATACTGGAGGCATTCGGTCGGCTACACGTATTGATTTCCTCGGTATATTCACGAACGATGAAATACGACCCTCTTTGACAGGCAGAAGATTATAAAGCAACCGGCAATAAAGGTCCTGCATAGTAACCAGGTCTTTTTTCGTGCATTCATGAACGAATCCGTTCTATTTCCGCAATGCGGAAAGTTGTTTGAATAATTCAGTTTCCCGTTCTGTGAGATGGCCTACCATCTGGATCTCAACCGACACGAACAGGTTCCCATACTCGTTCTTCTTACCAAAGACCGGCATACCCAATCCGTGGAGTCTGAATACCTTATTATTTGGCGTTTCCTTCGGAACATCAACCTTTACCGCGCCTTTCAGCGTCTTGACCAGAGCTTTGCCGCCAAGAACCGCAGTGTATAATTCAACGGGAAAGTCACGGTAGAGATCGTTACCCTTGCGACGAAATTCAGGATGCGGTGAAATTTTGACGGTGAGGTAGAGATCACCCTTAAGACCGCCATGTAGTCCGGCCATCCCTTTTCCACCAATCCGTAACACCTGTTCGTCAGCGATGCCTGGGGGAATCGTTACTCGGATCTTCTGGCCGTCGAGCTGGACAAGTCGCGAGGAACCATGATAGGCCTCTTCCAGGGAAAGTGTTGCTTCTGCGTTGAGGTCGTCGCCGGTGTACGCCGCGCTCCTTCTTCCGGTTCTTCTTCTGCCGTGCGCCCCAAACAGTAATTCAAAAAGATCGATGTCACTTCCCGCAGTAAATAACGACTCGAATTCATCTGCACTCATTCCCTGCTTTTGTGAGTTTCCGGAACTTGCGTACTTCGACCAGTCAAACCCTCCCGGCTGCGGGCCGGCTTCCTCGTAGTGCTTTCTATCAGCGCAGAACTGATCATACTTCTTCCGTTTCTCCGGATCGCCAAGGACCTGGTTGGCCTCATTGATCTCCACGAATTTTTCGCCGGCCGCCTTGCCGCCCTTTGTCTTGTCGGGATGATACCTGACCGCAAGCTTACGGTAAGCCTTTTTGATCTCATCGGGGGTTGCTTCCTTCGTAACACCCAACACGCTATAATAATCTTTGTAGTTCGTCATATCGCTTTATCGGTTATAAAGGTTTCCTGCCGCTGATTTCTCACAACACGGTAACTACCAATGCAATTACCGGAAGAAGGTGCTTGTACAGATTGAGCACTAGTTCTCAACAACGTTACGGGTTTGATGACGGCATCGGTATCGCATGTTTACCTATTTCCGCTAAAAAGGAATATACCGTCGACGAGACCAAAAAAGACAATACCACGGTGACTCCGGGGATCTCCTATGCCGAAAAGCCGGGTCATGTATAGCCAAAGACCGAACCGGAAGTTGAACTTCTCTGCTGGACGCTGGAAGTCCACGCCTGCATAAGCCCCAATGTTGGGACCCATAACAAAGAAGCTTGGCGTGCGGTGCCGGGTACCGATTTCTCTGATTTGTAACCCTGTCCATTGTTTACCTTATATATAGGAGCAATTGCAATGCCATTACCAATATTGGATGCTATGGCGATGCGTTATCCGTGGATGCAGAGAAAATTCTTGTTTTTGAGAAGGAGTTTCTTAAGAATGAGAACTATTTCACGTTATTATTCTAACCCGGCAAAGCCGGAAGCTTTTGTAAGATGTTGTATGGCTTTGGGATAATTGGCACGAATACTGCTATTATACACAGCATAAATAGATTTGCAATATCTGTAGCTCTGAAACCCTTGTATTTAAGCAAGATGGTCGAGTTGACGAAGGCATGGATCAGCGAGACATATCAGTAACGTAACGGTTAATAACGATCAGACGGGAGCATTTTGAGGAACTCGTGATCGATTGGTAAAAGAGAAATTATGACTTTTGAGCCATCAGTAGATAACCGTGTCCTGAATCCGGATCCGCCAATCAATCAGGCGCGATCGGGGCCGACACCTTTGGGTCCAAAAGATGTCGAAGCGGTCACCGGGCAAAAACGTACCGTAGTAAACCGTGCCGTCATGCTCATTCTGGTGATAGCAGTTCTGTTCGTGCTCATTCCAATGCTTAAGGTATTTCTCACGCCGCTACTGCTGGCATGCACCTTTGCCACCCTGTTTTTTCCCTTTTACACTATTCTTCTTAAATTCTTCCGGCGAAATCGCGGAATCGCCGCCTTATCATGCTGCATCATTCTCATAATCGGAATTGTGGCGCCGGTTTACTTTCTTGGATACCTGATCACCCGTCAGTTGCACACCCTTTACCAGTCGATTGCGCCCACGGTGCAGGCTTTTTTACGGGGAGAAGATACCGGTTTTCTTCCCCATTTTGTGGAAAATCCGATACTTGCAGGGCTGATCCATCTCGGCATCGACTGGAAAAGCGCTACGCTCGATACGTTCAAGACCGCAGGCACCACCATGGTAAAAATGGTAAATAAAACGTCCCTGGGCGCTTTTGAAATTATCGTCAGCCCGTTCATAACCCTCTTCATTATGTTCTATCTCTTCATGGATGGCGAGAGGATCGTAAAGAAATTCCGCCAGCTTCTTCCGCTGCGGACAGCCTATCAGGATATGATCATCACTCGATTCCTCCTAGTGTCGCGCGCCACGGTGAAAGGGACGCTGGTAATTGCCTTTGTCCAGGGTTCTCTCGGCGCAATCATCCTTCTGATTTTCGGGGTGAATACCTGGCTGCTGTGGGGTGTGGTGATGATTGCCCTCGGCGTTATTCCCGCGATAGGAGCATGGATGGTGCTCGTCCCGACCGGCGTCATCAAGATTGCAACAGGGCATGTGTGGCAGGGGATCGCAATTCTTGCGTTGAGTTTCGGCGTCGTATCCACCATCGATAATATCCTGCGGCCACTGCTGGTCGGCCAGAGTTCGCGCATACATGATTTGCTGATTTTTTTTTCCACCATCGGCGGATTAGCCATGTTCGGGCCGATGGGAGTGATTACCGGGCCGGTGATAATGGCCTTTTTTGTTTCCATCACCGAAATTTATGCGATGGAATTGAAAGGGCATTTCGGCGCGACCGACACTATTTAATCTTCTCATACGAGTAAAATCGAAAGTGGCGTGTTTCCAGCGCCGCGACAACAATTGACCCAATGACCATTTACCGATATTCACCAGCGCAGTATTCGGCGTATTCTATTTAAAAACGACGATTCCGGGTTTTCTGAAGGTAAGGTCGCCAAAACCGAAATCGGTTGTCATGAATGCATTAAACTTGAAGATGTCGTACCCCTTTCCAGGGATTGACGGATAATATGCTACGGATATTTGAAAATTGCTCAAGACAAGATATTTATTTTTAACGAGCGTTCCTATGCCGAATTGTTGATACACCCGGCTGTTTTTGAATCCTGATGTTGCATTGCCAAGCATGCCTAGTGAGCAAATCAGATACGGTCCAAACCTGAATCCCAACACATTCCACGGAGCATAGGATTGGGTCTGGAGCGTTAAAACTATTTTATTCGTGCCCCGCAAAGAACTGTTAAAGCCCTGTATTCCATTACCTTTATTGATTGTCAAGCTGTCATAGGGAGCCATGTTCATTCCCAGGGTAACCTGAGGTTTTGCGTACTGCCGGATCCGCCAATTCCCTATTTTAAACAAATTGCTGATATAATTTGCTTCCAACGCAAGAACACCCTGCTCCATAGATGAGCCATGAAAAAAAGTACCGTATTCATACGTGGAGCTTGCATATCCCCATCCGTAATAGTCGCCAAAGGAGAAGCGCGCGCCCAAATACACACGTTCGACATGATTTCTTATCTGGTAACCTCCCGTAATTCCGAATACTTTTCCAACAGGTATGTCTTCTATAACTCCAAAATCAAAAATGTAATAATCCTGGAAGTATTTCAGTGTAGAAATTCCTATGCCGGATATATAAAAATCTTCATTCGAATACCTATGCAACGAGTCATGCCGTTCATCCGGTTTTTCATGGTACCGGATGCGTAAATACCGTACAGCAATAATTGCATTGGTTATATTGCCTTTTTCCCTGTTTCGTCCAAATATTCTGGTGGCTTTTCCAGCCCAATAATCCTGCGTGTTGAATTTGACATTCTGCCTCACATAGCCCGGCAGGGTATCGGTAACCGTATCCGCCTGGAATTGCTGGGAAATATTCAATCCCGCCGCCCACTGCGCAAGGGGTGAAAAAAACGGTCGCTCAACCGTTATGCCTTTGCCGAAATTCGTATGTTCATCAATTTTATACTGTAGCATAGCGCTTATATAGGTTTTTCGAATGTTCGGAATAGAATAAGTTGTGCCAAAGGCTTTCGCTCTATTAGAACGATTCCATGTATATGCGTTTTGAAACTCATGACCGAATCCCAGAAAATTATTTTCGGTGAAACCGATCGTGACGCGTTTAGAGGAGATTGCGGCATTCGGAATAAAGCTCCATCTATCCAACACACGGATAGTTATATCAACTGAATCGTTTGACTTTTCTGCGAAAACGACATCAAACAATACTTCATACACATAGTCCTGGGTGCGAATCAATCGCTCCGACTCTTTTACTAGTAAAGAATCAAATGGCTGGTTTGTACGGACAAGCACAATATTATTTATTGTAAAGTATCGAGATTTAATATGCAGCATATTCCCGGCTTTAAAAAATATGTTTTGCCGTATAGCCGCGGTATCGCTTTCTGAATAGCCAAACGGATCCAGAGTAACAATGTTGATATTCCTGATTATTTTTCCTTCAAAATTACTATACGGCAGATGCAAAAATATGTCAGGCCTTTTTTTTGCTAAAATGGCCGCCACCGGTTTAAAAACCAGGCCATACAGAAACATCGTCATTTTATTTTTTTTCGAAAACTTTTCTATTTTCCTGTACACTTTGGACGAATCTGATTTAACGAAAGTTTGTTGCGCACCGGCAACTACACTCATACCGACAGCCAAATGTATCAGAAAAAGTATTTTTAAGATAAACCGGGACTTACGGGATATTTTCGAGGCATTGGAAACCATGGGTTTTTTACGGATAGCCACCATCGTGCGCACCCCGGCAAAACGTTATTTTGATAACCGTGTGAAGGCAGTTCCTCCGGCATTTTTTCGATATTCTTTTTCGGCGTGTTGCATTACCGCCAGGCGGCTCGCGTTTTGGCTCGCGTGAGATTCGGCGCACGCCTGGAATTGCGAGAAGAAAAGATATTCACAAATGAGCGCCCGCAAAGTTCTGGCGCTGCCACCCATGACATCAGCCAAGTTTCCCGTAGGCCAGGGAAGTTCAGCCATCCTGCCCCCTTCCCATTCCAGTATTTTCACATTGCACAGATAGTGTCTCTGAACAATCGAGTCATTGATTTGGTATTGCTCCGGGATGTCGCTTTCAGTAGGGTAAAATTGACTCTTCATAGTGCTTTCTCCTCGTCGTCCATGAAAATAAGTTCACACCGGTTGGAACTGCATCTGGCTAACTCAGTGCAAAGAAACCGGGCTTTAAAGCTGTTTCCAGAAATAACCGGCGGTTCCAATCCGGTGTATAAAAATGGTATGTATGCTTCTTGTGCCTGTAGCGGCAACCTATTTCGCCTTTCCTTGTTTTTCAACCGTAGCCATTGCGTCATCGAGCGTATCCTTATCCGCAAGGTAGTAATGACGTACAGGCTTAAGATCAGAATCAAGCTCGTAAACCAGAGGAATACCCGTCGGAATATTGATTTCAATAATTTCTTTGTCGGTGATGTGGTCTAAATACTTGACGAGTGCCCGAAGGCTATTGCCATGTGCAACAATGAGAAGCTTTTTGCCCGATCTGATCTCTCTGGATAGCGCTCCGTTCCAGCACTCGATTACCCTCTCAACGGTATCTTTAAGACACTCGGTTTTGGGAAGCCTGCTCTTCTCAATGCCTGCGTATCGTGGATCGTTGCCAGGGAAGCGATCGTCTTCTTCAGAAACAGGCGGTGGTGAAGTATCGTAGCTTCTTCTCCAAATCAGAACCTGATCCTCGCCATGTTTGGCGGCTGTCTCTGCTTTGTTGAGCCCCTGCAATGCCCCGTAATGTCGCTCATTCAGCCTCCAATCGCGGACGACCGGAATCCACATTTGGTCGAGTTGGTCAAGAACCACCCAGAGTGTGCGTATCGCCCGCTTAAGCAGCGACGTATACGCGGTATCGAACTGGAACCCTGCGTCACG
>Ga0105099_10000691_pt1 | contig 22536 bp, 18 predicted proteins | sample PPLLak3cmMay2015_2_FD_79138 | JGI IMG/M metagenome (GOLD analysis project Ga0105099, IMG submission 79138) | Freshwater sediment microbial communities from Prairie Pothole Lake near Jamestown, North Dakota, USA - PPLs Lake P8 Core (1) Depth... | ecosystem: Environmental > Aquatic > Freshwater >... | reverse complement strand
ATATTCCGGGTGATTTCCGTGATTGCCTCCGATGCGAATACCGGAGGCATGTTCAGCCCCACCAGAACCATAAAAATACCGGAAATTATCGAGGATGCCCGCTTCTCCCCACTCCGCTCCAGGGTTCCGTGGTCTTCGCTGCCATCCGATTTCCGAGGATGTGCGATAACTACTCCCAGGACGAATGCCGGAAGAAGAACCTCAATATGAATTGGAATCGAATCGTCGACTATTTTGCTGAAATCATACAGAATTTCGCTTGAAACCGCGATTATCACGGCATAGGACAACACCCATGGCCATGTGATGGGAATCCTTTTCTTTTCCATCCAGAACCAGGCCGCCGCCAGAAGGATTCCCATCACGGCAATGGCAAATCCCAGCTGCCAGGCCAGTCCCACCATCAGCATTTTCAGGGGGATCATTAAAAGCACCGTATCGAGGTCGTCGAATATGGCCAGAATCCTGGCCTTGCGATAAAGCCAGGTGGCTCCGAGCCCCGCCGCCGCCAGCATCGAAAACAACACCCCTGCCGATGTCGGCGCCGCAAACCTCCCCGCCAGGAGCGTCTCCTTCCAGGCGTCCCACGACGACCACATTTCCGGAGGCAGCATTACATAAACAAAATAGAGGGTCACGAATACCCAGGGAAAAGCGGCGGCCGTCATGGCCACGATATAATCCCACCCGTATTGCTTTAGATTCCGCTTATCGATATAAAACTCGTAGCCGACATGAATCATGATAAAGGAAAGGCCAATCATGGTCAGAACCTTTACCGTGGTGGTAACGGGACCATATGCGCCTCCGGCCATAACCGGGAGAAGCTGGGAAAAGACCAGGCCTATCACCAAAAGTATCGAATATAGAGCTAATTTTCTCATTTTTGCCGTTTCAAATTACTTGGAATAACAAAAGATCGATTCGAGAGTTTCCGAATCGCATCGGAATTTTAAGGATATATATATAAGTCTCCCGTAGTCGGGAAGTTGACCCGATTTACTTCCCGCCGTTCAGCTCTTTTATCTGCTTCCGGTAATAATCCAGCTTTTTAAGCCCCATGGCCAGACGCTCCTTATCGCTCACGGCAGTGCTGTCGAAAGGCTCGATCGTCCAGCGCCCGCTGTTGTCGACCCGGTATTGCGTGCCGTAAACCTGCGGCAGCCCCATACTCCACAGCCAGCGGTCCTTGGTGAGCGCAAACATTTGTTTCAGGCCGGCATGAGTGCTGTCAAGGCTCAGCCCCTGCATCGAAAGCGTATGCGCCATACCGTAATCCTGGGCGCTGGTACCATGCTGGAATATCAGGGCCGCGTGAAAAAAATCATCCGGTTTGGTCAACGCCCCTTCGGCAATTATGTCCAGGACCCGGGCGCGGTGCAGGCTGTCGGTATTCGCGATCAAGTTCCAATCCTGTTCTTCTTCCGGAAGCGACCGCAACCGCTGATCTTCCGCCACCATTTTGGACAGCTCTTCACTGGCTCCGGTGAAGGCCTGTTCCGTACTTACCCCGGGATTGTCCTTTACCTTAACCAGCAGTTCCGTCCAACGAGTCTGATAATAAAGCGATTTCAGGTCCGGCTCATTCGACAGGCGGTCATAATCCGAAAAACCGCGGTTCGCGAGGCTGTCGATTAAATCCAGTGCGTGCATTTTATCGCCGATCAAGGCCGCACAGCAGGCCGCACGATAGTAGGTTTCAATCGACGCCGTTCCCTGCTTCATTTCCTGCTCGCATTCTTTCAAACACTTTTCATAATCGCCGGATTTGTACGCCTGTATTGCAGAGGTGTCCTGAGCGGAAGCCGTCAGCGATATCGTCAACAGGAAAGTTATTATCAGAACCGATATTTTCATTTCTTCCTCGTAATATCTAAAGCCGGATTTTAAATTATATATGCGGCCTATCCCTTATGCCAGTATTTTTTCATCAACTCGTCAATCCACCACGGCTGCCGGATTTCTCCCCTGGGAAGCTTCCGGTCGAAACCTTTATCGAAGACCCTGAGCTTCGAAGGGTGGTTTCAACATGCTTTTTCTCGAAGAGAAAAAGACATCTTCTTATAAAGTTGCGTCAGGTCTTGAATCCGCATGAGTGCCTTGAAATAGCGCGGATTTGTGACCTGACGCACCCAGCTTTTGTCCGATTTGTTCCCTCTCACGGATAACTCCCCTCGCGGAGGTTAGTCCGTGTCATACATTCCTTCGGCTCGAAACCATATCTGGCATACAATCCCTGAGCGTCCTTCGTCGCCAGCAGGTTTATTCTGCAATCTTTCATCGAGGGATGTTCCAGGACGCATTCCATCAACCATTTCCCCAGCCCTTTTCCTCTGTAATCAGGAGCGATGAAGACATCGCAAAGCCAGGCAAATGTAATCCCGTCTCCGACCACCCTGGCATAGCCGATCATGGTGTCACCGTCGAATAGCGAGAGAAGATCCGACCGTTCCAGCGATTTCACCACCGTTTCATAAGTGCGTTGTGTCGCCCAGTAGGTAGTGTTCAAGGTCCGATGGATATATTGCGTATCGGCTCCGGACTTATCGTCGGTTATCAGATATTTATCCTTCGTCCACCGCATATTAACCGTACTTACTTCCTCTCCTGCACCATGACATTCGCCGGCGGAGCGCTTCCGTCCTTGCCCTGCCCCATGTACACCGTCACGTGCGGAAACGGAATTTCGATATTGTTTTGATCGAACTTCTTTTTCATCAAGCGGTTGAATTCCCGCCCCACGAACCACTGCTTGATCGGCTTGGTCTTGATTCGCGCCTTTATCACTACGGCCGAATCGGCGAACTTGTCGACTCCGAGGATTTCCAGCGGCTCCAGAATTTCGACATTATATTTATCGTCCGCACGGATTTCCTCATCGATCTCCTTCAATAGTCTCACGACTTCATCGGTATCCTCGCGGTACCCCACCCCGACATCGAACATGTAGTAAGAATATTCCTTAGTCATGTTGGTTACCAGACTTATCGACCCATTGGGGATATAATGCACGTTTCCGGAAAGATCACGAAGGACCGTCAGGCGGAGTGTAATCCGTTCCACCAGTCCCCCCGTACCTCCGATATTCACGATATCGCCGACCCGAATCTGGTCCTCCATCAGGATGAAAAATCCGCTGATGATATCCCGCACCAGGTTCTGCGCTCCGAACCCGACCGCCAGGCCGACAATCCCGGCCGCGGCCAGGATCGGAGCGATATCGATGCCCAGTTCTTCCAGAATAATTATCAGCGCCACCGCCAGGATAACCACCTTTACGATGTTCCTCACCAGCGAACTGAGGGTATCCGCCCGTTTTTTCATTTCCAGGTCAGGAGCAATCCCCAAAACCGTTCCGAATATTCTGTTAATGATAAAGCGTGATATCGGAAGCGCGATTATCGCGATAACTATTATACCGAGGATTCTTATCCCGCTCGCAAGGAACCAGTCCAGCACTTTCTGCCATTCGATATACTGACCTATATCCATTATTATCACCCCTTTAAAATCGAATAATTACAGCCACTTTTTATGTTTGAAAAACCAGAACAGACCGCCTCCGATCGCCAGTGCCGTCCCCCAGAAAATAATATAGCCGTACTTCATCCCCAGTTCCGGCATGTTAAAGGGACTGGCAGAGGTATCGAAATTCATACCGTACACCCCGGCCAGAAATCCCAGCGGGATGAATATCGTGGCTATGATAGTAAGGATTTTCATCACTTCGTTCATCCGGTTCGAAACCCCGGTCATGTAGATATCGAGCTGGCCGGCGGTCATATCCCGAAACGTTTCGACCGTATCGATTATTTGAATCACATGCTCATACAAATCTCTTATATAGGGCCGGGTAATATCGTGCAATAATCCCGACTCATCCCGTTCGAATCCCGAAACCGCCTCCCGCAGCGGCCAGATCGCTTTCCGCAAATAAATCAGGTTGCGTTTCAAGCCATGCACTACTTCCAGCAATTCCGGCCTGAAATCGGATATGATTCGGTCTTCCAGTTCCTCTATATCCTCACCGATATTTTCCAGGACCAGGTAATAATTATCCACGACCGCATCTATCAATGAATACGCCAGGTAATCGGTATGGAGGAACCGCACTCGCGGGATTGTCTTTTGCAGTCTTTCGCGGACTTTCGAAAAGACATCCCCTTCTTTTTCCTGAAAAGTGATGATATAATTTTTCCCGAACACCAGACTTAACTGTTCCGAAATCAACTGCTCATCGGGGTCGAAATAAATCATTTTCATCGAAAAGAATACGTAATCGTCAAAAACCTCGATCTTGGGCCGATGGCCGGTATTAAGGATATCTTCCTGAATCAGGGCATGAATTCCGAAATGATTGCCGATTTTCTCGACAATGCCGGTTTCGTGCAGGCCGGTGATATTTATCCAGGTTATGTCGGGAGTATCCCGGTACTTCAGGCATTCTTCTATGGACTTCGGCTCAATCTGCCTGAATGCGGTTTCGTTATAATCGATTATTTCGATTTTAACGCTCTCCGCCTTTCGTTCGCCGACATGAATCAGCGCCCCCGGATGCATTCCGCTTTTAACGGATATTTTTTTATATAATCTGACCATAATTCCGCGTCGTTTGGCTCTCTCGGATATTAACACGTTACCGAACCGCCGGTTCCGGCACAAATAAATTCTCTTATATATAAGAGGCTGCGCCTCCAAATTAGTTTGACTTTTTTGCCCAAACAACCTAATTTTTAATATTGATACAAACCAGTCCGGGTCTGTGACCCAGTATTGTCGTAAATATTTCATTTTCCCGGGTGAGCATAGGGAGTAATTATCATGAAACGAATCGGATTCCTCGCAATCGTCTTATCGTTCTGGGTTTATGTCTCTGCCGCTGCAAGCGATCAGCCTTCCGTGTCGAAAAAATATGCTGATATGAGCATGGAAAACAGAGTTTCAGCCGTAAAACCGGATGGCGTTCTGCTCCGCGCCGATCAACTGGTAAAACTGGATGAAAACTTCCCCGGATTCGGATCCTCACAGGCCGGATTCGATCGCGCCGTAACCCACTTACATCCCGCACTCGGAGATGCCGCCAACGATACCCTCATTCGCGGTTATCAAAACCACGAGGGACTCCCCGAAGGCTACATCTGGTGGAACGGTTCCGATGACAACGGCGCCACCTGGGAACTCTGCTGCGCCTGGGATTTGTACGGTGCCACCTATCCCTCGGTCGGATATTCCGGTACTAATTCCAGATTCTATGGAACGTTTGTTTGCCCGCCGACTTTCCAGGCCGGAGGAGCCTTCTTTTTATTGGTATTCCCCGATCCCTTCGTGGTCGGCGGATGGTACGGATGGTTTGCACCCTGGAATGTTTACGGATTCCACGGCGCCAAAATGGTCCATCTCGCCCTGGATAATTCCCTCGAATCCTGGAACTGGGGCTTTCAGTCGGTAATTGCCAGCAGAACTTCCACCGGCAGTAACCTGTACGACGCCCCTCATATATTTTATCAGATCAACAGTGCCGGAGACACCTGGCTCAGCTATGTCTCGTCCATCGACAGCTGCAAAACTACGAAGGCCTGCATCGATCATGTATCGCTTTTGACCTACGCCGTTTATGACAGATATGTCCATTCTGACGACCAATATGAGCTGGTTGTCCGACAGGACCATTTCGACGATTGGGACGCCCCCACGGAGATCCTGCACAAGAGCTTCACCGATCCCGATTCCCACATTCGTTACCCCGCCGTGGCCGCGAATGACAACCACATTATAATAGCAGCCTCTGTTTACAATGACAGCGATCCGGCCGATTTCGATATCGTTTGCTGGATAACCAACGACGGCGACCTCAATAATTTCAGCGCCGCGATACCCATCGCGGCAACGGCCGACGAGGAAAACTACTCCGATATCGAATATGTATCCGGTGAAACCTATGTCGTTACCTATGTAAAGAACGGGGCCTTATTCGCCACCCGAACCGAAAACTCCGGCCAAACCTGGAGCGTCCCCGAACAGGTCAGCGACCCGGCCGAAACGGTCGTCGCCGAATACCGCTGTTCCGACCTCGGCGACGGCGGCCAGGCCGTTATCTACCAGTACACCTCGGCCAAATCCGGCGATATCGAAGTCAACACCAAACGCCTGAATCTGCTCGATACTGACGGCGACGGCATCTATTTCTTCGCCGACAACTGCCCGACTATTCCCAATACTGCTCAGGACGATAACGATTCCGACGGTTTCGGCAATGCCTGCGACAACTGCCCGGACTTTGCCAATGTGGGACAGGAGGATGACGACAACGACAGCGTCGGCGATGATTGCGACAATTGCCCGGCGCATTATAACCCGGCTCAAACCGATACCGACGGCGACGACATCGGAGATGTCTGCGACGACTGCGACAGCTTTTTCGAAAACGATTTCGATCGCGACGGTATCCTGAATGCGGATGACCCTGATGACGACGACGATACTATCGCCGACATCGACGACAACTGCCCCCTTGTCGCCAATTTCGATCAGACCGACAGCAACAGCGACGGCCGCGGCGACGCCTGCGATTATCTCTGCGGCGATCCCAACGCCGATGGCAGCATTAACATCATCGATATTATATTTATGGTTTCAGCAGGCTTTAAATGCGGACCCTTCCCTGTCGTTTATGAAAGCATGGACGCCAACGGTGACGGAGATTTTAATATCCTCGATACCGTCTGGATGGTGAACCACAAGTTCAAGGGGGGCCCGGCTCCCATCTGCCAGCCGTAAAACCACCGCCCCCCATTTGGGGGGCGTTTTTTTGTCCAAATCCTCGTTCTTGACAATTAGCCAAAGTGTTTTATATTGGTGTTGTAAATCCCCTTTTGTCCGTATAGCACATATTCGGGAGAGGAAACTATGAAAACCGGCAGCCGTATCCTTTTGACCACTATCAGTATATTCTTTTTCACCGCCACTATTTCAGCCTGGGAATACGACAAATCTCAATTCCCCAAATCAACTGAACAGGAAATCATCAAAGCCCGTGAAAACGCCGCAAAGGTGCAAACACTCCGTTGGGAAGACCCCGAAGGCCGCCTTCCCATTACCTATTCCGATTGGCAGGCTAAAAGAGACACCCGAAACGGCGCCATAGTAAAAGCCATAGATTTTGGCGTTAAAGGAAAGGGGCCGTCGTTTACCATTTTCGTCGATATCGGTTACGATGGGCTGCTGGATGATGAGATGGCGGTTTTTGTCCAGGACTTATTCGCTTCGGGATTCGATTTGGTTCGCTACCGTGTTATCACTGCGGTCAATCCGGTTCTGATTCGCGACACCCTTTACGACCATTACCTATCGGGAATGCAAGGATGCCTGTTCATTGGCAGCGCTGCTGTCCAGTGGTTTGAGATGGATAACTGCTTCGACTACGGCGAAAACGAGCAGTTCCCCTGCGACTACTACTTCATGGACCTCGACGGCATCTGGACCGACTCTGACTCCGACGGTATGCTCGACACCCATTCAGGAGATATGATGCCGGAAATCTATGTCGGCCGCCTCGATCCGACTCTGATGACTCTCGGCAGCAGTACTCCCGACGAAATGCTGCGCGACTATTTTCATAAAAACCACGAATACCGCACCGGAGGATACCGCGCCAACTATCGCGGCCTGATGTTCGTCGATGACGACTGGCAATACTCCGCAGAGGAGTGGAATTCCGCCATGCAGCAAATTTACTGCGCCACCACCCTTGAATCCGATATATACGAGACTATCGATGACCTCTATGAGGCCGAAGTCGGACAAGGATACGAATTCGTCCAGGTCTGCGTTCATTCCGGCCCCTGGGCTCATTATTTCAATGCCGGCGTTGGTTCCGGCGGAGTCACTCAAAACACCGAAATTTTCGGTATGGATGCCCCGGGATGTTTCTATAATCTTTTCGCCTGCTCGAATTGCAGATACGTCGAGTCAAACAGTATGGGCAACTGCTATATTTTCACCAAGGATCACGGCCTCGGAGCTGTCGGAAGCACCAAAACCGGCTCAATGCTGAATTTCGAGTACTTCTATGGCCCTCTCTCGCTGGGAGCCAACATGGGGGAAGCCTTCCGCGACTGGTTCGCCGAAATCGCCTCCTGGGGATGGTACTTCGACAATCAGTGCTGGTTTTATGGCATGACCCTCCTCGGCGACCCGACTCTTAAGCCGTATTTGGAACGCCCCCCCGTGACCCTTGATGCTTCTCATATAAAACACGCCGCCAAAGGTATTGCCTATTACAGCTATTTTACCGCTGCTGGCGGAGGAGGAACACCCCCCTTCAATTGGCAGGTTTACAACGGCTCCATTCCGACGGGCACTACTTTGAATCCCTCCACCGGAGAGATCGTCGGCGTCCCTCAAGTGGCCGGCGACTATAATTTTACCGTCTCGGTTTCCGATTATTGTTCTCCGCAATACACGGATACCGCCCGCATCTGTATTAGCGTCATTGAAAATTGCGGCGATGTTTTCCCCGACGGCGAAATCAACGTCATCGATATTGTATATCTGGTGAACTACAAATTCAAGGGGGGGATGCGGCCGCCGGTGCTGGGTGCGGCCGATGTCAACAGCGACGGCAACGTCGATATTCTCGATATCGTATACCTGGTTAATTATAAATTCAAAGGGGGACCGGATCCATATTGTTTCGGATAAACCCAAAAAAAAGCCGATTTGGTACTTGACAAGACTTTTCGACCTCTTATATTATAGGGGTCCACAGATTCCACGAAGTATTTGCTGATTTAGAAGTAAACTATTTATTGAGGCGCATTTATCGGTCATTAAGTTAAGGAATTGATTAAATTAACCTTCGGGGTAGTTTAAATGCTTACGACCGTCAATTCCGACCGATATACCATTTGGGGCGCCGTTATTTTTGTACTGGCTTTTATATTACTTTCTCCGGTGGAATCCATGTCCCAAAATCGAGACATAATTCCTTTTGAATTTACCATCGAACCGATCTATTCCCTTGTTCCTGGCACCACCGTCACCGTCGACATCGTTAAAACCGGAGGCTCCGAGGAAATGCGCGGCTTCGACTTTATGATCGGATACCAGGACCCGAAAATCTCCATCGTCGATATTAACCCCGGCCCCATCTTCGATATCCCCGGCACCTATGAATGGGAGTACCTCGACTATCCGCCCCCTCCTTACGAAAATTGCTTCAGCGGCTGCCCCACCGGAATGTTTAGCATCCGGGCCATTGCCGATATTTCCAACGGCGCCCATCATCCCCTGAACGATCCCGGCACCGGAAGAATAAAAATCATTCCGAACGGCACCGTGCTGATAAGCCTCGATTTCGAAATCGACCCCTTTATCGACCCCGAATTGACGGCAATGCCCATCTACTTCTTCTTTAACAGCTGTGCCTCGAACGGGATCGCCTTCACCTACACAACCTCATCGATACTGGACATCAAGCAGGCCAATTCCGATACCGTATATGATTTCGACGGTCTGGGATACATTAATATAACCGATACGACCGCATCCGTCCCGACTACCGACGGCATTCCCGGCCTCTGTCTCCCCATGTGCGGAGACGTTAATCAAGATAGAATAACGAACATTCTCGATATAATAGTCATCGTGAAATACAAATACATGGACGGTGATCCCCCTTACCCCTTAATCTCTGCCGATGTCAACGGCGATCTGGTTATAGATATTCTCGATTTGGTTTACTATATAAATTATAAATTCAAGAACGGACCGGAGCTTGCCTGCCCCTCGGCTAATGTCCGCTTGACGAATTTTAAGAACGGAGGAATTTTCGCAGCACCCCAATAACGCTAACGGCGATGTATTAACTGCTTTAAACAGACTATTCCCTTAATTGGGAAAAGGAGGCCATATGTATCTCTTTAACGAGGGGGCTGTATACCTCGGGCCGTCGCCGCTGGATTGGGGAATCTGCGGACAACGGCGGCGATAGGCCCGTTGTATTTATAAAAGTAGTCCTTGTTATATAAACCAGAGGTAGGTGACATGATGAATGCCCTCACAGAATCTGGAAAATACGCGCGACCGATTCTTATGATTCTCATCTTGTCTTGCATGTTTGAATTTTCCGCCGCGCAGGAAAAACCGATGGAGCTCTGGGCCGATAGTGCGGCCTGCATCAGGGGTCAAACCGGAATCGAACTTCCGATACACCTTATCAATCGCATCGATACCGTTGCGGGATTCACACTGTTTTTTTTCATGGAGCAACCGGACTTAATGCAATTTTCCTCGATCGGGATTGATACTCAGGGAACCCTTGTTTCAGGCTGGAATATCTATACCAATTCCATCGGCGGGTACCCGCACAATTTGATGGTCACGGGAATCGCGGATATTATTCCTCCGAGTCCCAATTATCTCGATTTCCAGGACGGTACCATGCCCTTGTTTAACTTAAAACTCGATATCTATAATGTCCCCGATACGATTACGGATTCGATCGTCCATATCCATATCGAGGATGCCTTTCTCGATTTAATCGGTTTCTCGGATAACCATGGTGATGCGATCGGCGTCATCCAGCAGGAGGTCACTGACACCAATTTCTTCGTGTGCCTGGATTGGATTCCCGGGCCGAATGGCGATGAATGCGCCTGGTGGGAGCAGGTTTCCTTTCCTCCGTACGATTCCATGGAAATAACCGCAGAAACGGTCACAAGGCTTGATACGGCTTATTTCAGAATCGACGATGGCTCCATGACTATCCTGATGTGCGGCGACATTGCGGTTTATAAAACAATTAATATCCTGGATATTGTCGCCCTGATTAATTACAAGTTCAAACACGATTCCGTCCCGGATTATCTCGAAACCGCCGATGTTAATGCCGATGGAGCCATCGACATTCTCGATATCATTAATCTGGTCAATTATAAATTTAAAGGAGGGCTTGCCCCCGCCTGTTACTGATAACGCCCTTTAGCGAAAGGGATTATTCCTGAGGGCGCGTGTGAAAACCGGTCGGGGGCACAGGACCCGACCGGTTGTTCTTTTTTCCATCCTTTATGGCCGATTACTCCTTTCGCGCAGGCCCGGCTTTCACTTCTTGAATCTCCTCAATAGGCCATACAGTAAAAGCAGCAATCCGAAGGTGCAGACTATCGTTGCTCCAGTCGGAGTATCCAAAACGAACGATAACACCATTCCCAGGGCCGACCCGACTAAACCGAAAATCCAGCCCGCGATCAGCCGTTTGCCGATGCTGTCGGTCATCAGCGCTCCGAATACCGACGGGACTACCAGGAATATGAATACCATAAGTACCCCGCAGATCTTCACCGACGAAGTCACCACTACCGCGAACGATGCATAAAACAGAAATTCCCAAATTCCCGGGTTGGAGCATTTCTCCTTGTCGCCGAAAGTCAGACAGATGAACCGTGACCGTGCCAGCCAGTGGAACAAGCCGACCACTCCGTACACCGCCGCGGTTTTCAAAACGCTCGCCGGAGTTACCGTCAACAGCGAACCGACCAGCAAATACCGGATATGTTCCGCCCCTTCGGGCGACCGGCTTACTGCCATTATTGCCGCCGCCGAACTGACCGCATAGACGATACCGATAATAGCCTCCTGAGGAACCTTCCCTTCCACTTTGCGCGTGAAGGTAAAAATCGTGGCCCCAAGCAAAGCGAACACCAGGGAATATATATATGCCGCGTCCCCGTGCGGTTCGAATCCGGTAAGGAAAGCCACGGTTGTCCCCAACGCCGCAACCTGCGCCAGGGACAAATCTACGAATATGATTCCCCGCTTAATGACATGCAGGCCGAAATATACGTGAATCCCGACCAGCACCACCGCGGCCAGAAACGGCCATATTAGAAATTCTATATATTCAATCATTCCATCGCATCCAGTAAGGCCCTAATATTCCCCGCATACCATTCGAAGTACGATTCCTCTTCTGCACGTCCTCCGACCGATGGATACAACGCCACCACTTTGGCCCCGGTTTCCGAGGCTATTTTGTCCGGCACCCGGCGGTCGAAATACGGCTCGAACGCAATAATTTTGATTCCTTTTTCTTTGACCAGTTTAATCAGATCCTTGATATGCGTCGGAGTCGGCGGTACCCCCGGATACGGCTCGATAAAATCGGCCGATTTCAGCCCGGTAAATTCATTGAAATACGGCCACGAATTATGGTAAGATATAATTTCTTTCCCGCTCAAAGGACCGGCCGCCTGCTTCAGAGCCTCCACCCACTTCTGAAACTCCGCCAGGAATCTCCCCTGATTGGAACGGTACAAATCTCCGTTATTGGGATCCGCCTTCTCCAGCCCCTCGACTATCGCGTCCGTGATCGGCTTGATATTCCCCGGACTCAGCCAGTAATGCGGGTTGCCGTACCGGTGCAAATCACCGTACCGGGCATCCGCCTTGAATCCCGGCACCTCGAGCGGATGAACGTACTTCGAACAATCCACGATCTCCAGCCTGCCGTTGCGCGAACCGTCGATGATCTTGTCCATCCACATATCCAGTTCCAGCCCCACCTTTAACGCCACGTCCGCCTTGGACGCCTTCATCATATAACTGGGACGAACCTCCACGAAATGAACATCCGCCGTCGGAGGCGCTATGCGGTCCACCTCCACCGAATCCCCTCCGACCTGTTTTGCCAGGTACGCCAGGTCATTGGTCGACGCAATCACTCTCACTTTTGCCTGCACCATCACCGGCAACAATATTATCAACATAAAATAAACAAGTTTATTCATTTCTCATCACCCCCGCTCAGAAGTTATGAGGCTGGTGCGGTCCCAGGCTCACCACGAATTGCAGCATAATCTCACCGAAACTGTCCCCCTCGCCCGGATCGGTCCAATGCCCCGCCAAACGCACCAGGCTGGTCTCTTCGATCGGCATGAATCCCACGAACACCCCCGCTCGCCAGGTATTGACCTTTTCAACGTGAATTTCCCCCTCGTGATCATGCGCATGATCCTCGCTGACATACTCGAATATCCCCCCGGCGTTGTACTTCTGCATGAATCGGTAGTCGACATATCCGTACGCTCCGTACGAAGCCAAATCATCCCCTTCTTCTTGCTCCTGCATCCGGTATATCCCTTCCCCTTCGATCTGCAGCGATCTGTTCCGGTTCGACTTGCACTTGTACTTGGCATCCCCGCCGATCAGCCACGTCCGCAGCTGTTCGTCTTCTGAGTGAGCCTCGTACACCCCGTTCAGCACTGTCCCCCCGAACGCCAGCTCGCCGAATTCCGAAACCGCCAGCGACGTCGCCAGCCGTCCGAAAAACCCCGGATCGATTTTGATATCCGCTTCCGCTTCTTCCTCGGCCTCTTCTCCTTCGTGCTCATGTTCATGCTCGTGTCCCATCAGAGCATCCCCTTTCAGCACTCCCCCCATCAACTCCGTGTATGCCGATCCGGTCGGCAGCAACAACGATGCCCTGAACGTCATGTCCGACAACCCCTCGTCTCCGAAAAACACTTCATGCGGCAACGGACGTTTGATAAACGAGTACGCGTGCGGATGTATCGAATTCAGCCTCCCGAATTCCAGCAGATACTTCCCCACCCGTACATTCGCATTCAGCGGCAATCCCCGCAGCACCGTGGCATACACTTCTTCGATCTCGGCATTGTGCTCTCCGCCGTGCCATGCGATCACCGCGTCCGCCCGGACATACGGATTGACATACCCGCTCACCATTAATTCCAGCGACGGGTATTCGATGTTCAGCTCCTTCTTCTCCTGCGGGCGGGAATTGTCATCATGCGTATACGCCTGGAACGTCCCGATCGCCGAAATATCGGGATTGAGCGTCGTCTGCCCGACCGCCATTCCGTACAGTAACAACAGTGGCATGGCGTACAGAAAATACTTGTACAGCATATTTTACTCCCAAAAATAGGATTGAATATTTATCGAATCTTTGTAATGAGAATTTGGGTTGGGATCAGTACGGCGGAGCCCGTACCGAGATATGCGAGCAGAGAAGACTCTGCACCCGATGACTGACCGATACCGCCACCGCGAACAGCAGCACCAATACCGTCAGATATAGAAGCGTTACGAACACCGCCGCCAAACCGAACGCGAAATGACAGATAGAACAGGCGTCCGACGTGCTCTTCGACAGATCTACCGTCTCCGAACAAGAATGCCCGAACACCACGTGCCCGATTACCAGCACAAACGCCAATAAAACCAGAATCCCGGCGGTCCTGATAAGTAGATTCCGTTTATCCATCTTTGGCTGTCGCGGCGTCATAAGGTTGAATATAACTGGGATACGGATTCCGCGCCATCTATTTTTGAAAAATCGCCAAAATATGTTATTTACCGGAACGGCCCAAATGCTTATCTTCCGGAAATCAGAGGAAAATAGAAGCGAGGTGAATCAATATGAGCCGTTCATTCGTCAAATCCATATTACGAATCGCCGCCGCGATCATCCTTGCGGCCGGCCTGATTCCGCAGATTGCCATATCCGAAGACAAGGAGCCAACCATGCCCGAATACAAGGAATACCTGGGACGACTGCTCGGAACCCGCGGCACCTGGCCCGACGACATGACCGAGGCCGAAACCGCCGTCATGCAGAAACATTTCGAATACCTTCGCGACCTCACCGCCAAAAAGAAGGTACTCATGGCCGGGCCGGTCCTCGGACGCGATCCCAAATTCGGACTCGTAGTCCTGCGGGTGGCCTCGCTCGACGAGGCGCACGATATCATGAAGAATGATCCCTCGGTGCAGAGCGGCGTGCATACGTACGACCTCAGCGAAATGTCCGTCGCCCTCATGGCCCATCACGTCCCGCGCGACCGCTACGCCGCCGCCGTCACCGACCGCGTCCTCCATAAGGAGGTCACTGTCCCGGGGACACTGTCCGACATCTGGCAAACCTGGACCACCGACGATGGCCTCCGCTCCTTCTTCTCCCCCAACGCGCATATCGAATTGCGGGTCGGCGGGCCGTTCGAGATCCTCTTTTCGATGGACTCTCCGGTCGGCGAACGGGGTTCCGAGGATTGCCGCATCCTGAGCTGGCTTCCGGAACGGATGTTGTCGTACGAATGGAACGCTCCGCCGTCGCTCGGCCCGATGCGCCAAAAACACAGCCATGTCGTGATATTATTCGAGGAGGCCGGGCCGGGGAAAGTCCGGGTCGATTTCAACCAGTACGGCTGGGGGGAAGGCGAGGGGTGGCAAAAGGTGTATGAGTATTTCGACCGCGCCTGGAGCTATGTATTGGGGAACTTCGAGAAGCGGATGACCTCCGGCCCCATAAACTGGGAGGAGTGAGGGGCCGGGGTGGTTTGGTAGTGCGGTTGAGGGGACTTGTCGCTGTAAGCGGGTGCGGGGCATGATAGTGCGAGAAAATGGGTTTGTTTTTCATAATTGAGGGTGTGTACTGTGGCGGTTTTCGGAAGTGGATGGGGAAATATTGAATACCACCCCCTAGCCCCCTCCTTATAAAGGAGGGGGAATGGCGAAACCCTGAGGGTTTCGGCATGGGAGAAGAAAAGGAGAAATTGGCAGTCCTATCGGACGTTTCAGATACCTCGTGCGCGGCAGATGTCCACATCTGCCCGTTCCTTGTCATTCCCGACCTGATCGGGAATCCATCCCTCTCACCCGTCAGGAACCCATTCCTGACGGCGATAATCTGGTAAAAACGGGAGTGATTTGTAATCCGATGTCGGGGATTAGTCGCCGTAACCGCATGTTGCCCTGTATAGTGCAATGAAATGGGTTTGTTTTTCATAATTGACACACATTGAGTGATCTCCTTCCAGCCAAAATGTCGTGGTATACAGAGATGGGGCAAAATGGGTTTAGGGGGCATCGATAAAGGGAAAATTGCAGCGGTTTGGCAGCGGTGGGGATTTTTGGACATAGTAATAGGCCTCCTCTATATAAGGGGAGCGCTGAATTTTCAACACTGATGTTGTAGTGATTTTGCGGGGGGGTTAATATCAGGCAATATTCAATATATTCTCTTTGAGAATATTCCGGCAGGAGCACAGGGCACCTGCCCTACGGACTGGGCATAAAGATAGAGCGTATAAAGCCGGGTAATCCGCAGCAGAATGGACGTCACGAAAGGATGCATAGAACACTCAAGTTAGCGGTAACTCGGCCTCCCGGCCTGAATCAGCTTCAGCAGTAAGAAAAGTTCTTTGAGTTCATTAACGAATACAACAATGAGAGGCCTCATCAAGGTCTTGATATGAAGTGCCCTGCAGATGTCTACAAGAAATCTACGAGGATATATAAGGGCCTGAGCGATATAACCTATCCCGGCTGCGATAAAACCCTGCTGATCTCTAACTGCGGGAGGGTCTGTATAAAAAAATGAAGGTCCACATCAGCAAAGCTTTTGCAAATCAGCCGATTGGCCTCCAGGAGGTCGATGACCATATATGGTCAGTCCAGTTCATGGACTACCACTTAGGATATTTTGATGAATACAGCAGGAAATTTGCCCCTAAGGAGGACCCCTTTGGGATCAAACTGGACAACGTAATATAAAATATGTATATAAAAAGTGTAAACCATGTGCCCGGAACAAAGTGTAAACTATGTCTCGGGAAGTACAAAGCTTACGGAGGTAATTGCAAATGAAACTCCAGAGAATGCCAGTCCTGACGGAGAGCAGTATTGTCAGTAGTGCTCTATTGATTTCATTTCTAATTCATTTAGGATGTGGTGGTCCCTTGGTGGCCAATCTCATTCGATTCGGGAATTTGGATGAGGCGAGAGAGCGTATCTTGAAGGGTGCCTCAGTCAACAAGACTGACGACTATAATGAACGCACGCCGTTGTTTTACGCAATCTGCCAGCGAGATACAGAATTGGTTGAGCTGCTCCTCAACCATGGAGCCAATCCGAACGTGGAGAGCTGGCATTCCTTTGAGAGCAAGGCCGTTGATACAATCCCTGCCCACAAGATAACAATAGAAACCCCAACTGCCCCGATGTTTGGCCGTGCGGGTTATGGTGCTACTCAACCTACAACTGTATCTAGAGAGATATGGGTTGATGCCGAGCTAAAACTCCAAGTCAGGACGCGTTACGTCAACGCTCTCGTTCAAGCGGTCGATCTCTACATTGCCTCTCAAGACACGACGTATTTGACAATTGCGAGAATGCTGCTGGATCACGGTGCCTCGGCTGGTGCGCGCGAGACGTTCCACTTATCCGGTGCTCGGTCCGGGGTTGAGCCGCTGAACAGATTGGAGCACGGAAAGAACGCATTCGAAATGGCTTTGTATTCTTGCAAGAGTGAGCTCATCGCCTTGATGCTTCCTTATTCCACGATAATCAAAGCTGAATATGATCAGATCAAGAATAGACTGTGCCCTGAAGTCCGGAGTTTTCTTGACGCTAGGTTAGAATGAAGGACTGATGGCCCTGGTGGCCGGCTTCTGGGCTGGTTTCCAAGTAATTGCACACAATTGCATGTGCGGACTTAAATCTTCCTTAATGTCTCCTGTCAACAGAGATCATTTCGGATTGCCTTCATCCATGTGACCCCGATACCGGTTTTAGTCTGATCGCCGAAAAGGTCCGCGATTTGGGAATGTCGCCCGCGCCGCCGAAACACTGGGTGTCGACCGCACCCATCTCTACCGCCTCATCCGGGAGTTCGATATCAAAGACCACATCCAATAGGACAATACAGCGTCACCTTCCCGCATCCGCCCGCGAGCCGTCCATCGCTGCTCCGGAGCACCCCCCTCGTAACCATTGTGGTACGAATGCGACGAGATACTCGATGAGATGTCGCACTTCCACCACTGTCCGCTCGGCAGCCGACGGAGCAACAAAGCATATATGCGCATAACGCAGATCGTCCTGTCCATGCTCCATCTCGGCAGACCGCTTGCTATGCGCTGATGCAGAAACTCACAACTGCTGCCGACTGACGGCACATGCGATCCTGTGTAAGACACGTGGCACATCGCGCGCCGCGTGCTTTTGGCTATTCGATAAACGGCTGTCACTCTCGCACAATAGCAGTAGGTCGGACCTACAAAAATTAAAATCTACCGCCCTGCTTCGCACTACAACTTAATGGCGGGAGTTTCAGATCTCGCAGAAGCGATATCCTCAACTACCGCCCTACCAAGAATACCAGGGATGGATTCCCGATCAAGTCGGGAATGACAAAAAAAGGGGTGGGAATGACAATCTGAAAGCGTCAGGTCACAATTTCGAATAGGTTAAGGGTCAGGGTCGAAATCAAGACCTGACGCAACGGTTTCTTGTTCAGTTATACCGGGCGGGGAGGACCAGGGAGCGGCGGTAATAGCGGTTGCGATACCCCTCGACCGGTTTCAACTGGTCCAGCCAGTGCGCGTGGTCGTCACGGTGACAGACCAGGAAACGCTGTTCATCGGACGGGTATCTGGCGCGGTGATATTTCAGATAAATATGCCGGTCGTCGAGGCCGGAAATTTCGATCTTGCCCGATTCGTGCGACATCACGTACCGTCCCCTCTTCCCCAGACCGCTGCAGCGGCGCTTGGCCAGTTCGATGTTCTCGTAGGCCTCGGATAACGGGACCGTGTACGGCTTGTTGCCCCGGGTGGGACGGCTCTGGAAGACATAGTACTGCTGGACTCCCATGTAGGCCAGTTCGTTCCAGAGTTCGGCCATGGTTTCGGGCCGGTCGGAAATCCCGCGGATGATGGGGTTCTGGTTGAGGCAGATGCATCCGGCGTACTGAATCAGCCGGACCGCCTCGCGGCAGGCGGGGGTCAGTTCGCGGGGATGATCGAAATGGCACATGATGTACAAACGATTGTCGGAGCGGTTGTACTTACGGAGCACCTGTATCAGATCGGGGTCGTTGATGAAGCGGTAGGGATTGAAGGCCGGCATCTTGGAACCGATCCGGATAATCTTGAGGTGCCTGATGCGGCGGAGTCCTTTCAGGATACTCTCGATAGCGGGAGTGCCGAGGATCAGCGGATCGCCTCCGGTAACGAGGACATTGTCGATTTCGGGATGGTCGCGGATGTAGCGGATCCCCTCGGTGAGGTCGGCAGAGGCTTCGGCGTTTTCGTCCATGAAGATCCGTTTGCGGAAGCAATAGCGGCAGAATCCTCCGCAGTTGGGGGTGGCCAGGAGCAGGGCGGTCGAGGCGTACTTGTGCTGGACTCCCGGCGCCACGGTGACGGCGGTTTCGTTGGAGGCGTCGAGTGCTCCCCAGTCGGCGAGTTCGTCCTCGTGCGGGATGACCAGGCGGCGGATGGGATCTTCGGGGTCGGACCAGTCGATCAGGCCGAGGTAATATTCGTTGACCCAGAAGGGGAATTCGGCGGTGACTTTGGCCAGGGCCTCGCGTTCCTTTCGCCGCAGATTGGGGATGCGGTCGAGGTTGCGGATATAGTCGACCCCTCTGTGTCGGTGAGCGGAATTATAGCCGTTTTCCCGGTACATGGAGTCTCCTTTTCCGTAAGCTCAGGGTCTGACACAGCGGACATTCGGACCGTGAGCGTTCCAACCGAAGTTGCCTGGTTATGTTTGGGCTTTTCGCCCGACAAACCCCTCGGATAAGCGGGGGGTCAGTTGGAGGTCGTGACCTTATCTGGCCTGCTTTAATTTACGAAATTTTGGGTGAAAAGTCAATAAAACAGGGGCAAAAATGGGGTATTCAGAAGGCCAAGAGAGGCAGGGGATTAGCTGCTATACTGCGCAAAAAAGGGGCAATTCCGTTGGGATTCTTGATTTTAGCGGTATTTTCTAACATCGAGGGGAATTGCGGTCGATAAAGTGGGTATCTGTCCCAAAATCAATCGAATAAGACCCGAATGTCTTATTTAATAGCGGAGGTAATTATGTACGAGACAGGAGCACAAGGCGGAATTTTAGGCATGATGTGGCTCATCTGGATCGGGGCCTACCTGTTCTACAGTTTCTGCCAGTATCGCATAGCGGTGAAGGCCAACCACCAATCACCGTGGCAAGCGTGGATACCGATCGTTCAGACGTTCCAACTGATCAATATTGCCGGCAAGGAATGGTGGTGGTTTTTGCTGTTCCTGATTCCGATCGTGAACATTTTCGCGATCGCGGTGGTCTGGATGGAATGTTCCAAGGCGATCGGGCAGCCCTCGTTCTGGGGAATCCTGATGCTGGTACCGTTCATTAACTTCGTAGCGCTGTTATACCTGGCGTTTTCGAGCGGGACGGCTCCGCGTCCGGCGTTCCAGGCTCCGCAGCGTCAAAATCAGCCGTACGAAAAAATCCCACAATAAGTACTGTCCCTCTTAAGTTCAGCCCCCGGCAAATCGGCCGGGGGTTTTTTTATCTTTTGCTTGACGAGGGGTATTTAACGGGTTATTTTAGGGAAAATGATGCGGTGCCCCGCATTCGGCGGGGGTAATAGGAAAGGCGGTTGAAACCCGCCGCAGCCCCGCTACTGTGAAAGCTACTCTTCGGGCACGATGCCACTGGAAACGAGGTTTCCGGGAAGGCGCCCGGAGGGGCCGATGCTTGAGCCAGGAAGCCTGCCGTATCGAAATCATTTGGTTTGCCATCAGCGCGGGCTGATCGGGAACGATCTTTCCGCCACAGGCATTGCGAGATTGTTTTGTGGCGTTTTAATTTGAAGCGGGGGGGGATTCCGGGAGCCGGGAGTTTATTCCGGCCGTTTCCTGTTATCATAAGTACCTTACTGGTGTGCATGCTGGTCGTCTCCCCTGCTGTACTGGCACAGGCCGGGGCGGGACTGAAGGGGACGATTATCGACGGCACCACTGGCGCTCCGATTGAGCATGCTTCGGTACGTATCGAAGGAACGCTCGTTCAGGTTTTATCATCCGCAGAAGGGATGTTTTCAATCAGCAGCGTTCCGGTCGGGGTATATCGCATGGCGATCGAGGCAGTGGGTTATCGAGATATGACGGTCGGCAATGTTGAAATTCTTCCTGACATAATGACCGAACTATCCATCGCAATGGAACCGCGGGTTTATCCGTTGGGAAAGATCACGGTACGGGCGGAACGTCAGAAATTACGGGCGGAGCGGGTGGATGTTATCACGCGCAAGGAGATCGAGCAATCTCCGGCGGGGAATCTTCCGGAATTGCTGGAAACGGTGGAGGGGGTTTATATCCAGCAGTCGGGGCCGGGCGGAAACGCCACGATTAGAATCCGGGGAGGTACGACCGAACAGGTGCTGGTGCTAGTTGACGGTCAAAAGCTGAATGCTTCGTCGTCCGGAAGAGCGGACATCAATTCCATTCCGCTCGACCAGGTCGAGGCGGTTGAGATATACAAAGGGGGGGCATCGGCGGAGTTCGGTCCCGATGCCCTGGCGGGAGCGGTCAATATCATCACCCGCCCGGTGAAGATAAGCGAGGATTTTAAAATCGAGGGAAAACGGGCACAGGGGGACTGGCATACCTCTCAAAACAGCCTGACCCTGACGAATCCGTTGCAGATTCCAAATCTATCGCTGCGGCTGTCGTACAGCGGGCAGAATTCGGACGGTAATTTCGATTATAAATATTCGGTATCGGGGACAGGAGGGTACGACACGACCTATTCCGATACGCGGATAAACAACGATTCGGAATCGCGGAATTTCTTTGCATCGGGGATTTGGCGGATATCTCCGGTATGGTACTGGAATTTTTCAGGGCAGGATTACCACGCCGAGAACGGCCTTCCGGGACGAGCGTCGCGGCAGAACGAATTTGCCAGAACCGAAGATAACCGGACGATGATTACATCGGGATTTGCCAGGGAAACGTCGAATTCGAAATTGCTTTTCGAGTTCGGCTATTCGGGATTCGATCAGTTATTCGTCGATACCCAAACGGCCCAGGCGGTCTATCAGTTCAATGATATATACGACAATGACGTCATAACGCTCAGGCATTCGCAGCAGTACAACCTGTTCGGTTCCAATGTGATTCGGCTGGGGGCGGAATATCGAAACGATCAGTTAAATCATGAAAACCGGCTGCGGGCGAATTTGAGCATGGGGGAATCGTCGCGGCACTATTCCGGGATTTATTTCAGCGACGAGCAATACATAGATCTGTCGATCTTAAAGATAGTAGATCAGGCGGCGATCAATACCGCCTTGCGGTACGATTATTCCCGGACATCCAAGGATTCGTCTTCATGGGCGGATACGGTTAAATCCAACAGCACCGAATATCTGTCCCCCAAATTAGGGATTGCACTGACCAAGGGGGATCGACTTTCGGTAACGGCCCGGGCCAATTACGGCCGTTCATTTCGGCTGCCGTCGCTTAATTCTCTTTTCTGGGATGGAGGTGTCAGGGCCTCGGGGAATCCGGGCTTGAAACCTGAACGTTCGGAACACAGCGAAGGGACCATCGAACTGAATGCGGGATACAATCCGGTCGCTTTTGCGGCCGGTATTACCTATTTCCATAATGTCGTTTACGATTTGATTGTCTGGGGGGCCAATGCCCAGGGGACCTGGACGCCGCAGAACCTGTCGCGAGCATT
>Ga0105099_10000690_pt1 | contig 22546 bp, 27 predicted proteins | sample PPLLak3cmMay2015_2_FD_79138 | JGI IMG/M metagenome (GOLD analysis project Ga0105099, IMG submission 79138) | Freshwater sediment microbial communities from Prairie Pothole Lake near Jamestown, North Dakota, USA - PPLs Lake P8 Core (1) Depth... | ecosystem: Environmental > Aquatic > Freshwater >... | reverse complement strand
GTCGCTGGGCTTGCGCTCAGCTCAACCAGCGGCCTCGAGCTTGGGCTTGTTGTCTCCATTTAATCGTCCTGCCGCCACCATATCCAGGCGCTCAACGTCCCCGCGTTGCAGTTGTTTTTAGTTATTACGAGGCTCAGGTTGTCCCCCGTGATCGGCCCCGGGGCAAACCATGAGAAAAGGCCCGTCGGGGGTGATATGTAAATAAAATAAGAATCGGATCCCGCCAGGCTGACCGCTGCGGTCTTGGCTGTGGCGCCCTCAAACCAATGCGGCCGGATCCAGGTGGCCGTCCCCGCCCGGTTTCTCAGGGCTGCCTTGAAGTCATAGGTCGGCGCGGTGCCGGAAGTCCCGATCGAGGTCTCTTTGAAATAGAGCATTACCACTCCGCCCTGGGAGCCGCGCCAGTTGACCAGGGGGATCGTGGTGTCCGCCGCCACTATTTCAGAAATGGCGATCGCGTCGGCGACGTTGCGGTGCTGCCAGCGGCCGGCCGTTGCCGGGGCCGCTCCCAGGGTGACCAGGAGCCCAATGACAATCGCCAGGCGCCAAGTTGTCTTTCCCATTATCCAACCTCCTCCGGGGCCTTGGGCCCCTCTTGTGTTACGCGCTCCCGCGGGGGCGCCTCCTCGAAACGATAACCATGGTCCCCGGCGTGGGGCTTTTTGTGGTCAAAGGCCCCGGTCAGGATCTCCGTCGGGATCCCATCCGGAAACCCGGGGCAGGGCCCCATTGTCCCGGTGCCGTAGTGTTTACACTTGAAGCATTGCATTTTCCAATATTCGATTTCCATATCCGCCTCCGCTGTTTATAGAGCGTTAAAATATGAATAATTGGGCTCCCAGGTAGCCTCAACCTCTTTTATTATTTTCAGAAATGCCCTATAGAGGTCGCTGTCGATTTCCTCCCCCTGCATCCAGGCCGCAAAGCACTCCGCCCACCCTTCCTGCCATTTATCATGGGCATAATGGCTCACCTTGTAATGCTCTCCCGTCCCCACCTTCCGCCAGGCCTTTTTGAACTCTAATTGGTGCGCCTGGGTCATTTTCGCCTGAACTTGGTGGCCATATTCATGGATCGCCGTGGAAAAGGGCCGGACCCTGTTCTCGACCGCGCTGACGCTCCAGCGGTAGAGGTGCAGGGTGGCCTCATATTCCTTCTGGAAGGCCTTTACTTTTCTTGCGTATTGGGCCTCGGTCATGAGGTGCTTGCTGGGGTCGAGGGCCTTCCAATAGTCCAGGGCCTTTTTTGCGTCATTAATAACCCGGTTGGCCACCTCATCCATGTAATGCTGGAGCCTGTAAACATACTCGGGGGCGGTCCAATTGTTTACATAGCCGGCATTGAGAGCTATTTCCCCGGTCTGGGGCCAGGTGCAGGCGTTGGCGTTGCCGACCCCCTTGACAACCCAATCCGGTTGGTGCGGGCCGTTGTCGTAGAAGCTGGAGAGCTTCATGGGGAAGCGCTTTTGTGCCTCCGCCAGCCCGTCGCCGACCTCATTGAGGCCCTTAATTGTGAGGTTGGGGACGTTAACGCGATCCGGCTCCGCGGCCAGCCCCATATTGACCAGGCGCTCCGCGAAGTCCTCTTGGCTGGTTATGGGGGGATATTTCCCGTCGGCGCCCGGGACCTGTTTGGCCTTGGCTGCCTGGACAGGTGCCGGCTTGGGCTTGGGCGCGGGCGGGGGAGGCGCGGGGATCTCAATGGGCTTGGGCGCGGTCTGAATTGCCGCGCCTGCCGAGGGGCTGCCCGTGATTGTTTCCTTGCTCCCCCACTCCATCGAGCAGCGACAATTCACCTCCTGCCCGGGCATGATGACCTTGCCGTCCGGGCCGGGCTTGGTCAGCCAGTCCTTTTCGGACCTCATCATTCCGTTGCGGAGCTCATGGCTTGCCCGCTCCCGCCCGTCCAGGATAGTGTGCCAGCGCCCCCAGAGCTCATCGCCAAAGAACTCCGAGGCCTTATCATGAGCGCCCTGCTCTGCGATCCTGGCGGTCTCTGTCCTGACCAGGTTGTCGACCCTGTTCTCCATTTCAATGAAGCGCTGCACCCCGTTTTTATCCGTCACCACAAGGGCGGGGACCTTCCCGTCCCGTATGACCCTGTTGGCTGTATCCGTCCAGCTCCGATTATGGATAACCGCCTCCGTCAGGGCCCGCCGGAGGTATTCCTTTTGCTCCGCCCCGATCTTCTTGACCAGGTCCAGGCTGGTCGACCTCAGGGCCTTGAGGGTGGGCCCGTCCAGGCCCCGGAGGATAACAGCGTCGGCGACGCTCCCGCCCTTTATGAGCTGGGCCTCATACTTTGAGCCAATGAAATAAGCCCGCTCCCGGACCTCGGTGATCCAGTCCCGGCCGGGCTTCACAAAGCTCATGTCAATGGTGTCCTCGAGCTCGGCGATGACCTGGGCCGTCAATGCCCAATTCTGGTCGGTGGTCAGGATCTTCTTGCTTGGCCCGTCTATTTCCAGCGAGGCCAGGTATTGCCTGAGGCCCTTTTTCATGCCGCCCTGGGTTGCAGCCGCCAGGCTGAGCCCGCTCTTGTAGCCCATGGCCAGCAGCTCATGGAGGGCCTGCTTGTATAATTTGACCTCCGCCTGGTAGCTCATACCTCTCCCGATCCCTCTTTGACCTGGCGCCCCTGGGGCGCGCAGAGCCCGGCGATCGCCGCCTGGGCGTCGGCCGTTTTCGTGCTGACCGTCCGCTCCTTGACCAGGTCAGTCAGGTCAGCCTCGAGCTTGTGCTTGAAGGCGTGGCGTCCCCGGTTATCCAGCCCCCGGGAGCCTCCAATGCTAAGCGTTTTCATTTTCTCCACGAACTCCCGCTCCTGCTCCTCCGTCCTCGGGTTTTTCGTCATCCTTGTCACCCTCCTCTCCGGCGTTATCGTCCTCAGCGCCGCCGGCGCCGCCAGGCCCGGCCTCATCGTCCCCGGCCGGCTGCCCCTTCTGCATTATTTCCCTGAGCTGGGCGTCGTACTCCATCACCTGCTCATAATGCTGCAAGGCGTCATCCAGGGTCGTTATGCCCAGGGCCGGGCCGCGATGCTTGACAAAAAGCTCCAGGGTTGTGGTAACCCTCATAGTCAGGAGCTTGAGGTCCTCATCGAGCTCAATGGAGCGGTCCCTGGGGGTGCGATCGTCCTGGTATTTAACCGTAACCGTCACCTCGTCGAAATAGCCGGGGCGGTTGTTGTGGTGCGCCAGGATCCCCAGGCAGGATCTTATCATGGCCTCCTCCGGGCCCTTGAAGCCGGCCTCCTTGAGCTTGCAGGCCTCATTCATGTTGTGATACAAGAGCCGCAGGGCGACCCCGGAGACCACGCTGCCGGCGCCGTCCAGGCCCTCGAGGGTATGCTTGGGGACGCCCGTGATCGCGCTCATAAAGTCGCTCATGGTTTTCTGGAGCCCCATGGCGCCCTCGAGGTTCTGGTCCCAGGTCAGGACCCCCACCTGGGGCGCCTCCCCTTTGAAATTCTCCGGGAGTATCATGAGACTCTCCGGCCCCCTGACAATGTCCTGCTCCTCCGGGAGGCCCGAAACGTACATCTGCGGCCAACCGTGATAGTGAACAGAGCGGACGGCGCCGCTTATTATGTGATTGATTGCGTGGGCCAGGGGGATCGCCCACTCGATGTCGCTTATGCCCTCCTCGCTGTCCGGCCGGCTGACCATATTCGCAAAGCGCTGGATGGGGACCCTGGGGTAGGGGATGGGCTGGCTCCAGGCCTGTTTGCCGTCCTCGAATATAGCCCGGCCGCTGGGGCTCAAGAGCTGTCTGGTTATGGGATCCCAGGAGGCCGGTCTTATTGCCTCTATGTACTCAAAATCCTTGACCTGGGCGTCCTCTATTGTCCCGGTGTAGTCCCCGAGGAGCCTGTATTCCCCGCCCGGGGTGCGGACCCATGCCTCGACATAGGTCACGCCCAGGCGATCCCAAACCCTATAAACAAAGCTGTTGTTGACCCGGTCGATCCGTACCTGGCCCAGCCAGCGCTGGCTGCCGCCCTCTGTTTTCAGGGGCTCCCCGGTCTCCCGGTCAAAGAACTCAATCCGCTGCTTGGTGTAAGCCTCTTTGGCGACCCCCGCGTCCCTGGCCACGTCGGTCATGAGGTTGGCCACGTTGTTCTGGGTTGCAATGCTCGCCCAGACCGCCCCGGCCTCCTGGGCGAGGGCGTGGGTCTTGTCTCCGGCCACGTCAAAGGACACCTCGATCGGGCCCTTGCGGAAATAGCTGGCCAGGCGGTTGGCGATGGCGCCGCACCACCCCACCCCGATCTTGAAGCGCCGGTCGTACTCCTCCCCGGTTTCGTCAGTCAGCCGGGGGAAATAGGGCTCCCGGGCCACGTCATTGTTGTAAAAATCCCAGCGCTTGAGGATCGGGTCCCTCGAGCTGGCCATGGCGCGGACCCTTTTTTCAATTATAGAATAAACCAGATCCATTATTACCTCCTGCGGGGATCCTTGCCCGCCCGGGCTTTTGCGCCCGGCCTGAATTGCACAAGATAACGATAAAAGGCGCTGATTGCGTGGTTGTATTTATCGACCGGAGCCTCCGCGATTGTCCTGGCGTCCGAGCCGTCGGGGTAGTGGTAGCTGTTCATTTCCAGGGGGAAATTTATCACCCCGGCGCCCACGATCGTCCTGGGCCGGCCGTTGCGGGGGATTTTAAGGGCGACCCTTACGTCCTGGAGGTAGTCCAGGATGTCCTGGCGGATCCCTGGATTGCGGAGGACGACGTTATATCTGCGGCCGGTCCTGCTTACCAGGTGCCGGGCCCAGGTGCGCGCCGCTCCGGGATCCTCCGGGTCCGCCCAGGCGGTGATTTTCTGCTCTGTGCCGACCCCGTGAGCCTCGAGCTTGTTGGCCGTCGCCGCTCCAATTTCTTCGGCCAGGGTCTCCGTCATGTAAATCTCATCAATCAGGCGGTGCTGGTCCTTCGCGGCGTCGTGCTGGATAAACAGGACCGCCCAGGGGTTGGTGAAGCCCTGGTCAATGCTCAGCTCGAGGGGCAGGTTGGGGCTGTAGGGGATCGGCGTTGTGAGCCGGTGCCTGGCCTCCTGCCACTCCCGCCCAAAGACCAGGCCCTTGCGCGAAGGCCTCAGGCAGAGCCACTCGGCCTCGAGGGTCTGGCGGTCCAGGCTGTCGACCATATTAATAAAATCGTCAATCCTGTAATAGCCCGTTGACAGGCGCGCCTTGCCCCCGCAGAGGATCCCGCCCTCATGGTCTGGCCAGTTGTAAAGGGGGCACCTCGAGCAGGAGCGCTCGGGCGGGCAGGGCTCCATAATTTCCCATATGCACCATGTATAAACTTTCCAGCCCCTGGCGGGCATTTCATCCAGCCACTTCTGGACCAGGCCGCTGGCAAATTTCTGGGAGCTTGTAAACCTCATGGCCATGGGGTGGTGTTGTGTGCCCTTGGCGATTGAAAGAGCCTGCTGGAGGACCTTGGGGTCCCAGAGCTCGAGCTCGTCGGCGTAAAATCTGGGAGGGTGCGGGCCGTTGGTTGCCTTCATGGTGGCGGTTGCGATCTTGAACTTGGTCCCGTCCGGGAGGGTCACGGTCTGCTTGAGGATCCCATTGCGCCCGACCGCCTGGTTGTATTCTGGCTGCTGCCAGAAGCCGCTCACATATTCAAAGCACTTGAAACCCTGCTCGGCGTTGGCGCCGATGACCAGGTTGTCCAGGGGGTGGCCCGTCGCCAGGCCGTGGAACTTCATTTCCAGAAATATGAGCAGGCCGATGAGGTTTGTCTTGCCGCCTCCGCGGCTGGCCTTAAAAAACTGCCGGGGGTGGCGAAGGAAAAAGCCGTCCCTCAGGACCTCGAAGGGGGCATTGTGGCCTGGGCATATTGCGCGGTGGGCGATCTTAATAGGCTCGCCGTTGTTGTTTCGGCAATGGGCCTCGACGTAGGCATGGAGCTCCTTGGAGGTCTCCGGGCGGACCTCAGTTAGGGCTGACAGGTCCCAATCCTGCCCCTGCCATGTCGAAGCGTCCGGAGCGTTTAAGCTCTCCGCTTGCACGTTGGATCTCGCTCCTTGTTTCGGGGGGAAGGTGCTGCATGAGAACATAAAGGCTCATGCCCGCGCTTTTCTTGTCTCCCTCTGCCGGCTGGAGCTCCAGGGTCCGCTCATACTCCATGAGCTCCAGGAGCTGGCCGAAGGTAGGCTCCATTTTATCAATGGCCGCCTCTATTTTGTCATAGAGCTTGGCGATGAGCTTGCGCTGGCGCCCGATAATGGCAGAAACGTCATCGAGGATCCCCTCTGTGACCTTATCCTCAATTTTCCCCAGGACCTCCTGGTCCTTTTCGGCCGCGGCCTTCTCCCACCCGTACTCCTTGGCCCATTTTCTAATGGTGTCCGGGTTTCTGCCCAGGACCTCAGCAGCCGCCTCATAAGAGCGCTTGCTCCCCTTCTGGAGGCCCGTATTGTACCAGGTCCAGAAGGCCGCCGCCTGTGTTATCGTCACAACGACCACCTCCTGGACCTGCATATTGCACCGCGGGGCCGCGCTGTCAACGCCCTTTTTTGTGACCGCGTGGGATGTCGAGTATTCTGGGCCCGGGTGCCGGGATGATTTTATTGGGGTTTATCGGGTTGGGGACCCGGTAGGGTGGCAGGGGCCCCAGGTGCCGCGGGAGCTCCAGCATTTCCTTCCCGCCACGGATCCCGGAGCGGGAAAATATGACCATTATGGCCGAGGGCTCTCCCTCCGGAGCCTCCCCCTTGGCCGTGTAGCCGTCCGGGCTGTATCGGTCGTCGTCAATGAGCCCCCAGGGGATCCCCAGGTCTGTTGGGCCGTACTTCAAGGCGTCCAGGGTGCCCTTGTTGAGGTTGTCCCGATCTGCCAGGGCCAGCTCGCCGTGGGCCCGGTCCTCCGGGCTGTACAGGTAGAGGATGTCGATCCTCAGCGGGCAGGTTTTCCCGGGGATCGGGAAATGCAGGCGCTTAATGACCTCGTCGTGGCAGGATCCGCTGGCCGCCGCCCTCATAAAGGTCGTCCTGAGCTGTAGAATATAGGCCTCGGCCTTGCGGTCTTTGTGAATCCTCAGCCGCCCGGCGTTTTTGTGGATCTCGTTGCGGTTGGCGATCGGCATTGGCTTAATGCCCTGGGCCAGCAGCATAATGCCCCAGCCCCAGGGCGGGAGCGTCGCCTCGTCAACTATCCCGCTCTCTGGCTTAATGACTTTGATCTTCCCCATGGTTTCCTCCTTGTGTTTCATGTGAAACAGGTCCGCCCCTATCCCATCACAACGTAAGCCAGGCCGTGGGCGTGGATCTCGAGCGCCTGGAGCCCCAGGACCGCGGTCCTCAGGGTGTAATTGGTTGTTGTCACGTCATCCAGGACCCAAACAACCTTGCCGACCAGGGCCGCGGCCTCCAGGGTGATCTCCGCCTGCCCCTTGGCCGCAAAGCGCCCCCTGGTTGTCTTAGTCCAGGGCTTGAAGGTCGTGACGTGGGCAACCCCCAGGCTCGCGGCCAGGCGCGCCGCCAGGATGTCCATGGCGTGGGGCTTGCCCAGGTTTCTGGTCGACCGGGGCGGGGTTGTCAGGGCGTGAATGCACCCGAAGCGCTTATTGTCCGCGAAGAATTTCAGAAACAGGGGGAGCATTTTATCGGCGAGCCGCTCCGGGTCGGCGTCCTTGAGCGCCACGATCTCAGCCCACTCCTCCGAGCTTATGTAGCACTTGCGCCGGAGGGCGTAGGATCCCAGGCCCGCCCGTTTAACCTGGAAGGGCCCGGCCCCCTTGGCGCGCTCGATGACCTCCATGGCGCCCTCCGCGTCCCCGCCGGCCTCAGGATCCTCCTCCGCTGCCGGGAAAAAGGCCGAGGGCTTAATGATTTTGACCGGGACGTGGGCCACCCGCGCCCGCCTTATGGTGTCCCAGGTCCCCCCGTAGTCCTTCTCCGTGAAGGCCACAATCAGGTCAGCATTGTCGGCAATTTTCTGGTTTCTGGCGTAGTATCGCGGCGTAAAATCCCGGCGCTCCTTGCAGCCCTCAAGGTCCGGGAGGAAGGTGACCACCTCCAGGCCCCGCGCCCTGGCGTAGTCCTCGGCCGCCCTGTCGACACCCCGGGCGCCTCCGGAAACCACCACAACGCCAGCCGGGAGGTCTCTGATAAACCACTCGACAAGCTGGAGCTGTGGGAATGTCCTCGAGCCTACGATCCCGACCCTCATGAGCGTCCCCCTTTGTCAATGCCCTTGCCCTGTTGCTAGCAGACAACAAGCTCGCCGTCAAGGGCTTTTATAAATCCAGGCGCCCCTGGGCGTACTCCCTGGCCAAGCGCCGCCTGGCGATCTCCGCGGCTTCCTGGTCTATCTCGATCCCGATAAAGGCAAGGCCCTCCCGTATCGCGGCCTTCCCGGTCGACCCTGACCCCGCAAAGGGATCCAGGACCGTCCCGCCTGGCGGGGTTATAAGCCGGCAGAGGTACCTCATGAGGTCGGTGGGCTTGACCGTCGGGTGGTTGTTGCGGCTCAGGTTGTGCTCCTGGGTCTTTGGCGCGTGGGTATCCGTCCCCGTAAAGTCCCCATATCTGTTATTGCCCTGCCGCGGAAACCCTTCCAGCCCCTCATCGCGGTCCTGCTGGCTGGCCTTCGCGCAATAGAAAAAACGGGCCGCGGAGCCGAAGTCTTGCCCGCGGGGGGCCTCGCAAGTCTCTTGACCCTCCGCCCCATGATAGCCCATCCCGCCTCGGCTGGTTGGGTTGGCTCCGCTCTCCGTTTCCGGAAACACCGCCAGCGCCTCCTCGCTGCCGTCGTGAATCAGGTTTGCAGGGAAGCGGCCGGAGGCGGGTCTTGGCGCTTGCCTGCTGCCCAGGCCAGAGCCCCAGGCGCCGAAGCCCGGGGCACCACCCCACCCGGTCTCCTCCTCCGCCCCCACCCGGCACCCGTCGATATTGAGCCCGCCCGTTCCGTATTGCAGGACGTTGGCCGCCACGGTCCCGGCAAGCGGCTTCCGGGCGAGGATAATAGGCTCCCATGCGGGTTTGAGAGCCGTCCCCCAGCCGTCCCATTTCCGGGCCGCGTCGGTTGCGGGGATGGTCTTGTCCCACTCAATGGCCGGGCGGGCCTCGCTCCCGCCGTGGTAATTGCCGCCCCGCTTATCCGATCGCATTTCTTTCCCCACCACCTCCCGCTCCGCTCCCGCCTCCCGGTCAATCGCCTTGCTTACGTCAAGAGACTTGGGGAAGCCGCTGCCGTAAATCCAGCCCAGGGTGTCCCGGATCTGCCAGCCCGCGTCCTCGATCGCGCAGGCCAGCCGGTGGAAGGTCCGCGTCCCGCCGAAGGCCAGCAGGTGGGCCCCTGGCTTGGCGACCCGGAGAGCTGCCCCCCAGAAAACAACCCCGGGGACGCTGTGGTCCCAGCCCTTGCCCATAAAGCTCAGGCCGTAGGGCGGGTCGGTGATAATGGCGTCAACGGAGGCCTCGCCCAGGCCTGCCATGACCTCCCGGCAGTCGCCCAGGAGGACCAGCGGGGGCTTGTCTGCTGCCACTAGCTCCTCCAGTATCGGGTTGGGATCTCCACGGCCGTCCCCTCCTCGATCGCCCTGACCATGAGGCCAACCAGCTCGAGGTCCGGGGTGACCGCCCTGGTTGGGGCCACGCTTATCCAGACCTCGTCGCCGAAGCCCTTGAGGTTGACCAGGCAGCCCAGGCTGGCCATGGCGGGCAGAGCGCTGTCATTTTTGGGCGCCAGCTCGAGGTGCATCCTTTTGCAAAAGCCGAGAAGGAATGACGCCAGCAGCTCCTCGGCTGCCGTTTTCGCTTCCGGATCCATTTCCCGCTCGCTCAGGTATGCCTCGACCAGCTTTTCAAGCGTCATGACACCACCCCCGCGGCCAGGAGGATCCCCAGAAGGTTGGCGCCCAGGTCCAGGAAGCTGAAACCGTCAGCCCTGTCCGGGAGCTTGCCCACTGACCCGTCAATCCCCTGGACGATCTCGAGCCCCAGGCCAACCAGGGCAATGACACCCGCGGCGATCCAGGCGGGGATCCCCAGGCCCATGAGCAGCAGGACGCCCGCCGCAGAGCCGGAAAAATGGGCCCATTTATCAAACTCTTTCGCCTTGGTCAGGAGCCCAAACCCGGGCCCCTTGTAGTCCTCCGAAAACTTAATCCTCATGACCTTCTCCTTTGCTGAATATGTCCCCCTGGCCAGCCTCCTCGAGGGCCAGCCTCTTGGTTTCCCGCCTGGTCTCCTGGCGGTGCGGGGCGTCGTGCCGGTTGTGGCAGCGCTGGCAAAGCGCCGCCAGGTTGGGACGGTCTCCCGGCGTCCCGTTGTTGGCCGGGTTGTGGTCCAGGTGCGCGGTTGTCAGGACCACCCGGATCCCGGTATCTTCGCGAGTCCAATGGTTGGGCGCGCCGCAGAATTTACAACAATGACCGTCCCGCTCGAGGACCTCCGCCACGATGACCTTCCAATCCCCGGGGTACAGGCCCCGGTTGCGCTCCAATATCGGCATTGCTCCCTCCTCACTCCGGGATCGGCAGCCAGCCGCCGGGCCTCTCGAAACTGTGCCACCCCTGGTCGACCCACATCCCAAGCCTCTCCATGCCCTCCGGCTCAACATACCTCAAAAGATAGACGCCCCTCCCCCCGTCCCTCATCCGCGCCAGGACAAAGACCCCCACTGGCGGGGCCAGCGTTTCCAGGTCAATCCAGGGGCCTGGCGCCCACGCCCTGGCCTTCTTGAGCAGGCCGCTGTCCGATCCCTCGCCGAGGAGCGCCCGGAGCCGGCAGAGCTCAATTTGCGCCTTGCCGTACATGGTGACGAACTTCTTGAGCCGCTTCCTGAGGTCCTCGTTGGCCTCCTGTAAATCCTTGTTATTCACGATAGCTCCCTCCTCCCGGCTTGGGGATCCCCGTATCGGTGGCCCCGGAGAGCTCCATATCCAGGTAGTCGGCAAAATCCAGGTCGGGCCTGGGCCTCTTTTTCTGCTTGTCCAGGAGCTCGGCCTGCCTCAGTAAAAAGGTCCCATGGATCCTTGCGGCGATCGGGGTCCCGTGCTCGATCCGGTGTTTGGCCTCCGCGGACCTTTTCCGGCTCTTGAGCTTGTGGTCCTTCATGACGGCCCTCACGCGGGCGCGTAGGATCCGGGTCAGGGTGGGGGGTAGCCTGAGGTAGCTCCCAACAAACCCCTCATCCTCATCCGTCCAGCAGAGGGCTGTAATACTGTCCTCGAATAAGGACACCTCCAGGAGGGCTCTGGCTGTTTTCCCCCCGGGCTGTTTTCCCCCCTCGCGCCTTTGCGCCCTGAGCTTTTTCTTCTTTTTAATTATTATTGATAATTCTTCGGGCACCTTAACCTCCTAATTTTTCAAGGGCTTATTTCCGGGATTTGTACATCCCATGTACAAATAAATGGCTATTTGTACATCCCATGTACAAATAAACTCGGATTTGTACATGCCGTGTACAAATAACCGGAGCGCTCCGGAGGCTGATTTGTACATGCCGTGTACAAATAAACAGGCCCCTGGGAGCTCGCCGTGGGGATCCTGCCTGGTCTGTTTTATTGTCCTATTATTTGGACACATAGCCCGGCTCCTTGTCGCTGGCGCTCAAGACCTTCCTGGTCAAATCCTCCAGGAGGGCCTCGCCGTCGGCCTTGGGATCCCCCAGGTCCTGGGGCTGTTGGTCCGGTTTTTGCCTCGCGTGCGCGTGCGCGTGGGCGCGGAAAACTTTGGCGGTCAACTTGGCCTTGAGAATTTTGATCCGGAGAGTCTTGCCCTTGGTCCGGCCCTTCTCCTCAAGTATTTTTATGAATGGCGGGGAGCTCTCCCGGTTGGGCGTGAGGATCCCGATGGGGTTTCCGAGGGCCAGCTCCCGGAGCCTGGCCGAAACGGTGCGCCGGTCCATGCCCAGCCTGGCGGACAGGTCCGCGGCCTTGCCTATGGGGTCCTGGCGCTCGAGCGCTGCCAGGGCGGGGCAGGCTCCCACAGACACCTCGACCACCCCGTAGTCCTTGCCCTCCCGCCAGTCGGCCCTCAGGGCCAGGGTCAGGTAAAGGGTGATCGCCTCCGGGGTGTAGGATCCAAGGTATGGCTCGATCCCCCGGCTCAGGGGGATCCAGGACGGCCGCTCGGTTGTGCTGTTTTCTTCCACGTCGCCCTCATGAAAAAAGCCTGAGGGGGGCACGGTATCACGCGGGCCCCCTCAGGTGTCAAGGGTTTTATATCCTGGCCTTGTCCGGGTTGGTCAGGCCGGCGCCGGTCCTCATCATGGCCCCGGTTGCCTCGGCGATCGCCGGGGGCAGGCCAAGGCCCGCGATCTCCTGCTCAATCTGCTCAGCCGTTTTTGCCGCCGGAGGATCCTCTCCGGGCGTTTCCGGGAGCTGGGCCGGGATCCAGCCGGGGGCCGGGTCGAAGCCGGCCACCCCCGCGGCCTCGAAATTTGCCCCAGGAAGGCCGAACTGCTCCTCGGCCGTGTTCTCAGCCGGGGGAGCCTCTGTTTGAGCCGCTGGCAAGGCGGGCGCTGTCTTGGCTGCCGCCTCCTGCTGTTCTGCCGGTGGCTTTTCGACCCCTGGGCCGGGGATCTGGGCGCGGGTCAGGGTGGCAAAGACAATATCCTTGTTTTCCCCAGACCCTCCCGCGGCGAACTCGAGCAGGGCCTGGGCGTCGGCCGGGCTTGCCGGGACCGCGGTCATTTTCGTCCGGCCCCCCGAGCTCGAGAGCCTGAGGCTGTTTATTCGGATTGTGCAGCCGCCTCCCAGGCTCGCCGGCTGGGGCTTGGGCGCGGGCGGGGCCTTGCGCTGGGCTGCCGATCCCGGTGACGGCCTCGAGGGCGCGCCCACCTGGGCCGGGTCTTTTTTCGTGCTGTCCTTGGGCGTGTAAACCTGGAAACAGGTCTCCCCCTGGGGGGCGCCTTCGGTTGCGTACTTCCCCACCCCGATCGGGATCCCGGCCTCCCTGGCCAGGAAGGAAATGTCATCGCGCCAGCTCTTGGGGCTGAGCTCCTGGAGCCGTGTGGCCGGCACGATCGGGCGCTTGCCGTCCGGGCCCAGGGTTGTCAGCGCCGCCAGAATTGCCAGGCGCTCGGGGGTCATGTCTGATAATACGTTTTTCATTGCTCCGCTTCCTCCTTGGTTTGTTCTGTTCTTATATCCCATCCGTTGCCCAGCCTGCCGTCACGTCAGTCTCGAAAAGCCTGTATTTCCAAACCAGCTTGGCCTCCCCCATATGGGTCTGGACGCTCTCCCTGAGCTCACACCGCACATCGTAACCCTTCTCAATCAGGTCCTGCTTGCGCTGGGCCGGGGTGTGAAAATTCATCCGGCAAAGGTCATTGATTTCAACCCATCCGAGCTCGTCCTCCTCAACCTCCCGGGCGATTTTATTGGCCTCCCTCAGGGTCTTCAGGAGCCGCTCCCACAAGGTCAGGCCATACCAGTCGGGATCTATAAGCCGCACAATGAGGATTTCAGACATAAAGCGGAGCCTCAGTTTTTCCTTTGTCAGGTTCATCGTGTCACCTCCTCCCTGGTTAAATGTCCAGGACCTCCTGCCGGAGCCTCAGCGCCGCGGTTTCGCAAAAGCGCTCCTCGATCTCGATCCCGGTGGCGGGCCGCCCCTGGTCCTTTGCGGCGACCAGGGTGGTCCCGGATCCCATGAATGGGTCCACGATCGAGGCCCCGGGAGGAGTATTTGTTATAAGCTGGGAAATGAGCGCCACCGGCTTTTCCGTGGGGTGGTAGTTGTTTCCGCTCCGCCGGGCCCTCAGGACGTTGCCGCGTTTGCCGTCCCCGATCTTGGCCGGCGTCCGCTTCCCAAAGACAATAAGCTCGTGCTGGTTGCGCCAGGGCATTCCCATCCCCATGACGCCCTTGTCCCAGACCAGCATATTGCGGACCCGCCAGCCCGCTCCCTCAACCTCATCGGAGGTCGAGGTCCACATCCTCCAATCCGTGAAAACGTAAACCTCATCGGCAGACCTCAGGCGCCCAAAGACCTCCCGGAGGAGCCGGCAATATCCCCGGGTGCTGAGGTTGTCCAGGGTCACGACCGCGCCCTGCCGGGTGCCCACGCTCCCGCCCGATCTGCCGGCCTCCTGGAAGCCTCCGCTCGAATAGGGCGGGTCTGTAATGACCACGTCGGCCAGGACATCAATGTCCCGGGCGTCGCCGTGGTAAATTGTGATCCCGGCGTGGCTGTAATAGGGGGCGCTCACTTCTCCCAGCCAACCCTTTTTGAGGCCCTGACGGCGCCCTCGGGATCCTCTGCCTTTTTCTTGGCCATGGCCTCGGCGTAGTATTCGCCGGATTCCCCCTGAAACATTTGGTCGCCCACCTGGGCAAACCGCCATTTTCTCAGCAGGGTCTCATAATCCTGGGCGTCAATGTCCGCCTTCAATTCTGGGGTCAATTTCATAACTGCCCTCCCTCTTGGGGTATGTTGAAAAAGAAAAAACAGGGCCTCCCATACTGCCCCAGGAAGGCCCCGAGCTCCGCGTCCGTGTATTCAGTTTCCGAAAAGACCGCAAGGTCCTGGAGGTCAACCCGGAGGTTTTTGTTGTAGTCCCAGACCAGCCAGGCCCAGAGGTTTTCGGATCCCTCGATCTCAGGGCGCGCCGGCTCCCAGCTCATGAGCCAGGTGGTCCCCGCCGGCTTGGTCACGACCAGGACCTGGGTCCCCCTGCCGGCGCCGGGGCTGCCCGAGGTTGTGGTGTCCCTATCACCCGGGCCAGGCGCGAGGTCGATCCAGGCGCCGCCAACCGGGAGGGAAGGTCCGCTCCAGACCGCCCCCGTTGCCTGCCTGGCCCTGAGGTGATAGGTGTATCTTTTTCCAGCCTCGACAAGGGTGTCCTGGTATTGAGCCGAGCTCGCCGGGGTCTCCCCCACAAGCCGCCACCCTTCCTCCCCCGCGTCCCGATAGACCCCAATCACAACCGCGGGCTCCTTGGGGGTGCTCCATGTGATTGCGAAGGCCGCGGCCAATACCAGGACAAGCTCCCTTGTCATCATCCCTCCTCATCGGGATCCATCAATATCAGGCCGGCCGCGTCGGCCGCCGCCTTTTCAGTCTCGTTTATGGCGTAAACAACCCGGAAAATGGCACCCTCCCGATCGAGGATCCTAACGAACTTCCCGGCCAGCTCGCCGTGCCCCACGCTCAGGTCCCAGGTCGCCACCCCTATGGCCTCAATTTCCCGGGTCAGGGCAAGGTCCTCGCTTTCCAATTCCTCCGCGGGCCCGTCATTAGTCCCCGCCGGCTCCTTCACAATCCCGGCCATGGTTTCGAGGAGGGCATCTTTGTTTTCTTTGATCCAGGAAACCAGCATCGGAAAGTCGAGAACGACCGGGCGGGCCAGGCCGTTGCCGGTAGGATCGGGCACCGCCGGGGCCTCGATGACCAGGAAGGGGTAGCCCTCCACCTCCCGGAGCGTTATCCCCCCGGCGTCCCGGAAGCGCTCCCCCGCGGGATGCTCCGGGAATGCCTTGAGGATGTCCCCCAGGTGGGTCTCGAATATCGTCCCGGCCGGCAGCCTGAGGTCCTCCAGGTCCGGCGTCAGCCCCAGGTCCCCCTGGACATCGGAGAACTCGACGCCCACCCTTGTCCCGCGCCTCTCTGCCAGAAACTCCAGCAGAGGCAGCTTGAAGGGCACCCCAGCCGCCAGCTCCATCGGCCCATCGTCCTTGACCACGATCTTGGTAATTGAAAACGTCGTCAAAAATTTCACGGTTAAACCCTCCTTATGAAATTTGTCCTATTCTGGCCGTCCCGTCCTCATTGGCCTCAATGAGGATAGTCTGGTCGGCCGCCGCCGCCATGGCCCTCAGGTGCGTTATGTAAATGAAAGACCGGAAGCTCTCGGCGATCTTCTTTATGAGCTCCAGGGCCATGGGGATCCTGGAGCCGTGGAAGGCGCCGAAGCCTTCATCCTGGACAAAGACCTGGGGCACCGTTCCCCAGAACTCGCAACCGGCCTTGGCCAGGGCCGCCCTCAGGGCCAGGGTCAGGGCGTTTCGCTGCTCCCCGCTTGAAATGACCAGGGGGAAGGTGCCGCGGTGGTCGGTGAAGGTGACCCATATTTCCGGCAGGACCTTCTTGTCAGCTCCCTGGCCAACCTCCCGGCCGCGCTGGACCTTTACCGTCAACTGTGTCCCCGAGAGGATCCTGTTGGCCTCAGCCTCAAAGCCCTCGAGGACCCGGTCTATCATGAGCAGGGGGATCCCGGTGGCGTGGAATGCCGACGCCAGCAGGGAAAAGCCTCCATTGACCCGCCAGACCTCGTCGACCTCTTTGTCCCGCTCTTTTATGTCAGCCCGGAGCCTTGCGATCTCCTCCTTGCCAGCCACAACGGCCTGGACCGCGTGGCCAATCCGGAGCAGCTCATCCTTGAGGGCCCCAATTGCCCTGACGGTCTCATCGTCCTGGCCCTGGATCCTCGCCAGCTCTGCCCGGAGCTGTTGCTCAGCCTCGAGGCTGTCCTGGAGGGCAGCCAGCCGCCCCCCCACCTTGTCCAACTCGCTCCTGGCCTCAACGACGCGCTCCTGCCATGCCCTCAGGGCGCCGGCTTTAAGGGTCCATATCTTGGCCGCCGCCGCCCTGTCATAGGTTGCAAGCTCCCCCAGGAGGAAGGTCAGCCGGGCCGTGGCCACCTCGAGCTCCTCCCGGGTCCTTGCCAGGACATCCTCGAGGAGCCTAATGTCCGCGGCCATTCCTTCCCTGTCGGCGCGGGCCTTCTCCAGCCTTGCCACGGCCTCCTTGAGGCCCCGGTGGGCCGCCTCCCTGGCCTCTATCACTCCATAGGCCGAGAGGTTGGTCCGGAGCTCCTGGATCCTTGCCGCGACCGCCCGCTCCTCGAGCTCCCAGCTCTCGACCTGGACCTTGAGCGCCGCGGCCTTTTCCTCACCCTGCTCTATGCAGGCCAAGAGCAGAGCCTTCCGATTTACAACCCTCTCGAGCTCGCCGGCCCCGGTATAATTTTTATAGGCCGGGCAGAGCCCCGTCAGGTCCGGGAGGTCCGTGGCTGTCTGGCAGGGCATGGCCGGGAAGCTCAGGGCTGTCAGGGTTGCAATGGAGGCCTCCGCTTCCGCCAGGTCTATCTTGTTGAACCCGAGGCCGGTTGTTATCTGCCCGAGCTCAGCCCTGAGAGCGCCCAGCTCTCCGCCGGATCGGGTCCTCTCCTCCGCCGCGCTCAGCTCCTCGGCGATCTTTTCCTTGCTCTCGATCTGCGGCCCGGGGTAGGGCATCGCCTTAAAGGCCTCCGCCAGCCCGTCATAAGTCGCCGCGTCCCGCTCGATGGTTTTATCCCACGCGGCCAGCTCTCCCCTTGCCTCCGCCAGGTGTCCCCTCGCCGTAAGCTCCTCATCCTTGAGCTTGGTCACCTTGGCCACCACCACCGCCCGCTCCTGCTCAGCCTCCTCCAGGGGCATCACGTCCCGCTCCTGGCCCTCCGGCGCCGGAGGCTGCCCAGGATCCTCAGGCCGCACCGCCAGGAGGCTCTGGAGGGCTTCATCTTTCGCCTGGGCCTCCTCCTTGAGCTCCTGGATTTCCTGGCGGGTTTTGTCGCAGGCCCGGATCTTGGCCTCGATCTCCCCGTGCTGCCTTGCCAGGTCGTTCCGGCTAGCCGTTGCGAAGTCGAGAGCCGCCTCTTTTTTGACAAGCTCCCCGCGCAAATTTTCCTCGGTGTCCCAGGCCTCGAGCCGCCGCTCTTTATTCTCCAGGTCCCTCTCGCGATCGGACAGGATGACCTTGAGCTTCTCGACCTTGGCCCAGCCCTCCCGCGTGGCCTCGGCCGCCTCTTTGCGGAAGTCCTCAAACCGCGCCAGGCTCAGGGCGTCCATAAAAATCTCATGCCAGCGGGCCGGGGTGGCCTCCGCCAGCTTGTTTATTTCTGAGGCCGTCCCGTAGTAGGTCGAGACCGTGAAGTCAAAAGAGCCCACGATCGAGGTGATCCTTTTGTCCGCGGCCGCGCCGGAGGCCAGCGGCCGGAGGTCTCCATCCTCCAGGATCTCAAAGAGCTCAGTCTTGCACGAAACCTCCCCGGAGGCTGCCCGCTCGAGGGCGCGCCTCACCCGGTAGGTGACCCCGGCGCTCTGCCAGTCGTGCTCAACGCTCCCCTTGGTGGCCCCCATTGCCAGCTCATACCTGAGGCCCTCGTTGCGGCCGGCTGTCCTGGGCGTGGTCTTGTACCAGGCAAAGAGCGCCGCCTCTATGATATTTGTCTTGCCCACCTCGTTGTCGCCGATAACCGCGGTCGTCCCCTCCAGGGCGTCCCAGAGGACCTCAACGTCCGCCCACTGGCGGAAGTTGTTGACCCTGGTCCTGAGCATCCGGACCCCCAGGGTCCCCTCGACAACCCAATCCTTGGAGGTTTTCTTTGCCAGGATCCTCCGGGCCTCCGGAGCCCCGGGATCCGTTTCCAGGTTGTTGGCCTCGAGCCAGGCGCTGAACAGCTCATCCAGGGCCAGAGCCGTGACGCCCTCGAGCCCTGCCGGCCCCGCCATGGCTGCCAGCGGCCGGCTAGTCTCCTCTTTTTTGAGCAGGAGCCTGGACAGGCGCCCCCTGGCCCCTCCGGGGCTCAGGCTGGCGTTTATTTCCTCCATGAGCTCTGTGGCCGTCGGGAGCATATTGAGGCCGGAGCGGGGCATCCTGGCGCGGATTTTAAGGTCCACCACGTCCTCGAAGGGATGGACCCCGCACCTGTCCGCCAGATAACCGATGATAAAGTCCCCAAGCCTCCCCGGCGCGAGCCGCCTGTAGAGGTCTCCGTCCGCCCCGACCAGACCCTCAGGGGTCAGGACGGCCTCGATCGGGACAACCACGGAAGGCAGGGGCCGGCTCTCTATGGTCAAAAAGTCGGGCTCCTTGTGAACTTGGTCCAGCGATAGAGCCAGAGCCCGGAAGCGCTGAGCCTTCTGGCCGTGGTTGTCGTGCATCACCGTCCCGGTGTATAAAATGGGGACGGGGCGCCCGTCGGCGTCGGCGATCTCGCTTACCAGGGCCTCGGGGTTGTGGATATGTCCCCCGATCGCTGCGGCCCAGCTTGCCAGGCGCCCCGCGTCAATCGTCCAGGTCAGGCCGTCCCCCAGCTTGGAGCCGGAGAACACTGTCGAGCTGACCGTGGCGTGGAAAAACAAGGGAACTTTTGAGGCAGAGAACAGGGCCGTATGGGATCCGGCGAGGTTTGCAAGGTGATAATCCAGGATCTTGGAGAGCTCCGCATCCCGCTCCCTGGGCCCCTGGATCCCCAGCTTGGCGCCAATGGCCTCGCGATCGGGCGCCGGCAGGAAGGCCAGGGGGTAGCCCTCGAAGTTGAGGACGCAAGGCTCATATATCACCGTTGGGGCCGGCCAGTCCTCGACCCCGTGAAATATTGACTCGATCGTATTTACGCCCCGGACCCAATCGTGGTTACCGCTCAGGAGAACAGCCGGGCTCAAGCGGCCGATCCATTCCCGGGCGAAGGGGACGGTCTGGTCTGTGAACTCCCTGACCAGGTCCCCGGTAAAAACGAAAAGGTTGTAGCCTCCCTCAATAAATTCCTTTTCCAGGGCCTCGAGGACCACGGCAAGCTCGGGCATCCGGGCCTCTGTGATTTCCCAATCCCCCGAGGCTAGTATTCTGTACATCCTATTTCCTCCCGGTTTGTTTCCATTCAATAACGCGGATTGTCGCTTCCACCATTTCATCATGGCCGGGGCTGTTCTGAATGAGGCTGAGGATCCCGGCCGGATCCGAGGCGGGATAGCCCCGCGTCAGCTCATCGAGCTCCTTATTGAGCCGCTCAATGCTCATCCTCTTGAGGCTGTTGTGCCGGATCGCCAGGAAGGGCTGGCCGGCGAAGCGGTCAGGGGCCCCCTCAGAGGGCGAACTCTGTGGAGGTGAAGCCTCCGGGATCTTGGGGGCCCCTGCTTGCTGCTCGACCGCTTTTACTTTTTCCCCGTCCAGGATCCGCTCCCGCTGCCTGGCAATTTCCAGCCTCAGCTCGCCCAGGAGCGCCGCCCGCGCCCGCGGGTCCTTAATGTCCTCCGAGGCCTTGGCCGGGGCGATGAGGGTGGCCAGGAGCGCCGAGGCGCCCTCTTTGCTGGTCAGCCGGGCCAGCTCTCTGAAAAGCTCCCTCAGGTCCGCCAGGAAGGCGCCGTCGCCCTGGGCAGCCTCCTCCTCAGGACCCGGCTCCCCGTCCTCAATAACCTCCGCCTCCGGGATCCCCTCGAGAGCCTCATCCTCATCCTCGTGGGGGTCCGGATCCCCCAGGCATTCCCCGGAGCCTATCAGGGAAGGGCTCGGGGACGCGGGGGCCTGTAGCAGGTGCCCCTGGGGCGTATAGCCGGCCGTCAGGGCCCCGGCGTGGGCCAGGTGCCCCAGGTAGGCCAGCCGCTCGGCCTCGCTCTTGGGGTCGAGGACCAGCTTGAGGATGGCGAACTTTTTATCCCTGAGGACGCTGGGGCGGTATTGTGACGGGAGCCCGGCGACCGATCTTATGACCCGGAGCTTGGCGCCGGTCTGGACCCGCTGGGTCAGGCTGTCCCGGATCTGCAATATGTAGCCGTCCGCCTTGAGCTGGACAACCTCCTCGCGCTCCTCGGGGGTCAGGCTCTGCCACTCCCTCCATTTCCCCTGGGGGTCGGCGATCTTGTCTTTATCCTTCGGGGGGAATGTTTTCTGTTTTATGATGAAGCGCTCCCGCCGGGTCTTGAGGTTTAATTCATAGGCCTCGGCGAAAGTATCAATCCCGGTCAACATGACCAGGGCGCCGCGCTGCTCCCATATCATCCGGTCGGGGTCCCGGCCGTCATCGAGGCGGACACCTCCGAGCCATTTCATCCCCATGGCCAGGGCCAGGCGGTCCAGGGATCCCTTGGTCAGGGAAACCCATCCCTCGTCGTCCGGCCTGTCTTTGTAAGCCTTCTTGGGCCGCTCCTGCCAATAGACCTCGCGGTTGTCTGGGTTGGGGTCAACGGAAATGACCTCGACGGCGAAGGTCACAAAGTCGGGGATCCGCCACCCCAGGATAAGCCTGGGGAATACCTGGAAATATTTGTCCTCGGGGTATTTTCTGAGGAGCTCCTCGAGCCGCTCCTGCTCTGTCTTTTCTGGCATTTTGCCCTCCCGGTTTTTCAGGAGGAGAGGCAAACCTTACGGGACCCGCCCCTCCCCCTGACTCCAATTTTTGACTCACTGAATGCACGGGCCTGCTAGTTTATAGGCCGCCTCCTGTCTTGAGGGTTTCCACGACGAGCGTCCATATGGCGCCCGCGTGGCGCGTTATCATGGCCGCGAATAATATCACGACCACCGCCATAAGAAAATTGTCCAGCCTGTCCTTGTGTTTTTCCATGTTCGCCCTCTCTTGGTCGGGCGGACCCTATCAGCGGGCCCGGGACCTGTCAACGATTATTTTATCATTCCCCTTCTTTTTTTTGGCAGGGTCTTGCTCCTGCAATTTACATGCCCAGGAGGGGCCGGGATCCCCGCGGGGGCGGGGAAGCGCTCCGGGTGTTGCGCCAGGTGCCTGGCGATCTGGGCGCTCCTGTGCTCCAGCTCCCTCCGGATTGCGATTATCATAAAGGCGTTGAGCGATAGCTTGCCCACGTTTGGCCCCCTGGTCCTGTTCAGGGCCTCAATTGTCCGCTCGATCTGCCCCGGCAGCTCCATAGCCGCGTCGGGGATCCTGACGGTAATCCTGCGATCCATAGCTCACTCCCTTCCGCAAAGGTCGCCAGCCCATCCTGGATATATGGGAGCGGGCTCTCCCGGGGTGGCGACGTATTTATCAGCCCCGCACCTTTTGAAGATTTCCCAGAAGTCGGCCGTGTGCATGGTCACGCCCGCCCTGCTGGCGAAGGCCGCTTCCTTCATGTACAGGAAGCCCGCCGCCATTGTCCTGGCCGCCGGGTTGTCTTTTATTTCATCCGCGCAATAGACCCGCGTCGCCGCCCTCATCGCGTCCGCCAGCTCCCCGAGGCCCCCAAGCCTGCCCACCTGGTTGTGGATACCTGGCAGGCGATCGGCGACCTTGTTGGCCCTGCGGGCTGTCAGGTAAAGGACCGCCCCGGCCGGGAGGGTGCCGTCCTGGTTGACCGGCATGAGCGCCGGGCCCATTTTGAACTTGCAAAAAACATAACAGCCGAGCCACCCCTCCCCAAAGGCGTCGGGCTTGCCCTCCCCCGGCGCCGTGAATACGAAAAATCGAGCCTTGTCCTTTTGTGTTTCGTTCCGGGTTTCCATGGTATTGCCTCCGCAGGTTAGAGCCTGATTGCCAGGGTCTGGGTGGTTGTTTCGCGGGCCTCGTCCGCCGCCCGCGCATTGACCAGGGCCTCAATTTTGCCCTCCAGGTCGACGGTCGCTTTTATCTGTTCAATTATGGCCAGGCCCTCGATGGCGCCGGCAGCCTCCAGGGCGCGCCTCAAAGAGCTGCGGGCGTTAACCAGGAGCCCGAGCGCCTCCTCCAGCTTGAGCCCCGTCACGTCCGGCTCCGGCTGGGCCATGCGATCCTTGAACTGCTCAGCCAGGCAATCCTGGAGAACTTCCCAGGCCTCATTAATGGCCGCGTCGCTGCTGTCCCTGACGTGGCTCCAATCCCAATCGAGGTGGCAGG